>ERZ1026973.121-NODE-121-length-32938-cov-28.321504_pt1 | contig 32938 bp, 34 predicted proteins | sample MGYA00519562_ERZ1026973 | MGnify/ENA primary metagenome ERZ1026973 (study PRJEB26926, sample SAMN06164670) | human gut metagenome | biome: ENVO:00009003; feature: ENVO:2100002; material: ENVO:00002003 | host: Homo sapiens | place: USA | collected 2012 ...
TCGCAATCATTACGATAACGACCATTGCCGGCTGTATCTATGCCGGAAATGTAGAGCGTAACGATGCCGTCCTCTCGGGCATGTCCATGGAGAAGTACCAATATATCCACGACCGGATCGGCGGGCGGGCTTCCTCCTCCGATGTGGTGAAGGAGTACCTGCGCAATCAGGGATTTTACGATTCAAAAGATTATTAACCATAAACGGGAAAGGAGTACCCATGTTAGTGAATCATATACAAGTGGCCTATGTGCTACAGATAACACCCTTGGAAGCCAAATTTATGCTGGCTCCGCATATCGAGAGAATCCGGGAGATGGTCATACCCGGAAAAAAGAGTCTGGACGAATGCGCAAGGCTCGTCAGGAAAACAGACGTGGTAGAAAGCCTCTTGCTGAATATCAGATTCCGCCATCCGAGCCCCGAACTCGACGGCAAAGGCCGGATAGCATATACCATTGAGAAACTGAAAGAAGCGCCTCTTAATCTTAAAAAGAAGATAGCGGATGATCCGGGTTGCCTGAAAAGCGGGAAAATATCCGGCAAATTCCGTGCCCTGAACAGTATCCTCGAAGAGGAATCTATAAAGGAGATAAAAGAAATACTGCGCCTAAGAGGCGGTCATATTGGCAGAAAAGACACGGCCATGTCCCAAAAGAAAAGGAGGAGGGTGTCATGATCCTGGCCGTTGACTTTGACGGAACGATTGCGCGAAGCAGCTTTCCCGATATCCTGGGGGAACAACCGTATGCCGGTGAAGTGCTGCGCAAATTGCACGAAAGAGGCCACTATATCATTATCTGGACCTGCCGTAGCGGAAAGAACCTGCTTGATGCAATCAACTGGCTACTGGAGCACAACATTCCCTTTGACAGGGTGAACGACCACTGCCCGGAAAATATAAAGCGGTACGGGAAAGGATCCGGCAAGATATACGCCAATATCTACATCGATGACAAGAACCTCGGCGGGTTTCCCGGATGGCTCCGTTGCCTGGAAGAGATAGAGCGGATGGAATCTGCGGAAAACGACCAAATATGACATATATGGAACTTTTGAGAACATGAAAGTAATACATGTGCATTTGATCTTCAAAAAGAAGAACTACTATTTCGGTTCGCTCAGCGCCATTTTTGAACATCTGAGCGAAAACGATATAGGAATCAAAAAAGGTACGCTACTGCATCGGTCCAAAGAGGGAACGATCTCAACGGACCGGGCGATCATCATAAAAGGAGTCCTGCTTAAATGCAGGAAACATGTTAAACAATAACCAATGCCGGTACTAAAGGATGCCGTCGGGAGTGTGCCCCGGTTAAGTTTTATATTTTGCAAACCACTCCCCGGGGAGAAGTCCCCGGGATTCGGATTCCCCGAAGCGGGAGGCTTAAAATGATCAGCTTATGAATATCATCCAGACCATCCCCCGTATCGATTGCAAGGCATTCGCCAAATGCGGAAAGAAATCCCTGTCCCATTGCAGGAGGTATAAGCTTACGGATGAAGAGTGCGCCGGCTGCGAGTTGGTCCGACGGCGGGAAAGAGGCAATTATCGCACCTTGTCCGACGGTCGTGTGATAAAACAGTGCTCCGTTTGCGGTGAGTGGTATGGCGTTCACCGGTTTTATCCCAGAACCCTGAAGAGAGGAGAGAAGGTATATTTTACTTTCAGTTCCGAGTGCAGGAGATGCAAGTCACTGAAAGCTTCAGCATACCAAAGAAATAAACAGCAATTAAAAATCGAATGATATGGCAATGCATACCTGGTTTGAATGCAAGATCCGCTACGAAAAGACGATGGAAAACGGAATGATTCAGAAAGTTACCGAGTCCTATCTGGTAGACGCTTTGAGTTTTACGGAAGCGGAAGCACGCATTATTGAAGAGGTAACCCCGTTTATAACAGGAGAGTTTACGGTATCGGACATTAAACGCGCCAATTACAGCGAACTTTTTGTCAGTGATGAAGAAGCGGCGGACCGCTGGTTTAAATGCAGGCTCTTTTTTATCACCCTGGACGAAAAGAGCGGCGCCGAGAAGAAAGCCATCTCCTTTGTGCTGGTACAGGCCGCCGACCTGCGTGACGCCGTGAGGAAGCTGGACGAGGGAATGAAAGACACGATGGCCGATTATCAGATAGGAGCGGTTACGGAAACGGCTATTGTGGATGTGTACCCATACGGTTCAACAGCATAAAACGCCTCGAGTCATGCTTGCCCTTGTCAGTCCTGCTTGCGAGGTTAAACCCAGAAAGGACTATATCAACCATTTTCGCCAGAGCAAACCACTGGAAGGCATCTATTTTACCGCGTTTGCCCAGGAAATGCTTGAAAAGCGCTCCAGACGAAAGTCTGCACACTATGCCGCAGTCTATAATGCCATCATAAAGCACGTAGACAATTTCTCGAGAGAGTACAACTGTGATATTTTCACCAATTCGGTTACAGCCGAGTTTCTGGATGACTTCATAATCTATCTTGAGAATTGCGGGCTACGACATAATACGATTGTAGGATATATCCAGAAGCTCCAGTCGCTTATCCGGCGGGCATCGCAATATAACTACGCCGTGGATACCACTTATGATGAAATTGACATGAAAGAAGAGCCAACGAATGCGATTTTTTTAAGTATGAACGAGATCACCCGTATCTACTATTACAAGTTCGCCAAACAGGACAAGCGCAAAGCCAAGGAGCGAATCCGGGACTTGTTTGTCATCGGTTGTCTGACCGCCCTGAGGTATTCGGATTACTCGACATTGACCCAAGACAACCTGCAAGGATGTTTCATAGTCAAGCGTACCAGGAAAACGAATGTGGATGTAAAGGTTCCTGCACATGATTATGTCAAAGAGATATTTGAGAAGTACGACGGGGATATTCCGACAGGGCTATGTATCCAGCACTTCAACAAATATCTTAAGGTGATCATGCGTGAAATAGGCTTGACTGACAAAGTTTCCTATTCATTTACCCAAGGCGGGAAACTGCATACGGTAACTAAAGAGAAATGGGAGTTAATCAGCAGTCATACCGCCAGGAGATCGGCTGCCACGAATATGTATCTGACCGGCCGCATGAAAACATTGGAGATCATGAAACTCACCGGACACCGGAGTGAGCATAACTTCTTCCGGTACATACGGTTAACGGGTGATGATACCGCCAGATCCATAAGCGGAGATATGTTTTTCAGAAAATAAACTTGTTAAATTTTAAAATTACGATTATGATAAAAAAAATTATCCGGTATTTGAGAAAGCGCAAAGATATGAAATTGCGCAAATGGTGCATAACGCTGGCAGCAAACGAATTATCTCGCGGAGAGGCTATCGATGCCGCCAACGAGATCTACAAGTGGGTTAAAGAGCAGCCTTAATCAAAGCCTTAACTTCTTCGCAATAGTACAATAATGAGGAAAATAGAATTAATAAATCTAACGCTTGATGAGATTAGGCGTTCGGCAACGATGGTTAGTGATGTGTATAAAGATGCTGCATATAGCAATCACAAAGAGCAGAATGAATCGTTTGAAACATTAATGTCTGACTGTGATAGAGTACTTGCAGATGCAAGAATAAAACTCCGTGATGTTCTTGAAAATATTGCGGAATTTCAAAATGCTAAAGATATGGTCTGCCCTGTTGATATGGCACTTTCAGAAACGTCTTACGATCTTATCTATGAGCGCAAAGACGAGTATGATTTTGAAGAAGATCAAGTATAATAACTTAGCGTAAATCAATAAAAAAAGAAGCTAATTATGACAACAACATTCAATACTCTTATCACAGGCGATTTATTCCGTTTTTCGGATGAAGAAACGGTTTATATCGTATGCTACAACAAGCATTGTGTAATCGGAAATAACGTAATTGAAGAAGTTGAGAACCCCAATCATAAACAAAATATTACCCCATTTATGATGGATAGGGAAGTTATAAAAATCCCTGATAATGAAATAAACTATGTTTAACGCATAACGAATTAGAAATGAATAAGAATATAGTAATAAAGAAAGAAAAGCCTATCTGTCAATTAGATGGACTTCCGGGTGTAAAGAGAGAGAAAACAGATGCGTATTGGTTCAAGGATGTAAACGACATAGAGGCAACTCTTGAACTTGGATATGCCTGTACTTCTGCCGGAGATAACGGAGCTATAAATGTTTGGAAAGATGACGCAGGGATTATTCGCGGTAAATTAATGCGATACTGTGTGACTGTTGAAAAAAGAACGTTTGCCAACTATGTAGATGCGGAAAAATGCGTTAGTGATTGGCTTGAAAGAATTGACTAATAACAGTTCAGATATGAAAGAAAAGAGAATGGTTTCTGTGTTAATCCCGAAAGACGGCTTTACAGGATTAATAGCCCAAAAGACAGGTAGAAATAAAGTGTGCCCTTGTGGCTCTGGAAAGAAAGCGAAAAAATGCTGTGGTGCTGATACCAAGTATTATTCCCGGCAACCGTGCGATTCTGAGACATCGGAAGATCGAAAACGTAGATTTGACGGAATAAAATAACGCATTGGAATAAATAATAACGAAACTATTACCCAGACCCGTTTTATTATGGCAAGACCAACGAAACAAGGTATTGAATACTTTTCCCTTGATGTGGATTTCTTTTCGGACATTAAAGTCCGTAGAATCTCCAAGGCTTGCGGTCCGGCTTCGACCTCCATACTAATTTGCCTGCTGTGTAATATCTATCGAGATAAAGGGTATTACATCGAGTGGGATGAAGATTTGCCTTTTGTGGTGGCTGACACCATTGGTACCACCGAGGGCGCAGTAGAGGAAGTAGTAAAGAAAGCCGTGCAAGTGGGATTCTTCGACAAGTCATTGTTCGACCAATACAGGATCCTTACCTCAAACGGTATTCAAAACCGCTTCAAAAGCGCCGTTTCCAGACGTGAAGGATTTGAGTATATTCCCGAATATCTGGTTTCTGTATGCAATAACCCCATTCAATCGAATTTCTGTATACAGAAACCCTCCTCAACCGAGTTTCTGTATGCAGAAACCCAGCCCAACCGAGTTTCTGCATGCAAAAGTACACAAAGTAAAGTAAAGGAAAGAATATCTCCCCCTCCTCACGCGCGTGAAGGAGACATTTCCGGAATCAGACTTTTTTCAGACAAGTCTTTAACCGAGTGTTACGGGGAGCTGAAAGCGAATATCCCCTGGATGGAGCAATTCTGCATGAACATCCGTCTGGATTATCCGGATTTTACCCCGGAGCTGTTTTATGGCTTTCTGGACAGGTTCTTCCGTAAACTCCAGAATGAAGGGGAAATGGTCAAGTCACCCAAGGATGCCATGTCACACTTCGCAAACTGGTTGAATATTGAACTTGAAAAATTAAAAAAAGATGGAAGTAGAACTAGTAAAAACCACCCTGCATGCGGTTCTGAGCCCGTCTCAGTTACAGAAACCCTGTGTCCGAAAGAAGGAGCTGACGCCTCTCCAGATCTCGTTAAAAACTGGATCGACGGCCTCTCAATTGGTGGATGAATGGGGCGGGACAATTGCCCAACTGAACATGGGCGCCCCACTTTACGATGTCGCCGCAAACGGAGAAATCCCTACATTGGCTGATGTGGGTGTGGTCTTCGGTAATTCGACATCCGTTCAGATTATCACAAGCCATCTGGAATCCGTTCTGAAGTACGCCGGCGTTGAATTGAGCCGCGAGCAGATGGCGGAAACCGCGCTGGCGATACTTTCAGGATACTGGTTCCTGAACCTGGCCGAGCTCTGCATTTTCTTTACCCGCCTTAAGAACGGAAGTTGCGGGCAGCTTGTCTGGGGAAAGAGCCTAAACAATCAGGCGGTCATGGTCGCCCTATCGGATTTCTGCAAGGAACGCCGTGAAGTGATCATTCGCAAAGAGACAGAGCGGATGGCCCGGGCTGTGGAAAAAGGCTTTTCCAGAACGGAGGATTTTGCCGCCGGTATTGTGTTGGGCGTACAGGGTATAGCCGGGAAACGTGAACGGGCCAAGGCCGACTTTAATGCTTTTTTGGAGTTTTTCCCCTGTCTGCCATCAGGATATGACCCGATAGCCTTATGGAAGGCCTGGGGCGGTGATCCGAATGCCATCAACTTACTCTTCGGAAACAATCCGCCCGGAGTGGAAGCGGCGGCGGAATCTGTCGGCAGATACCTGTGTGATTACAATGTCTATCAGGCCCGTGTAAAGGCCAAAGCCTCCTTGTAAACCATGCAAGTCGTCATCTATTGGCAGAAGAAATCCACCGCCCACCATCGCCGACGGATCCGTGACAGATTCAGGCTTCCCGAGGGTATGACCATTAACGGTGAAACTCCCGCCGATGTGAGACCGGAGGATATGAAGGAACTGCAGACCCTGGAAGAAATGGGTTATATCAAATTAAGAAACAAGTAAAAACAAAACCATCAACTTATGATAACCACGAAAATAACAGTAGAGCCGCACCTGGCTCAGTATTGCTACGCCAAATATTCTTCCGATCCGGAAGGCAGCATGCCCGTCCGCTTTGCGGACCATCTGGATGTTTACCATCTGGTTTATAACCTGCTGGAAAAACGCCCGGTTAACTGTCCCCGGGATAATGGCAATCTTGAGATCGTCTTGCCGGACCGCAGGCAGGGTGACGTCCCCGGTGGCAAATCCCCGGAGCGTTTCAACTACCTGGGCCAGCGCAGCCAGGGGATCATCAATAAGAAGCTAAAGCTGATGATGCGCGCCGAACTTCATGATTTTATTGACGAGAACAAGCACCTGTTCGGTATCGACCAGCTTCAGTCAGTCCACTGCTTTATGAAGAAGTACTGCATTGACAGCTTAAGCGAGGACGCGCTCCTAAAAGATTACCAACGTTGGCGTGACCGGGTAAGACGTTCCAGCCTTAAGCGGCCCTACAAGAAAAAGTAGCATATATTTCACCTACCAAGCGTAGTTAATTGTCCTTTTTAGGAGGTAAAATTGACGGAAAATTGACGGAATTTTGACGTATTTTTGACGGAAAAATGCGGAGTGTTTGAAAATCAATAAGTTATACAATATGAAAACAATAAAAAGACCCTATACCCCCGTTTGTGCTCTGGAGTTGGTTCCGGTGGAGTGTATCAGTGATTTTGCAGTCATCCTGCCGCGCGCTTTTATTGCCGTACGGGATGGTTCTTATCGCATTCCTGTTATTCCGGGATCATTCACTCCCGGAGTCAAATCCGAGCAGGCGGACTCAGGAACTATATATTATAATGTAGGGCATACGTTCGAGGTTGCCTTGACAGGGCCGGACAGCCAGGAGCTGTTGTCTGCCTTGAGCCTTCAGGACCTGGTGGCCATTTATACGAATGAAGCGGGAGAGCGTATTGTTTCAGGCAGCCCGCAAACACCACTTAAACTTACTTTTTCCATTGTTTCGGGCAAATACCAGTGCAAGTTATCCGGTAAGCAGGTTTATATCGAGGCCTATCACAGTCCTTTCTAAAGGATTTGCAAAAGGTTTCTTTTGCATTAAAAAAGAAACCGTGGATAAGATTCAGCAATTTTTTTTCGATAAGTGGGCCATTGAGGAAAGGAGATACCACCAGCTCCTTTCCATTCTGTTGCCCGGTCTGAAAAACGGCAACCTGGCGTCGGTGGAACAATATCTGGGGGCCAAGCGTATAGAGGCCTATGCCGCCGTCCCCTATGTAGCCGGCCGATGGGAGCTGGATGACGCCTCCCTCCCTCAAGGAGCGGTAGTGGTGCTTACCTGTGAAGGCGTGCTGTATAGCTGGGAGACCTACCGGCTGGAGAGATATATTTCCGCCGCGATGGCCAACGACCGCATATCGGGTGTCGTTCTGTTTGTGAACGGGCCCGGAGGTATGATTACGCGTGTGGATGTCCTGGAAAAGCTTATACGGCAGTCCCCCAAACCCATAGTGGCCTATATCACGGGCGTATGCGCTTCGGCGCATTTCTGGTTCGTTTCCGCATGCGCACGCAGATTCGTCTCCTCGCCCATGGATGAAATCGGCTCCTGCGGGGTGGTCTACACTTTCCAGAGCTTCAAGGAGTATTACGCGCAAATGGGGATTGAGATCGAGGACATTTACCCCGACAGTGCGGACCTAAAGAACCGCGCCTATCGCGACAAGGAGGAAAAGCAGGATGACACCTTAATTAAAGAGAACCTGTCGTTTTACCACCATCTTTTTGCACAGGCCATCGCCCGAAATCTGGGAGTGAAGTATGACGCGCAGGATCCCCTGTTCAGAGGGCAGACTTTCTTTGCCGATACGGCACTGGCCAAGGGGTATGTGGATGCCTACGGAAGCCTGGAGGATGCCATCCTGTGGGTATCCGCCCAGAAAACCGTAAAGCGGGCTAACAAGATGATTTAATACTCACTATAAAAGTAAATTTGTTTATGAAAAATTATTTCGCATCATTCATTCCGGCCGTAAAGGCCATTCTGGGTATCGAGGCCTGGAGTAAGGACGCCGACAAGAAAGACGCGTTACTGGAAGAGCAAAAGCAGAAACTTAAGGCATTGAATTTCAATGACACCTTTATCAATGGTTTTTGTGAGGCCCTGAAGGATGGATTCCCGGAGGATTCTGCCCGCAAGGACGGGGAGTCGGACACGAAAGGCAGTGGTCCTGACCCCAATACCTCCAACGCAGTAATACAAGGATTACTGGCTGATATGACTGCCAAGCTGGTTACAGCCCAGGAGGAAATCGCCGTGCTTACCAAAGAGAAAGGGGAACTTTCACAGGAGGTATCCGCCAAACAAACAGAAATCACCGGTTTGCAGACCAAGATCCAGGCCCTTTCCGGCCTTGCGGAGCAGGACGGGGGGAAAGGCTCCCAGCATGCACGTCTGGAACCGGACGCTAAAGATATTGTTATGAATTGGGATGACGAAAAACAACTGGGCGGCCTCTCGGGGGAGATGTTCGCAATGGACCGCCCTTATAACCAGCGCCTGCGCGCAGAGATGCTTTACCGCAAGGGGTTGACCGTTCAGGTGCCCACTGCCAGTTCGATCGATTACTCCCGCCTGAAAGAGGACCTGGGAGCCTTCTACCGCATCCCCTGGCAGGAGCGTTTACAGTCTTTCCTGACCCTGCTTCCTTCCATCGAGAGTATCTTCCCGCTGGAATCGGGATACCAGGATCTGGCCGTGCTGACAAACATCTGGTTGGGTGAGTTCTCCCAGGCTGACAATACCGCCAGTGATTTCGACAATGTAACGAAAGGTAATTACGAGTTCGACAATGAAACGCTGCGCATGTCGAGCGTCATGTTCGCGCATAAGTTCAAAGACCTCAAGGCACTTGAAAAATCATGGATCGGTTCTTATAACAAGGAAGGGTCGCAGGTCATCAAATGGTCGTTCATCGAGTACATTCTGGCCGAGACTGCCAAAAAGCTGCACAATGAACGCGAACAGCGACGTATTAACGGCGTCCGTAAAGAACCGGACCTGAACAAGCCCGGACGTGCGATGGAGGCTGCCGACGGGCTGTACGAATTCCTCAACAAGAAGGTGAACGGACACATTGACATCAATAACGGCAAACTGGTTTACCAGGTAAAACCCTTTGAACTGGGTACCCTTTCTCCTGAAAATATCGGTGAGAAGATCTACCTGGGCACCTCCATGATTCCTGCGGTCCTGCGCGACTCGGGTTCCCTGGCCCTGTATATGCCCTCACACATGATCGTGTGGTACCATAAATACAATGAGATGCACTATGGTCAGAACCAGGACTATAAGGCAGGTATCATGTTTGTGAAGGAGTATCCGTCCGTGAAGCTTATACCGGTTCCCAACGCTGACAACCACCACCGCATCTTCTGGACGATGGAGGGTAACATACACCTGTTCGAGCACCAGAGCGGCGAAATGACCCGGTTCAACATCGAGCAGCAGGACTGGACGCTGAAGGTATGGAGTAACTGGAAAGAGTCCGTGTGGGCTTATGCCGTCGGATTCAAATACACTAAAAAGGAAGATATGGACTATACCCGTCAGATGATCTTCTGCAACGAGTACGACCGCCCGGCTTCCTATTTCGTGGAAGCTGACAAGGACGCCCAGCCATCGGCCGGCTCCCATACCTCGATCGTGACGGCCGGCAATACGAACCTTTTGGCAATTACCGACATTGAGAATGCCGAGGTCGGAAGTGTCATTACCCTGAAATGCGGAAGCGTGAACAAGGGGGTAAAGATTGACAAGAGCGGTAAATTCGACCTGATCTCCGCGGCTTGGGAACCCAAGAAAGGCGATATGATCCGCCTGATGAAACGCCAGGACGGGAAATTCATCGAACTGGGCCGTGAGACGGGAGCTACGGGAGCCCTGCAATTCCCGGATAATGAAGCAACCCCATCGCTTCAGGGAGGTGACGTCTTCGTAACGGGAGCCAACACAACTCCTACCGCAATAACGAATTTTACTGACGCTGTTCCCGGCAAGACCTATACCATTCATGGAAATGGGGATAAGAATGCCAGCACGATTGCTGCGGGAGGCAACTTTGTGCTTACCTCAGAGATGACCCTTGGTACGGGGAAATTCATCAGGCTGGTAAAGGCTGATGACGGAAAATTCTATGAAGTGGCCCGCGGCTGATAATTTATCACCAGGGGGGGGGAGATCCCCCCTGGTTTTTCATCACTTAAAAAATCGAGATATATGAATAATTACGTTAAGACTTCCGTTCCCAGACCGGTGGGCAATCCCGGAAACGGTATCAACCCCAAAGACGTGCTCACCCTGATCGACATCGACGATCTGGTCTATTTCCCTCCCCGTGACGGTGCCGGAGTGGTGCTGGAGGGTGACATCGTGGTAAAGCCGTCGGCTTACTCCACGGACTTGTATTTAACTCCCGGTACTGTGGAGCTGAGCTCCAACGGTGAAGGGGAAACCGACGCCAAGGGCTTCACCCCTTCGGTTAAGGGGAAACATCCGGGTAACAAACAGGAGGTTCGTGAGTTCAAGACCAACTGGCTGGGGCGCCACTGCATAGCTATCCTGCAATACTGCAACGGGCAGGATCCGGATATCCTGGGTTCTCCTTGCAACCCTTTGGAAATGTCGGTCAATTATACCGGAAATAAAGACGGCAACGCCTCGGAGTTCACCTTCACGCAGATAAGCAAAGGAGACGATATCGGTATCTATAAAGGCACCATCCCACACGAAGAGCCGGTGGCGACTGTTCCCGCATCGGCTACGGAAATCCCCTTTAAAGGCCGCGGGCAGTACCAGCTAAGCGCCGGAGCGGCCAAGATCGCTACCATTAAGGGGGCCAAACACGGCGACCTGTTCACCCTGCTCGGGGTGGTGTCCGGCGTAGCTCCTACAATCGAAAAGGCAGGACAGACAGTCTTCATGCTGAAAAACGGAAAGACGTTCACCGCTTCACCGGGCAGCCAGATTACTTTCAAGGCCTTCGATACCGGCGAGGGAGCCATCCAGTGTGTGGAACAGTCGAGATTCGAGGTTTAATGTCATTCAGGTATTGCCGCTGTTGGTCTCCTGTTATTAATTGTTAAATCAGTCATTATGGAGCATAATATCCAAATTTTCCAAAGCGAACGGTTTGGAAAGGTAAGAATTGCTATAAACGAGAGCAATGAACCATTGTTCTGCTTAGCTGATGTAGCAAAAGCACTTGGTTATTCAAACCCGGCGAAAGCTGTTATAGATCATTGCAAGGGGGTTACTGTTTTGGAAACCCCTACTCAAAGCGGTGTACAACCCATAAAGTACGGCAAAGAGAGTGAAGTTTATCGGCTGACTATGAAATCCAAATTGCCTGATGCCGAAAAATTCCAGGATTGGGTGTGCGATGAAGTCTTACCTTCAATCCGTAAGTACGGTACATACATGACCCATGAAACACTTGAGCAGGCTTTGGCCTCACCCGACTTTCTGATTCGGCTTGCAACCAGCTTGAAAGAAGAAAAGCAGAAGCGTCTCGAAGCCGAACGTAAAATTCAAAAAGATGCGCCAAAAGTTCTTTTTGCCGATGCAGTTTCAACTTCCCGGCGTTCGTGCCTGGTAGCCGAACTGGCAAAGATATTACAGCAGAACGGTGTAAGTATCGGTCAAAACCGCCTGTTTGCTTGGATGCGGGAGAACGGATATTTATGCCGTAAGGGTGAGTATTATAACCAGCCCACCCAAAAAGCAATGGAGATAGGGTTGTTTGAGGTTAAAAAGACTGCAATAAGCAAGCCGGACGGCTCTGTGCTTGTTTCCACCACAACCAAAGTTACCGGCAAGGGTCAGGTGTATTTTATCGGCAAGTTTCTTTCGTGAAACTTGCCTTCCCTTTCTCAGGCAATTGCCTTGCTTCTCCTTTACGGGGACAAGGCAATTGCCTTTTTTCGGTCCTTTGTACCGCAACCGGTATCGGGTATCTTTGCAGCGTATCATTTAAAATTCAATTCAATGAAAGAGCAAATCATTTCCTATTTAGAAGGACCGCGTGATTACTCCCAAGGGGTAGCCCTGTATGAACAGTTTGGTCCCAACCGCATGCTGAAGGCCAAGTTCCGGCAGATCGGGGAGTGTGAGATGACAAGGGGAACCCTTATCGAGGAGCTTCGCAAGCTTTCCGGCATGAGCGAGGCGGAATTTGCCGGCATGCACAGGAAGGCACACCATATTCCGTCGAAGGCGGAACAGCCTGTCAGCCCCGTCCCTGTCAGGATGTATGCGGACGACCTGCTTATCGCCCTTGCCTCACGCTTGGGGGTAACGGTGGAAAAACTGGTAAGCGACGATTTTGTAAAAGAGCGGCTCTCCCAAAATCCGGATACGGAACAGGTGCGGGGTCTGAAGGAAGAACTCGAAAACGCACAAAGCAAGTACTCGGAGGCACCGGAAACCGTCCGTAAAGCCATCCGCTTCCGGGAGGAGTTTCCATTCCTGAGACAACCTGACTGTCCGGACGAACTCAAGGTGCTCGTAGCGGACATGTTCTCCGCTTATGACCTCTATCGGGAAAGCCACCGCATGCTGATCGAGACACCGGATGACGTGGCCACCGGGGAGACTTACCTTTGGGCTAAAACGGCCGTGGAGAACTTCCTGGAGAACCGCCAAATGTGGGAAGAGTTGGAGTATTATAAGAATAACGGAGAAATCCTCGGAAAGGCACAGACCATGCGGCAGGCCAGGGAGAAACAGGAAATCTCCTCCCTGACGGATCTGGAACTGTCCAAGCAGCTGGGTAATGCCAAGTCTAACATATCCAAGGGAAAAAACGAACTCGAAAAAGCACCGGATGAAGAAAAGAGGGCCAAGGCCATGGAGAAGACCCGCAAATGGACGGAACGCAAAAATCTGCTGGAGGCTGAAATGGAATCCAGAAAAAAAAACTGATTTTTCATCGCCGGAGGCTGGAAATCAAAAGGGCCTCCTGGCTGAAAATGGGGACCCGTTACCTTCATCCCTGCGACCGCAGTGAAGCGGGCATGCAGGCACGGAAGCTGGATAACGAGATCCTCTCTTGTAGTAACCGTTTAATGAATTTATATGAATAATATGGAGCCTTTGCCGGCGGACACCTTTTTCCTGGACCTTGAACTCCGCCAGGAGGTGGAGCGCATGGCCTCCCTGGGATATGCTCCGGACGATATCGCCTCTTATCTGGGGCTGGATGCGGAGAGTTTTGTCTTTGACGCCGGAAGGGAAGGGACCACCGTGTATTCCCTTATGCGCCGGGGAGCATTGAAGGCCGGGGCCGGAGTGGAGCTAAAACTGCAAGAACAGGCACTTTCAGGGGATTTGGATGCCATGGAACTGCTGGAGAAAGTGCGTGGCCGCAGGAGTTTTGAAATAATAGTGAAGCAAATCGATGAAGACGAATTTGGTTAAGCCCTCAAGGGTGGATTTTGAAAAAGCGGATATCGGGCAGATAGGGCGTATCCTCGCCACCGGTGATCTGGACTCGCTTCCCGAGGAGCAGCGGGCGTATTACGACCTGATGGAGATGGTGCGCGGACTGCGTGCCCGTATGAGGTATAACGGGAAGGTGATTACAAAAGCCGGGATCATCCGGCTGCTCAAGTCTGAGGTATACGGGCTTTCCGACTGGATGGCACGGCAGGTATACGCCGACTCCGTCAATTTCTTCTACAGCCAGGAAAACATACGCCCGCAGGCTTTTGCCAACCTCTATGCCGAAAAACTGGAGAAGTGGGCCGATTCCATGTTCCTGACGGGCAAGGGGGAGGAAGCCTCCCGGATACTCGAGCGGGCGGCCAGGCTCCGGTTGCGCTTCGCATGTGACGAACAGGAGATACCCCAGGAACTTTTAAACAGGAAACCCGTGGTGATCTATACATGTGACCGGTCCGATATGGGCGTTCCGGATACGGACCGCAAGGAGCTGGAGGCGTTCATCGACTCCATTCCCGAGGTGCCTTCCGTGGTACGTGAGAGGGTAAAGGAGGATGCACGCATAAAGAAGTTTGACCTGAAAAAAAGGATGTTGGAAGATGCGGAAGAGTTCGGAGGGCAGGATGCACAATAACCCCACCGATGATGTGGAGGTTCGTTACTCCCATATCATCAAGGTCATCACCGACTGGATAGACACCACCAACCTGGTTGTCGTCGGCGGGCGCGGCCTGGCCAAGAGTACCGTCATACAGGCACGCCGGTCGGCCGATTGCGTGTATGACATGCCCGGTGCGCCGTTGGCTTTCGTGGGGAATACATATACCAACTTAAGGGATAATATCATGCCGGCCGTCAAGACCGGCTGGGAACTGATGGGACTCTATGAAGGCGTGCACTATGTATCGTCCTGCCGGCCACCGGAATCCTGGCGCAGGCGTTGCAGCGTGATCGTCGACGATTACAAGAACACGGTCTCTTTCTTCAACGGATGCATTATCTTTCTGGGATCCCTGGACCACCCCTCCCTTCTGGCGGGCAAATCGGTCGTTCATTTGTTCTTCGACGAATCCAAATACGCCCCCGACAATAAAGTCAACCGGGCCATGCCCGTATTGCGCGGGGATGCCATACGTTACGGATGCAGCCACTATTTTCTGGGGGTGACCATTACCACCGACATGCCCGACGTGCTGGAGGGTGAGTATGACTGGTACTTCCGTTACGTCTGTCTGGTCGATCCCCAGCGCATCCTGCGTATCGCCCAGGCGGCTGCGGAGCTGAACAGCCTGCGCATCCGCCTGGTAAAAGCGGGAAGGACACGGACGGACTGCGGGGCTCTTAAGAAGAAAATCGCCTGGTACGAGGCGGGGCTACTGAAGATGCGCAAGGGGCAGACATACTTCATCAACGCCTCGAGTTTTACCAACATCGACATCCTTACGCCTGAGTACGTCCGTCGCCTTCTCGACGGGGCGCTCGAACTCCACGACTTCCTTAAGTCTGTAGTGGGGATGCGTCCGGGGCTTCGCCGTGACACGCGCTTCTATATCGCTTTCGGGGAAAGGCACAAGTATACCGACGGGACACGGTACGGAGAACCTGCGCAAATCTGCCTGGACCTGCGTTTCCTCAGGCGCGGCGAGCCCATCGACGGCGGCGTGGACTTCGGTAACCAGCTGTCCCTGATAGTAGGACAGCAGGACGGACCGCTGTACCGCCTTCACAAGAACTTTTACGAGCTTCCTCCCGGATGGTTCAGGCAGCTAGCCGACCAGTTCCTGGCATTCTTCCTTAACCATGAGGAGAAGGAACTGAACCTGTATTACGACCGGGCGGGCAATAACTTCGAGAAGCAGAAAGAGGACTATGCCCGCAAGCTCAAGCAGGCCATCGAGATAGACGGTGACGGTAACCGCACGGGATGGGCCGTCAACCTGATGAGCCGCAAACAGTCCAATATCCGCCAGGATGAAGAGTACGATTTCATGCAGGAGCTGATGACAGGCGACAACGACGCCCTCCCCACTTTGCTTGTTGATGCGGTGAACTGTCGCGAGACCATCTCCAGTATCGAGAAGGCGCCTGCGGGTATCCGTTACAAGGGACAGCAGAAGATCATCTACAAGGTCAAGAAGTCCGAGAAGCTGGAGCCCAAGAAACTGCCCATGCTCTCCACGAACTTCTCCGACGCCTTCAAGTACCTGATGATGCGGGGGGCCTGGAGGCGTGCCATCAGGGGCAAGTCCGGCCGCAGCAGGTCCGGTCCCTACATGCCCGGACTCGATGACCTGACGGGGGGATAAGAAAGGCAATTGCCTTGTTTTGCCTGACCGCTTCCGGAAATACCGGAAGCGGTTTTTTGTTCCCACCCCTTCTGCCTGCCTGCTTTTAATGTAATCATATTTCACCATTTGTCCCTCAGGCAATTGCCTTTCGGCTTCTGAGCGGCGCGGTCTTCGGAAGGAATTCTTTGCAAGTGTTTGCGCGTGTAAAAACAGTTAATAGGTTTATTACAAGCAAATTAACGAAAGGAAGACCAAAATTTTATGTCCAAAAACGATGTTTTTAACACGCTTTAAATGAATTTCGTGCAAAAATCAAGGCAAAACGAAAAAAAATCTCGTTTTTGGGATGGAATTTAGCTTTTTCCTCTTAAAAATGGCCTTTTCCCAGCCTCTTTTTTTACTGTGTGATATAACCGTTGTTGCCTCTTAGGATGTGTCAATTTATTATTTTTAAGAATGCCTGTTGCATTTTTCACATCTATTCAAACCTGTATTTTCGCTCCTGTCCGGCTAATATCCGATACCGACCTGCATGATGTCGGCTTTGTCCTTTATCCTGTACCCTGAAAGGGGCAAATTTGCTTTAAAAAACAAAAGGATGAAAGGATTGACAGAACTGATTGTGGCGGGCTGTATTTTATTCGGCCTGCTTCTTACGCCGCTGGTTTTCTCCATACTGGATTTTATCAGCGGAGTACGCAAGGCCCGGCAGCGCGGTGAAAGGATCACCTCGGACCGGTATCGCAGAAGCGTAAAGAAAGTGGCCGGTTATTATAACCTGCTGCTGGCATTGGTGGTTGTGGACTGTATGCACATGGGTTGCAGCTGGTTTCTCAACAGTTATTACGATTACCATATTCCTACGTTCCCGTTCGTTACCCTGGCGGGGGCGTTCTTTGTAGCCGCCATCGAGATCAAGAGCATACGGGAAAAGGCGGAGGATAAGGTCAAGAAGGAGCTCACCGACGTGGCCCTGCTTGCCGTGGAAATCGCCAAATACAAAGACACGCCCGCGGAAGCTGCCAAGGCGATTGCGGACTATTTTAACGGAACCTCAAAAAAGGAGTGATATGAAACATGTTTTATACGCCCTGCTCCTGTGCGCCCTTTTCCAGGGGTGTGGCAGCTCCAAGTCGGTCCGGGAGAAAACGGACAGACGGATAATGTCCGACAGCCTGGTGGAAATCAAGGGTAACTTCGAGCGGCGGGAAGGCGAAATACGGACCGATTCGGCAGGGTACATCCGGCAAGCCCGGCAGGACCGGATCGTGGTTATGTTCGACACCGGAAAACCGGTATCCTCACAAACCGGATTGCCCCCCGTCAAACAGATCTCTTTTACCGGGACCGCGCTTCATGAGGAATCGGGGTCCACCGCGGCGGTCTACTCCTTCCAAAGCAGGCGGGCGGATTCCTCCTTGCTGCTACGCACACACCGGGAAGAGGAAAACAGGAAAGAGCTCCGGAGCGATCGGAAGACAGCACCCGGATCACTGCTCCGAAGCATCGCTTTACCGGCCGGCCTGATCGTGGGTGCTTACCTCCTGCTGCGTATGCTATGTAAACGTTTGCCTGAAATCAAAGCGCTATGGAAAAGGATATTCAAAGGATAAACGTTTATACGGCCATCGAGCGGATGAAACGCCTTTCCCAAGAAGGGGAGACATTTTCCCTCTCTTTCCGCAAATATGACCGCCAGCGACACAGCGGCGGGGATACGGTAAGGCTCAACCACGCCCGGCTTCGCCCGAAGGCTTCGGATGAAGAGATTGAGAATGCCTCTTATAAGCTCTTTCTGGTGGATACCGATACGGGCAGGGCCATCAATTGCTGGCAGATTCTTGTGACCAGTTTTAACGGAATTAAAACTTATGTGTAGATTATGGAAATCAGAAGAACCGGAAATACCGGATTTATAGATACCGGGGAAGGGCAGCTTATCTCCTTCGCCATGGGAAAGGGATGGTCTCCTTCTTCCATCAGCTTCAGCCGCCCGGAGAGCTGGCAGACCCGCAAGATACGGGTCGCGGGTGTGGATATCGTGCCCATGGGTGCCAATAACGACCTTCCCGGCGACGTACAACGCCTGCTGGATAACTTCTACGGCGGTGAGGGTATCATGGGTAAAATACAGGGATTGCAGTGGGGAGAGGGCCCCCGCTTCTTTGAGGAGGCCATCGACTCCGAAAACAACCGCTTTTACCGCAAATGGATACTCGATGACGTCATACAGGCGGATCTGGAGAGTTGGGATTACCGCGACTATATGCTCCGCTGCCTGGTGGACCTGGTGCACATGCAAGGGTTCTGGGTAAAGTTCATCCGTAACCGGGGACCGCGTATCGGAGAGGATGGAAGGATAGTCAGGCTGGAACATGTCCCTTACAGGAAATGCCGCTTCGAATATCCCGATGACAGACACGATTTGCCACAGAACGTATATGTGGGCGACTGGCCCTTCCCCGACCCCGACAGGCTGGCCAAATATCCCGTTTTCAATCCGGCGGACCCGTTCCGCCATCCGGTGTCGGTCGGCTACTTCAACATATACTCCTTTTGCAGGGATTTCATCAGTACGCCGCGTTTCCTGGGGGCTTTCCCGTGGCTGGAACTGGCGGGCACCATCGCCCCCTTGCTGGCAGCCTACAACGCCAACGCGTCGGCACTGAGCCTGCATATAGAGAGCCCGCAGGCCTATTGGGACGCGGCAGAGGACAGGATCAGGGAAATATGCAAGCGTAAGGGGGTGCCTTATTCGGCCAGAATGCTCGAGGAATTCAAGGATGAAGCCATGGAGAAGTTCGCTTCAGGAGTGACCGGCAGGGAGAATGTGGGCAAATACATGCACACGACCAGGTTCTGGGATGCGGACGCCAATGACTTCCAGGGCTGGACGATAACCCCCATCGACAAGAAAATAAGGGATTATATCGAAAGCCAGATCAAGATCGCCAACAAGGCCGATGCCGCGGCCACATCCGGATTCGGACTGGATCCGGTGCTCTCAAACCTGATCATGGACAACAAGCTGTCCTCAGGGTCGGAAAAACTGTACTCCATCAAGGTGTACAATGCCAGTGAGACGGCCATACCGGACATGATCCTGTGCAAACCGTTGATGCACTACATACGGGCCAATTATCCGGGAAGCAGAACACAGGTGGGGCTTTACCGGAGTGTGGTGGAATCCGAACAGAGTGTATCACCCGCAAACAGGATGAAAGAAAATATATAAAAACAAAAAAGGAGGATACATGAACCGTTTTTTTATAGACTATAACCAATTGAAGACCCTTGACAAAGATCTTATACGGCTTTATCACGAAGAAGCGGGCAAACGGATGGCCGATTTAAAGGAAATCGAGTCCCTGATTACCGACAGGGCATACCGGCTGTTCAGTATATATTATGCGGTAGAGATAGCGGTGGTCGGGTACGTACTCACCCAAATAGATAAAACCCGGGATATGGGATTGATCAATGCCGGCATGGCAATTGTGGTTTTCACCGCAATATCGCTTTGGTATGTGGTTAAGGTTATGAGGCCACATGGGGTGATGCCGGCGGGCAGATCACCGGAAAACTTCCAAATCGGAAAGAACTGCAGGTATTTTGAAGAAAACAGATTCGCCAATAAGTACGCTTATATCATGGCAGGGGAGTTGATGAACCTGCAATATAAAATAGATGCCCAAAACGAGAAAAATGCGGAAAGAGCCAGGCTCAGCAATGTATCGATAAACTTCATGCTGGCAGGACTGGTTCTTGCCGTACTGGTCTTTGTCCTTACGGTTGTTTTTCGGTGAATCCGGGAATGTCTAAAAGAAAACATATAAAAACAAAATAATGAGGCAAACCGAGCCTAAATCGGCAATTGCTCTTTGACATGTTGAATTTACCGTTTTTTTATACCGATAAAAATGAATTATCCTTATTCCCATTAGAACTTTAAACCATACTCTTGCGTACGGGTTCTTTCCAAGTCTAAAAAGAAGAAAGATGGCCCGTTGAAACCTACCTGGTGAGCTACGCAAACACGTAGCCTTTCAGTTTGCAAGGGACCATCTTTCGGTACAAAGGAAAGCTTTTTTGAGGTAGTAACAAAATATAATGATGAATTATTATAAAATAATAACTAATAAACAAGCAATCCATGTTATAAGCTTCCGTAAAAGCAGATAAAATACAGTATTTCCATGACAAGGCGGTAAATTCGATAAATTACCGCCTTTTTTGTGCCCGGGCGGATAAGTTCAGGCACTTTTTGTTTAATATAACATTATCAATATGAAACTGATATTTGATAAAGATTCAAACGGCACGCAGGAACTGGTCGACGCCCTGGGTCTGATCGATGCCCGCACGGACTTCTCCAAATGGAAACCGTACATACCTTTAAGCGTACGTCGCCTGAGTGCCATCATAGGGCAGGAGGTTTATGACAAGGTTCTCGACTTCTACCAATCGGCAAGCGTCGATCCGGATGGCAAGCTCACCCGCCTGTTGGGAATGGTGCAGCAGTCCGTAGCGCTGTTTACCTGGCTGAAAATCATCCCCACACTGGATGCGCAGCATGGGAACACAGGCAGGCAGAAGCGCCTGGGGGAGCACGAAAAAGGGCTGACGGCCTTACAGGAGTACAAGGATGAAGCCAACATCCTGAGTCAGGCCTACGAGTCGGTAGATGCCCTGATAGCATATCTGGAGCAGGAAAAGTTCGATTTCTGGATACAAAGCCCCAAAAGGAAGGCTGTATCGGAATTGCTCCTGAGTAGCAAGGAGGCATTTGATTTTTACTATGTAACCGGCAGCCACCGGCTGTTTCTGACCCTGGCACCCATCATCCGGGAGGTGCAACAGAGGCATATCATCCCGATAATCACGTACGGCCGTTATGAAAAGCTGGTAGCGGGCCAGCAGGTGGCAGAGGGGTTCCGAGACGCCGTCTGCCGGCCGCTGGCCCTGCTGTCCATGAGCAAGGCCGTGGAACGTTTGCCCGTGGAGGTCCTGCCCGACGGTGTGGTGCAGGTGCAGCTTGCAGGAAGCGTCCGTGAAAAACTCAGGGCGGAAGCCGAAGCGCGCAAGACAGTGGCAAAAAGCCTGGAACAAGATGGCATGCGGGATCTTGCCGCGCTGGAGGACCTGGTCGCGGCGCTCGACGCCGCACCGGACGAACCGGATCTGTATGTACCCTCGATCACCCTTCAATCAAAAGGCATAACATTCTGACTATGAAAGAAATTACATACAACAATCAAAAGAAAGAGATTCCGGACTCCCTGGAGGAATTATCACCCAAGGAGTATTACCGTTACCTGGAGTTGGTATTAATGATGAATGCAGGGGAGATTTCTCCTTTCCAGATGCGCTGCAAGCTGCTTTCCTGCCTTCTGGGGATGAAGCACAGCCTTCTTCTGTGCCGGGGAGAAATACAGGAAGAGCTTTTGGCGCAACTCCCCGCCCTGGACGGGTTCTTCGATATCACCTCGCAGGAGGGGATGACGGTTTACGACGCCCGCCTGAAAACTGGCCGGAACCTGCTGCCCGCCTATAAGGAGTGGAAAGGCCCGGGGGATATGCTCTCGGGGATTACTTTCGGACAGTTTATCGAGTGCATGGGTGTGATGGCGGAAATGGAGCGCGCCCGGGAGCAGGGAAATGAAGAGGGTATAGGGGAACTGATATTTTCCATAGGCAGACTGCTTTATAAGAAACAGGGCCCTCAGGAAACCGGCACTCCTCCTTTCCCGGTCTGCTTCCACGCATACATCTTCTTTCTCGCGGTCTGGGAGCTGATTTACAGTGTCCCCATTTCAACCAACGGGAAGGACATCGACTTCTCGATCCTGTTCGAGAAATCCGGGCGGGGGAATGCAGGGGACAATACCGGCTGGGTGGGAATCTCGTACGACGTGGCCGCATCGGGTGTTTTCGGTGATTTCAGACAGGTAAACGACACCCCTTTCTGGGATGTGATGCTATACATTTATAAATGCAGGTTTGAAATGTTACATAACAATAAGAAGCAATGAAGTATTTTACAATCAAGGAATTAAGCCACAGCGATACGGCCGTGGCACGCGGGATTGACAATACCCCTACGGGGGAGGTGGTTCACAACCTGACAGAGCTGGTGGAAAACGTCCTCGACCCGCTCCGTGAAAAGTACGGGAAGCCCATCCGGGTAAGTTCCGGTTACCGGAGCGCTGTGCTGAACAGAAGCGTGAACGGGGCGACCTCCAGCCAGCACCAGCTGGGTCAGGCCGCCGATATTACTGTAGGCAGCAAGGAGGGAAACCGCCGGCTTTTCGAGATCATCCGCAAGGAACTGCCTTTCGACCAGCTGATCGACGAGAAGGATTTCTCCTGGGTGCATGTGTCATTCCGCACAGGCAAAAACAGAAAACAGGTATTAAAACTCTAAAACTGTTCAGCTATGGTAGATTTACAGCAATATGAAGAGTATTGGTCGGGTATAACGGAGAGGATTCCGCAAATAAAGAAGGTGGTGCCTGTCACCTTCGACCCCGACATGGGCGCTTTGGTCCAAGGGCTTAAAGCGGACGAACTACCGGCGCTGCTACTCATCATCCCAAGCGCCAAAGGAAAATCCCCGGATGTGGACAACCTGTTGGAATTAAACCTTTGCGTAGCGTTCCTGATGGACAAGACCGATCCGCAGCGTAAGGGGACTTATCAGGTGTTAAAGGAGTTGCAGCCCGTCATGGAGAAGATGAAAGCGCAGATGATCGATGACAAGGCTGCGGGATGTCACCTGCTCTCCCGTCTGGACCTGTCGAGCTTATCCACCATTCCCGAAGCGGGATTTTATTCGGTCTTTGCCGGATGGAGCCTGGGATTTGAATTCGAAACGCCATGAACGAGGATCTGATAAAACAAGAGTTTGTCCGGGAGAATATCGAAAGGGATATCCGGGCCATTTTCGAGGCGCAATACCTGATCGCCACCGAAAGGGTGTATACCTCTGCCATCTATCCGACTCAGGTCGGACAGGGGCGGAGCCTTGTCCGGGAACAGGGGTATGGACGCCTGGTGCGGGGTACTACCGGCCGGCTGCTCAGCGCCTTACGCAACCCCGTTTACAGCGTCAGGTTTTCCGGGCGGGGGGTGGTCGCCACTTCCAACATCCCCCTCTATATCCGCTTCCTGGATATGAAGAAACATGGAAACTATGGCATCTATAACCGCCAGGTATGGGGAATCCTCTGGAACAATTCGCTCCAGACCATAAAATACGGATATGGCAAGGAGGTCCGCGACCGTATTTATGCCGGATTACAGGAAGCTTTCCAAAGAATGGAAATACGTACGGATTCCTAAAGATACATTGTCCTTTTGTCCGGGAGACGGCCCGCCTATTTTTGTCCTTAAAAATAACGTTATGGGAAAATTACAACCGGATTATATCACCTGGACGCTTTCGGTCAATGCGGACGGGTTACAGAAGGAGATGCTGAAGGTGCGCAACAACACCAAAGAGCTCAAGGCGGAGAACGTGCGCCTGAAATCCTCCATGGAAAAGCTTGCCATACAGGGAAAACTCCAGAGCAAGGAGTATAAGGAACTGAATGCGCAACTCAAGGCCAACAACCGTACCATCTCGGAAAACGGGGAGAAGCTCCGCCTGCTCGAAAGCCGTCTGAACAACGCCGACAAATCGTATGCCCAGCTCTCAAAACAGGCCAGACAACTTCGCAGGGAGTTGGACAATACGGTAAAGTCGTTACAACCCCAAGAGTACGCCCGTCTGGAGGCGGAACTGGCAAAGACCAAGGAGGCGATGGAGCAGCTAAGGCCCAAAGCCGAGGCGGTGAAAGAGTCATTTTTCAGCCTTACCAGGATGAAATCCGCGGTAGTCGGTTTTTTCGCCGGTATAGGTGCCAGTGCCGGCTCCTTCTTTGCAAACAGCATCTCGGAGGCCAGGTCCTGGATGTCCGAAGGTATCAGACTGGCGGCAAACGCCGACGGTGTCAGGCGCGCTTTTGACAAACTCGACCGCCCGGGGATGCTTTCGGAGCTCAGGAAAGCCACTAAAGATACGGTGAATGACCTGGAGCTCATGCAGGCCGCGGTACGCGCCAAAGACTTTCGTATCCCGCTCGAGGACCTGGGGAAATACTTGCAGTTTGCCCGGTTAAAAGCACAGCAGACCGGACAGAGCGTGGATTATCTGACTGACTCGATCATAACCGGACTGGGTCGTAAATCGCTGCTGATACTCGACAACTTAGGCCTGTCGGCCGCGGAGGTCAACGAGGAGATGACCAAAACGGGGGATCTGATGGCAGCGGTGGCTGCAATCGTGGACAGGCAACTCGCACAAGCGGGGGAGAATTACGTGTCGGCTGCGGACAAGGCCGCTCAAAAAGCCGCGGAGCTGCAAAACAGGCAGATGGAAATCGGAAGGCTCCTGCTTCCCCTGCAAGAAAAATGGAGCAGTCTCTTCCAGTCTCTCAAGCTCGGTTTTTCAGATGTGGCGCTCTGGGTATTGGAACATAAAAAAAGCATCATTACGCTTATCTCCGTGGTTACCGGTTTTATTCTGGTTTATAAAACGGTTATTCTTCTGCAAAAAACATGGAACGGGCTTTTAATGCTGGGCAAGGCGGTCAGCCTGGCCTACGCCTCGGTTGTGGCCATGCAGAGAGGAAACATCCTCAGAAGCGCTGCCGCCATGAAAATGTATAATGCCTCGGTGGCGTCCAACAACATCCAGGTAAAGGCATGCACCGCATCCACTTATCTGTTTGCCGCCGCCAAGGCGGTGCTTACCGGGAATATCAACAAGGCCCGGATTGCCATGCAGGCCTTTTATGCAATCACCAAAATAAGCCCGCTGGCCATAGTGGCCACCGTGGTCGCCGCCCTGACATACAAGCTGGTGTCTTATCGCAGGGAACTTACGGCGACGGAAAAAGCGGAGCGGAGCCTGCACCAGGTGCGGGCGCAGGCCGCCGACACCGTAGCCACCGAAACCCGGGAACTGAATACCCTCCTGGGAATCGCACGCAACGAGAAAATAAGCAAGGAGCAGCGGATGGAGGCCATAAAAAGGCTCAACGCCTTAAGTGAGGAATACCTTGGCGGCCTGAGGCTGGAAACAATCAACACCAGGGAAGCCACGGCCGCAGTGAAGGACTACACGGACAACCTGTTGTCCATGGCCAGGATACGCTCGGCAAACTCAAGGCTGGAGGAGATCCAGAAAGAAAAAAGGGCACTGGAGGAACAACGTAAGGATATCCATGCCAACCGGAATCTCTGGGACAGTTTCAAACTGGGGCTCGCCAAAGGGTTCAATTCCTTGTCCGTAGCGGTAAAGGGGTATTCCGACACCTGGTCGGAGGGGGTCATCCATGACTATTTTGCAAGGGAATTCGATCAGATACAAGCCTTGAACCAGGAAGAAAAGAAACTTACGCAGGAGATCACGGCCTCACAGCAGGATATCATTAAGGTCGATACCCAATCCGAGGCAAAAACCAAGGACCTTATCCAGGCCAAAAAGGAAGAGATTGCCCAGGCTGAGCGGGAAGTCGCCTCGACGCCGGCCCTGTTGGCCGCCAAAAACCGGAAACTCCAACAGTTGAACGAGGAGCTTAAAGCGTTGCAGCAGCTGGGGACTATCCGGGAAACCCCGGACGGATTCGCCTCGCAGACCGACAAAGTCCTTTCGTCCCTGAATGAGAGGCATGAAAAGGAGCTGCTCAAGATCCGGGAAAACAAGGAGAGGCAGCAGCAGACACAGGCGCAATACAATAAGGCCGTGCTGGCGGAAGACATAAGGTTTCATACCCAAAGGCTCGGTATCCTCGAAGGGCTGGAGAAAAAGACCGCCCGGACCAGACTCAGGCAGCTGGCCGACATCCGGGCAAAAATGACGGAAAGCTCCGCCAAAATACTGGAGTTACAGCGGAAACTGGATGAAAACGAGGTTGCCCTGCTACAGGAACAGCGGGATAAAAAACTGGCCATACAGGAGGATACGTACAAGGCCGCCAAGGCACAGATAGAATTGAATTATGCAAACCTGCATATTACGCAGCAGCAGCGCGACATGTTGCTGTTGAGCCTGGAGGAGTCCAATTCCCGGGAAAGGCTCGGCATCCTGAAGGAATACCAGAAAGATGTGGAAGCCCTGGAGCTACAGACGGGGGATGTGAAAATACAGGCCGTCAAACTCTCCGGGCAAAAGGTATTGGAAGCGGAGCTGGCCAACGCCAAAGACAGGGCCGCGCAGCAAAAGGCGATCGAAACCATGCTTTCCTCTTTCAAAAAAGAGTTCAACCTTTTCAATCTGCCGGATGAAACGGACCTTCAGCTCAAGGTGCTGGAAGCGTCATACCGGGCCCGGCTGGAACTGATCCGCAATGCGCTCAAAAACGAGCTTGTCACAAAGGATCAGGCCGCCCGGCAGGAAAGGGAGCTGGAAGAAGCGTACAGCACCGCAAAACTGAACATAACCCGGGGTGCCGAAGAGCGCAGAAACGGGATTTTGGAGAAGTACGGGCTGCTCGGATTCCAGCAACGCTATGCCATGCAGATGGCGGCCCTCAAGCGGGAGAAGGAACAGGGGCTGATAGGTGCCGAAGCATATGCAAAGGCCGAAAAGATGCTCAAGATACAGTTCTGGAAAGAGGCTTTCGATTATTATTCCAACCTGTTTTCAGGGGCTGTCTCTGCCCTGCAAAACGCCGAGATCGCGAACATGGAGGCCAAATATGACGCCGAGATCGCCGCGGCACAGGGAAACGCGCAGGAGGTCGAACGACTGGAAACGGAGAAGGCGCAGAAGAAGCTGGAGATCGAGAAGAAATACGCCGACGTGCAGTTCGCCGTAAAAGCCAGCCAGATCATTGCCGACACGGCCGTGGCCATCATGAAAGCGCTCTCGCAATTGGGACCGATCGCAGGACCGGTGGCAGCAGCACTGATGGGAGTAACCGGGGCCGCCCAGCTGGCCGTGGCCAATGCTGAAAGACAAAAGGTAAAGAGCATGACGCTCTCCGGAGCGTCCGGCTCCACACCCGTAAGCGCCGAAAGGGTGGTGAACGCTTCCGGGGGATATGACCAGGGAGGTTACACCGGGGACGGAGACCGCTACGAGGTGGCGGGCGTCGTCCACAGGGGGGAGTATGTCATTCCGGTGCCGGAAATGAAGAACAAGCGGGTGGTTAACATGGTAAAGGTCATCGAAAGCATACGCCGCAACCGGACATCGGCCAATCCATGGCCCGGGTATTACGAGGGAGGGAAGGTCACGGAGCGAGAGCGTCCCGGACAGGACATCGACCGTCTGAACCGGGCGGCGGAGAAATTGGAAAGGGCCTCAAGGAACCTCTCCCGGCCGGCAAAAAGTTACGTCCTGCTGAGCGACATCAACGCGGCTCAGGATTTGCAGAAGAGTTCAGAGAAACCATTTACAAGAACAGACCAATAATACAACCGGTATGGCATTAACCATTCAGACAGAGAAAGGGATATTCGACCTTCCCCAGGATTTCAGCGTGGAGATAGAGAACACGTCGCCCATATACACCGACAAGGGCAGCCAGACGATCGCATCGACGTTGCCGGCAACCGGGCACAATCTTTCGATGGTGGATTACATCCACCGGCCGGATATCCGCAATGCGCCAAAACGGGACGCCGCGGCGGTGGTGACCGACGGGGTTTACCGGCGGACAGGAAAACTCAATATCACCTCCGTATCAACGGAGTCGGGCATCGTATGCAACATCGGGTTTGACGAAAGCCTGATGTATGAAGCCTGGAAAAACGTTTCACTCAAGGAACTTCCGGGACTGCCGGTCATCAAATACCCGGAAGGCGTCGCGGCCCTTGCCCGTCACCTGGAGGAAGTGATGCGCTACCAAACCCCGGCGGATTATCACGTGTTCCGCATACAGGTGGCGTCTGAAACCCTGGAAGAGACGGAGTATCCGGAGTTCATCAACCCCATAGGGTCGGACGGGAAGACATACGCCCTGCTGAAGGAAGCACGGACCGAGAGGGTTGTCATATCGGGCCAGGCCGTAGATGTAAAGGTGCCTGCAGGATACGGGATATCGCCGTTCCTGAAGGTATCCCGCATATTGGAGATGATATTCTCGGCATACGGCTTTACATTGGTGGAGAATCCCTTTGCCACCGATTACCAGCTCAGCAAGATGGTCGTGCTCAACAATGTGGCGGACACCATTGTCACCGGAGAGATCGACTACAGGAATTTGATGCCTGACTGTACCGTCAACGAGTTCCTGGACGCGCTGTTTTGCCGTACCGGAGCCAAGGTTTACGTAAATGCCGGCCGGAAAGCCGTCATACGCCTGCTCAAGGATTCGATAGGCGCAACGGCATCCGCCGACTGGACACCGCTCAAGGCCTCGGAACCGGAAATAAACTACACGCCCGCAAAGCAGCTCAGGCTCTCGGCGGGCACATCGTTCAAGGAAGCCGAACCGGCGGCGGACTCCTTTGAGAAATTCCTTAAGCCTTATGGGGGGATCATTACGGAATTTACAGGGGACCGGGACGTGCCCGACGAACTGTACATAACTTACCAGCCTTCCACCGGAAGATATTACAAGCGGGACATCGTGAACAAGAAAAAGAAGTGGATATCCAGCGACTTTTTCCCATGGGACAAGGCCACCCCCGGTGTGGAATACCTGGAGATAACGGGAAAGGACGAATGTGTCCCCATGGCATTTAAAACGGGTCTGCTGACTCCCGGATATCTGGCGGGGGCGGTCAACATCAACACAACCCTCAGAGGGGCCGCCAAGGAGCAGGGGGAGAAGAAGCAGACACCCTTGGCTTTCTGCTTTGCCATGGGGAAAACCAATCAGATTATAGGGGCCGGGGCCCTTGTGGAGGAGTATTATTTCGGCAGCTCACTCTGCCGGGGGCCCAAAGGCGAATACTTTCAGGACCCCGGGGGGAATGTTTACAGGTATTCACTGGTTTTCAGGGGAGAGGACGGGGCGTTTAACCGGTTCTTTAAGGAGTACGACGCAGTCCTGAGGCATGCCGATCATGTCTATGCGGTGCAGATGAACCCGGACAAGGCCGGACTGCTGAAGCTGGACACTTCCCGGCCGGTCATGTTGCAAGGGCAAAGGATGATGGTCGAAATCCTCAAGTACGCGCTTCCGCTGCGCAAAGGACGCCCTTGTCAGGTGAAACTGCGTTCCCTTAAACTCTTGCAGCCCTACGACCTGGACAAGGAGCAGGAATTAGCGCCGATGACTCCGCAGCAGGCGACATGGAAGGTCTTTACCTATTTCGACAGGGATATGGAACTCAGGGTGCAGGAGCTGCGGGAGCAGCCCGGGATCATCAGGGTCGACGTCGTGGCAAAAGAGGTGCTGACCAAGCCGGAAGAGGGTGATTTCGACATGTACCCGCCACCATCCTTGCAGGATGTTGCCGACAGAAGGAAGATCATGTACACCTATAAGGGGAAGCTCAAATACAGACCGTATCCACCGGGGCTTACACAGGAGGAGGTTGTAAACTACAGGGCGGGAGTCATTGCCGTAAAGATATAAATCCTGTCCTTTAAACTACCGTGCCAAACGGTCATTTTTGCAGCATGGAAACAAAAAATCAAAATAAGATAGTGACGGCGCCCTCCCTGGAAAATACACGGGAGCTTTACGGGATTTACCGCCAAAGATACGGGGCTGACAAGACCCCGGAGGACTTTTACCGGTTTATGACAACCCCCGGCGTGGAAAGGCGATCCTTTCTGCTTGAGAATACCCGAACGCAGCCGCTATCCATTAATAACACGATCATTCATAAGTGCGTATGAGTTTCGAGATTATCAGAAAAACCGGAGAGATCGCCTTTGTGGCAAACCCTATCGCCTTTGAGGTAAAAACCTCCGGGGAGGCCGAAATTGAAATCCGTCTCAGGGTTGGAGCACAGGAGGTGTTTTCAGCCTCCTACGTACCTTTTGGCGACAGGATCCATTTCGACATTGCCGAAATCTTGCAGCCCTTCGTTACTTCCGGGCCCTTGGAGGACTCGGAGGATCTGATCCTGCCCGTATCCGGTTTTATGGCCGGTTACACGCTCGAGGTAAAAGGGCAGGAGACCCGGACACTCACCGGCAAGGCGATATGCGGGGGGATCAGCAAACAGGCGGCAAGGGAAATGGCCGGCAGGGGAACGGACTTTATCCTGAACCGGCTCAGGGATTATTCATCGCAATTCCTCTTTACCACGCGGACCCGCGGGAAGCATATTGCGATAAGGGAAACCGAAGTCTCCCCCCTGATCTTCATTCATCCGGACAAAAGGATACAGGTGGAATCCGAATATGGAAACAGAATAAAACTGCCTGAAGGGACAGCCGGAGAAATTTATGCTTTAAACATAGGGCGGATCCGGCGGGAGTTTTTCCACAGGTATAACCAGATCGTGTCATTCATCCGGGTATTGGTGCCGGCCGAAGAAGCCTTTGACATCTCTTTCACACCCGGGGAAGTGTCAGAAAACGGACTGTCATTTCTCTTCAGAAACTCTTTGGGATGCTATGAAGTGATAGAAATGCCGGGGAAAATGATTTACTCCCTTGACCGGGGGGATGATGAAAACTACCGGACATTCGATGAAGAGGGCGGTGATTATATAACCGGACGTCCAAGGCCCGACCTCCTGCAAAAAATGAAGCTGAATACAGGATTCAAGAGGAAAACAGAGTTGAAATTCATTCAGGACCTGCTCTCCTCGGATGATATCCGGCTGCTTAACGGAACCGCCCGAAGGCGTGTACTGGTAACTTGCGAAGAGTACGGTTATGAAGAACCCATGAAGGAGCCGACATCCCTGGTGCTCGATATCGAGGTTGCCGAGCGGGAATCCAATTACACCCCGGACATGGACGGGGAGAACGCCCCGCCTTTCATCGAACTTCTGCCCGGGGAGGTGGAAATACCCTCAGAAGGAGGGCAGGTCAGGGTACGGGTCGAATCAAATATCATGTGGGAGGTGATTTGATTCCTAGTTCTTATGGAACTTGGAAAATACCCCGGACGGGGAGTAAAAGCAAAGCGAATCAAAACAGTAGAAATAAATCATTTAATAAATTACAATTATGGCAAAAGCAAGTTGGTGCAATGTAAGCCCCATGTCGGGCAAGAGAGATGGCGTTTTGACAATCAGTGCGGGTGCTCACACAGGACGTGTAGCACGAAATACAGTAGTTACCGTAACAGCGGCAAACGGAACGAGACCCTCAGCCAGTATAGCGGTATCTCAGGCAGGTGCAGGGGTATCCACAACCATGGATACAAGCAAACCGGACCTTCCCTCTTCCGGAGGAGTCGTTAACATAAACGGAACGTCTAATAGTTCAAAATTAAAGTGGACCTGTACCGCAAGAGTTATGGGAGTAGATATGCCTATAGACGGTAATTATGTAAAAGTGGCGGTAAACGGTGGGAATATAGGAAATAATGTGGCTATTCCGGGGGACCCCGGAGCATCGGGGCGTTTTAACTTTGTGGCGACATTAACTTTTCCCGCTTCGATGTTTCCGGTTGACGCTGTAGTGACTTTTAGGCTGACGGATGATACCAATTCAGCTAAACAATGTACTTTCACTTGGAAAGCGGGTGCGTCTTCTCTTTCAGTGAACAAGTCCTCTTTATCATTGGTTAACGGTGGAACCGGGCAAACCGTAAATGTTACTTCCAATGATGATTGGAACGTCTCTTAATCGGATATAAAGAGAAAGGATAGGAAGCGTCTAAATCGCAACCTATCCTTTTTTCTTATGATACTGCCCATTCGTCATTGGAGGTAACACCTACCGTTTGTCCTGTCCCTGCATTCACAAGCGATAGCGAGGACTTGTTCACCGAAAGAGCAGATGCTCCCGCTGCCCATTTAAATTGGCACCTTACCATTTTTCCTGTACTGTCAGTCACGTCAACATTAGGAGCTAACGGTGTGGGCAACGGATTGCGGGCTATTTCCAGTTTGATGGAAAACGCATAAGAACCGTTCGCTCCGGGGTCTCCTGGGATAGTAACCGTCTCTGAGGCGGCAAGCACTTTGTTAGTAATTCCCGGAGCATTGAATTTTGCGGAAGCGGTAACCCCCGGAAAGTTAATCAGAGGAACCGATATTTTCAATGTCGGGCTGTTAGAGTTCCCGTTAATAGTGACAGACCCTCCTTCTCCGGGTAAATCCGGTTTAGAGGTATCCATCGTTAATTGCACTCCTACGCCGGCTTGCGATACCGCTATACTGGCCGAGGGTTTCGTTCCGTTTTTAGCCGTGACGGTCACTGTCGTACTGCGGGCCTCCCGTCCGGCATGTGCTGCCGCACTGATTGTTAAAGTCCCGTTCTTACTTCCTGACATGGGGCTTACATTGCACCAACTTGCTTTTGCCATAATCGTAATTTATTAAATGATTTATTTCTACTGTTTTTGATTCGCTTTGTTTTTACTCCCCGTCCGGGGTATTTTCCAAGTTCCATAAGAACTAGGATGTCCTTTACGCCCTGAAAAGAGTATGCGAACTTTGCGGCAACCATTAAAATTACATCGACATGAAACTTATTATTTATAACAGCCGGCTTGCAAAACGCATGCTGTTTCCGGGGTATTCGACAATCATGTTATTTGGCATTATCCTGACTAAAAGTAGGAAAGAAGAATGTCCGCCTGCATTGATCCGGCATGAGCAAATACA
>ERZ1026973.127-NODE-127-length-31557-cov-15.850740_pt1 | contig 31557 bp, 16 predicted proteins | sample MGYA00519562_ERZ1026973 | MGnify/ENA primary metagenome ERZ1026973 (study PRJEB26926, sample SAMN06164670) | human gut metagenome | biome: ENVO:00009003; feature: ENVO:2100002; material: ENVO:00002003 | host: Homo sapiens | place: USA | collected 2012 ...
GATCTACACGTAAGGAGTCGTCGGCAGCGTCAGATGTGTATAAGAGACAGGTCCAACTTTGAGACCACATCCCATCACTCTATTATCCCTCATTATATTTATTTTATTATTCAGAAAGAACATTCAGTTTCGCCAGTCTTTCAACACCAAAATTTCCATAAAAACAATTATTTCAATTTTTATCTTAAGTATATCCGTGCATATAGTTATAGGATTTATCGATTTTATTTCCAAAGACATATCATTAATAAAAAAAGAATTTTTTACGTTTCCAAGATTGATATATGGCTTGGTTTTAATTCCTGTTTTAGAAGAGCTAAGTTGCAGAATTATTATTATCAATAAATTTAAAGATAAATTAAACCAATGGATTATAATTATAACGACCGGATTGTATTTTGGCATGCTACATGCAGGGAGTATATATACTGTCATTGGTTTATCATGCTTCGGATTTATATTAGCATATTTATATATCATATCAAGAAATGGACTTCTTCTTATATTATGTCATTTCTTTTATAATGCTATTAATTTCTGCTTATATAGTATTTTTTGGTCTGCTACATCAAGAGCCTCAAATTATATATATAATCCCATACATTACATTATAGTTGCTATTTCAATCATATATATTATTTATTTTTTCACCAAGAAGAAATATATTTAAATCAAAGCATTATAGACAATATAACTAAAAGACATATATGGAATTATGAATTAGATAAAAGCACATAATACCGTACTAACAACAAATTAATAACAAAACCAAAATTAAAAGAAACATCAAAATTAAAAGAATATAAAAACAAGAAACGTAACAGCAACTGAAAGGAGACACTGAAATCCTAACAGACGATTTGAGTCTATTAATGCGTTTTTTCAATCCATTACAGGCCATTTTTGATCACAGATTAAGAAAACATAATCGATAAGATACCTTAACACAAAAAATAAATCTATATTTTAATTTCTCGATTAAACCTTTCCCTATCGTCTTAGTCTAACCTTTGAACAGACATATACTAATACTAAGACATGGATAAAAAGGTAAAATGGGGCATCGTCATCTTGGTTGGTGCCGGACTGATAGGTTGGGGAATTTACTCCCGACTTCCTAAAGCAAATGAAGAGTTGGCAGCAGCCGACAAAGTGATGACAGGCAAACAGATCAATAAAAGGGTTCTGAACGTAAACGCCAAAATCATAAAACCACAATTGCTGACAGACCAGATTCAAATCAGCGGTAGCTTGATGCCTGACGAGGAGGTGGATCTTTCTTTTGAGACTTCGGGAAAAATTGTTGAGATCAACTTTGACGAAGGAACAACCGTAAAGAAAGGACAACTACTGGCAAAAGTGAACGACCGGCAATTACAGGCCCAGTTGCAACGTCTTGTAGCTCAACTAAAACTTGCCGAAGACCGTGTGTTCCGCCAAAATGCTTTGCTCGAACGGGATGCCGTCAGTAAGGAAGCTTACGAGCAGGTAAAAACGGAACTGGCCACCCTGAATGCAGATATTGATTTGGTAAAAGCGAATATTGCCATGACCGAACTTCGCGCACCCTTCGACGGGGTGATCGGACTCCGGCAGGTCAGCGTTGGCTCTTATGCTTCACCTACTACCATCGTAGCCAAACTGACAAAAATCATTCCTCTGAAAATAGAGTTTTCCGTACCCGAGCGTTATGCCAGTCAGGTAAAAAAGGGAACTAACCTCAACTTCGAACTGGAAGGAAAGTTAAGCTCTTTCCCCGCAAAGGTATATGCCACCGAATCACGAATCGATCAGTCTACTCGTACACTGACCGTTCGTGCACTGTATGCTAACAGTAACGGGGCAATACTACCGGGACGTTACGCCAGCATCCAACTGAAAAAAGAAGAAATCCCGAATGCCATCGCCATCCCATCGGAGTCCATCGTACCTGAGATGGGTAAGGATAAAGTATTCCTCTATAAATCGGGTAAAGCCGAACCGGTAGAAATAACCGCAGGTATCCGTACCGAAGCTGAAGTACAAGTCATAAAGGGCCTACAAATGGGTGATACCATCATCACTTCGGGAACCCTTCAACTCCGTACAGGATTACCTGTCACACTGGATAATATCAATTAACTCCCGACCGCCTTATGAATATATCCGAATTAAGTATACGACGGCCAGTACTCTCAACGGTACTGACCATCATCATTTTGCTCTTTGGACTGATCGGGTACAACTACCTGGGTGTCCGGGAGTATCCATCCGTAGATAACCCTATTATTTCGGTGTCCTGCTCCTATCCGGGTGCAAATGCCGATGTCATCGAGAATCAGATCACCGAACCCCTGGAACAGAACATCAATGGTATTCCGGGCATCCGCTCACTCTCCAGTGTCAGTCAGCAGGGACAAAGCCGTATCACGGTAGAGTTTGAGCTTTCCGTCGACCTGGAAACAGCTGCCAATGACGTGCGTGACAAGGTATCACGCGCCCAACGTTATCTCCCGCGCGACTGTGACCCTCCTACCGTATCGAAAGCCGACGCCGATGCCACCCCTATCCTTATGGTGGCTTTGCAAAGCGACAAACGTTCTTTGCTGGAACTCAGTGAAATTGCCGACCTGACTGTAAAAGAACAGTTGCAAACGATCTCTGACGTAAGTAGTGTCTCCATTTGGGGAGAGAAACGATACTCCATGCGTTTATGGCTCGACCCCATCAAGATGTCCGGTTACGGGATCACTCCCATCGATGTGAAGAATGCGGTAGACAAAGAGAACGTGGAACTCCCTTCAGGTAGTATCGAAGGAAATACAACAGAACTTACCATCCGTACTTTGGGACTGATGCACACTGCAGAAGAGTTCAACAACCTGATCGTCAAAGAAGAGAACGACCGCATCATCCGTTTCAGTGATATCGGACGAGCCGAACTGGGCCCTGCCGACATCAAAAGCTACATGAAGATGAATGGTGTACCCATGGTGGGAATCGTTGTAATCCCCCAGCCGGGTGCCAACCATATAAAGATAGCCGATGCGGTATATGAACGCATGGAGAAGATGCAGAAGGACCTCCCGGAAGACGTGAAGTATTCTTACGGATTCGATAACACCAAATTCATCCGTGCCTCTATCAGCGAAGTGAAAGAAACCGTTTACGTAGCTTTCATCCTGGTTATCATTATTATCTTCCTTTTTCTGCGCGACTGGCGTGTTACGCTGGTTCCCTGCATCGTGATTCCGGTATCGTTGATCGGTGCTTTCTTCGTTATGTATCTGGCGGACTTCTCCATCAACGTGCTCTCCATGCTGGCTGTTGTGCTGGCAGTGGGTCTGGTGGTGGACGACGCTATCGTAATGACGGAAAACATCTATGTCCGCATTGAGAAAGGTATGCCTCCGAAAGAGGCCGGCATCGAAGGGGCTAAAGAGATTTTCTTCGCTGTCATCTCTACCACCATTACGCTGGTTGCCGTATTCTTCCCCATCGTCTTTATGGAGGGGATGACAGGACGACTGTTCCGTGAATTTAGTATTGTTATTTCCGGTTCGGTTATCATCTCCTCTTTTGCGGCTCTGACCTTTACTCCGATGCTAGCCACCAAGTTACTGGTAAAACGGGAGAAACAGAACTGGTTCTATCTGAAAACAGAACCTTTCTTCGAAGGAATGAACCGCCTCTACAGTCGTTCACTGGCTGTTTTCCTCCATAAACGTTGGATTGCCCTGCCCTTTGTAGCAATTACCATTGGCATCATTGCCTTCTTGTGGAATTACATCCCGGCAGAAATGGCTCCGTTGGAAGACCGTTCACAAATCAGTATCAATACCCGTGGAGCCGAAGGTGTGACCTATGAATACATCCGGGACTATACGGAAGACATCAATGACCTCGTAGACTCGATTGTACCGGATGCCGAATCGGTAACCGCCCGTGTATCGAGTGGTAGCGGTAATGTGCGCATCACGCTGAAAGACATGAAAGACCGTGACTACACCCAGATGGATGTGGCTGAAAAACTGTCGGCAGCAGTACAGAAAAAGACGATGGCGCGTTCATTCGTCCAGCAGTCATCTTCTTTTGGCGGACGGCGTGGCGGTATGCCCGTCCAATACGTATTGCAGGCCACTAATATCGAAAAGCTACAGGAAGTACTGCCCAAGTTCATGGCGAAGGTTTACGAGAACCCGGTATTCCAGATGGCAGACGTAGACCTGAAGTTCAGCAAGCCGGAGGCACGTATCAATATCAATCGCGACAAAGCCAGCATCATGGGGGTAAGTACACGTAACATCGCACAGACCCTGCAATACGGTCTGAGCGGACAGCGAATGGGCTACTTCTATATGAACGGCAAGCAATATGAGATCTTAGGAGAAATCAACCGCCAGCAACGTAACACACCTGCCAATCTGAAATCGATCTACATTCGTAGTGACAAAGGCGATATGGTGCAATTGGACAACCTGATTGAACTGACCGGTGGCATCGCGCCTCCGAAACTGTATCGTTACAATCGTTTCGTTTCGGCCACTGTTTCCGCCGGACTGGCCGAAGGAAAAACCATCGGACAAGGATTGGACGAAATGGACAAGATAGCCAAAGAGACGCTGGACGACACGTTCCGCACAGCATTGACCGGTGATTCGAAAGAATATCGCGAGAGTTCTTCAAGTCTGATGTTTGCTTTTATTCTGGCCATTGTACTGATTTACCTGATCCTGGCAGCACAGTTCGAGAGTTTCAAAGACCCGCTGATCATTATGCTGACCGTCCCCCTGGCTATTGCAGGCGCATTGGTATTCATGTATTTTGGAGGTATCACAATGAACATCTTCAGCCAGATCGGCATTATTATGCTGATTGGACTGGTGGCTAAAAACGGTATCCTGATCGTAGAGTTTGCCAACCTGAAACAAGAAACGGGTGAGGATAAGATGACAGCCATCAAAGATGCGGCGTTACAACGCCTGCGTCCTATCCTGATGACAAGTGCTTCTACCATCCTGGGATTAATCCCGCTGGCTTTCGCCTCGGGTGAAGGTTGCAACCAACGTATCGCAATGGGTACGGCTGTAGTGGGAGGTATGTTGGTATCTACCCTGCTGACCATGTACATCGTACCTGCCATTTACAGTTATATTTCGACGAACCGAAGTAATAAATTAAAGCAAGAATGAAACAGATCGTCTTATCTATCATAGCATTGTGCTGTGCTCCTTTTGCCATGCAGGCACAGCAGCCACAAATATATACCCTGAAATCCTGCCTGGAGTATGGACTTCAGAATAACTACTCCCTGCAAATAGTCCGCAATGAAGAGCAAGTGAGCAGGAACAACGCCACCCCGGGCAACGCAGGCTATCTGCCGACACTCGATTTTACGGCAGGATACAAGGGGACAGTGGACAACACTAATACCAAGGTCCGGGCCACCGGAGAATCAGTAAAAGAAAACGGTGTCTTCGACCAAACCTTGAATGTGGGTCTGAACTTGAACTGGACCATCTTCGATGGCTTTAACATTACAGCCAATTACCAGAAACTGAAAGAGCTGCAACTACAGGGAGAAACCAATACCCGTATCGCCATCGAGGACCTGATAGCCAATCTGGCAGCCGAATATTACAACTATGTTCAGCAAAAAATTCGCTTGCAGAATTTCCGTTATGCGGTATCTTTGTCGAAAGAGCGCCTGCGAATCGTAGAAGAACGTTACCACATCGGTAACTTCTCCCGTCTGGACTATCAACAGGCAAAAGTGGACTTCAACGCCGACAGCGCCAAATACATGAAGCAACAGGAATTGCTGCATACCTCGCGCATCCAGTTAAACGAACTGATGGCCAACGAAGATGTGGATCAACCGCTCGTGATAGAAGACAGCATTATAAAAGTGAATGCCGGGCTTCGATTCGAAGAGTTGTGGAATGCTACCTTACTGACGAACGCGTCACTGTTGAAAGCTGAACAAAACAACACGCTCGCCATGCTGGACTATAAGAAAGTAAACTCGCGCAACTACCCTTACCTGAAGATGAATACCGGATACGGATATACCTTCAATAAGTACGATATTGCCGCTAATAGCCAAAGAGGTAATCTGGGAGCCAATTTTGGAGTAACGGTAGGCTTCAACATCTTCGATGGAAATCGCCGACGCGAAAAAAACAATGCACGTATTGCCATAAAAAATGCCCGCCTTCAACGTGAACAACTGGAGCAAGGGCTGAAAGCAGACCTTAGCAATCTGTGGCAGGCCTACCAGAATAATCTGCAAATGCTGAAACTGGAACGACAGAATCTGGTAGCCGCCAAAGAGAATCACGAGATAGCTATGGAACGCTACATGCTGGGCAACCTTTCGGGTATCGAAATGCGGGAAGCGCAGAAAAGTTTGCTGGATGCCGAAGAACGCATACTTTCGGCTGAATACGATACCAAGTTATGTGAGATTTCACTTTTACAAATCAGTGGAAAGATCACGAAATACCTGGAATAGAATGGGAATATCCGGAGAATGGGTGGGATAAGCCACAAAAGTTTACACTCCTCTCCATACAAACATACGCCCCGTTAGTTTAAAGCCTAAGGCCTATCGGTTTAAAACCAAGATCCCTTTCCTTTGAAACCAACGGGGCTTTGGTTTTAAAGGTATTTTCACGTTGGTACAATACTATCTATCAGCACATTGTGAGTGAGACATTCGCCAAAGCAGGCTTCTCGGTTCGCATCTTAATTACTGACAAAAAGAACTACAAACCCACTTCCGAGAGATGTGTCGAAACTCTTTTCACCACAGAGTAGCACAGAGTCTTTTTATGAATAATCAACAACTTAGAATCGGCTCAGTGTTACTCTGCGTCTTCTGTGGTGGGTTTTGACACCTCCTCAATCCCTAAAAGTGAACATCCTATGACCGTATGTGTTATGAATTAATTATCTTTGCAACTTCAAATAAATAGCTAAGTCTGGAAAAGAATTACCTATTCCAAATACAACCATAACCAGTAAAGAAAAAACAAGAAGATGGGATTATTCATAAAGAAACCCTTTGAAGCCCTATTGGCAGAGGCCAATGCGTCGGGCAGTAAATCATTAAAACGAGTATTAGGCCCCTGGAGTCTGGTAGCACTGGGCGTCGGTGTTATCATCGGAGCAGGACTCTTCTCAATCACCGGCACCGTAGCAGCGGGCTACACCGGACCGGCCATCACCCTTTCATTCGCCATAGCTGCACTCGGATGCTGCTTCGCAGGACTCTGCTACGCTGAGTTCGCTTCTATGATTCCGGTGGCAGGCAGTGCTTATACGTATTCATACGCCACCATGGGCGAACTGATAGCCTGGATCATCGGCTGGGATCTCGTTCTCGAATATACCGTAGCAGCCACTACCGTCAGTATCAGTTGGAGCCGATATCTCGTCGTCTTTCTTGAAGGACTCGATATACATCTGCCGCAAGCCCTGACCGCCTGCCCATGGGATGGGGGAATCGTCAATATCCCGGCGTTCCTGATCGTAGTGTTGATGAGCATCTTCCTGATTCGCGGAACAGAAGGCAGCTCCATCTTCAACGGCATCGTTGTATTTCTCAAAGTATCGGTGATCGCCATATTCGTTGTCCTGGGCTGGAAATATATAAATGCCGACAACTATACTCCATACATCCCCGCCAATACAGGTACACTTGGCGAATACGGTCTCTCGGGTGTCCTGCGTGGAGCCGCCATCGTTTTCTTTGCTTTCCTCGGATTCGATGCCGTCAGTACAGCTGCACAGGAAACAAAAAATCCGAAACGGAATATGCCGATCGGTATCCTGGTATCACTCTTGGTATGTACCGTACTTTATATGCTGTTTGCCCACGTAATGACAGGAGTAGCCCATTATACCGAATTTAGCGGCCAGCAGGGCATCGCACCGGTAGCCATTGCCATCGAACACATGGGACATGCCGATGCAACAGGCATCATTCATCCGGATTATCCGTGGCTGAACCGTGCCATCGTTCTTGCCATCCTGTTCGGCTATTGTTCGGTCATTATGGTTACTTTATTGGGGCAAAGCCGTGTTTTCCTGAGCATGAGCCATGACGGACTACTTCCCCCCTTCTTTTCGCACATCAACGAGAAGTTCCGTACACCGGCGCGCAGCAACCTCCTGTTTATGCTGATAGTGGGCCTGCTCGCCGCATTTGTTCCGGCACGCCTGGCGGGAGAGATGACCAGCATCGGTACACTGATGGCTTTCACACTGGTATGCGCAGCCGTCCTCGTAGTGCGAAAGACCATGCCGAACGTACCCCGTTCATTTAAAACTCCGTTTGTGCCTCTCGTCCCCATTCTGGGAATACTCACTTGTCTGTGCATGATGCTTTTCCTTCCGGCCGATACCTGGATACGATTAGTACTGTGGATGCTGATCGGACTGGACATCTACGTCGGCTACGGCATGAAACACAGTAAACTGGAACATGGTGTGAAAAATCGCCGGGGACAATCGGCATTGAACATGATCGGCATTGCACTGTCTCTGCCTTGTGTCATTACCGGCTTATGGCATCAGCAGACTGTAGGTTGGAATGAAAGTAAAGTATTGCTGATCATCTCGTTTGTTTTCGCATTTACGCATTGTGCATATTATATGATGCGAATATGGAAAGGGACAACAAAACAAACGAATGACAACGGTTAACTCTGAGGAAAGGAGGTATATAAAACTGTTTTCACCACAGATTACACAGATTATCAAAAACAATGATCTGTGTAATCTGTGGTAGAAAAGTCTTATTCAACCGCTTGCATCACCTGCTTCGCTACTTCAATGCAGTCTCCTTCCGCCTCGGCAGAATAGGGATTGGCAGCTTTCGTCCAAGGTTCCTCTATGGCATAGAAATCAATTTCCGCAGGGGCCTTTCCCTCCATCCGCTGAGAAAGAAAGTCGAAATATAGTTTCCAACGCATGTAATAGAAATCTTTCAGCAAGCCGTTCCACTCTTTGTGAGCATAGTCTCGGAGACCACCGTAATCGGCCGCGTTCCGGTTACCCCAGGTCGTAATCTGTACACGGGCATTCCATTCGTAAAATTCCTTTTCTTCGGGTGTATCACCCAACGCACGCGCCTCTTCAATCCACTTTCCTACTCGAAACTCCGGACGGGTTCCCAACAGTTTATCCTGCAACAAAATCAGGTCGAGGAACTTTCCCGATGCCAGTGCAAAGAGTTGTTTATCACCTGCACGATAAGCGGCAGTCACAGCTTTCTGCATCAGACGTCCCTTCTCGGCCAGTGCCTGGCGGACAATATCTACCAGATCGTATTCAAAATTATTGTTACCTTTAAAGCGATCGGCTACGGAAACCATCAGGCGGGCAGCTTCTATCACCTCCTGCGGACGGTAGTAATCTTTCATTTCCGACCAGCTGGACACCTGGTACACATCTTCCGCCGGACGGGCACAAAATACTGATTCGTGTGTCCCCTGCTGGGTCAGGTTCTTCGGCGAGTTATAAATAGAGTTCGCCAGATTGGTCCAGGCAGCCTGTACCACCGGATCATCAACGCCATAACGGGCTTTTACATACTCCTTCAGCCACTCTTCCTTCGTGAACCGGTCGGGACGCCAAGGCAGCTCCATCACCAGCTCGTACATCACCGGATTGTTTTCAATCCCTTCAGGAGTCATTCCCACCCCTTTCAGCGTAGCGCTTGCATGCGGATCGGCTTTGGCAAGATAGAAGTTATCGATCACATTGTCCATCTTTCCGTGCAATCCCACATTGCCACCATAATTCAAAAGCATACAATAGATCCAATCGTGCTGCCCGTATCCGTTCTTGCGATACCACTCGGAAGTAGAATCTCCCCACTGCGGACGACACTCACTGGTCAGGTCAAGTATCAGCAAATCTCCAGCTTTCAGGTTCTCAATCATCTTGGGACGCGGATTTGCCTGCCAGGCCTGAGCCACCCAGACAGCCTTCGGATTGGCCTTCTTCATAGCTTTCATCACTGCCTTACCGGCTGCATCGAGATCGACACCTGCAGTGTTTCCCCCTTCGTGAAAGGGGTCCATGGAGTAAAAGTTAGCTTTGCCGTACAGTTTCTCAAGTTCTTTGTAGTAAAGAGAAGAAATCTCCTCGAAACGCGGATCACTCGGTTGCAGGAACGCCGGACGACGGTAGCCGCACCATGTTCCCGGATCGGATACGTTCAGGCCGAGTTTCTCTTTCGCATTATGAGGTACCATGCCGCAATAGCCCGGAAGCACCGGCTCTATACCGTATTCGCGCATACGCTTCAGGATCTTTTTTTGCAAAGCAATCTGCCGGGTATACCAGCTGTCGGGATTGGGACCACCCCAACCTTCCAAGTTATTCATCAGCCACCAGGCAAAAAATCCCGGACCCGAAATGAATTCATTGATCTCTGTCTTGGTATATCCCAACTTATCAAGCACATTGTGCCACACAGCCTCAGCTCCGGTCACCGCCAAAGGAATATTGATGCCGTGTAGAGCCATCCAGTCAATCTCTTTCTCCCATCGGTTCCAATCCCAGAAAGCCATAGAGTAAGAGAAAGTACAATAATTCAGGTCGTAGCGGTAGGGCAATGTTGTTTCCCTGCGTTCTTTCTTTGTCACCGGCGGAAGTACAGCCGGCAGTTTCGCCTGCATTCCGTTCCATGAGAGATGAATACCTGCGTAATACTTCAGATACCAATTCAGCCCGGTGGCAATGCTTACATAGTTATTTCCACGAATAACGACTTTATCACCTTTCTGGTCGAGTTCAAAGAAGTCGGCATCGGACTTCACCTGCTCGATAATAAACTTCTTCGAAGCTCCTTTGTCAATGCGCTCCAACAATCCGGTTACCGGAGAAGCCATTGCCCAAGAAGCGACACAAAGTAAAATTGTTAATAGTATTGATTTACGATTCATAAATAATATGCTTTAATTACAGTTTTATCCCATAATCCATTTCGCCTTCTTGCCCAGCACACGATAGACAGTCCACACAATCAGCCACGAAACACCGAAAGCTAAAACAGACGCAACCGGTATCTGAATACCCAGAGGTACACCTAACGCACGTACCAACAGTACGGAAGGGCCGGTAAAGAAATAGTGTATCATATAGATGCCGAAACCACACAAAGTGAGGTTGGCAAGTGCCTTCCTGATCCCCTCCGAACGGAAATTCACCTTCTTGCAAAGCATAAACACGGGAATGGTCATCATCACTACATTCAGGGAACAATAAGTGAAGAAGAGTTCGAGCATCTCGTCGCTAAACTCCGGCAAAGCCGTGATGTAGCGGAAGCCAAAGAAGGTAACGGCATATCCTATTACAAACATCGGCAGACCGATTGCCAGGATCTTACCCAAAGACCAGTCAAGGTTGCGCAGATAGTGTCCCAACAACAGATAGCCATTGAAACCGGCAAAGTAATAAAGCATGCCGAACGCATTCCATGAACAGGTTCCCCAAAGGTATTGTGCCACAAACTGGTTATAGTATGGCAACAACAGAGTGACAGCCCATGCACCGAGAAACCACAGCTTCGCCTTATCGGATGCTTTCTCCACCCAGGCAGAAAAGACGGGGAGGTAAAGATACAGACCGATCAGCAGGTAAATATACCACATGTGTACATCTACTATGGAGAAATTAAAAGGAATCTGAGCAATGTAGTCCAAAGAGACAGGCAGCGACTGGCGCATCACTTCCTCGCCCGAATAAGGGAAAAAGTCGAGAATGACTTCCGGTTTGATGCCCAACACTCCGGTGATCCAGGGAAACAGATTGTAGATAACGGACCAGATCAGAAACGGCCACAGGACGCGCGGAATGCGTTTCTTATAAAAGACAGAGATCTCGCCGCGCACCGGAAGAAGCAGTGCTCCGGTAATCATCACGAACAGGGGGACGCAAGGACGAAGCAAGGCTCCGTAGATGGCACCCCAGAGTTTTATTTCGCCAATATTGGGCGGTGTGCCCGGATAAAAGTTAAAAGGGTCTGTGCAGTGACAACAGACAACGGTAAACATGGCTACGAAGCGGACAACGTCCAGCCAGACAATGTGTTGAGGATTCTTTTGTAGTTCCATCGGTGATTCGTTTTACTGATAATGATCAAGGTATTTATAATGAGAAAGGCATCTGTATAACACAGCATACAGACGCCTCTCACTCGAGTTAAAATGATAAACAACTATTATTAATAGTCACTTACCCATTTCTTATTTGTTGCTGCAAGAACCGCAACGGGGTTTTATCTGCTTAAAGAAGTCGTTACCCTTGTCATCTACAAGAATAAATGCGGGGAAGTCCTCTACTTCGATCTTCCAGATAGCTTCCATACCCAATTCCGGATATTCTACGCATTCGATGCTCTTGATATTGTTCTGGGCAAGGATAGCAGCCGGACCACCGATTGAACCAAGGTAGAAACCGCCATACTTCTTACAAGCATCGGTCACCTGCTGGCTACGGTTACCTTTTGCCAACATAATCATGCTGCCGCCATGGCTCTGGAACAAGTCCACATAGGGATCCATACGTCCGGCAGTAGTCGGTCCCATCGAACCGCAAGCCATGCCGGCAGGAGTTTTAGCCGGACCGGCATAATAAATCGGATGGTCTTTGATATATTGAGGCAGATCTTCGCCGCGATCCAGACGTTCTTTCAGTTTAGCGTGAGCGATATCACGGCCTACGATGATCGTACCGTTGAGTGACAGACGTGTAGCTACCGGATATTTAGTCAGTTCCTTCAGGATATCCGCCATCGGCTGGTTCAGGTCGATTTTCACTACATCGCCTTCACCTGCGCCACGCAGTTCTGCGGGAATCAGACTGCCCGGATTAGAATCGAGTTTTTCAATCCAGATACCGTCTTTATTGATCTTACATTTGATGTTACGGTCGGCAGAACAAGATACACCCAAGCCCACCGGACAAGAAGCTCCGTGACGGGGCAGACGGATGATACGTACATCGTGTGCCAGATATTTACCGCCAAACTGTGCTCCCAAACCGATCTTTTGGGCTTCGGCAAGTACCTCTTTCTCCAGTTCTACGTCGCGGAAAGCACGACCATACTCATTACCGGTAGTCGGCAACTCGTCGTAATAGTGGGTAGAAGCCAGTTTCACAGTCAGCAGATTCTTCTCAGCCGAAGTACCGCCGATAACGAATGCAATATGATAAGGAGGACAAGCCGCTGTACCCAGTGTCTTCATCTTCTCAACCAGGAACGGAACCAGAGTGCCCGGATTCAGAATCGCTTTTGTCTCCTGATACAGATAAGTCTTATTGGCAGAACCACCACCCTTGGTCACACACAGGAATTTGTACTCCATGCCTTCCGTAGCCTCGATATCGATCTGGGCCGGCAGATTGCACTTCGTGTTCACCTCGTCGTACATGTTGAGCGGAGCATTCTGTGAATAACGCAGGTTTTCTTCCGTATATGTCTTGTAAACACCCAATGACAAAGCTTCTTCATCGCAATAGCCTGTCCATACCTGCTGTCCTTTTTCACCGTGGATGATAGCCGTACCGGTATCCTGGCAGAAAGGAAGTATACCTTTGGCAGCCACTTCAGCGTTGCGCAGGAAAGTCAATGCCACGTATTTGTCGTTTTCACTTGCTTCCGGGTCGCTCAGAATCTTCGCTACCTGCTCGTTGTGCGCACGGCGAAGCATGAAAGATACGTCGCGGAAAGCAGTATTAGCCATCGCTGTCAGACCTTCTTTCTGTACTTTCAGCACAGGTGTTCCTTCGAACTCGCTTACTGACACATAGTCTTTGGTAAGCAGATAATACTCGGTTTTATCTTCCCCATGTTCGAACATAGGTTGATACTTAAACGGAGGTGTTGCCATATCTCTTAATTTTATTACGTAATGTTAGTTAGTGAGGCAAAGGTAAGAATAGTTTTCCAAAGTATGAATAAAGTGGCAGATTTTGTCAAGAGCGGATTTACTTATTATTAACGTTCGGAAGGCGTTTCCACAGAAAAGCGGGAGCCATTCCGGAAGAGAGCCTCTCTTCTGCAAGATGCCGGTGTCTGTTCGGGCAAATGCCAGTGTCTGTTTTGGGCGAAGCAAGGCTCTCCGGAGCACGAAGCAACCGTCTTGAAGGGTTGGAAAGCCACAGGGTTGGAGACACCGGAAGGCAGGGATACAAAAAAAGAGGAAGCTTCGCGGGCTTCCTCTTCTATGGCATTCTAATTTGAATCTAAATCATGAATCTGTTAGCAAAGATACAACATCGGAGTGCCAAAGCCAAGCATTCCGGTGATTATTTTAATTGTTTGCCCGGTACAACGGATAGGCTGCCTGCAGTATCTTGTTCTTCAAAAGCGGTGAATAATCGGGACGCTCGTTCAGGAAGCGTACCACTTCTTCGTAAGCCGATGAACTGAGATGATTGCCCAGCAAAGCTGCCGCCCAATTTTTGGGAAAGAAAATATCTCCGGTGCGTTGTACCTCTTCCAGCACCTCCAGTCCCGGACGAATGTACTTCACCGACTGATCCTCACGCAACGGATGGTTCAGGTATCGAATGACAGCAGTCGTCCAAGGCTCTATCCGGCGGTTTTCTGCCGCCAGCAGGCTGTTGAACAGAGTATCGAGCCGCGCAGTATCGGATACGGCTGCCCGTGAGATAAAGTCGAACTGCCGCAAACGATCCGGATCGTCAATACGTGCCCGCTGTGTGCGGAGTATCTGTTCGCTCTCCAAAGGCATGCGAATAGCCAGTTCGTAGGCTAAAGTTGTATAATCCTGTCGGTTCAGATGTTTGTCGGACTGCTGTTGCCACAAAATGTAGAGCTTCTTCACCATCGGTTCGGAAATGGCATTCTGCATGAAAAGGCGCATCAGTTGTATCCGGCACGAAGGCAACGGATGATTCTGTGTCATCGTATAAATGCGGGCTTCTACTTCTGCCCGGTTTGCCGGAGCTATCTCCCACATGACATTCGCCAGATAACCACTGGCTGTAGAAGCCACCAAAGCGTTCTTCTCGGCCGGAAGCCCTGTTATCAGGCTGTTGACCCAGTCGTCCGCCGAGATGTGTTTGGCCAGATAATTTTCATAGAGCACCATCAGCAGCGATTGGCGGGCCGTATCATCTTCTATCTCCCACCAATGTGCCGCCAGCCAATGCAGAGCAGGCTCGTCGGGCACAAATACCCCATAGCCTCTGCCATCGGTATTGGGCAATACGCGCGAAGGCACAAACGGAAGTTGCATCCGGAACAGGGTATCTGTCATATTCACCCGGATCACCGAATCGCGCTCTCCGCAAAGAGTGACGGCAAAACGTTGCGGCCAGAGCAATCCCCGGTTGTAGGGATCGTGCTGGCGAATTTCCAGTTCTTGCCCGTCTGTCCGGAAAGTTAACGTGGGCATCCCTTTCCGGTTCACCCATACATCACTGAAGGCGGCCAGGTCCTCGGTCGTCTTACTGTCCAGAATACGGATCAGGTCGTCCCAGGTGGCATTACCGTACGAGTAGGTCTTCAGGTACTCCTGTATACCACTCCGGAAATTGGCTTCCCCCATCTTGTCGACCAGTTTTTCCATCATCACGGGAGCCTTGTTATAGATGATCTGCCCATAGATCAATCCGGCATTACGCAAGTTATCAAGCGGTTGGCGGATGGCATTCGTCCCCATAGTACGATCCTCGGAAAGTGAAGCTGCCGTAAAGGTCTTGAGTTTATTCTGGGTGTGATTGATCTCCGGAAACAGGGGTTCGACAATCCGGGCTGCAAAATAGTTGGCAAAAACTTCTTTAGTCCATACGTCGTCAAACCAATCCATGGTAACCAAATCACCAAACCACATGTGCGACGTTTCATGGGCAATCAGCTCAGCCCGATTCAACTCCTCGTCCGGCGTAGGGTGTTCACTCAGGAAAATCCCGTTATCATTATATAAGGTAGCCCCTGTATGTTCCATCCCGCCAAACTGAAAACCGGGCAGAACAATAAAATCGTACTTGGCAAACGGATATGCAATGCCGGTATACTCTTCAAGCCAATGGAGCGATGCCATCACCTGCCCGAAGACAATATCCAACTGAGCTACTTTCTTAGGATCGGTCTCCCGGTAATAAGCAGCGATGGTACGTCCGTCCCGGGTATACTCCCGACGCTCCAACTTTCCGGCTACAAACGAGAACAGGTACGTACTAAGAGGTTCGGTCGGTGCAAAACAGACGGTCTTACGATCGTCGGTTACCGTCTCACTCCGGATGTATGTATTAGAAACAGCTTTCCAGTCTGCGGGAAGTTCAAGCTGTAAAGTGAACTCCGCCTTCAAATTGGGCTGCTCAAAACAGGGGAATACGGTACGGGCACGGTCGGGAACCAGCAATGTGTAGAGGTATTCGTCGTTCCGGTTCAGTGACTGATTGCCGGCGGTGAAACGAATCCGTATTCCATTCGCTCCTTCCACTGTCGACGAAGCAGGCAGAATGATGTGCTCATTCTCAAAACGCACCTTGTCCACCGGCACTCCGTTGGCTATAACCTCTTTGATCTTCTCACGCTCTTCCCGAAAGTCTATCAGGACTTCCTGTCGGGAAGCCAAATCAAAGCGCAAGGTAATATCGCCCTCAATGGCAGCCTCTTTCTGTCGCGGGATATTGAAACTAAGTTCATACTTCAGATTCTTAATCTGGGCCTTGCGGTGCCCGGCTAGTTCCCTAGAAACGCCGGCATCATAAAAACGAGGGTTCTTTTCTGCTGCCCGGTTACAACCGGACAGCAGAATGAACCCGATCATTCCAAATAAGATATGTATTTTCATAGTAAATATTATATAACTCGTACCCTCTCTCACGCCAATTGCCCGATGCGGTTAATCAGTTCTTCTCCCAAAGCGGTCTTATCATCAATATGCTTCAGCACGGCGGTAACAAACGGATTACTCTCAAAATCGCCGCGAACCTGACCGAAGTCGAGCTTCATTTCGTCACGTGAACCGTCGGCACCAAAGCCCGTCATAGACGAAAGTGAGAACTCTTTGCGCGCATCATCGTATACCATGCGGTCAAGTCCTACCACCGCTTCACGCCAGGCGCGAACGATGGCGATGATATCTTTTGCTGTAATGGTTTCGGGATTCAAGCCATAAAATTCCTGTATCTTATGGTAAGCCCATGTCCATTCGTAAGTATAGTAATTATCGTGCATAGCGGCAAAACAGGCATTCATACTCTTCAGACGGTTAATCTCACCGCTTTCAATGCCGTCTATCAGCTTCTCCACTTCACTTTTGGGAGCAATCAAACCGGCAATATCTACCCATTCGCCTACCCCGATTTCCGTATCCGGCTTCAGACGCCGGCGTATCTCTTCATTATCTTTAAAGTTGATCCCTTCAAGACGCTTGATGATGGAGTTGCCAAGAAACTTATGGATAGCTATCTCGTAATAGCGTATGCCGCTATTCAACGAGGAGTTTTTAATTTTGGCACTCTGATAAGAGTAGATTTCCGAAGTCTCGCCCGACACCCTCTTCAACTCTTTCAGGATAGAGCGTCCCTTAAACATCTTCTGAATGGTATACGGACTGAGAAGGTTATAGTTGATATAATCCAGACGGTTCGGGTCTGTACGTTTGTCACGTTTCGGCCACTTTTGGGCATCACGGATTGTACCCACACTACGCAGGTTGACTCCCGGCACCAGATACGTGGTATTCTGTTGCTCAATCAGGTAGGAGAAAGGCAGGTTCGATGTATCGGCATGGTTCACATGACGCCCCATCACCAGCGAAAAAGCGCCTACACGGGCCGGCCATAAGATGTATGAATCGGAAGTAGTCTTAGCTCCCCTTTCCAACGTTCCTTGATGAATCGGTCCCAGTTTATACATGTGATTGCTCTGATTCGATCCCGAACCGGCATTCATAAACGAGAACATACCGGCTATCAGTAAGGTCGATTTATGATGGGTGACGGTGTACGGCCCGGCAAAAATAGCACATGCTTCGCCGTTCTCTCCCTGGCAATTGCTGAAGAACAGCGAGTCGGAAGCGGAATAATTGTGCCCCAACTGACAGGCTTGTCCCACAAAACAACGGGTCAGCATGGCCCCGTCGTCGACATGGGAACCGGAGGAAATAATAAAATCATCGCAAATAACGCCGTGTCCGATATGCACCGGGGCAGACTCGTTACTGTTGATGCTCCCATTGTACAGACGGCACGTCCCGCAGATCCGGCAGAAATCCCCGATACGCACATTCTTGATAGAACCGGTATTGAGAATCATCACATGGTTGCCGATGGTTCCCACCGCGGAAGCGTGTTTATTGGAATAATAGTCTGTAATCTCTTTCATCCGGCTGATCAGTTCCGGACGATGCCGGTAAAGAGCCAGGATATAGGCTTGATGGGCAGAGAGTTTGTCGTTGATCAGCACTTCACGACCTCCCGTCTCGTTCAGTACGGCAGTTTCTACTCCGTTGCCAAACTGAGTCAAGCCGTCCACCAGGATGATATCTACATTCTCAATGAAAGTATTGTTTCCTATCTCATAGTTGGCAATGTAGTTCTGGATGTTCTCGATACAGCAATTATCACCAACAGTCACATTATGCAGGGTGACATGTCTCAGGCCGGAATGTTTTTTGATTCCACCCGGCAGGATAAAATCCGAATGGAACACTCCCAGTTTCACCTCACCCGAGAAACGGGTGTGATGTACAAATTCGGTTGTGAACTCTTCGGCTACTGCAACCTTATTCCAGTCATCGGCCAGACACGACTGGCTCTTCAACTGAAGCACTTCATCTTCAGTCAGTCTACGGTAAGTCTTTCCCATACTCCTCTTGTTACAAACTACAAATTACTCTTCTTCTTCGTAGGTCTGATAAAGAAAGTCATTATAGGGATACTTCTGTACGTGCAATTCTTTCACTCGCTGATAAACCACACTCTTCAGTTCGTCTATATTGATTTTCTCACGGGCGGAGATGAACAGGCAATTGTCCTCCATCTTGGCCATCCACGTTTTCATCAGTTCTTCGAGTGTCAAGTTTTCCTTTGTTTTGGGGGTAAGGTCGTCCGGCGCCTTTTCTACATAAGTATAGGCATCTATCTTATTGAATATTAAAATCATCGGTTTCCCGCCTCCTCCGATATCGGCCAGCGTTTTGTTCACCACCTCAATCTGTTCTTCAAATCCGGGATGCGAAATATCTACTACATGAACCAACAAGTCGGCCTCACGTACTTCATCGAGGGTCGACTTAAAGGAATCTACCAAGTCAGTAGGTAACTTACGGATAAACCCGACGGTATCGGAGAGCAAGAAAGGCAGATTATCGATAATCACCTTGCGCACCGTCGTATCGAGTGTGGCAAACAGCTTGTTCTCCGCAAAGACTTCACTCTTGGCCAACAGGTTCATCATGGTCGATTTGCCAACGTTGGTGTAACCCACCAAGGCTACACGGATCATACGCCCGCGGTTCTTGCGCTGAGTAGACTTCTGTTTATCTATTTCAGCAAGGCGTTCTTTAAGCAGTGACATACGGTTCAGGATGATACGGCGGTCCATCTCCAACTGGGTCTCACCCGGACCGCGAAGTCCTACCGAACCGCCTTTACCACTTCCGGAACCACCACCCTGACGCTCAAGGTGAGTCCAAAGGCGTTGCAGACGGGGCAACATATATTTATACTGAGCCAGCTCCACCTGAGTTTTAGCGTTGGCAGTCTGGGCACGCATGGCAAATATATCGAGAATCAGCGAAGTACGGTCCAGTATCTTCACCTTCAGTTCCGCTTCGATGTTACGTATCTGCTTGGCTGAAAGTTCGTCATCAAAAATGACCATTCCCACTTCCCGGTCTTCTTCAGCCTCTATCCTTATATATTCTTTTATTTCTTCCAGTTTTCCTTTCCCTACATAAGTCACTGAGTTAGCCGTCGGCAACTTCTGCGTAAACCTTTTCACTACTTCCGCCCCGGCTGTCTCAGCCAGAAATGCCAGTTCGTCGAGATACTCGTTAGTCTTGCGTTCATCTTGCGTCTGCGTAATGAGACCCACCAGAACAGCTGTTTCGACTTTGGCTTCGGATATTACAAATTCTTTCATTCTACTTTATACCTTATTATAATATGGCGACAAATATAGCTATTTTCGTAACATACTAAAAGAAAAAATCGCCCAAGTGTTTCTACCTGAGCGATTCTTTATTATTTATTGACTATTTATTTATTAATATCTTTATTGAGCAACAACTCAACCTGAGGTATGGGCCAAGTATATTTTTCATCGGACGGACCGACATTGATCGTCTCATTCTCGCCCACTTTAATGAAGTGTTCACCACGTCTCATAATGTCGATACCACGAATACCCTCACCAATGAATTCAAGGCGCTTCTCATTGTAAATTGCCTCTTTCAGTGCATCACCCGACAGATTATCGATGTTCAACGGATCGGTAGCCGCATCCACCGAGCGGCCTCTGACTTGTTTCAACAGGCTTTTGGCCGTAGCTTCGCCCCCGGCTTTGTTTGCATAACACTCGGCAAGATCCAGCAATGTTTCGGCATAACGGAAGATGGGTACCCACTGTAATTTAGTTTTTGCATCCGTAAACTTCATCAACAAGTCTTTCCCTCCCTTAAAGGCTATGATACGCTTATCGGTAGCCAACGAATAATCAGGTTTTGACATAATCCCGCTCTTTGTATCGATCAGCATAATCTTGCCATCATAATAATATTCTGCCAATGACTGCTGAGTGTTCGGGATATTAGTGTCTGCCATTGGCAAAGAGAAGATGCTCTCCTGACTGAAGTACGGAGCCTTATAAATCAATGTTACGTCTTCCGGCAAACTATATCCGGTCACCAATTCTCCGGCTGCAATGGCTTTGTCCCATTCGTTCATTGCCATATAAACTCTCATCTTAAGCATGTTGGCAGCAGCCTGAGTAGCATGTGTGACCCCTGTATAAGTATTCACTTCAGTATCCAATGCCGAAATGTTCTCCAAGTCAGACAGAATGTGTTCATAAATCTGCTTTACCGTAGAGCGGGGCATATTGTTGTTTTCAGTTCCGGCTTCGGCAGTAAGACGCAACGGAACAGATTTTGCATCGGGATTCACAGAATACGGAGTCGGATACAAATTATTCAGATAGTAGTATGCCAGAGCCCTGACAAACTTAGCTTCCTGCACATAGCGGTCATAATTCTCACCGGCAACTTCCCTGGCACCTTCAAGAGACTGAAGGAAAGTATTTACTTTATTAATGCCCAGATAAGCGTATGTCCAAGTGTCGGCATTCTCGGCATCCGTAATGCCTACATTCATGTTGTAGGTATTGAACAAAGTCACCAGGTTGTTCGAGATATTAATAACATCATCTCCCCTGTTGTCAAACACCAGATAGGACTTACCTCCCATCAAGGACTTAGTCCCTGTGTTCTTGATTGCAGCATACAAGCCGTTCAGAGTTGCCTCGATTCGGGTAGGACTTGTGAAAATATCGTTCTCGTTTACATATAATGGAGGCTCCTGATCGAGGAAGCTGCTGCTGCAACTACCTAAAAAGAGAGAAGCACATAATGTCGAAAATAAAATTATCTTTTTCATTGTAGTTTCTTTTATCTGTTACTATAAAACCATATTAGAATGTCAGATTCACACCGATTGTATACGTACGTGCCTGAGGCAACGTATTCTTATCCGTACCACCTGACAAAGTCGCACTCTCTACGTTGGTTAGTGTCTCCGGATCCATACCGCTATAACCTGTAATCACGAACAGGTTCTGAGCCTGGACGTAAAGACGAAGTGCAGAGATTCCCACAGCTTTCGACCAGTTCTTTGTATTGAATGTATAGCCCAGTGACACATTCTTCAAACGTAAATAATCTCCTTTTTCCACTAAGTCGCTGATAGGCAATGCCGAACCATTAGAGTAATTATCACCGTATATCGGCATAGGATACTCTGCATGTGTGCGTTCCGGAGTCCAGTACTTCTTATATACATCTTTAGAGTTGTTCCAGTAACGCATATCGCTCACACTGGCTTTGGTTCCGTTATAAATCTTATTACCTCCCGAGAATTGGAAAAACAGAGAAAGGTCGAAACCTTTATACTTGAAGTTATTGGTCCAGCCACCGTACCAGGTAGGAAGTGTATTTCCACAATCAACAGGTTCAAATTCACCGGCATATTCTGTTCCATCTTCATAGAACCACCCCCCTTTTTCAAACATCAGTAAGGTTCTGTCACCTTCTGGAGTAATAAATACCCTACGCCCCGACTTGGGATCTACTCCGGCAGTTGGGTAGAGATACAGACGTCCGATAGATTTTCCCGGTACAGTGATATTCGTAATCTCTAAACCGCCATTATCCCCTTTCAGAATATTCTCTACACCGTCAGCCAGTGAGATCACCTTGTTCTTGTTAGTCGTAATGTTAAAGCTGGTTTCCCATGTAAACTGACTGTTTCTTATCACATCGGCCGAGACGGTCAGTTCAATACCGCTATTCTTCATCTTTCCGGCATTGGTAGTAATGATATTGCCCGGAATACCTTTGGACGGTGATTGAGGTACATCCAGAATCAAATCGGAAGACTTCGTATAATAGTAGTCAAAGTCCACACTGATTCTATCCAGCAATCGTGCATTGAAACCAATACTATATTTTTCCGAAGATTCCCATTTCAGGTTCGGATCGGCAATCTGAGCCAGGCCATAAGTACCGTTTATACCATAGTTGTAGCTTGAATAGAATGATTTCGAAGCATAATCGTAAATATCAGTGTTACCAACCACACCATAGCTTCCCTTTATCTTCAAGTCGTCGACTACATTACGCAGGGGTTTGAAGAACCCTTCCTCGGATACGCGCCATGCAGCGGAAACACCTCCGAAATTACCCCAACGATTCTTCTCACTCAAAGCGGAATAACCATCGCGACGGTAGTTAAGAGATACAATGTATTTAGAAGCATAATCATAGTTGATACGTCCGAAATAAGAGACCATGGTATTGTTGGACAAGCTACCACCGGCAGTTGCCGAACCAAAAGGACCTTGGAATACAACAAATTTATCATCCTGTAAATCTTTACGCTGTGCGGTCCAACGAGAGTTATTTCTTTCAGACGCTTCCGTACCGGCCAGCAAATTAAAGTTATTCTGCCCTAAAGAGAAATTATAAGTTGCCGTATTAGTCCAAGTCCATCTGTTGTTCTTGGTATTATAGGCATTTGCCAGACCTTTGCTATTTACTCCATCACCATGCAGCGGAGACCAGAAACGCTGTTCCTCAATACGTGCATAGTCCACACCATACTGAGTCTTCAATGACAGCCCCTTCAACGGAGTTGCTTCGGCATAAAATACTCCGATGAAACGGGTTACGTCAGAACTCAATCCATTGCCCAAAGACAAAATGGCAGCCGGATTAGAGAATGTACTGAATACCGTATTCCCTCCATAACCCAAACCTTGAGCCAGATAGTAGGGAGTACCATCTTCATTATACATCGGCAAGTTAGGCGCATTGATCAATGCCAGACGCGGAAATCCTCCTACCGCAAAGTTGGAACCTCTACGGGCAGCATCTACGTAAGATGTCGTTCCGGTCGTCACGTTGGTATTCATTCCAACCTTCAACCAGTCGGTTGCCTGCACGTTAATATTAGCCTTTACTCCCAAACGGTCATATTTATCACCTTTCACAATACCTTCTTGCGTTGTATAGTTACCGGATAGATAATACCGCACTTTATCCGATCCGCCACTTACAGCAACAGAGTGACTCTGTGACAATCCGTTTTGGAAGGCAGCATCTTTCCAGTCAGTATCTACATAGTTACCATTGGCATCTTTCATCATGTTAAACGCTTTGTTACCATAAGGAGAAACATAGCCGGTAGTCAGTGACAATTCATCTGTCCCATAACGGTTCTTTACGGCCAAATTCTTGAAGTCGACATATTCCTGTGCATTCATCATTTCATAGAAATCGGTTGCATTTGAGAAACCGACAAAACCATCATAGCTTACTTTGACTTTACCACTTTGTCCTTGCTTAGTGGTAATCAAGATAACTCCATTCGCAGCACGCGAACCATACAACGCAGCTGCCGCCGCATCCTTCAATACATCCATAGATACAATATCGGCCGGATTAATATCAGCCAGTGCGTTGGCATTAGCCAAATAAGAGAGATTGCCTGATTCGATAGGAACTCCATCGACAACATACAGAGGAGAAGTACCGGAAGTAATCGAGTTCACACCACGTACCCGCACAATCGGGGCCTGCCCTACACCTGCTGACGGAGTGGTGATACTAACACCTGACGCACGTCCCTGAAGCATCTGATCAAAACTTACACTTGGCACATCTTTCAAAGCGTCCGCTCTTACAGTAGATACAGATGCGGTCACCGTACGAGCACTTTGTGTTCCGTAAGCAACTACCACAACCTCGTCAAGTGCTTTTGAGTCTGTTTTTAATATTACTCTAATATTAGGTGCAATTGCTACCTCAGCGGTCTGCATACCAATATATGAAATCTGCAAAGTCTTTGCAGAACTGTAGTATGTGCTAACTATCTTATAATATGATTATTACAAATTCAGATTGAACTTAGTGTAGAAAGAAACTGTATTTAATAAATATCTTATTATCTGCATATTACAGATGATCTGTTTTTCTGAAAACCTCAATTAGTAGCACTTTATATATCTTATAAAAGTTACGTAATAATCTAATTATCAGAAGTAATAAGACCATTTATCCCATTTATTATTCTACTGTTTTTTCCCGCGGCAGCAAGTGACGACTAGCTTTATATAGATATTTTATTCCTTTCCCAATGGTAGAAATTTATGGTAGTATCACAATTACAGATAGTTTATGAGATAAGTATTTTTCAAAACACTTTCCATAGATATCTCAAAACAGATAATAACTTTCGATTGTAAAATGATTAATGACATCCTTGATTAATATACAACAAATATCATAATGGAGCCTAATAAGAAATTCAATTCATGTGTAATAAAAAAGGCTGCTTCCTTTTTAGAAAGCAGCCTTTTGATTATGTTATTAAACCACAATTAATATCCGGGATTTTGTTGAGCTCTCAAATTAGGATTCACATTGGTTTCATCAACAGGTATCGGAAGTATAGCTCTGAAGTAGGTACGGTCAAAGCTTTGCGATTCTTTAATCAATGAATAATGATATCCCTTATCACCTTCATCTTTATAGCGAACGATTGTTTCATTATTGCGCAATGCATCAAAGTAACGTTGCCCTTCACCAATCATTTCTTTTCTCCTTTCAAGAATAATTCTTTCTACTGTAGCATCTGCTTCCGAAATGGCTTTGGCCTCCGGATTTGCTCTCTGAACAATTTCATTCAGATATTTGGCTGCTTTATCCTGATGCCCTCCAAGTTTAGCTGCCGCTTCTGCAGCACTCAGATAAACTTCCGAAAGACGAAGTAATGGCAGATTATTTAAACGCATTTCACCTACATCGTCTTTATCCGCCGGAAATTTATTAATGAAGATTTTCGCATCGCCATATTCTTCTTGAAGATCCTTATCATATTGAGCAGGCAGTACCATACCTATACGAACATCTTTAGGATCCTGACTCAACATATTCATAAAGCTCTTTGTCACTATTGCATCCGCATATCCGTTTTCATTCAGCAAATAAGCAATACCATTACGGTCAGTCCAGTCATCATTACTTGCATTTACAACTTCAAAAATCATTTCGTTTGTATGCGCTCCATTGCTTTTATACCATGCATTTACATATTCCTCGTTAGTCCAAAGCTTATATGGAGAATTGGTTATAATATCTTCAGCAACTTTGAGTGCATTCTCATTATCACCTTTAGTCAGATAAACCCTGGTAAGCAAGGCTTTTGCTGCCCATTCATTAATATATCCCGGAGTCTGATCTTTAGCAAGATAACCTGAGTTAATAGCATCAGTCAGGTCTGTGATAACTTGTGTATAAACTTCTGCCACTGTATTTCTGGAGGGCAAATCATTTCTTTCCAAAGGTTTCACGATAACCGGTACCCCCAAAGAAGCTCCGTTGTCGGCCGTATAAGGCATACCATAGATTCTTACCAAGTCAAAATGAACCAATGCCCTGACAACCAATGCTTCTGAATATATTTTACCAATTTGTGCTTCCGTTGCATCAGTTACCTTTTTTTCATTGATCGCTTCGATCAAACGGTTGGCACGACGGATTACATTATAAGGTATATTCCACATGTTAGGAGCGTCATCTACAGTGTAGAGCATCTCATAGCACGATGATGAACGCATACCTTGAGTTCTTGCCTGCATATCGTCAGCACGAACATCGCCGTAATAAAACATACGGGCACCATAATAGCTGGTAGCATTGGAGTTTCCCTGAATGCCATCATACATACCTGTACGTGCAGTCAGAGCGTCATTATAGTTAGTGATAGCATCTTCTGATGGAATCCCGTCGGCAGGTTTTCTATCCAGCCAATCATTCCCGCAGGAAGACAAACTTAAAATAGCAGCAACCAGTGTTATTGATTTGTATATCTTTTTCATAAATTCTTTTTTCATAAATTGTTTCTACTTGATTAAAAACCGATTTCAAGACCAAATGTAACAGTCCGGAGAGCCGGAGTTTCGAATGTACACAATCCGTCAACAGGAACTTCCGGATCAACGTACAAGCTCTTTTTCTTCCAAGTCAACAGGTTGTTTCCTGAAACATAAGCTCTTAACTTACTTATACCGGCTTTAGACGACCAACTTTGAGGTAAAGTGAATCCCAAGGTCATATTCTTTACACGTAAATGATCGGTAGACATCAACCAGCGAGAAGAAGCTTTATTGGCATTACCGTATGCAAATTGCGGCAGTTTGGCATTATCACCTGTTTTCTGCCAAGTATCTTCCATTTTATAATAAGCCGGAACATTACCTAAATAATGATAGGTACCTCCATTAGATTGCAGCCAGGTGGCGTAATCATAAGCATGTCCACCCAGTGAATAAGTCAGGGTCAAGTTGAAATCAATAAATTTCCAACTAACATAATTGGTCAATCCGCCTTGTACTTTAGGTTCGATAGAACCAATGATTGTTTTATTAGCGGCAGCAGAATTTGTTGTTGTTTCACGACTGCCATCTTCACCATTTATATAATACAGTTCTTTACCTGTCTGAGGATCGACACCTGCATACTCATACGCATAGATTGAGTAATATGGTTGACCTACACGATGGATAGAAACTCCACTGATAATTTCCTGTTGTTCACCATCCAGTTTGGTCAGTTTATTCTTGTTGTGTCCTATGTTCAAAGAAGTAGTCCAAAGAAGGTCTTTGTTTTGAATGTTAGTGGACTTCAATTCCAATTCAAAACCACGGTTTCTCATTGAACCAACGTTAACGAGCATATTAGCAACACCCGAACTATTGATAACACCTACTGCTGCAGAAATCGGTTTATCCATTAACAAGTCTTTTGTTTCACGATTATACCACTCTGCAGAAACAGTCAATCTATTGAATAATGTAAGGTCAATACCAATGTTTGTAGCATAGTTCTTTTCCCATTTCAGACTGGGATTATAGAAACGTGCCTCTGACGAACCACCATTCCCATTATAATTATATCCAAACTCATATACCCCCATATATCCATAGTAGTCTTTGGGTTGTGTACCATTTACACCGTAAGAAGCACGTATTTTAGCATCAGTAATAACATTAGATAATGACTCCATAAATGCTTCTTGTGAAAGTCTCCACGAACCTGATACTGACCAGAAATTACCCCAACGGCTGTCTCTCGATAAACGTGAGCTACCATCACGACGGAAACTACCACTTACATAATATTTGCCGGCATAATCATAATTTAAACGTCCCAAGTAGGAGGTCATTCGATAACTGTTAATGTTACTGGCACCTCTAGAAACGCCTGCATTCGTAATTTCCGGTAAGTAAGATGGATAAGTATTACCATTAGTATAGGTATAATCGTACTTATAATCTTCAGTTTCGAAACCTAACAATACATCGATATTGTGGTGTTCCGCAAATGTCTTGTTATAAGTCAGCTGAGTTTGAGTATTCAATTTGCTTCTGTTCATCATATAGCGCTGAAATACTCCTTTTGAAGAACGTCCATCATTAGAACGCGGATCCCACCACACACGATTATTTGTTTGGTTAAAATCATAACCTAAAGTTTCTTTAATATTCAAGTTATCCCAAATATTCCACGTTGCGGACAGTGTGTTCAGGGTACGTACAATTGTACTGCGATCATAATTATATGTTGCAGTTTGAAGGGGATTGGCACCATTCAAAGCAGGGAAACTCGTGCTGAATGTACCGTCTTCGTTATATGGGAATGTAGAAGGAGAAGCTGTCATGGCCAGACACATGATAGGGCTTGAGAAACTTGTTCCTTCCGAGTTTACGTTCTGAGTTGAATTCGTAAACATCGTACTTGCCTCGATTGTAACGCGATCCGCCTTATGGCTCATATTTGCACGTCCCGTAATACGCTCGTAACCGGACTGAAGTGTAATACCTTCCTGTTTAGTATATCCGAATGAAGTATAAAACTTAGTCCGCTCATTTCCTCCTTGGGCATTCACTTCATAATTCTGATGAGAACCATTTCTGAAAAGAACATCTTCCCAATCAGTATATCCACTCCAAGGTTTTGCAGCATATTTATCAATATTATTATCTGCATAGTTCACGGCATAAGTTTCATCCTTACCTGAATTTAGAGCATAGTTCTTTAAACCCATATACAAAATGTCACGTCTGTCTTCACCATTCAGAATAGGACGATAATCAATAGCCTTGTTAGAGAATCCCCAGTCAGCCCTTACATTGAGTTTCAATTTTCCTGAAGCCCCTTTTTTCGTAGTAATTACAATAACACCATTTGCTGCACGCGAACCGTAAAGCGAAGCAGCCGCTGCATCTTTAATTACTGTCATTGACTCGATATCATTACTGTTAATAGTAGACAGTAAGCTGTTACCAGACTGAGAGTAAGTAAATTCACTGGCGTCACCGGTCATTACAGGTACTCCGTCAATCACATACAACGGATCATTACCGGCATTGATTGATCCCATTCCACGGATACGCACAGATTCCACAGCACCCGGTTGTCCGGAAGTAGATGTAATCTGTACACCGGCAACTGAACCTGCAAGTTTATCCTGTACACTCAAAGAAGGAACGTCTTGAAGTTTTTCCGTTGTAATACTCGATGCTGCTCCCGTGAAAGATGACTTTTTAAAGTTACCATATCCTGTTACAACTACTTCGTCTAATACTTCAGTATCAGGCTTCAGCGTAATCTTCACAACAGGCTTAATTGCTACTTCAACAGTCTGCATACCAATATATGAAATCTGCAAAGTCTTTGCAGAACTTGGTATACCAGATAATGTAAATTTACCATCTACATCAGTAATAACACCTACAGTGGTGCCTTTAGCCAATACAGAGGCTCCAACAACTGGTTGCCCGTCTTCTTCAGAAATAACAACACCTGTTACCTTCTGAGTTTGGGCAGTTACTAGACCTATACCCATAAAAAGGCAAGTCAATAACAGCATTAATTTTCTTTTCATAAATTCTCTCTTAAAGTTTAACTTTACATTAATTGTTTCTTTACTCTAACAAAATGCAAATATATTAAGAAATATGAAACGGACAATCATTTTTATAAAAAAACCTTGCAAATATAACAAATCGTTATCTAAAAGCTCGATTTTATGTCTAATAACATAGAAATCCGCCTTAAAAAACGTAAACGGAGTTTATATTGCTAACATGTTGCAGGCACTATTCATATACATTTTTGCATATTTTTGTGTGTTTAAGCCTTAATAAGAGCTAAAATAATGCTTGTTTTTCTGTTAAGGAAGTTTTTATAAATATAAATTAGCCACTTTTTCAAAAGTCGAATTAGTTATTTCTATATAAAAAATAGCAGGTTTTAGCAGATATTAAATCTTATTCAATTCTAATATAGTACCCAAGCACGTCTTATTTGTCCATAGTATTAATTAAAAATAAAGGAAATGGATAAAATTATTTACAGTTTGGTGTATAATAGGAAAAAGAGCCTGAATAAAAAGGGTATGGCATTAGTACAGGTTGAGGCCTATTTAAACAGAAAAAAGAAATATTTCTCTACCAAAGTTTACTTGAGTCCCGATCAATGGGATTTTAAGAAGAGAATGGTTAAGAACCATCCTAATGCAGATGCTATCAATCACATGCTTTACGAGTTTATGGCAGAAATAGAGAAGAAAGAGTTGGGATTGTGGCAACAGGGGAAACAGATTTCATTGGATTCATTAAAGAATTCTATGGAAAATCAAGACGACAGCACTTCATTTATTGCATTTTTCCGCAACGAAATAGCAAAATCTTCATTGAAGGAAAGTACAAAACGCAATCATCTCTCAACATTAGAATTATTAAGGAGTTATAAGAAGGATGTGTCATTTTCTGAATTGACTTTTGAATTTATATCCTCATTTGATCACTATCTTCAGCAAAAAGGATATCATACTAATACAATTGCGAAACACATGAAACATCTAAAGCGTCATATTAATGTAGCCATAAATAAAGAATATATGGAGATACAGAAATATGCCTTTCGGAAATATAAGATCAAGAGTGTTGAGAATAATCATACTCACCTCTCTCCGGAGGAATTAGGAAAGATTGAAAGTCTGGAATTGGGGGGACGGTTCACTAAACTGGAAAAGACCAAAGATGCTTTCCTCTTTTGTTGTTATGCAGGATTACGATATTCTGACTTCACCAACTTATCCCCTGAAAACATAGTGAAAATGCATCAAGAAACTTGGCTTATTTATAAATCTGTGAAAACGAACACGGAAGTACGTCTTCCGCTTTATCTTTTATTTGAGGGGAAAGGAATAGAAGTCTTGAATAAATATCAAGATGATCTTGCCGATTTTTTTAAGCTTAGAGATAATTCAAATGTGAATAAGGAGCTATTGATCATAGCAAAATTATCAGGGCTAAATAAACGTATTTCGTTCCATACCGCTCGCCATACCAATGCCACATTATTAATATACAGTGGAGTCAATATTACTACTGTACAAAAGCTATTGGGACATAAAAGTGTGAAAACAACACAGGTTTATACTAATATAATGGACATAACTATTGTAAGAGACTTAGAAAAGTCTAAAAATAATCGCAAAGTATCTTATATGTAACAAAGATTTGAGTCTTACGTAAATGTATTGACTATTAACATTGTTAACACGAATCACAGTTCTCAAATATCGCTTCTAGAAAGAACTTGTTTTCTAATTGAAAATCACTAATTCTTTGCATGTAGGAAGTTAGTTTTAACATTGCGTTAAAACTAACTTCCTACATGCAAAATGCTGTCTCTTATACACATCTCCGAGCCCACGAGACCCTAAGACATCTCG
>ERZ1026973.143-NODE-143-length-28659-cov-7.321528_pt1 | contig 28659 bp, 15 predicted proteins | sample MGYA00519562_ERZ1026973 | MGnify/ENA primary metagenome ERZ1026973 (study PRJEB26926, sample SAMN06164670) | human gut metagenome | biome: ENVO:00009003; feature: ENVO:2100002; material: ENVO:00002003 | host: Homo sapiens | place: USA | collected 2012 ...
GAGGGGATGATGGTCTCGGCCATGAGGGTGCCGGGCACGGTGACGGTCTGCTCGCCGATCGCCTTGAACATGTCGTCGATGATGCGGCCGGCGCGAAGCCCGTTGGACTTGGCCCAGTCCTTCACGTCCTCGATCCCGGCCCGTTTCACGCCCATGGGCCCGCCGTATCGTTCGAGCAGCGCGAGCGTCGCGTCGCGCGTGATTCTCTCGCCCTTGAGCGCGCGTTCGAACGCGGGGTGGGTCTGCAGCAGCAGGCTCCGCAGGCGGTTGACGTGGTGGGTGGATTCGTGGGCGAGGTCCTCGTCGTGGCCGGCGAGCAGCTTCAGGGCGGCGAGGGTCTCGTCATCCGGGCCCGCGTCCCTGAGCGTCTCGGGCAGCTTGAGCGCGGCCCACGCGATCACATGCGCGTCCCTGCGGTCGGTCTTCGCGTCCCCGGGCAGCAGCTGCGCGGTCCTGCGCATGGCCGTGCCGGGAAGGTAGGCAACCGCGATCCCCATGTTCCGCGCCACCGTCAGGGGCAGGGAGCCGATGGTGTTGGGCTGGTCCACGACCAGCAGCACACGGCCATGCTTGGAGAGCTTGCCCAGCATCGTGCGGATGGCCTTCTCGTCCTGTTTCAACGGCTTGTCGTACAGGGTGTTCCCGTCATGGTCGAGGGCGTGCGCGTGGTGCGCGCTCTTGCCCACGTCCAGGCCGACCCACACGTCGATGTCGTCCGGGGTCATCATCGTTCCTCCCGTCATGAAGGTTTTCCGGTCGCCGCGGGCTCGGAGGAGTCCGGACGCCCGCGCTGCACCCACATTACGACGAGACCTGCGCCATGCGCCCCTGAAGCGTCCGTGTAGCCGGCCTGGTTCCTATCAGCGGTCATCGGGCGTCCCCGTTCCCGGCGACAACACCCCCGGATCATCGACGACAGGGCAGGAAAGTCATACCGGAACCGGCGACCCGGCCCCGACCATCGGGGCCTACCAAACATGGTAATGGGCTTATCTCTTCGCCTGAGTGATCTGGTAGGCGGCGAAGAGGATGGCCAGCCAGATCACGCCGGCGATGACGGCGATGCGGTAGCTGGTGGAGAAGCACATCAGCACCACGACCAGCGCCAGGAACGCCAGCACCACCCACGGGGTCACCTTGGCAAACGGCAGTTTGAAGTGAATCGCGTCCAGTGCCTCCTGGCCGCTCAGACCGGCCAGCTCGGAATCCTCGGGAGCGCCGCCCGCGGCGACCACCTTACGGAACTTCATTTCGGTGAGCATGATCATCGTCCAGTTGATGATGCCGGCAATGGTGGCAATCGACATCAGGTAGTTGAACGCGAACTCAGGCCACACGAACACCACGACCACGGCGATGGCGGTGATCGCGGCGGACGTCAGCACGCCGGCCACTGGCACGCCGCGCGAGTTGAGCTTGCCCAAGTAAGCGGGCGCATTGCCCTGCTTGGCCAGCGAGTACAACATGCGGGAGTTGGCGTACAGGCCGGAGTTGTAGACGCTCATCACAGCGGTCAGGCACACGAAGTTCAAAATACCGGCAGCCGCGTGAATGCCCACGGAATCGAAGATCTGCACGAACGGGCTGGACTTGCCATCGATGGTGTTCCACGGCACTACGGCCATGATCACACCCAGAGCGCCGATGTAGAACACGAGGATTCGCCAAATAATATCATTGGTGGCGCGCGGAATCGTGGTCTTCGGATCCTCGGTTTCGCCGGCGGTGATGCCGATGAGCTCGGTGCCGCCGAAGCTGAACATCACCACAACCAGTGCCATCAGCAGGCCGGTCCAGGAACCGTCGGAATTCTGCCCCATCAGGCCGTTCGGGAAGAAGCCGTTACCCACGGTGAACCAGTTCGCGAAGCTTGCGCGCACGCCGGATGCGGTGGGCAGGACAAAGATGATGACGGCCAGGCCGCCGATAATCATGGCGATCACGGCCACAATCTTGATGATGGCGAACCAGAACTCGAACTCACCGAATTTAGAGACGCCCAGCAGGTTGGCGGCGCAGATGATCACCAAGAACACGGCCGCCGACACCCATGTCGGAATCGCCGGGAACCAGTAGTTCACAAACGAACCCACCACTGATAGCTCCACCATCGAGACGAGGATGTAGTTGAACCAGTAGTTCCAGCCGGAAATAAAGCCGGCGCGCTTGGACCAGTAGCGGGTGGCATAGTAGCTGAACGCGCCCGCCTTCGGATCCTCAACGGACATTTCAGACAGTGCACGCACAATCGCGAAAATCGCGAGGCCGCCAACCAAGTAGGCGAGCAGAATCGAGGGTCCGGCCAGCGCGATGGATTCACTGGAACCATAGAACAGGCCGGTTCCGATGGCGCCGCCCAGCGCAATCAGCTGGATGTGGCGGTTTTTCAATGACTTGCGCAGCGTGGCCGGCACCGGCACGTCGTCGGTTTCGCGCGGCTTCTTAGGCGCATCAGTAGTACTCATTGTGCTCTTCTCTCACATTTCTTGGGTTTGGCGCACGCGGGGCTTGCCGTGATGCGCAACGTTCGTTATTCTATGCCGCCGTATCGTCTCAGAAATGGTCAATCGTCTATTTGTGCGCTATTGCAAGCGCGGGCGTGGGCGCGGCCGGTGAGCAGGCGAAGCTATAGCGAGCGATGCTTATGAAACCGCACGCTTCACTGAGTTCACTGAATTCACTGTGCTCACTGCGTGGCAGGCGTACACATGGTGAAGATGGTGTGGGACACCGATTCGGGAGAGGCCGCGAGATCGGTGGCGAGCCAGTATTGCAAAAGCCCAATGCTGCCGGACACGGCGAATCGCATACGCATCTGCGCCTCGGCTGGGTAACCCGCCGAAGATTGCAACTGTTCGCCTACACCGCGCTGGCTGTAAATCAATCCCAGCAGCTGCTGCTGGAAACCGATATCCGCTTTCGGGCTCATCAGCACTTGGAGATGATTGCGATTGTCGGCAATGTACTGGCAGATGCGCTCAATAACATGCTCGATGCCGGCAGGATCTGGCTGGGCGAGTAGCTGTTCGAGTGCGGTGGTGACCCAGGCCATGGTTTCGTCTTCAATGTCGTGCAGCAGTTCCTCGATGCTCGCATAATGCGCGTAAAACGTGGAACGATTCACATCGGCCCGCTCGCACAACGCTTTAACGGTGATGGAGCCGAGCGGCTGATCGCGCAGCAACTCGATAAGCGCGTCCTGCATGGCACGTCTCGTGTAACGGGTGCGGCGGCTTTCCGTCAATTCTTTGGACATGGCCTTCTCCCCAAGTTCCGACAACCCACAATCCAACTGTTGGTTGCAGAACCGACACAGTGTTGTTTTACTTGAGTATAGCAGGAAGTTCTGGCGGGGCCTATGGGGCTAGGTGGCTGCCACGAGCGCGTTGGAGGTGTGCGATGGCGTATATCGAATTCGACCATGTGGTCAAGGAATATCCTTCTGGCAGCAGTGTGATTCGCGCGCTCGACGAGGCCAGCTTCACCGCCGAACAAGGCGAATTAAGCGTGATTCTGGGGCAGTCCGGTGCCGGCAAAACCACGGCATTGAACATTCTGGGCGGCATGGATACCGCCACAACCGGCCGCGTAGTGGTCGGCGGACGCGATATTACGGGTCTGCGGAAAAAGGAACTGGTGACCTACCGGCGCAACGATATCGGCTTCGTCTTCCAGTTCTACAATCTGGTGCCTAACCTTACCGCGCTCGAAAACGTGGAGCTCGCCTCGCAAATCTGCCCTGACCATTTCGATCCAGAGGAAACGCTGCGCAAAGTCGGACTGGGGGAGAGGATGGACAACTTCCCCGCGCAACTGTCCGGCGGCGAACAACAGCGTGTATCCATCGCCCGCGCGATTGCCAAAAAGCCGAAGCTGTTGTTGTGCGATGAGCCGACCGGTGCGCTCGATTACGAGACCGGTAAGGAAGTACTGCAGCTGCTGCAGGATATTTGCCAAACGCAAGGCATGACCGTGATGATCATCACGCATAATTCCGCGCTTGCACCGATGGCTCATAAAGTGATTCGCTTCCGCTCCGGCAAGGTGGCCAGCGAGGAGATCAACGCAACGCCGCAGCCCATCGCCGATATCGAATGGTAGGTGATTGGCGATGCTCACTGCAAGACACTCTGTGAAACGCCCCGTGAAACAAGCGAGGCGATTTGTGAAACATTCTGTGAAACGGCGGAACCTCGACGATAGCGGCGGTCGAGGAGCGGGCGTTTCTGCGGTATTTGCCAAAGATACGTTGCGTTGCTGGCTGCGCAGCTGGAAGAGGTTCGTCTCGATCGCCGTCATTACGCTGCTTGGCGTGGCCGTGCTGACCGGCATCTACGCCGGATGCCGCGATGCTTTTCTGGCGGCCGGTCGTTTTTACGATCAGCAGGGACTGCATGACCTGCAGGTGCTATCCACATACGGCCTGACCGATGATGATGCGGCGGCACTGCGCCGAATCGACGGTGTGCAAACCGTGCAGCCCGAACGTTCTCAGACGGTGACCACGTTGGTGGACGGCACCAAGAAAACCGTGACCATGCAGGAAATCGGTACCGAAGGGCTTGATCAGCCGTACCTGCAACAAGGCAAACTGCCGAACAAGGCCGGCGAAGTGGCGGTGACTCAGCAGTTCCTGAACGATAGCGGACTCAAGATTGGCGGCACCATTACTGTGACGCCACAAGACACCTCTTCATCCGTCATATCGGTAGCGGCCACGGAGACTGACGACGCCAATACGGACGCCGACGCCGAGCAATCCCCGCAGTTCCCCACGAAACTCACCATCACCGGCGTCGTACTTGACCCGCGCGACCTCAACAATCCAGACGGCTATTCGGGCATGACCTCCTTCCGGTCCACCTCATCCGAGGACTATACGTTCTTTGCACCCAGCGACGGCGTGACCGGCAATATATACACTGCGATATCGGTTGCCGTCACTGGTGCGTCCGATTTTGACACGTTTTCCGATGCCTACGATGAAGCCGTCAAAACCGTGGCCGACCGTATCGAACATCAGATACAGACCACACGCCAGAAAGCCCGTCGTCAACAGATCGTCTCCAGCGCGCAGCGCAAACTGGATGATGCCAAAGACGAGGCCAACGAGCAGCTGGACGAAGCCCAGAAGCAGATCGACGACAACTGGGCCGAGCTGGAAGCCAACAAAACGACATTGCAAGATAGCCGTACCGAATTGGAGAACAACAGGACAACCATTACCGATGGCGAACGGCAGCTCGCCGATGGACGTGCGCAGATTGCATCGGCCCGTCAACAGATCGCGCAAGGTCGCCAGCAGATAGCCGAAGCGCGCACCCAGCTCGAATCGGGCAAAGCGCAGCTCACCTCGGCTCGCAAACAGCTCGATGCGGCGCAAACGGAACTGACTGCCAATCGCACGAAAATCGAACAGGGCATTACCCAAATCGACCAAGGCGTGGCACAAATTGATCAGATGCTGTCCATGATTCAACAGGCCGACAATCTACTGGCGCAACTTGACCCGAATATCGACTTCAACTCACCCACATGGCAGGCCATCAAGCAACTGCTCGCGCGCCTTGGCATTACCCTGCCTGAAGTGCCGTCAATCAGTGAGCTGCGGCAACAGCTGGCCGCCAAGCAAACGGAACTGCAAACGCAGCGAGACAGTCTGACCCAGCAGAAAGCCGATTTGCAGCGCACATTAAACGAAACCATTGCCCCCGCACAATCCACCTTGGACCAGCAGAACGCGCAACTGACCGCCAAGGAACAGGAAGCGGCTGCAGGAGAGGCACAGCTCAATACCAAATCCGCGGAACTCGAAGCGAATGCCGCAACCCTCGAAACCCAGTCGGCGCAACTTGAAGCGCAGGCCGCCCAACTGGCCAGCGGCAAGCAGCAGCTCGAAGAAGGCGAGCGGCAGCTGGAAGAAGGCGAACAACAGCTCGCGGACGGCAAGGCGAAACTGGATGATGCGCAGTCTGAACTCGATGCGAAGCGAAGCGAAGCGGAAAGCGAATTCGCCAAGCAGCAACGGCGCATCGACGATGTGGCCAACGCACGTTGGTATGTGCAGACACGCGCTTCGATCGACGGATTCAGCTCGCTCAAATCAGACGTCAGTTCCATCGAATCCATCGGCCGCGCATTCCCGATTGTGTTCCTGCTGGTCGCCGTGCTCATGAGCCTGACCACCATGACCCGCATGGTCGAGGAAGACCGCGGACTTATCGGCACCTACCTTGGACTCGGCTATGGCGGACTCGCCGTGTCCAGCCGGTATCTGCTGTTCGCGTTGCTCGCCTGCTTGGTCGGCGGCGGCATCGGTCTGCTGGTCGGATTCCTCGGCATCCCGGCATTCCTGCTGGTGGTGATTGAGGGACTGTATATATTGCCCGGTGTGCGACTCGAATACGACTGGTTGTACGGTTCGGCCGGCATCGTGCTGTTCGTGGTCGGCGTGGGCGTGGCCACCGCGCTCGCCTGTCGCGAGGAGATACGGCACACGCCCGCCGCGTTGATGCGGCCGAAGGCACCGAAAGCGGGCGCTCGCATATTGCTGGAGCGGATTCGCCCGGTATGGAGCCGGCTGAACTTCCTCGGCAAAGTCACTGCGCGCAATATCTTCCGATTCAAGTCGCGTTTGATTATGACCGTGGGCGGCGTGGCTGGTTGCACAGCGCTGATTATCTGCGGATTTGCGATTAACGACACCGTCGACACGACTGGCGTCAAGCAATATGAGCAGATCTACCAGTATGACTTGATGGTGGTGGCCAATGACGATGACGCCGCCGCGATGCGCAAGCAGGTGGCACAAGATGGCCAAACCACCGAAACGCTGAATCTGCGCGTGGATAGTGGCGAGATGAGCAATGCGGCGCAGGAAAGCGAAACCGTGCAGCTGATGACGGTGCCCAACAATTCGTTGAACAAACTGAACGACATGGTCACGCTGGAAGAGGCCGGTGACGATGGGTGGTTCGAGCTGCCCAATATCTTCGGCAAAGCGGGTGGCGGCACTGTAGCGCTGGACGATAGTGGTGTGATTGTGGCGAAGTCCGCAGCCAATTCGTTGGATATTCATGCGGGCGACACCGTCACGTTGAGCAATGGCGGCAGCGGGCGGGCCAAGGTGAAGGTTGCGGCGGTGACGCGCAACCTCATCGGCTCTGATGTGTACATCAGTGAGCGACTGTACGACCAGAAGTTTGCGGCCGACGGTGTGACGTCTTCGGCTTCGGGAGATGGCACTGCCTCGACCTTGACGTGGAACGCGATGCTCGCCAAGCTGAAAGGTTCCGAGACCGAACAGGCCGAATATGCGGATCGGTTGGGCGAGGAATCGTCGGTGCTCAAGGCCGTGAGCTGTGCGCATCTGGCCGCCATGTTTAAGTTCGATTTGATGGGTGCCGTGGTGGCGCTGATTGTGGGGCTCGCCGGCGGCCTGGCGCTGGTGGTGCTGTTTACGTTGGCCAATACGAACGTGTCCGAACGCATCCGCGAGATGGCCACACTGAAGGTGCTGGGCTTCTATGACCGCGAGGTGCACAACTACGTGAACCGCGAGATGATGATATTGACCGGTATGGGTGTGGTGGTTGGTCTGCCGCTTGGCAGGTGGATAGGCGGATTACTGACTGCTGCGTTGAATATGCCGTCGCTGTATTTCGAAGTGGAAGTGCACTGGTACAGCTATGCGATTGCCGTGGTGGCGACGCTGGCGTTCGCGCTGCTGGTGCAGCTGTTCACCAACCCAGTGCTCGATCGCGTAGACCCGGTCAGCTCGCTCAAGTCCGTGGAATAGAGGTAGAAGTTCAATTTGGTGTTGATGAATTGAACTTTTTGGCGGAATATTTACAGTATCATCGCATGTATTCTTGAGCTGAGCGGTTTTCGTGACATATTTCGGTGATACAGTTTGAACTTGTTTTGAACGAGTATCGCGTCTGGTGCGTAACAATCGGGCGGCAGAGAAGAGAAATGAAATCAGTATGGCCGATACGAATGTGAATGGTGGTACACAGCAGGCTACGGGCAAACTCAAGTCTGTCGAAAGCCTGGACCAGACCAACGAGATGGAGCGTGGCCTGAGCAATCGCCACGTACAGTTCATCGCCATTGGCGGCACCATCGGCACCGGCCTGTTCCTGGGCTCGGGCAAGTCAATCTCGCTAACCGGCCCCTCGATCATCTTCGTGTACATTCTGGTCGGTGTCATCATGTTCTTCCTGATGCGCGCCATCGGCGAAATGATGTACCGTGACCCCAGCCAGCACACCTTCATCAATTTCATCACCCGTTACCTTGGCAACGGGTGGGGGCATTTCGCCGGCTGGACGTATTGGGCCGCGCTCGTGCTGCTGGGCATGACCGAGATCACGGCCGTCTCCACGTACTTCATCACCTTCTTCGACACGTTCGGCATCGACCTGACCCATTGGAAATGGCTGATCGAGCTGTGTTTCCTGGTGTCGCTGGTCTCCATCAACCTGATTGCCGTCAAGGTGTTCGGCGAGGTGGAATTCTGGTTCTCGATGATCAAGATCACGCTGATTTGCGCGATGATCGCCACCGCCGTGGTCATGATCGTGATCGGCTACCATTACCCAGCCGTGCAGATTCACGGCGTGGACCACGTGAGCCCGGCCGGCCACGCCGGATTCGACAACCTGTTCGCCAACTTCTCGTTCGCGCCGAACGGTTGGATGGCCTTCCTCATGAGCTTCCAGATGGTGTTCTTCGCCTACGAGATGATTGAATTCGTGGGCGTCACCGTCTCCGAGACCAAGAATCCGCGCAAGGTGCTGCCCAAGGCCATCAACGAGATTATCGTGCGCGTGCTCATCTTCTATGTGGGCGCACTGGTGGCCATCATGTGCATCGTGCCGTGGACCTCGTTCAAGCCGAACGAGGACGGCTCCTTTGCCTCCCCGTTCATTATGGTGTTCCAGTACGCCGGGCTGAATTGGGCGTCCGCGCTGGTGTTCTTCGTGGTGATCACCGCCGCATCTTCCGCGCTGAACTCGCTGCTGTACTCGGCTGGCCGCCACCTGTACCAGCTGTCCGAGGTGTCGCCGAACCCGATGCTGAACAAGCTCGGCAAGGTGTCCGATCGCAAGGTGCCGGCCCGCGCCATCCTGGTGTCCGCGGCGCTGATACTGCTGTCGCCGATCGTCAACGCCATCCCCGGTGTGTCCGGAGCGTTCGTGCTGTTCTCGTCCGCCAGCTCCGCGGTGTTCCTGTTCATCTACATCCTGACGCTGCTGGCGCATCGCAGGTACCGCCGTTCCGCTGATTTCATTCCGGACGGGTTCGTCATGCCCGCGTGGAAGGTGCTCAATACGGTGGCAATCGTGTTCTTCGTGTTCATCTACCTGACGTTGTTCCTTGCGGACGATACGCGCAATTCCGCGATTGCCGGCCTGGTGTGGCTTGTGGGCTTCGGTGGATTCTCTATGCTGCGCGAACGCTACCGTAGCCGCGATTTGAAGGCCGCACTGGAACACAAGGAGTGATTGGACGGGCTGATTGGCTGGCGGCTATTGGTTGGGTGGCTGTTGGCTGTTGGCGGCTGACTGGCTAGCGGCCGATAGCCAATGACTGGGCTGATCGTCAGCCAATCGGCTGCCTATAGGTCTCATTGATACATTCGGTCATCCGATTAGTGCATTTGCGCGGACAATTAGTGCATTCGATCATCGGATTAGTACATCAGTGTGCAATTATTAGTACAATTAGCCGCCTAATTAGTACATTAGGACATAAAAACAATGTCCTAATGTACTAATTAGATGCTAAAATACGATAAGTGCCATGTCCTAATGTATGAATTATCGCTATGAAGGGCGGAATGCGATGACGCAGGATGAACTTATGCAAGTGCTGCAGGCCGGTGAATCATCTATGGTCGAGTTCAAGCGCTGCAGCGAATTGCCTCATACGGATACTTTTGAGACTGTATGCTCATTCGCCAATCGTTCTGGTGGCAGCATTTATCTTGGCGTTGACGATGACGGTCAAGTGCTCGGCGTCGATTCTAAGCGCGTTAGTGAGATAGAGCGCAACGTTGTCAACGTAGTGTCTAATCGTAAGATGTTCGAACCGGCTCCAATGGTGGAAACGGAACATATCGAGTACGACGAACGGATTATTGTTCGTATTTGGGTAGCTCCGAGTTCTTCGGTTGTGCGGTTCAAGGGCGCAGTGTTTGGTCGCATTGCTGATGTGGATACACACATCGAAAGCGATATCCAGATTAGTCAAATGTATATTCGCAAGCAGAACTACTATTCCGAACGGCGAATTTTCCGTTACGTGACTCCGTTTGATTTGCGTCCTGAGCTGATTGCGCGAATGCGGCAGCTGGCGGTCGCTCAGCGAGCTGGGCACCCTTGGGGAACTATGTCTGACGAAGAACTGTTCCGCAGCGCCAAGCTATACGATCGTGATTACACGACCGGCGAAGAGGGCTTTAATCTTGCTGCAGTGCTGCTCTTGGGCAAGGATGAAGTCATTTCCTCGGTTTGCCCAGCGTATATTACTGATGCCGTGGTTCGGCGAGACAATATTGACCGATACGATGACCGACTTATGGTGCGGACCAACTTGTTCGATTCGTACGAGCAACTCCGTGAATTTACTGAGCGGAATCTGCCTGACCACTTTGTGTTAAAGGGCGATAAGCGAGTGAGCCCGCGTACGATGATCGCCCGTGAATTGGTGGCAAACAGCCTCATGCATCGGGAGTATTCCAGTCCGGTGGTGGCGCGTGTCACCATTGATAATGAATCCATCCGGACGGTTAATGCTTCGCGCTCATTCTTTGAAGGTCGAATGAAGCTGGGCGAGTTCACGCCAATGCCAAAGAATCCGATTATCGCTAATGTGTTTGTGCAGACCGGCATAGCCGAGCAGCTGGGTAGCGGACTGCGGAATCTGATAAGAGCGTCCCGGCAATATACTGAGCGAGAGCCTGAGTTCCGCGATGGTGACATATTCGAGGCGACGATTCCTATTGTTCCTGCGCTGAAGACCGTGGATGGTTCTGGTTTTGCTAGCGTGAGATCTGTAGTTGAGAAAGATGCCGAAGAGGGTGCGAGGCTCATTGGCGGGGAACGTGTGGATGGTAAGAAAGCAGATGCAACCGCATCGGGTGAAATTGATTCGCGGGCAGCGATGCTGTCGGCGATGAATCGACGCTTGACAGAGGTTGACTATGTGACTGTACCTGAACTCGCCAAGATAACAGAGCTCGATAACAGAACAGTCCGCAAATTCCTAAACGGTTTAGTTGCGCAAGGAAAGCTGATTGCTGAAGGCAACACGCGTGGTCGGCGTTATCGGAAGGGATAGCGGGCGCGATATCTCGATGCAGTGGGATTCACTTAAGGGCTACGGCAAATATGATTCGTAGCGATTGGGCCAGCGCAATTCGAATGGCTCATGACTTTGTGCGTCGTTTGTGGTCTCTGAAGTTGTTTGCTGGGTGACGGTTTTGTGATAAAATCGCTCATATCAAAATGTTTGCGTAAACATTTTGGCTGCGCCGAAAGAAGGAGTCGACGTAGGTCATGTATCAGGCAAAGAGGCCGGCGCAGTGAAGCAAAGGCCGATTTTTCCGGTATAAGGCGGATAGCAGGAACACTAAGGAGACCAATGAAGGTACTGAGCAAATCGCTTGCTGCAATGGTTGCGGCGGCAACACTAGTGGGAGGAGGGGCGTTTGCGGTTGCCGGCACTGCGTATGCGGCTGATAACGATGCCATTACCGTGACCCCGAACCCGTGGTATGCCAACAGTTTCGATGGCTGGGGCACCTCGCTGGCCTGGTTCGCCAACGCCACCGGCAGCCTCGGCGAGGAATCGGCCATCACCACCAATCTCGGCGATGACGCTTCCAAGGCTAAGGCTGTGGAATACGGCAAACAGCTGCGCGAACAGTTCTACCAGTCCATCTTCGGTGATGAAGGACTGGACCTGAACATGGCCCGCTACAACGTGGGCGGCGGCAATGCCTCCGATGTTGCCTACGGCTACCCATTCATGCGCCAAGGCGCTGCCGTGCCTGGCACGTGGAAAGATGACGCCACCGGCTCCGGCACGTATGGCAATGGCGTAACCACCAAGCAGGCCGACAAAGACAAGCTGGCTGCGGCATTCGACCCGACTGACGACAACCAGTATGACTTCTCCAAGTCCGCCGCCCAAGACTGGTGGATTGAGCGCGGTGCCACCGGCGATAACCCTGACATCACCGACGTAGAGGCCTTCGCCAACTCCGCTCCGTGGTTCCTGACCAACAGCGGTTACGCCACTGGTGGACGCAACTCCGGTAGCAATAATCTTGCAAACCCTGAGAAATTCGCTCAGTACATGGCCAAGAACGTCGAGCACCTCGAAAGCCTTGGCGCAAACGTTGACACGGTCGAGCCGTTCAACGAGTCCGAGACCAGTTACTGGGGCACTCCGGGCGATATGGCTTCGAAGTACACCGATGAGAGCGATGACAACACCAAGCTCATTAACAACTACTGGGATAAGTACTACTCCGACAAAGATAAGTCCGTCACCCCATACTCCAACGCGCTGAAGAAGCCGCAGGAGGGTATGCATGTCAGCAACGCCCAGCAGCAGCAGACGATTACCGCACTCGCTGAGGCGCTCAAGGACAATGATGACACCATCATCGCAGCCACCGATGCCACGAACTCCGCCGACTTCGTCAAGTCGTACAACCAGTACCCGCAGGCGATCAAGGACCTTATCGGCCAGTACAACGTTCACGCCTACTCCGACAGCAACCAGATGCAGTCGCGCGATATCGCTCAGGCAGACGGCAAGAAGCTGTCGATGAGCGAGGTGGACGGCTCCTGGCAGTCTGGCTCCTACAACCCGTACGGTTTCGACAACGCGCTGGGCATGATGAGCAAGATCAGCTCCAACGTCACCCGCCTGCAGTCCAAGGACTTCACCTTCTGGCAGGTGGTCGAGGACCTCTACAACATGCAGATGGGCTCGAATGTGAATCCGGCCGGTGAGAACACCAACTGGGGCACCGTGCTCATCGACTTCGACTGCACCGTGGCTGGCATGGACGGCAAGCTCTACTCCGAGCGCCGCGTGAACAACAACGGCGGTACCACCGATGGACTTGAACCGTGCACGGTTATTGCAAACGCCAAGTACAACGGCGTCAAGGCCATCACCCACTTCATCCACGCGGGCGACAAGGTCATCGCCAACAACGATGAAGACAACAACATGACTGCCACCTCCGACGATGGCAAGACGCAGACCGTCATCCACCGCAACTCCGGCACCTCTGACCAGACCTTCGTCATCGACCTGTCGAAGTACGGCGAGATTGCCGACAACGCTTACGGTGAGCTCTACCTGACCACCGAAACCTCTGCCGAAGACAAGAACGCGGGTGTCGATTCCGCCACTCCGGAAGTCTTCGCCAAGACCAGCAACGTCAAGCAAGCTGAAGGCTCTGTGATGATTGACAAGGCTGCCAAGACCGCTACGGTCACTGTGCCCGCCCGTTCTATCGCCTCCATCCAGCTCACTGGCGTGACCGGCTACGCTAAGGATGCTGCCGTCGAGACCGGCGACACTTACCAGCTCGTTGGTAAGCAGTCCGGCAAGGCCGTGGCTGATACCACTTCTGGTGATTCCGCGCTGTCCCTGGCCAACGTCGCTTCCGATGCCGAGAACGCCAAGAAGCAGACTTGGACCTTTACCCAGATCGAGCAGCCCGCCGACTCCGAGCGCCCTGATCTCAAGGCTTATGTGATTACTAACGCCGAAGGCAAGGTGCTGGTGTCCAAGGATGGCACGAACGCGCTTTCCAACGAAACGGTTGAGGCCGCTAAGTCCGACCCGGCTGCCAAGTGGATTCTCAACACTTCCGATGGTTCGACCTACCAGCTGCTCAATGCCGCGACTAAGACGAACCTCGATGTGGATAACTCTGGTACCACAGTCGGCACGAAGGTTGGCTTGTGGCAGTCACCGAGCGGCACTTCGCCGTCCGCCAACCAGACATGGACTCTACGCAATGTAACGCCGACCAGCCAGAAGACCGTGAACGTGCAGACCGCCGTTAACGAGAAGGCCGCGCTGCCGACCGAAGTCACGCTCTACTACACCTGGGGCGAAGGCAAGGCCACGGTTGCCAACTGGGATACTTCCAAGGTCGATGTGGCCAAGGAAGGCACCTACGAAGCCACCGCTACCGCCACCGATGTGTACGGCAACGAGTTCAATGTCGCCGCTACGGTCTACGTTGGCGCGCTCACCGTTTCCGATCCGGTATCGGCTACAGTGCTGGCCGGCACCAGTGCGAGCGAGGCGAAGGCCGCGCTTGAGGCTGCGCCGGTGTATCTGCACGTCAAGGCATCGCCTGCATTCGAGGGCGATGCGGCTAAGGTTACGTGGAACTTCGATGGGCTTGATACCAAGCTCGCCGATGCCAAGGCTGGCGACAACATTGCCGTGACCGGTACGTACCAGCTGGACGACGCGACCACGATTGCGCTGAAGGGCACGATCTATGTCACCGCCGCCACGCCTGAGAATGTGGCCGACACTGCTTCCAGCCTGACCGTGACCAACCAGCAGACGGAATACAGCAAGGGCGATCAGTGGAAGAAGCTCACCGATGGTGACACGTCAGCTGAAGCCTGGGTGACGTGGAACTCTGCTGGTGACTATTCCGCCAGCCCGACCGCCACGATTGACTTCGGCTCTGAGTGTGAGCTTAGCAGCGTGACCATTACGTATGGTGACAAGGCTCCGGCTTCCGCCAAGGCCGAGTACACCACTGATGGCGAGACGTGGATGCAATTCGGTAGCGATGTTAAGCCTGCCGCAGGCCAGACGGTGACGTTCAAGGCCGATAAGGGCACAGTGAATGCCACGAAGGTGCGCATTGTGAACACCGTGAACAACGACTACATGAACGCCACCGAAATTCAGGCATTCGTGACGCCGGTTCAGGGTGCTGCGAAGAACATCGCCGCGGCCTCTGGCACGAACTTCTCGGTGAACTTCCAGGAGGGTGCCTCCGCTTCCAAGGCCATCGATGGTGACACTACGTCAAAGGGTTGGTCCACTTGGGCTTCCACCGCCTCGACGGTGGACCCGGTCGCCACGTTCACCTTCGACGAAGCTCAGACCATCACCGAAGTGAAGACCTTCTTCTACTACGATGGTCGTGCGTCTTGGCCGAAGAGCCAGACGCTGGAATACCAGGATGAGGCTGGCGAATGGCATGGAGTCGGTACCAAGGATGGCTGGAAGATACAGGCCGGCGATGCCGGCTCTGGCTCCGACGGCATCACCGCCGCCGACACCCCGACCGTTGACTTCGTGCTCGGCACCCCGGTAAAGGCCAAGGCCATCCGCCTGACTAACACATTGCAGGACACCAAGGTGTACATCAACGTGGCTGAGATCCAGGTGTTCGCACAAGACAGCACGGTACTCACCCCGCAGCCAGCATCCGATGCCACGCTGGGCGACCTGCGTCTTGACGGCGAAACCGTTGAAGGCTTCGACCCGGCCAAGACCGACTACACGGTTGATCTGCCGGTCGACGCCGAGGCAAACCCAGTGCTGCAGGCCTTCGCCACCGACAATGCCGCCGCCGTCAAGGTGACTGGCGACGCGGTTGAGAACGGCAAGCTTGGCGGCAAGGCCGCCATTACGGTGACCTCAGCCGACGAGTCTGAGACGAAGACCTACACGGTGACCTTCAACGCCTTCACTTTGGCTTCGCTCAAGGTGATCGGACCCACGAAGACCGAGTACGCCATCGGCGACAAGCTCGATACCGCCGGTCTGAAGGTGACTGCCGTCTACCAGAGTGGCGACAAGACCAAGGAAGTGCCGGTCGCTCTTGACGACCCGCAGCTTGCGATTGGCTCGTTCGACTCCACCACCGCAGGCAAGAAGGCGATTACCGTCTCCTACCGTGGTGTGACCGCGACCTTCAACGTCACGGTCAAGGCCAACGCAGTCGCCCCTGGCCCTGAAGAACAGAAGCCCGGCAGCACCAACAAGCCCGGTGCCACCGGCAACGGCAACAAGAACACGGTGGCCAACACCGGTTCCAATGTTGCCGCCATCGCTGGCGCTGTCGCTCTGCTGGCCGCTGCCGCGGGTGCATTGTTCATGCTGCGCAAGCGTGCATAGCACCCTCGCACAGTAATGGTGGAAGGAACAAGCCGGCAATATTGACTATTGCCGGCCGGTTCCTCCGCTCTTTGAGCATAATTGGTCCGACAAGTTGAATACTGAGTTTTCAGTATCGGTATATTGATTTGTCGGCCCTTTTCTGACTTCGCGGATAGCGACATAACTGTTTGTTCAAAAAACCGTTATCATCAATCAAGGAACCAAATCAATGAAGATAAACAATAAGGGCAAGGGCGCTCTTATCGCGGCAATTACCGCCGCGGCAACGCTATTGTCATGCGGGCTGGCCGCTGCAAGTGCCAGTGCGGCAGGTGTGGATTACCTGCCTACCATCGGCCAAGTGCCGACATACACCAAGTTCCAGCCCACAGCCGATCCGGGCAAGAACGCTAGCGATTACTTCCAGCCATATTGGTATGCCAAGAACGCCAATGATAATGGCGGCACACACATCCAAGCGCACGGTGGCCAAGTGGTCAAGGTTGGCGACGCCTACTACTGGTATGGCGAAGACCGTTCTAACGGTTACGACAACAGCCCCGGTGTTCATGCTTATATGTCGACAGATCTATACAACTGGACCGATCTTGGTGTGGCGCTGCGTGCGGTGACCAGCAAATCTCAGTTGACGGATAAGAGCAATGCCGATTACGCCTACTTCGACAAGGCCTACAACCTGACCAAGTCCGACGGCAGTGTGGACGCTGCCAAGGCCGACGCAATCTTCCCGTACCTCAACACCAACCCCGATCAGGATGGTGATGGCGCGGTTGATTCCGTACAGGGCATTTTCGAGCGTCCGAAGATCATCTACAACAAGAAGAACAAGCAATACGTGCTGTGGTGGCATTCCGATGGAAGCACCACGCCGGGCGGTTCCAACTATGCACGTGCACTTGCGGGCGTGGCTGTTTCCGACAATCCGGCGGGCCCGTTCACTATGGTGGGTGCCTATCGTTTGCCTAACCAGAACAATTGGAAAGAAGCCGCAGGTAACCCCAGCTGGGGTGAGAACGGTGACAGCCGCGATATGACTGTGTTCGTGGACCCGAAGGACGACAGTGCCTATGTGCTGTATTCTTCCGAAGCCAATGCCACGCTGTACATCGCCAAGCTCAACGATGATTACACCAATGTAGTCAAGACCACGAATGTGGACCAGTCCGAGGGACAAAAGCAGTACTCTGCTGACGGGCAGTACCCATACATTCTTGCAGACGCTACTACGGATGCCCCGGTGCGTGGCGAAGATTTCCAAATCGTCAAACAAAATGGTTCGCTGGAAGCTCCTGCCGTATTCCAATATGACGGGCGTTACAACATCATCGCATCTGGTGCAACCGGCTGGGACCCGAACAAGCAGACCTACTACACCGCCGACTCCATGCTGGGAAGCTGGACCCGTGGCGTGGAAAAGGACGATGCCAACGAGAACACGTGGTACAACAACATGCCGGAAGGCGCGGATGGTCTGTTGTCTGTGGGCGATACCCGCGGCACCACATTCGGTTCGCAGTCGGCTAGTGTGCTCGCAGTAGACCAGGAGAAAGGTCACTTCATCTACCTTGGTGACCGTTGGGATTCCGGTAAAGCCGATTCCACCTATGTTTGGCTGCCGCTGACCATCGGTGAGAACGGCACCATCGAAATGCATAATCCTGCTCAAGAAGGCGAGCCCGACGGCTGGGATCTGAACTATTGGGACAACCATGGTAGCGCCAAGGGCAAGCTGGTCAACTGGACTGTGGAAACCGGCGATGATCTCCCGAAGACCGTGAACACGGGCGGAACCGTTACTCTGCCGGACACCGTCAACGTCAAGGAAGACGACGATACCATTGCTACCAAGGTGACATGGAATGTGGAAGGCGGTACGGCAGTCAGCAAGTCGACCAAGGCTGCCGGCAGCACCTACGCATTCAATGTGCCGGGAACCTACACCATTACAGGCACTCTTGCCGAGAGCAGCAACTTCAACCCGGGCCGCACATTCCGCAGAACCATCGACGTTTCCTGCTCCAACCCGATTTCCGGAAGTTGGAAGGAAGCCCATTGGAAGGGCGGCAGCGCGTGCCAGGTCGCCGCATCCGGCGGTACCTATGACTTCACCGTTACGGACAACGCCAATCGTGGTGTCTGGACGGATCGCAACGAGGGCAGCGCGGTGTACCAGCCTGATGCTCTGGACGTGAACGAAACGTTGGAAACCACGGTCAAGCCGCTCGACTTGGGCGGTAATGGCGATCCGCGTGCCGGCCTGGTGGTTCGTAACGGTCTTGCTGACGCTAACGGCGGCAAGGGATATGCCACGTTACTTGCCAGCCCAAGCGGCATTTACATGCAGTACGATTCCAATGCCGATGGCTACATCGATAAGGAAACATCGCATGTTGGTGCCGGCTTCGGCGACCAAGTGCAACTCAAGCTGGAGCGCGCCGCAACCGATACCCTGAAAGGCTACTGGCGTGCTTCCGCGAACGATGAATGGCAGGATGTCGCTACGGTAACGCTGACCGGTGCGGACGCAACCGGGCTCGATGCCGGTGTCTTCGCCACGTCGAACAGCAATGCCGGCGCATTCACCGTGGCCTTCAACGGCACTGCGTTCGGTTCGCAGACTGCTGCTGTGGAGTCCATCGCGGCTAAGGACCCTGAAGCCACTATCGCCAAGGGGCAGATGCTCGCGCTTCGGGACGTGACGGTTACCGCCACGCTCACCAATGGCAAAACGCGTGTGCTGGAGCCAAGCGAATACACGCTGGAAGGCTTCGACACCACCAAATTGGGCGAGCAAACCGTGACGGTACGCCTTGTCACTGATTCTTCAGTAACCGCCACGTTCACCGTGACTGTGGAAAGCAACCTTGCCCGGTTGTTCTGCTCGTCCGCTGCGGCCTCGAAGTATGAGCCGGCCAGTAGCTGGGCCTCCGCTTCTACGGCCGACCTGACTTGCGACAACAACCTGGGCACCAACTGGTCGAACTGGGGCACCGGCGACACCTCGCCGTGGCTCAGCTACACCTTCGATAAGGCATATCAGCTGGGCAAGCTCAGCGTTGCGGTGGATAAGGCCAAGGGCGAGGCCGCTCCGAAGAGCTTCACTGTATCGTACCTAGCTGAAGACAGCGCCACGTGGACTGATGCCACGCTGCCGGCAGTCACTGTGAATGGTGCTGCTGGAGCCGTGACGGAAGCCGATGTGAGCGCTCTGCCCGCCACCAAGGGCATTCGCCTCAACTTCACCTACGCCGATGGCAATGACTATGCCAAGATCGCTGAAGTACGCATCGCCGAAGGTGAAGCAACGCCAAAGCCGCAGCCGTCTAGTAACGCCAATCTTGCTGATCTGACTGTGGATGGCAAGACGGTTGACGGATTCTCCGCGGATACCACCGAATATGCCGGTGCGCTGGCCGGAGACGCTGCTTCCTACCCGACGGTGGAGGCGACTGCTGCTGACGCAAAGGCTACGGTGCAAGTGGAGCAGGCTTCGACCGAGAACAACGGCGTGGCCACGGTGACTGTAACTGCTGAGGATGGCACGGCGAAAACCTACACAGTGACATTCGGCGAACTGCCTCAGTTGGCCGAGCTTGCTGTGGAAGTGACCAAGGATTCCTATCAGGTAGGCGATAAGTTCAACGCTGCCGATGTGAAGGTATCCGCCATTTACAAAGTCGGCGATACCGAAACGCTGCGCAAGCTGATTGATCCAACTGATGGTGATCTGAAGTTCACTGGCTTTGATTCTGCCACCGCAGGCACGAAGACCATCACCGTCTCTTATCGTGGCGTGAACGCGACGTTCGAAGTCACGGTCACGGCCACGGAGGTCACTCCCGGCCCTGGAGAGCAGAAGCCCGGCGATACCAACAATCCTGGCAACACTGCTAAGCCCGGTAACACTGCCACGAATAAGCCGGCTGCTAATGGCGCTGCACCCCTTTCGAATACGGGTGTTGCCGTGGCTGCCATTGCGGTCGTGGTTGTGGTGCTGACAGCTGCGGCTGGTGCCTTGCTCGTCATCCGCAAACGCCGCGCATAACCATGGCAACTGCTGAGTGGCGTGGATTGCGTTGCTATTGAGCAATCTGCGATTCACGCCACTCAGCGAGTGCACCCGAGTGCGCCCGAGCTTGCGCAATGCAGGCGCAATACAGTGCAAACAGTACAAAGCAACAATAATGGCCGGTCTGAGCCAGCTGCTCCATGCGAGGGCAGCTGGCTCAGACCGGCCATTGTGTCTGCAAGTACATGCAATTAGAGCATGAACATGTGGAAGCCGTTGAGCGTTACTGGTTGTTTTGCTTTGTTGTTGCGCTCAGCAGTGCGACGGACGTCCGCCCGCAGTGTAGTGCAGCGCTCCGTGAACCAGCGCCGATGTGAAATGCATGTTGCACATGCCCGCTTCTTCTGCTTCGTGCGTGCAGCCGGCGATGCTGCATAGGTTCATACCCCGAATCATGGTCATACCCCCTCTTTGGGATGGCATCCGTGCCGCCATCTGCCTTCAGAGCATAGCGGACAATTGTTGCATTGCCTAGGCGGTACAACGCTTTCTGTGGCCTGTATCACATCCTTGCCGGCGTTCTGCGGCGTGGTTGGGCGTGTACATGTGCTCTTGTGCGGTTTTGTTGTGTGTGATTTGGGTATACGGATAGAGTTTCTTCTCTGCAGTGGCAAGGGCCTCTCGGCCGGCGAGCCGGCTGATTTCTCCCATGCGTTGCTCAATGATTTCCGTTTTGCGAGTCTGAACGGCAAAATAGCTCTGGAGAAGTGCCACTTCTTCTTTCTTCGGATCACCGTTTTGAGCAATGAGATAGCAGGCGTATCGGGAGTGCTGAGTTCGCTGGTTTTGCGTGTGATTTCGTCGCGGTTCATGGGTGTGTCCTTATGTTTTTCATGACCATTTTCGTGACTCCACGAAAATGGTCAAAGCCAATAATTGCAATGGTTTTGAGGTATGGGCGCGCTCCGCCCAACTGGTCTGTCTTCGTCCGCCTTTTCGACCGGATACCTCATGGAGCACAATGCCAACGTCGCTACCGTTGGCCCAGCAAATATTCTTAGACGACGCCCCGAAGTGAATATCTATGCGGCTTTCAGAATATCAAAGAGCGTGGAGTGTGTGCATTATGCGTTCCAAAAATAGTTTCTAGTAATGAATTGTTTACGGTGTGAGATATTCTTGGGGTGTTTGCGGCGCTCTGCCGTGTGGCGAATGGGAATGGATGGTGCTCTTATGGGATTTGAGCAGGAAGCAGTTAGTGAACTGTATGCCAGCGTGTGGGGCAATCGTTCGACAATGCAGAGGGAATTCACTCGTGGAGCCCATGGTGAGCAGTTCGTGCTCCGGGAGCTGTCCATGAAGGGGACGCAAACGCCATCGCAATTGGCGTCGGCGCTGCAGGCCAGTTCCGGCCGCATCTCCACTGTGCTGTCGTCTCTGGAGAAAAAAGGCTGGGTCACGCGTGACATTGATTCCAAGGATCGGCGCATTATTCGCGTGAATCTCACTGATTCCGGGCGCGAGCAGTCTCATCGGATGATAGAGGAAATGCGTTCCGCAATTTGCTGGATTTTCTCGCAAATGGGGGAGCGGCGCACGCGCGAATTCGTTGACCTGGTGTCTGAGTTCACCACATATATGTCGATTTGCCATCCGGGGCGGCCTCGGCCGACGGCTGAACAAGTGCGTGAGGCATTCGTGGAGCGGGACAAGCGCGTGGCTGAACACATGGCAGCTAAGCGCGCGGAGGCTGAGCGAGACTAGCTTCCTCCCGCTGGCGGGTCTCTCCCTCCGTCACTGCTGCGCGGTGACACCTCCCTCGTCAGAGGGAGGTAAAGGTAATTGAGGACGCTCACAGCGAACATACAGAAGTGCGTATAATATCTCACAGTGTAAGTAATCAAACAATGGAAACTATTAAGACATCGTGAACCGATAATCACCGATAACCCGGCCAACTTAAGAACCAATCGCCAATAACCAATAACCAACCCAACCAACACAAGGGGAAACCAATGTTTCGCATCATGAAATACCTCTCCAAAGCGGAGATCGGTCAGATGCTCATCGCCCTGGTGACCATCGTCGGGCAGGTCTACTTCGACCTGAAACTGCCCGACTATATGTCAGACATCACCACGCTGGTCGAGACGCCGGGCAGCGACATGAAGGACATCTGGATCGCGGGCGGCAAGATGCTGCTCATCTCGCTCGGATCCGTGGCGTGTGCCATCATCACCGGCTACATCGCTGCGCGCGTGGCCGCCTCGTTCACCCAGCGTCTGCGCTCGCTCGAATTCCGCAAGGTCGAGTCCTTCGGCCCAGCCGAGATGAGCAAGTTCTCCACCGCCAGCCTCATCACCCGTTCCACCAACGACGTCACGCAGGTGCAGATGTTCATCACCATGGGCCTGCAGCTCATCGTCAAGTCGCCGATCATGGCCGTATGGGCCGTGTGCAAGATCGCCGGCGAAGGCTTCGAATGGACGCTCGCCACCGGCATCGCCGTGGCGGTCCTGCTGGTGTCCATCACCGTCATGATGGCCATGGTCATGCCGAAGTTCAAGGTCATGCAGACCCTGACCGACAACATCAACCTCGTGGCTCGCGAGAACCTCACCGGCCTGCGCGTGGTGCGCGCCTACAATGCCGAGGACTACCAGGAAGCCAAATTCACCAAGGCCAACAAGGACCTCACCGAGACCCAGCTGTTCACCAACCGCGTCATGGCGTTCATGATGCCGTTGATGAACACCGTCCTGAACGGCCTGATGCTCGCCGTCTACTGGATCGGCGCTTACCTCATCGACGCCGCCGGGCTCAAGGACAAGCTCACCGTGTTCTCCAACATGGTCGTGTTCTCCAACTACTCCGTGCAGGTCATCATGAGCTTCCTGCTCATGAGCATGGTGTTCGTGCTCTGGCCGCGCGCCGATGTGTCCGCGCAGCGCATCATGGAGGTGCTCGACACTGAGCCAATCGTCGAGAACGGCACCAAAACCGCCGCCGACGTGGCCAAAACCGGCCAGAGGGGCACCGTGGAATTCCGCAACGTCAGCTTCACCTACCCGGATTCGCGCGAGGCGATGCTGGAAGGCATCAACTTCACCGCCGAGCAGGGCCAGACGGTGGCGTTCATCGGCTCCACCGGCTCCGGCAAGTCGTCTCTTATCAATCTCGTGCCGCGCTTCTATGACACCAGCCAAGGCCAGGTGTTGGTCGACGGCGTGGACGTGCGCGACTACGACCTGAAGGCCCTGCGCGACAAGATCGGCTACGTGCCGCAGCAGTCCGTGCTGTTCAAGGGCACCGTGGCCTCCAACGTGAGCTACGGCGATCAGCCGGGCGACCCGGCGGAGGTCGAGATGGCCGATACCTCCACCCCGGCCGGGCGCAAGCGCGAGGCCGCGTTGATCGCCGCTGGCGAGGCCGCGGAAGGTGCCGATATACCGGCCGAGCAGCTGAATCGCGTCAGGGCCGCCGCCGACGTGGCGCAGGCCAGCGAGTTCGTGGCGCGCATGGACGGCGGGTATTCCGCCGCGATCGCCCAAGGCGGATCGAACGTGTCCGGCGGCCAGAAGCAGCGCCTGTCGATTGCGCGCGCGGTGTACCGTCACCCGGAAATCCTGATTTTCGACGACTCGTTCTCCGCGCTCGACTTCAAGACCGACCGCGAAGTGCGCGACGCGCTCGCCCGCGAGGCCAAGGATTCCACCAAGCTCATCGTGGCCCAGCGCATCGGCACCATCATGAACGCCGACCGCATCGTCGTGCTCGACGACGGCAAGGTCGTGGGTCAGGGCACGCACAAGGAACTGCTCGACAACTGCGACGTATACCGCCAGATCGCCGAATCCCAGCTCAGCCAGTCGGAGCTTACGGCGTAGGGGGGGCGGCAGCGGTAGCTCCCCATGTCAGGGGCTGAGCCGTAAAGGGAACAGCCCAGTGGGCTGTTCCCAGGCGAAGACGAGCTGATAAGCGAGCGAATAAAACAGCACAGCTGGCTGAGGGGTAGTCGCGTACGGCTTCTCTCCCTCCGGCGCTTCGCGCCACCTCCTTCATCAGAGGGAGGTCAATACGGACTTTTAAGGAGTAAAACAAATGCCAAGAGGACCAATGGGCGGCAGGCGTGCCGTCGAAGAGCCCCATGATTTCGGCAAAGTCATGGGCAAGCTCGTGAACTATTGCCGCAACTATCTTCCCGTCATCATCATCGCGCTCATCCTGGGCGCGGCCGGCACCGTCTGCCAGATCATCGGCCCGGACAAGCTCAAGGACATGACCAACGAAATCGTCAAAGGTCTGCCCGCCATCGTTAACGGCAAGCCGGTGATGAACTCGGTCGATTTCGGCACGGTGGGCCACATCGCCTGGACTTTGGTGGCCCTGTACGTGGGCTACGCCGTGCTCGGCTACGTGCAAAGCTGGATGATGGCCAACGTCACCCAGCGCACCGCCCAGCGACTGCGCGAGTCCATCTCGGTCAAAATCAACAAACTGCCGCTCAAATACTTCGACAAGGTTAGCTACGGCGACGTGCTGTCGCGCATAACCAACGATGTGGACGCCATCGGCCAGACGCTGGGCCAGTCGCTCGGCTCGCTGATTACCTCGGTGACGCTGTTCGTGGGCGCGCTGGTGATGATGTTCTACAACAACGTGATCATGACCCTGTGCGCCATCGGTGCCAGCCTCATCGGCCTGATCATCATGATGGCCATCATGAAGTCCTCCCAGAAGTACTTCGCCCGGCAGCAGATGGCGCTGGGTGACGTCAACGGCCACGTGGAGGAGATGTACGCCGGTCACCTCATCGTCAAGGCATACAACGGCGAGGCCGATTCGATTCGTCGCTTCGAGAAGTACAACTCGGACCTCTACGAGTCCGGCTGGAAGTCGCAGTTCCTCTCCGGCCTGATGATGCCGCTCATGAATTTCGTGGGCAACTTCGGCTACGTGGTGGTGTGCGTGGTGGGCGCGGCGCTCGCGCTCGACGGGCAGATCGAGTTCGGCGTGATCGTGGCGTTCATGATGTATGTCCGCCTGTTCACCCAGCCGTTGGCGCAGTTCGCCCAGGCCTTCCAGAACCTGCAGCGTTGCGCGGCGGCCGCCGAACGCGTGTTCGGCTTCCTTGAGGAGCCGGAGATGGAGGACGAATCCGGCAAGTCCGCTTTGCTTGGGACCAACGGCCACGAAGTGAAGGGCGACGTGGAATTCAGCCACGTACAGTTCGGCTACGAACCGGGCAAGCCGATCATCCACGACTTCTCCGCCTCCGTCAAGGCCGGGCAGAAGGTCGCCATCGTCGGCCCGACCGGTGCCGGCAAGACCACCATGGTCAACCTGCTCATGCGCTTCTATGAGATTTCCGGCGGCTCGATCGCGATTGACGGCGTGGACACCAAGTCCGTGCCGCGCTGGAACGTGCACGACCAGTTCTCCATGGTGCTGCAGGATACGTGGGTGTTCCGCGGCACTGTGCGCGAGAACATCGCCTACTCCAAGCCCGGCGTGACCGACAAGCAGATCGAGGATGCGTGCAAGGCTGTGGGCCTCGACCACTTCATCCGCTCGCTGCCGGACGGCTATGACACCGTGCTCGACGACAAGTCGTCGCTCTCCCAGGGCCAGAAGCAGCTGCTCACCATCGCCCGTGCGATGGTGCAGGACGCGCCGATTCTGATTCTCGACGAGGCCACCTCATCGGTCGATACCCGCACCGAAGAGCTGATCCAGAAGGCCATGGACGCGCTGACCGTGGGGCGTACGAGCTTTGTGATCGCGCACCGCCTCTCCACGATTCGCGACGCCGACATGATCCTCGTCATGAACCACGGCGACGTGATCGAGCGCGGCACGCACGACGAACTGCTGGCGGCGGGCGGTTTTTACGCCGACCTCTACAACAGCCAGTTCGCGCTCGCTGACTGACGGATTGTTTCCTGCGTTAGCGGATTAGCGGATTAGCTATACTCGGCTCCCCTCTCCGAGGGGAGCTGTCAGCGTAGCTGACTGAGGGGAGCAACCCATCGGTCCACCCGAGGGAATGCTCCACTGGATGTGATACTGATGATTTCGTACATTAGTGTGTGAAAAAACCGCCCGGAAAATTGGGGGATTGGGCGGCGGTGCGGTTGGTGTTGAGGATGGCGCATTCGAAGGGGAAATGAGCGCGTAACTGGGTGGCCGAGGTGGTGAACAGAGCAGTGGCGAGTCCGTCGGCCAGTGTGACAGGGACGTGTGCTGCAACGGTGTTCGACGAATCGTCGGTATCGCGGTTTGCCGTTGTCGAGGCATTGCTGGCATGCGTCGATGTCTTCGTGGTTATGGCGCTCGATGGCGGCGTGACGGCCACCCATGTGGCGGCTACATCGTCAACCGGTAGTCCGTCGATGGCGTTGAGCAGATGGTGAAGTTGGTGACCTGCGGCGTCAGACCAGTGGCGGCGGCTGGGGGAGCTCGCGCAGAATGCACCTTGGCTGATTTCGACCGCACCTACGGCGTTGGCCGGATCGGCAGGATCTTCAAGGGCGATGGTGATTGGTTCGTCCGTATGCACTAGCAAATCACCCCCGGCGTCGATGACGTATTGAATGGGTTGAGGGTGGCCCGCGCCATCGCCCAACATCCCCGCAAGCAAATCCACCAAATACCCCTTACCGCACGCGCCGAAATCGAGCGCGACCGGTCCGCGCGTCACCAGTGTTGTGCCATGCCGCTCAACGTCGGCTGACCAAATGGCTCGTCCGTGGATCGCGCCTGCATGTTCAGCGGCATCTGGCGCAGGCGTAAACGAATACGACTCGTCATAGCCAAGCCGAATCAAATCCTCGCCCACGCATGGGTCGATGGTCCCATTAGTCGACGCAAACAGCTGGTCGTACAGGCCAAATAAACCCAATGCCCAGTCAGGAAAATCGAACGTGCCGCCATGCGTGGCCGTGCGCATCCGGCCGACCGTCGAATCATCCTTGAACCGGGACAATGCGGCTTCATAGGTGCTGATGAACATATCGATGCAGTTACTGAGCCCGTCGTCCAGCGCGACATCGGTATGCAGCAGCAACCCGGTGCCCAGCGCTTCGGGGAAAGCGGCGACGTGCGGTAGTCGTTCGGCCAGACCAGTCATGGCTCTCATCGTAGAGCCTGCGGATGGCTGAGGGGAAGGCGGCTCGGGGTGTGGATTGTGGTGTGCGGTTTTGCCCTGCAGGGAATTGAGTGTAAAACCCCGGTGTATACTGGTTTTTGACACTGTGTCAATGTTGATTCGGAGGTTATGGGGAATGGGCAATACGACTACAGCAAGTGTAACGGGCGCGCAAGTTGCACCGGCGAAATCAGCCATCAAAGATCTCCCCATCGCCAAAGTGTGGGCGTTTGCGGTCGGCCAGTTCGGGTGGGCGCTGCTTTCCGGCATCATCTCCAACTGGCTCGTGTATTTCTACCAACCTGACCAGGAGACCATCTCCCAAGGTCAGACCGTATTCGTGCCGCAGGGTCTGGTCGTTCTCGGCATCGTGACCGTGGTGGGCGGCATCACCGCCTTCGCCCGATTCTTCGACGCGTTCGTGGACCCGGCCGTGGCGTCCCTCTCCGACCGTTGCGACGCCAAATCCGGCCGCCGTATGCCGTTCCTGAAATTCGCCGCCCTGCCGCTCGCGGTGGTCACCGTACTCGTGTTCTGGAGTCCGATCAACGGCACCGGCTGGGTGAACGCGGCGTTCCTGTTCGTCACCGTGATCGGCTACTACATCGTCCTCACGTTCTACTGCACGCCGTACAACGCGCTCATCGCCGAACTCGGCCACGACTCCAAGCAGCAACTCACCATCTCCACCGCCATCTCCTTCACTTGGGTGGCCGGCACGGCCATCGCGTACGTGGCGCCGGTGATTTGGGGCGCGTTCGTGCCGATGATGGGCCGTATCACCGCCATCCGCGTGACCTTCACCATCATGGCCGCCGTGGCGTTCGTGTGCATGCTGGTGCCGCCGCTGGCCATCCGCGAGAAGGACTACGTCAACTCCCAGCCCACCTCCGAATCGGCCATCGAATCCCTGAAGCAGACGTTCGGCGACGGCGAATTCCGCAAGTTCGTGTGTTCCGACGTGGTCTACTGGGTGGCCATCACCACCTTCCAGACCGGTCTGCCGTTCTTCGTGACCAGCCTGCTCAAGCTGCCGGAAACCGCCACGACCATCTACTTCGTGCTCATGACCGGCGTCTCTGTGCTGTTCTATCTGCCGGTCAATATTCTGGCCAATAAGGTCGGCAAGAAGAGGCTGCTGCTGGTTGCCTTCGTGATCTTCACCTGTGCGTTCGCATTTGCCGGCGCCCTTGGTTCGGCCGTGCTCGGCTTCATTCCGGCGATGGCCCAGGGTTTGGTGCTCTCGGTGGTCGGCGCGATTCCGATGCTGTCTCTTATACACATCTGACGCTGCCGACGACTCCTTACG
>ERZ1026973.159-NODE-159-length-26232-cov-8.282576_pt1 | contig 26232 bp, 23 predicted proteins | sample MGYA00519562_ERZ1026973 | MGnify/ENA primary metagenome ERZ1026973 (study PRJEB26926, sample SAMN06164670) | human gut metagenome | biome: ENVO:00009003; feature: ENVO:2100002; material: ENVO:00002003 | host: Homo sapiens | place: USA | collected 2012 ...
TGTCTTAGGGTCTCGTGGGCTCGGAGATGTGTATAAGAGACAGGTACAAAATAGTGGGAAAACAGCGATGCTTCTTGAATGACGAAAGGCATTCAAGAAGATACCCTATTCTGAAACGTTACATTTCCATAAATATTTTTTGTGATGTCAATCATATATTGTACCGGTGCAGAGATATATCCCCCGATTCTTGTCAGAATAACAAATTTCCAAGTAATCGGTTTTGATCCAACGGAAAATATCTCCACATCATCTACTGGAGGTGCATTAAAATCTGATGCAAAAGCAACTCCAAAATTTTGCGAAACCAGTTTCCATATCGTATCTATAGATGAAAACTCCATACTTTTAGGAGACATATTATAACTCTTCATCATTTTATCTGCTACGCTTCTTAGCCTTGATCCCTTATTCAGCATCAAAAACAGCTCCCCCTCCAGCTGACGAACGTCAATCCATGGATGTCGAAAACCATATTTCATAACACCTTTTAAATTCCAGTTCTTAGGCGCAATCAAACAAATCTCTTCTGAATCCAGTTCTTCCGCATGAAAATCCCATTTATTCTGTTCTCCGTCCTCAATTGTAAGCATGGCGAGCTGAATCTCTCCATTTCTGAGCAGTTCTTCCAATCTTACCGCATTTTCCTGATAAACACGAAGCTCAAACCCCGGATATTTCTTGTAAAACAGCGGCAGCAGACTTGGAAAAATGTCTTTCCCACGCCCCAGCGTAGATCCTATGGCAAGAACGCCACTTTTCATTTGCTTTATGTCCTTAATCTGTTCATTGAAATTACGATCTATCTCTATCATCTGCTTCGCGTATTTCAAATATTGTTCTCCCGCATAAGTTGGAATCATCTTTTTACCCACACGCTCAAACAGTTGTATTCCATACATCTCTTCTGTTCTTGCAAGAAACTTGCTTAACGCCGGTTGGGAAATAAATAAATTCTCCGCAGCTTTTCCAATCCCCTGTACCTTTGCTATTTCAAGCATATATTTCTGTTCTTTTAACTCAGCCATCGCAGTTACCCTCCAATGTTAAAACAGGTGCCCTGAATCATTACTATTTATATTATAAAGAAAATAACTGCATCTGGAAAGAAAAAAGGTATGCCTACTTAAAATGGAATGGCACCTACCAGCAAAGAGCCTGCAAAACAAACGGTGCAAATCAGCATTGCCCACTTAAAGGTAAACTTCCAATGGTCTTTAAACTCAATTCCAGCAAGCCCAAGTCCAATATACATAGCTGCTGTCCCAGGATTTACAAATACCTGAGGAACAAATGTCATCAAATAGCTTGCCGCTGCCTGCAGTGGAGTAATATGCTCAGCTGCAATAGACTGAAGCATTGGAACAATCGTATAAGCACAGGCTTCGTGATTTAGACCCAACGCACTCAGAGGCCCCCATAAGAATCCCATAACCGTATTTACATGAGCGGTCGTGCTGCCAGATAAGATCCCTGAAACCACTTCTACCATGGAATCTTTCATTGGGCTATTATTTAATACTCCTGTAAATACACCGGAGGCAAACAGTACACTTACCATAGTAAGGACTGTAGGCGCATAGGATTTTAAACGTTCATTCTGTAGTTTCGCATCTGGATAATTCACAACCAGCCCCAGTGCTGCCGCTGCCATAAAACACAAAAAGGTGGGCAGCCCAGACGCAAACATTATAATAATTACCGCCACAATTAGAATAACATTGAATCCAAACAGATTGGGCCGTAAAAGCGCCTTCTCAGCTTCCGATTTATCTGCCTCACTAAAAAGCTGTGATGGTTGCACACCTTCCTTCAGTCCCGCTCCCCTCTTTTTTTCCTGCCACGCATAATACAGCGCAATCAGGAAACAGCAAATCAACCCAATAATCATTCCAGGAAGCTCTGCTATTAAAATATCTGTTGCTGAAATTCCGAAACCAGCCGCAAGACGGCCACAAGGCCCTCCCCACGGCAGGCAATTCATTACACCTGCAGTAATAGAGACAAGGCACATAAGAATCAGGGGCCTCATATTTAATTTTTTATAAATCATCAAAAAAGGGGGAATTACAATTAAATATGTAGTAGCACCAGATCCATCCGAATGTCCAATCATTGTTGCCAAAACGGTCAAAATGCAGACTGCTGTTACAGATTTTGCTCCCAACATCATTTTCCCCACAATTCGGTCAAAAACCCCCGCATCCATCATAACACCAAAGAAAATGATTGCAAATGTAAACATTGCGGCATTGCTTACCTGCCCCTTCAATCCATCCGTTACCCATAATGATAAATCCTTAAAATTCGGCCTCATAATTACTGCAAAAATCATGGGAATCGCAATCATCGGAATGGATGGCGTAAATTTACCAGATACCAGAACCACCGTCAAAATCAACATCATGCTAAATCCTAACACAGCATACATTGTAACGCTCATAACCTCAACCTCCACCATATCATTTTCACTAAGAGCCCCTGTAAGTTTTACAAATTAAATTATATATGAAACAAAACTTCAAGTGAAATGTTATTTTTAATTACTTTTTAATAATATAATGTTATTAAACTCCAGGTTTTTAACAATTATTTTGTTGTTTTCAATTATTTTTATACAATTCTTATATTTAATAATATATATATCATTTTCTTTATAACTTGTTGTTATGTATTGCTGCATTTTTTATATTTTAAATCATATTATTTTCATTTTATCGTATATATTGTATTGCTTTTTGCAACAAAATCATATGAACTTGTGATCCTAAATTTATCATCTGTTAATAACGATTGAATAACATTCGGTCCCTTTTACGCAAAAATCCGGATCCCGCTCTGTTTTCAAAGCGGAACTCCGGATTTTGATGTACTTTAACAGATATAATCCATTTTTTCTATGCACTTTTAACTTCAAATTATCTCTAACTGCACCACATTTTCTCCCATCGCGCAGCTCTCCCCATAGGCCGCCAGCGGATCTCCCCTTCTGACGCCCAAAGCAGTTGTATAATAGAGTACAACTCCCGCAAATTCCGCCTGCACCTCCTGAAGTGTCTGGCCGGACATGGATCTTAGTTCTCCCAGAAGCTGGCCTTTTTTTACAGTCTCTGCGGCTTTTATGCAGGGATACCAGAGCCCGTCCTCTTTTGCTTCTGCATAGACAGCCCTGCAGATTTCGGTCTGTACTGCCGGCTCATTCTCCCCCGGCAGAATAGAAAGATGCCGCAGCAGCCTGCGCACATCCTCCATACAGTCCTCCTTTTCTTTCTCCGACCATCTTCCCCCGCACCCCCGCTCGGCCAGAAGAGCAGGAATACCTCTCTGCACCGCCCAGCTGTACAGACCATTTCTGGCATGAGATCGCACCCGGTAAGACACCTTCAGCTGCTTTGCAGCCTCTAACGATGCCTGATATACTTCCCCGCAGTTTCCCGCGGGAAAGAACACCAGCGGGCAAAGATCCTCGTTCCAGTCTCCTCCGTGAAGATCCGCCAGCAGGTCTGCCGCCGGATAAAGCGCCTGCTCCAGGATATACGCCATCTGCAAAGAAATACTTCCCCCAGGATCTCCTGGAAAGGCCCTGTTCAAATTGATTCCGTCCTCCGGCACTACCTGCTTCACCCCGTCATAAAATCCCTCAGGATTTACCAGGGGCAGCAAAACAGCATTTCCGCACATACGGCCGGGATCCAGTTCCTTAGCCAGTTCAAGCAGCGCCTGAATCCCCACATATTCGCAGCCGTGAACTCCTGCCGTAACCGCTAAAGTCCTTCCGGGAAATGCGCCGCAAATGCAGATCGCCTCCAGAGAAAGCCCTTCTGTAACCGGAAGCTGCACGATTCTCTTTTCCCCTGGAGCAATAGTATTTCCATAAAATATCATATTTCCTGCTCCTTTGTGTCAAATACAATAATGGATTCCAGCAGACTTCTGGCATATGGATCCTTTGTCCGGCCGATCTGTCCGGTTGGAAGATGCTCTGTGATCCGGCCCTTATACAAAAACAGCACCTCGTCGCAGAGATACGTGACCGATGTCAGATCATGGGTAATGAAAATGTACGTTAGCCCCATCTTCTCCTTCAGTTCCCTCAGAAGATCCATCACCTGTACCTGGGTATGGGCGTCCAGAGAGGAAATCGCCTCATCAAACAGAATCACTTCCGGTCTGCAGGCCACCGCACGGGCAATGCACACCCGCTGCAGCTGGCCCCCGGAAAGTTCATGAGGAAACCGTCCCTCAAATTCGGTCGGAAGGCCTACCAGCTTAAGAAGCTGCGCTGTCTCCGCTTCCCGGTTAAGCCGCACCTCCTCACGGCGCTCCCTAACAGTCAGCCCTTCTCCAATGATATCCCGAATCCTAAATCTTGGATTTGCAGAAGTTGTATAATCCTGAAAAACCACACTGAGCTTATTTTGCAGATTTTTCCGCCCCGTCCGGGAACCGTAAACCGAAACACCATCCAGAATCGTTTCTCCCCGATCCGGCTTTAACAGGCCGCAGAGGACACGGCCCATGGTAGACTTACCGCTTCCTGATTCTCCCAGCACACCCAGGCAGATTCCCTTTTTTACCTGAAAAGAAATATCAAACAGAACCTGCTGTCTGGTGTGTCCAAAAATCTTCTCCTGACGCTCACTCTTAAAGCTGACGCAGACGTCCCTCATTTCAAGCATAAGACGCCTCCTTTTCCTCTAATATTCCTTGATACCGCTCCATCACGGCGGCCCGCTTTTCCACCAGAAGGCGCGTATAGGGATCCGACGCATGATGAAGGATATGGTAAAAATCACCCTGATCGGCAACCTGGCCCTGATTAAGCACCACAATCCGATCAGCAACCCGTGAGATGGCATTTAAGTCATGAGAAATAAATATCATCGCCATCTGGTGCTCCTTTTTGACCCGCAAAAATTCATTCAGGATTTCAAACTGAGTGATGGCATCAATGGCTGTGGTAGGCTCATCCGCAATCAGCAGTTTTGGTGTCATGGACACAGCAATGCCAATCATAATTCGCTGCAGCATACCTCCGGAAAGCTGGTGCGGATACTTTTCCAGCGTTTCCTCAGGACTTCGGATACACATTTTTTCCAGCATTTTTAGCGAACGCCGTCGGATCTCCCCAGCGTTCCAGTCATTATGTGCTGCAAACGTCTCCGCAATCTGATATCCCACCCGATATAGCGGGTCAAAGCAGGTCATGGGATTCTGCAGTACAATTCCCACCTTTTTCCCACGAAGCCGCCGAAGTTCCTCCGGGCTGCGCCCCACCAGCTCCTGTCCCTCAAACCGGGCGCTGCCGGATACGCAGAATCCCTTATCCAGCAGTCCCATCGACGCCTTAATAGACATGGATTTTCCGCTTCCTGATTCTCCCAGGATTCCCAGGCACTCTCCCGGCTCCACTGCCAGAGAAACACCCCTGACCAGTTCTGTTTTTTTATGTCGCTGTCTCAGGGACACCCGCAGTCCTTCTAATTCAAATACTGGTTTCATTGTTCTGCCTCCTTTGGATCCAGCACATCTCTTAAAGCATCCCCCATCAGATTAAAGCAACATACCAGAATCACAATAGCCGCTCCGGGAGCCAGCATCTGAACCGGATTGCTGGTCAGCACCTCCTTTGCCTCGTTGAGCATGGCCCCCCACTCCGGTACAGGAGCCTGAACCCCCAGCCCCAGAAAAGAAAGGGTGGAAATATTGATAATGGCCCAGCCCACATCCAGGGAAGCCAGCACCGCCAGATCCGAGGTAATGGACGGCAGAAGATGCCGAAACAGAATAAACCGCTCCGGCATCCCCACGCAGCGGGAAAACTGTACGAAGTTGCGGTCTCTATACTGCATCACTCCCGTGCGGATCATCCTTGCATACCAGGCCCATTTGATAAACACATTTGCAAGAATTACATTCTGGACATTGATCCCCAGGAGGGCCACCACCGCAAACACCATAATCTGACTTGGAAACGAGAGCATCACATCCACCAGCCGCATGATTACCTCTTCCACAATCCCCCGAAAATATCCCGCCGAAATCCCCAGAACAGCCCCCAGACCAATCGTTCCCGCCATTGTCACCATGGCAAGTCCCAGAGTAGGCCGTATACCGTATATCATTCGGGACAGTACGCACCGCCCCAGCTGATCCGTTCCCAGAGGATATTTCCAGCTGTAATCCGCAAATTTATTAAGAATATCCGTAGCATAGGGATCATTGGGAGCGATCCATGGAGCAAAAATCCCCATAAGAGCAATGACTGCTACCATTCCCACGGTCGCCACGGCAGTTTTATTATGTAGAAAACGGTTTCCCAAAGTCTAATCCTCCCTTCTCAGTCTGGGATCCGACACTGTCTGTAAAATATCAAACAGCAGGTTAAACACCACAAAAAGCACTCCGATCAGCAGTACATACGTCTGGATCACCGGATAATCCCGGTTGAAAATAGAACTGATACACAGAGTACCCAGACCTGGCCATGAAAATACATTTTCCACTACAATAGTGCCTGAGATCAGCTGCGGAATACTCATTCCCATTGCCATAATACAGGTGTGCATGGAGTTTTTTAGGATATGCCTTACCAGAATCTGTCTCTGAGGCAGACCCCGTACATTTGCATAAAGTACATAATCCTGTTTCATATTTTCCAGCATATTGTTGCGGATTAGACGGATATAAGTGGAAATGTAGCTGAGGGCTACAGTAAAGGAAGGGAGGATCAGATGACGCCAGGTGCCGTTCCCATTTGTGGGAAGCCACTTAAGCTTAACGCTGATCCCCCACATCAGCAGCAGGCCTACCCAGTAGGCCGGCATAGCCGTAGAGATAAAAACCACGCCGCGCATCAGCCGGTCAAACCAGCCGTCTTTATACACAGCGCATAGAAAACCAATGGGGATGCTTAACACTAACACGATCACAAAAGAAGCTGCTGCCAGCTGCACTGTGGCAGGGAGACAGCGCAGCAGCTCCCCAGCCACAGTGCGGGCCGGATTTACATAGCTGATGCCGAAATCCCCCCGAAAGCAGCCTGCAAGCCAGTCAAAATACCGAACCATAAACGGCTTATTTAATCCCAGCATCTCCTCCATCCGGGCAACGGCTTCGTCTGTGATCACGGGCATCTGCTGGATACGCAGCGCTACCTCGGCCGGATTGGAGGGGATCAGATTGATAAACATAAAACACACAAAGGAAATAGCCAACAGAAGCGGTACGGCCATTAAAAGCCGCCTTACAACATAGCGTTTCATGAACTGCTCCTTTCGGCCCGTCAATAATACATATCCGCAAAGGGAACGTCATACTGGTCGGTTCCGAAATGTACGCCGTGAAGGTCAGATGTATAAAGGGCTTTGTTGCACTCATAGGTCAGAGGAATATATACCGCATCCTCATGGAGCCGGGTAAGCACAAAGGAATATAGTTCCTGCCGCCGTGTCTCATCGGTAGAGGTCAGAATATCTGTAATCGCCCTGTCAATCTGATCCTTGTCCTCCAGTCCCTGCTGAGCCGCAAAATCACCATACACCGGAGCCCGCATGGCTGCCAGCGAAGACTGAGGATCATAGGGCATACCCCAGCAGATATTAAATACCATGTCAAAGTTTCCAGCCTTCATATTATCCCTGTAAGACTGTTCTTCCTCTCCATGGATGTTCATGGATATTCCCAGCTTCTGATATTCACTCTGCAGATACTCAGAAATCGTCTTTTCTGTCACACTGTCGCTGTTATAAAGAAGATCCAGCTCCAGTTTCTTTCCATCCTTAGCCCGTATGCCGTCACTTCCCATTACCCAGCCTGCCTCATCCAGAATATGTCCAGCCTTCTCACTATCATAGGAATAAGGCTCCAGATCCACATCGCAGTAAGGGATCGTAGAAGCATATAAGGTCCCCGCCGGCTGCTCCAGACCATAGAAGATTCCGTCTGAAATGGCCTGACGGTTGGTGGCGTACTGCAGCGCCTGACGCACCGCCAGATCCCCCAGGATCTCATGGGTTGTATTTAAGACAATATGTCTGGTAGAAGTGGGATCAGACAGACCCACCGTAAACTTATCACTGTTCAGGTACTGGCTGATGGCATCCGCATCAATCATGTTTTTTCCAAAGATCAGATCGATTTCTCCCGATTCCAGAGCCATAATGCGGGTCTGATTATCCGGAATCACCTTTACTGTAATCCTGCGGATCTTCGGCTTTTCTCCCCAATAATTTTCATTGCGCTCAAACACTGCATACTCATCTGTCACAAAATCCGTCAGAACATACGGGCCTGTGCCGATATATCCCTCTACCCCATCCTTTGTACTTCCGTTTTTCATACAATTCGGAGAAATCATGGCGAACGGCCGGATACAGCCAAGTTCCGTCAGCATGGGATAGTATGGCTCGCTCAGTTCGATCACAAAGGTATCGCTGTCCGGCGCAGAGACTCCCACCAGCAGATTCATCATTTCCAGCCAGGTATGGCGCTCCTTATTTTCAATGATTGCATTGAAATTCGCCAGCACCGCATTGGCATCACAGAGTGTTCCATCGGAAAAATACACACCGTCCCGGATATTAAAGGTATATGTACGCCCGTCCTCACTAATCGTCCAGTCCTCAGCAAGACAGCCCTTATACCCATCCTCTGCAGAGCTTACCAGGGTATCATAAAGAATACTCTGGGCATACATTTCGCCTGCATATAAATGAGGGTTTAGGTCGCGGATATCACGGTAATTCACAAACACCAGCTCATCTTTTCCCGTATTCCCGGCCTCTGCCGTTATTTCATTCTTCTGTACAGCGTTTCCCCCGTCTGTGTTCTGTCCGCAGCCGGACAGCGCCGTAAGCATCAGTGCACTCCCCAGCAGGGCGGCAATCATCTTCTTTTTCATATTTTCCTCCAGTAAAACAGGTCATTCGGTTAACATTTTTAAGTATACCTTAGTTAGTCTCATCTTACCAGAGGCCAGATATTCATGGAAACCTATAACATTTTGTTATATCGCTCCTGTCATCCCGGCTGCGCCGAAATACATCTGCCGTTTCTTAAAGCATTTTTTTAAAACGCTCTGTGATCCACAGCGCCTGCCGTGATAGGGGCCGCTCCGGGTTTCTTACATATCCCACCTGAAGAAAGGGTTCACATCCATGGATCGCCAGCGGTTTAATGTTATACTGGGCGTATGGCTCATACATAAACTCAATTCCCAGGCTGCATACATCCGTATGAAGCAGCATATCCAGGTTTAAATGATCGCTGTTGGTATAGACTGCGTGCTTCAGATTCCTGGTATCGATCACCCCCATGCTCACCGTCTCCAGATGATGCTCCATGGAAAAAAAGTCTCTTACCCCTCTCATGAACTTCAGTCCCGGCAAATCTGAAAAATCAATACTGTCTTTCTCATACAGCGGATTATTCTCCCCCACATACACGCATATCTTCTTCACATCCTGGGCCACAAACTCCAGCTTTTTATGGGAGAGAATATGCTGGAACACCGGTACCTGTTTCTGTGCCACATAGACGATACCGATCTCTGAGATCCCCTGATGCACATGATCCGTAATTTCCTCAACCGTACCTTCATGATACTCAATGCGAAATTCTCTCCCCCACTCCTCATAAAAATCCACCAGGAGCCTTGCGATCATATTGCTGGGATATGCCGACAAACATAAGCTGTTTTTTTCCTCCGGAACCGCCAGTGAAGAAATAGCCGCAGTATTTTTCAAAATCTGTTTCGCGTGCTCCAAAACCATCTTTCCATAGGGTGTAGGCTGCACCCCCTTTCCCGTCCTCATCAAAAGAGGCCTCCCAAGCTCATGCTCCAGAACCCGGATATTTTTACTGATATTCGGCTGAGAGGTATACAGACATTCCGCTGCCTTGGAGAAACTCCCCCTCTCACACGCTACTACAAAAAATTCCATCTGCTTAATATCCATTCCCTGCGCCTCCATCCAGTTAGTTTTTGCTAATTTGTATCATTGTACCATATACGCGGGGGAATTGCCAGTACACGCCAACACTGGCCATATAACAAAAAAAGACAGGCAGAACGCAATCCGTTTCCTGCCTGTCTATCTCTGTCCTCTGTATGCTGGCTGCCATTTGGGGCTGCTTTATTTATCCGTTCATTCTGTTAATAATTCTCCGCCCGCACCTCAAAATAGCTCTGAGGATGGCTGCAGGCCGGACATATCTCCGGCGCCTTCATACCCACTGCAATATGGCCGCAGTTACGGCACTCCCAGACTTTTACTTCGCTCTTTGCAAATACCTCTGCCATTTCCACATTCTTAAGCAGCGCCCTGTATCTCTCCTCATGGTGCCGTTCAATCTCTGCCACCAGCCGAAATCTTGCCGCCAGCTCAGGGAACCCCTCTTCTTCTGCCGTCTCTGCAAAGCCCGCATACATATCCGTCCATTCGTAGTTCTCGCCCTCTGCGGCTGACTTTAAATTTTCCGCCGTATCGCCAATACCGTTTAATTCTTTAAACCACAACTTAGCGTGTTCCTTCTCATTATCTGCTGTTTTCTGAAACAGAGCCGCGATCTGCTCGTAGCCCTCCTTCTTAGCCTTTGAGGCAAAAAATGTATACTTGTTTCTCGCCTCTGACTCCCCTGAAAATGCCATTCTTAAGTTTTTTTCCGTCTGTGTTCCTGAATATTTGTTCATAACCGTCTCCCTTTCTTTTAATTATGTCTGTGTTCCTATTCTTTCCATCTGCCGGACATATATTCAGCCTCTTTCAGATCTTTCCCATACCGTATGCCCGCTCTAATCCCACCAGAAATACCACATACCTGACCTGCGCAGCCCATCCGCCAGACTGCCTATGGTTCCCTCATCCGCTGCATCCGGACAAAAACAATACTGCTCCTGGGCCAGTTTTGCCGCACGCTCCTTTGGCACAGGTGCAGGCACGGCAAATTCCAGCTCATCATGTGTCACAGCCGCAGGCACAGCCCCATACTGCTCATACCAGTATTTTGCAGCCGCCATCAGCTCCTCTGTGCCGGGACACTCGTTCCATCCCCCAAAGGGCAGATAAGCAAATATCTCCCAGGGATTCTTTACCGGAATCATCGCCAAGATCAAAGGTGCTGTCCGGTTGGTGCCATTCTCCCAATAGGACAGAAAGCTGTTATTCTCTTCACCTCCCTCCATGTTTCCCATAATGATGCTTTCCCAGTCTATGCCGTATTCCCTGACTGTCTCCTTCACCTCATCCGGCAGCTGAAGCAGTTTCTTTCCATCCTTTACCGGCAGAGAAAGAATCCTTTCCCGATATTCCTTAACCTTCTGCAGATCAAAGCTGCCATCGGCCGCTTCCCCGCTATCCGGGTCAGAATTCATAATAAGACACTTAAGGAGCAGTTCATCCGCCCGAATCAGCACAGGAACATAACCATCTTTCCTGCCCCTGCGGGCAGCATAGCCATAGTCCGCTGTAATGGGATCGTCATCTGCCAGAGGCGGAAAATACCTGCATTCACAATCTAAATACCTCATCAAAGCCCTGGCCACCGGCGTAGGCTCCTGATCCCTGGGAGCGGGCCTCCAGCCGTCCCAGCGTTTCTTTATGACCTTAGCCATTTCCTGATAATATTTCTCGTCAAAGGGAATAAAAAGGTACGCCTCATCCTTAAATTCCTCTGCATAATATCGCTCCTCCCCAAAATACCCAAAAGCATAGTCATCAATATCCGATGGAAAATAGGGCGCACTCCTGTCACTGTAGTAATACTCTGCAAACGCCTCTCCCTGTTCGTTAAAAATATCTCCGGTCAGCACACCCTCCAGCTCATCCCGAATAAAAACCCGCAGGTCTGTATGCTCAGGGTCTGTCAGGATTCCCTTCACCCACGCTGAAGCCATATGCAGAAACTCTCCGCGCATCATATGGTATTCAATACACCACCGCAGGTAAATCGCCATATGGTTAAAGGCCGCAAGCTCCTGTACAGGAAGCCCCTTTTCACGAAGACATTCCAGATGCCATTTCCCGTTATCCATCAGCAGTTCTCCGCTTTCCTCCTCCTGCAGTTCCCTGCGCTCTGCCTCTGTGAGAACATCCAGCCGGTACGGATCGATTATCCTGCTGGATCCTTCCATCTTTTCCAGCAGCTCCTGGGCAGTTTTTTCCTGCTTATACTGCATTTCATCCCTGTAAATGGGGATTACCTGATAAAAACATACCGTATCTTTGTTCGGCAGCAGGCATTCCTCCTGCGCCTCCTCTAAGGAAATCAACATTGCAGCGCACAACTCCGTGTTTTCTGAAAATGGTTCTCTGTAATCCACTGTATGCCCCCATCCAAGCCAGGTATCGCAGTTTCCCGGCAGACGCGCCAGAGACTTTAACAGCCGAACCGGCCAGTACCATTTTTCATCCTGCATCGCCTCCTGATCCAGCTCCCAATAAGGAGGCAGGAAAATAACCAGCTCCGCCCGCTCCAGCCCCTGTCCCGCCAGTTCCTCCGGTATATTCATCCGGTGAGCGCCCATTCCCATCGTAACCAGAGTATAATAATCCCGGTTCCCATCCGGCGGAATAGTACAGATATCTACATGGATATCCGGCGATACAAGCTCATGAAACACACTGGAAAAGTCCCCGAAATACTCCTTTATATAGGCTTCCACCGCACTCATTTCATCCTCTGTATAAAGCTCTGGGCCTATGGAACCGTTTTCCTGTTGGATCAGGCTGTCTTCCCAGGAGGCATTCTGCAAAAGCTCCAGCTTTACCGGCTCCCCCTGCTCCATTCCATCCGCCGACAAAGATACTCTGAAATACTTCTCACTGTCCGAAAGTCTGTAGAGCAGTTCAATTCCAAGATCCAGACCAAACAGCGCTGTCTCCAGCATCGCCTTCGGATCTTCTGCAATCTCCCGCACAAGCCACTGTCCGCAATCCAGCCTTTCCTTCTGCTGTTCCAGCCACTGCGGCGGCAGCTTGGACAGTCCAGCCTCATTCATCCGAAACACCAGCTCCACCTCACGTCCCCGGATCGGATAATGAAAGCTGCAGTACGGACAGTTTATTTTTAAATCTGCCGGGATTGGATGAAATAGTTCCTTAAAATACTTAATCCCCTCCGGGCGGACGCAGATACAGGAAATGGATCTCATCTTTGCGGCTTCATTTTCATCCAAACCATCCTGAAGCATTTGGTCAAACCGCGGATCAATCCAGTGATATTCCATCTGCTCCAGCCCTGCGTCTGCCTTTATTTCTTCCCCCAGAGTCAGAAACTCGTGATCCCCCGGTTCCAGCAAAAGGCCCTGCTCTACTGCCGCCAGAGCGCCCTCCCTGTCTCCAAAATGGCTGCGCAGCTTTGCCGCCTGCAGCCAGATCCACGGATAGGACGGCTCCTCCCGTATTCCGGCCTCTGCGTAATGTCTCGCCTCATCCAGACGGCCGCAGTACATTAACGCCACAGAATAGCGGTAATACCACATTCCGCAGCCTTTTGCATTCCCCTCTGAATATGCCATCCACTGCGCTGCCTTATAATAATATTCATATTCATCTATGTTGTTGCAGCCGTAAGAATACCACAGAGCAATCTGCAGATCCTTCTGGGCCTGCCGTCTTGTAAACCTTCCCTCCTTTTCCCCATTCTGAATAAATGTATCTATGTATCCAATCATCCGGTAAAAGTATCCTGTACTGCCCTCGTCAAAAGACGCCAGGGTATCCATATCCTCTTTTGACAGCAGGGAACCCGTCTCTTGATGCACCGGCAGCCTCCGGCTCTTCCTCCGCCTCCTCTTTTGTCTGGTCTAAGAGACACACTGCACCCACATCCTGCCGGAACGACTGGAAACTGGCCCATGAAAGTCCGCTTTTCTCAAAGAAATCCGAGGCCGCCTCTAAAACCAGCCGAAGATCCCAGGCGATAAAATCCAGATATCCGCAATATATGCCCGTAGCCCCGCCTGAAAATGTCACCGCATCTTCTCCTGCCCGGGCTGTGACCGCAGCTTCCAGTCTATCACGAAATTCCATGACTGCCTCAGCCCGGTTTTCTCCTGTAAACATATCCAGAGGATAAAAGAAGAACCCGGCCGCCACACCATCCTGATGGTATGCATCCATCACAGAACTCTCACCGCTCAGAAATCCCCGAACCAGCGAAACACAGCGGGTAGAGCCAATATACACATCTGTACGCACCTTCTCCTGTGAATCCCGGTCCGGTTCCAGTTCATATCCTGAATAGCTGTGTTCCAGATACTCATCAGCCTCCATACAGAAAGATATTCCCATCGCCTTTAACAGCTCAGGCAGCCGTGACAAAGCCGCTCCCGGATCAGACCGCCGTTCATTCACCGCTTCAAATTCACCGATCACTGTCATGGCCGGAATTTCCCCCAATATCTGATCTGTCAGCACAGACAGCATCCACCATACTCTGTCCTCATTTTCCTGAAACATATCTAAAAGCATTTCACAGAACAGAGTAAGCTTAATTCGGTTCTCATCCAGCCTCTCGATCCAGATTTCCACATCCTTCGCTGAAATCTGGTGCCCAAAAGCCTTCAGCTCAAACCCTTCCGATGTCTGCCGCCCCACCCGGATATTCCATTGTCCTCTCAGAGAAACTGGCGCATGGCGCCGGAAATAGACCAGTTCAAACAGCCGGGCCTTATCCCCCTCAGGCGTAAGGATCAGCTCATACTTCTCTCCATTATATCCCAGTTCAAAATTTACATCCTTAAGGGCCGTTTCCAGTATATCCCCACACTCCGCGATCAGCGTTTCCTCCACGTCTTCCTGATTTCTCCGGTCCATAAGCCCTCGCAGATGCTCCTCCCTCTCCTCAAACACAGCCCACGCCTCCAGCGTGCGCAGACGGAAATTCCAGTTGTGATCACCCGCAAAGTACGCCTCATGAGGCTTTAACAGCTCTGCCGCCTTCTCGAAAAGCGCCCGATCCCCCACATCTGCAATATTATTACAGGCACGCGCCAGCTCACTGTCCAGCTCAGGCGTCCTTTCCTCTTTTGGCAGCGCCTCTATAGCATCTATGATGCTCTGATACTCTTCCCGATCATTCCAGATTTCGCATTGTTCTAATAACGTCATACCGTTTTCTCCTTATCTGCGCTGTGGTTTCCTGTAATCTCCCATGCCCGTCTGCCAGACCCAGTTTCCTTCTGGCTATTTACAGCAGCAAGCCAAAACGCCCTTCGCGTATCACGCCCGTTATCCTGCGTAAATAAAAAATCCCCATGCCTTACCGCTTCGTCAGCAGCCAGGCACAGGGCATGAAAAAAGACCGCACAAAACAACCGCTTACCGCGGCAGTATCAAAACACCTTTGATACAGTTTTGCCGGCCTGTAATTCTCCGTTTTGGAAGATGCATCCATAAATCATCCTCGCAGTCTTTGTCTGTATGTAATACCAATAAAGGACATCCCCTCACCAGCAGAAACATATCCCCTGCGGGAAACTCCCCTTATCTGCCGATGATACCTTTATCATAACAAAAAAGAAGTCAATGTGCAAGGATTAAAGGGAGAGCGGACAACCATCAGATCTGCTCACATCGTCTGGTCCCAACTGTTCCAGTTTTTGCACCGCCTGATAGATATCAGCCGCTGTTACCGGATACGGCGTATGTATCAATTCCTGATTCGACATGGTAACTTTCAGAATATCTTCCATTGTATCTTTCTTCCCAAGCTCCAGGTCCGCCAGGCAGACTGGAAGGCCAACCGCCTTATGAAATTCATACACCCTGTTTAATTTTGAAAAATCCTGATCCAGCATCAGATTTACCAATGTGCCGTAAGAAACAATCTCCCCATGCAAATGATTTTCTTCTATATGTTTTCGATTTGTCAAACCATAAAATAATGCATGGGCCACTCCACCGTTATAATATGGATGAACCGATACAGAAACAATCCCTGGAGAAATAATGACATTCAGAATTGTATTTTCCAGTTCTTCTGTCACCTGTTTCTTTTCCATGGCTTTCAGTGCCTTCTCTCCATCTCGAAGCAGCGGGCCAAAACACATCTCCCCTGATATGATTCCCAACTCGCTTCCATAATTTAAACGTTCTCCTGCTTTTGCAGACCACTGTGATTCTACAAACTTTGCCATTGCATCTCCGATCCCTGCGAGAAAATACCGGACAGGTGCTTCCATAATAACTCTTGGGTCAATAAAGCAATGGGCTGGAACCTGCGTAAGCCGCGATATATCCCGAAACGAACCATCCTCATAATACATAATGCTGATTTTTGTAATAGGTGCGCAGTTGGATGCTATCGTCGGAATTGTAAATACCGTCTTATTCAGTAAATCTGCTGCCAGCTTTACTGTATCCAGACATTTTCCTCCCCCCACAGCTAAAAGCATATCTGCTTCTCTGACACATGGCTCTTTTATGATTTTCTCTGCGTTTTCGCAGGTTGCTTCATGACCATAAAGAATACTGCCCGTCATTGTCAGCTTCGCCTTCTCTAAAGCCGGTATAATATATTGCTTTGACGCCTTCCAGGCTTTTTCTCCATGCACCACAGCTACACGCTTTCCATACTTCCCCATTTCATTTTCGAACGCATCAAATGCTGTTTCTCCAATTGTAAACTGTGGTAAATAAATGGATGTCACATCTGCCATTTTGTTTTTTCTCCTTTTATCTTGAAAAAGTTACTTTACCAGGTATCCCCCGTCTACTGGGATAACAGCTCCATTCAGATAATCGGAAGCAGAAGATGCCAAAAATACACAGGGACCCTTCATATCTTCCGGTGTTCCCCACACATGAGCCGGAATCCGATCCGTAATCTCCTTAAACCTTGGATTTATTCTATCGGTTAAAGCGGTATTCATTTCTGTATCCATATAGCCCGGTGCAAGAGCATTAACCTGAATTCCTTTTTCGGCCCACTCATTACACAGCGCCTTGGTAAGCTGCACTACGCCGCCCTTCGATGCCGCATAGGCAGGAACGGTGTAGCCGCCAAAGAAAGAAAGCATGGACGCAATATTTATGATCTTGCCGCCGCTTTTCTGTTCCATAAACTTCCGTCCCGCCCGCTGACACAGACGAAAAACCGCATTCAGGTTAATATTCATTACAAATTCCCAATCCTCATATGGGAACTCATCTGAAGGATGGCGTCTCTGAACACCTGCCCCATTCACAAGAATGTCCAGATGTCCGCCCAGTTTTCTTATCGCTGAATCAAACCCTTCATTCAGGCTCTTTTCATTTCCCAGGTCTGCTGTCACCCCCCAGCACACATACCCGCACTCTGTCATCTCCCTTACTGTCTGCTCTGTATGCTGACTGATATCAATCACACATACCTCTGCCCCTGCTTCCATCAGCCCTTCTGCCATTCCTCTTGATAAGCCCTGTGCCCCTCCTGTCACAATCGCCTTTTTTCCCGTCAAATCTGTAAAGTTTTTGAACATCATTTCTTATTCCCATTCCCTGCTGCCATTTTTATTTTGCTTTCACAATCCCATCTACAAATTTCTTTAACTCTGCATCTTTGCAGCCTGCATAAAAACAATCCAGAAAACGCGGAATCATACATTCCTTTACAAGCTGCGCATCCACTGTATGCAGCGCCTCTAAAAGCGGTTTGGCAACCTGCTTTTTTACATCAAACAGTAATTTAGCATTTTTGTTTTGAGCCTCTTTCCTTCCATCGGGATATCCCATTCCCTTTGGAGACCCAAATGCTCTGGAAAAAATATTGTTCAGATTTAATTCCGCACCCCATCCAAAACCTTTCGCATATGGAAGAGACAACGCATTTCCGTTGTTGATCTGCAGGAACAGATAGGCGTCTGTTGGCTCAATACAGTAACCGCAGACCACACCGGGATACATATTTAATGACATTAAAGCTCCCTGACCCGTACCACATCCTGTAATCACAAAATCTACCGCACCTGAGTTTAACAGCAGCGCAGCCTGAATTCCAAGATGCAAATACGTCAGGCGCGGGTTTTCCTCCGTATACGCCTCCGGCACATCCTCACTACTTAATGGACACGCCATCGCCGCATTAAACACCTGATGTCCCATAGGCTCCACTGCCTTTTTCAGTTCATTTACAATAATATCATTCTTAGATGCCTGGCTGAATTCATTTAATACCGCAATTTTCATATCTGGTTTTCATCCTTTCTTTGAAACTAAAACTCTTTTTCTGTTCCTGATTTTCCTGTTATTCTCTTGCAATCATTTCTCCATACTGCGCCTTTTCCTTTTGGATAAAAGCTCCTAAGGAATCGAGTGTCGGCATATCCGCGCTGCATCCATGAGACGCGACCAGCATAGATGCGGAAGCCGATCCCAATTCCAGACAGTCCGTCATCTCGTAACCTTCCAAAAGACCATAAAGAAAGCTGGAGGCATATCCGTCCCCTCCTCCAAACCCTTTGATTGCTTCTACCGGAAATGGCCGGATCGAATATGCTTTTCCATCCTTTGTATATGCGGTTGATCCCGCTTTGCCATGCTTGATCACCACAACAGCAGCCTGTTTTGAACACCAGTATCGTGACGTAGATTCATCGGTTCCATCCAGTCCCATAAGCTTTTCTGCCAGATCGTATTCCTCTCTGGATCCCAGTATAACATCGCTCTCTTTTGCTGTAATGGAATAATATAAGGCAATTTCATCTTTGTTTTTCCAGTTATACTCACGATAATCAATATCAAAAATTATCTTTACACCGTTTTTTCTTGCCAGTGTGACCGCTTTTAACGCAGCCTCACGGGATGGGCTGGCAGACAGGGCTGTTCCTGATATCAAAATAGCCTTTGCCTGTTTAATATAAGCCTCATCAATGTCCGATGGAGAAAGTGACAGATCTGCAATTCCATTCCGATACATTAAAATGCTGCTCTCATCATGATTTAAAATTTCCGTAAAGGTAAGCCCAAGACTTTCTCCATTTTCACACACTTTAATATGTGAAATATCGATTCCCTCTTTTTTTAAATAGTCCGTTACAAATTCACCAAAACGGTCGTCTGAAACCCTGGCAAAGAAACCGCATTTTTTCCCAAGACGCGCCAACCCCACTGCAATATTTGCCGGGGAGCCGCCCACATATTTTTTGAATGTTTCACTTTCTGCCAGTGTTTTATAATAATCTAACGGATTAAAATCAATAGCGATCCTTCCAAGCAAAATCAGATCAAAAGGCTTTGTTTTATCAAATGTTATATACTGCATTATGTTTCCCCTTTTTACCAAAGTCTGCGATACAGCTGCTCTATATTTTCTATCCCTGTTTTTCTTCTGGTATTAGACGGACTTCCGGAAGCAAAGGCATCCTGAGCCATTTTGGGTACCGCTTTCATGAAAGCCTCATATTTAATCCCATATTCCTTTAAAGAAGGAATTTCTATATCTTGCAGCAGCTGTTCTACCTGATTCAGCAGTTTTTGCGCCGCCGTCTCCGCATTTTCTTCCCGTCCTGCAAACCCACAGACCACTGCAATATCTCCAAATCGCTCTGGAGCCCCTTTCACTGCATATGAAAGACACACATTTAGAAGCATTGCGTTTGATATTCCATGAGGTACATGAAACAGCGCGCCGATTGGACGGCTCATTCCATGAACCAACGTCACAGATGCATTATTAAATGCAATTCCTGCCTCCAAAGCGGCAATAGACATCTGTATTCTGGCCTCTTCATCCTCCCCATGAGCCCATGCTCTTCTCAAATTTTCAAATATTCTTCTGCAGGCGGACAATGCAAATGTATCCGACATGGGCTGCGCCATTTTTGACGTGTACGCCTCTATTGCATGTGTCAGTGCATCTACACCGGTTGCAGCAGTTATATGAGCCGGTACAGTCTTAGTAAACTGTAAATCTATAATCGCTGTATCCGGCATTAGTCCAGGCCCTCTCAGAAGCATTTTTACCTGTGTTGGCTGATCTGTTATAATTGTAAACTGTGTTGCTTCCGATCCTGTTCCTGCAGTAGTCGGAATGGCCGCCATGGGAATCAATTTCTGATCCACGCACTTTCCCATATAATCTGCAGGACTTCCACCACAGACCGCCAGCATGGCAATTGCCTTCATCGCATCAATAGGGCTTCCCCCTCCCAATGCTATTAAAAAATCACAGTTCTCTCTGTGATAGACGGTGATTCCGGCTTCGACCATTTTATTATCCGGTTCTCCATCTATGTCTGAAAAAACAGCATATTCTGTTTTTTCCCGTTCCAGCATATCCGTCAGTTTCTTTAAATTCCCCAGTTTCTTCATGGTCGAATCTGTGACTATAAGCGCCTTTTGTCCCATTGTATGAAACGTTTCTTTTGCAGCTTCCAGGGCTCCTCTGCCACTAAATATCTTGCCCGGTGCCATGAACATATCTGCCATATTTCGCTCTCCTTATCCTCTGACAGAACTTCTTTTTCCTCTGTTCTATGAAAATGCCTCAATTAATTCTTCATATGTAGACGCACTCTGCAGCTTTTTCATTGTCACATCATTTCCCAGCTTTCCTGCTAACTCTGCAATTAAACGCAAATGATTTTTTGCTCCCTCACTATTTGACGGAACCGCAAAGAGAAAAAACATTTGTGATGGTTCTCCATCATAAGACTCCCATTCAATCAATCTTTTTGTTTTCCCTACTGCAATTCCCACCTTGCCTACATAATCGGATTTTCCATGGGGAATGGCCACATGGCCTCCGATTCCTGTAATCCCCTCGCTTTCACGCAGATATACATCTTTTATATATCCTTCCAGATCCTCCACATATCCGGCATTCTTCAGGAGGGCTGCCAGATGGCGAATCACTCCATCTTTATCCACGGCATCCATTTCCAAATCAATCACCCGCTTATCCAGTATTTCTTTTACTGCCATACTGTATCTCCTTTACTTGATAAAATACTGATATAGTTCAAGAGCGGATTTTTTGGATTTTATAGCCTCCAGATTTTCATCATCATCTGTAAGCTGAAGAAAATCCTTATAAAACTGTTTCGTCCGCCTTGCTTCAAAATTTGACGTCATTTTTACTGCCAGCAAAAATACAACATCCACCATATCATCGTACCATCTAATTGGCTTTTCCAGAATTGCTACTACAATTCTTGGTTCGTTTATCTCTGCCATATTTCCATGAGGAATTGCAATGCCTCGTCCAATACTCGTTGTTGTTGCCCGTTCCCGTTCAAACACACTTGAGAGATAATTTGGAGTCACATCTCCCTTTTCTTCCATTTTTTTGACCATCATAGTGATCAGTTCATCCTTATTTGTTATTTTCGGATGAATGAAAAACAGATCCGCCTCAAATAACTGATGACATAAACTGCTGAAATGGAATTTAGATTTTTCCCTACAGCGAAAAATATGACTCACCTTTTGACGTACCAGTTCTATTCCCTGATCATTTAAGCGGAGTCCTACATTAACTACTTTCCCATCACGAATTTCAAAATTAGACATATTAATTATAATATCTATATTTTGATACTGTGACAGGCAAAAATCATGATATCCCGCTGCCTGGATATCCATAATTTCCGGAATATTATATTTTACCATCTCTATGGCAAGCTGACTGGAAGCCAATCCCCTGTCGCTGATCAGGAGAGCCGCAAGAGGAAGGCTCTTTTTTTGCCGTATGATCGCTGCCTGAATATAAAGAGCAATCCCTGCAAGCTCATCCTCCGTTACCTGAATATCATAATATTCTTCAAACAGATTGCTGGTTGACCAGGTTGCGAGAAATGTCTGCTTGTACTCCTCTTTCACATATTTGCTGATATTATTTCCAACCGCCGTAGAGTATTTCATTCTGAATATCGCAGATCTCATATGCAAAAGCAGACTTTCCCGAAGAATCTCATCTTCCGACAAATCAATATCCAAAACAGTTGCGATCATATCAATTACCCGTTTTACAAACGCCTCTAAATCCTTATCATAATTTTTCGTATAATCTTTATTTTGGATTCCTGTAAAACTCTTTATTTTTCGCGCCATCAGCAGCAGAACCGCTAACAGTTTCACATCTTCCTCGGAAATATGAATATGGTATACCTTTCCAATCCGCTGATAAATAGATTCTGCAAATGAGTATTCATTATAATTTTGAATATCCTCCATGCGCGCAGAAGAAACTTCCATATCCGCTGCCGCATTCCTTGCCAATGAAAGGCAGGTCATAAGCCATACCATTTTAAAAGAATCATCTGCCAGTTCAATCCTCCAGGCATTTTCAGCCTCCACAATAATTCTCCGGATCCGCGCATAATCAATTCTGGGAGCAAACGTACCTAATAATGCTTCCCAGGCTTCAGGCATCATGTCCATCATATAATCCCGAATTGCCATACGAAAGCTATATTCATTTCCCATAAGGCAAATTCCTTTGCTGCGCATGGAAACAATTCTAAGTCCTCTTTCTTCAAACCAGTAGGAAACCTCCCTTAAAAGTCTCCCTACTGTCGGAGCGCTTAAATATAGGCTGTCTGCCATATACTGAAGCGTTGTAATCTCCCCCGGCTTCAGCTTCAAAAGTTTTCCTATCAGCTGCTTATTGCTGCTGTTTAGCTGAGAACCGTCAATCATTTTCCCTCCCCCGTCTAAATATTTCTCAAGCCTCTTTTTTTCCCCTTCGCTGCACTCCAGCCATATTCCTGATCCCTGTCTTTTTTGGATTTTCCCAAATTCGTTTTGTTCCATCCACTCATTTATTTCATTCAATCTGACACGAATTGTTTTTTCAGATAGTCCTACCTTACTTGCAATTTCTAATGTGGTATAGGTTTTCTCATTTAAAAGACAATTCAGTATCTGATTATTATACAGTAAATTTTTATTTTTCTTCACCTACCCACCTTAACCCTTCATTGTCTGCAAGGCATATAAGTCCGTAAAAACGCACTTATTTATTCGTGACTTTTTGATACTGCTTCTCCGTAAATATAGCGTCCACTGGAACCGATTACCCGCATATATGCCTTTGCAAACTGTTTTACACTTTCCTCTGCCGCCATACATAAATGCATGTAATCCGACTGAGGATTCTCTTTTAAAGCCTCCATCATCCCATGTTTTGCCGCTTCAAATGCATCTGTAGCAACATTAATTTTATTAATTCCGCCTGCAACTGCTTTTCTTAGATTTTCTTCACCTGATCCAGAACCTCCATGAAGTACCAATGGCATTTTCAGTGTTTCTTTCAGCTGCTGGAGACGTTTAAAATCCAGCCTGGGAATCTTCCCCTTAGGATATGCCCCATGTGCAGTTCCGATCGCTACCGCCAGTGCATCTACGTCTGTCCTTGTTACAAAATCCATTGCCTGATCCGGATTAGTATACAGATCCGTATCTGTATCATCGGAATCGATGGCTTGACCTACATGTCCCAATTCTCCTTCAACAGAACATCCAACTCCATGGGCTAAGGCGCTGATTACTGCACTTCTTTTTACATTCTCCTCATATGGAAGAGATGAACCGTCAAACATTACATTTGTAAACCCTGCATTGATGCAGTCTGTAATTACATAAAAATCTGAACCATGATCCAGATTCAATGCAACCGGTACATGAACTCTGGCTGCCAGTTCCTTCACAATGGGAATCATCTCTTCCATATGGGCATGATTCTTCATTTGTCCCGGGCCAAACTGAATAATAACAGGGGAATGCTCCTCCTGCGCAGCCATAATCGCTCCCCTGGCCATCTCAATATTGATACTGTTCATAGCCATAACACCATAGTAGTTTTTATTGGCATCATCAAGAATCGCTTTCATAGAAACTAACATAATTGAACCTTTTTCCTTTCTTCTTTTATATAATGTTTATGTCCAGATCAATCTCCGCCTCTTCTTCCTGAACATCTTCCTGTTTCATATCCTTTTTGAAAAATGCGTATGTAATACCCGTTACTGCCGATCCAATTGCAAGCGCCACCATAAACATACCTGGATTCTTCATCATTGGAACAACAAAAATTCCGCCATGACCTGCTACGGATTCACATCCGGCTCCTACTGCAATCGCTCCCGCCACTGCAGATCCAATCATACTGCATGGAATAAATCGCGCCGGATCTGCCGCAGCAAACGGAAGAACTCCCTCTGTAATAAAACATAATCCCATTGGCAGAGCGGTCTTTGCTGTCTCTAACTCTGTTCTGGAAAATTTATTTTTCTTAAGCAATGTTGCAATAAATAAACCGATCGGTGGTGTCATTCCGCCAATTATTTTTGCACACATTGGGCCGTTAATCCCATCTGCTCCTAATGCATTTGCCGCCATAGAAGCAGTTTTATTTACAGGACCTCCCATATCAAAGCCCATGCATGCACCAATCACTCCACCGATCACCGCTTTGGCGCCTCCATTCAGTGAAATGATCCACTGCTGAAATACATTCATGATCCATGACAGCGGAATAGAAAAAACACATAAAAAAATCATACCGCAGGCCAGAGTAGAAAGTACAGGAATAAACATAACAGGCATTAATCCCTCACACCACTTTGGCAGTTTCCATGTTTTCATCCAATTCACAAACCATCCAATGATAAATGCCATTAAAAGGCCGCCAAGAAATCCAGCCTTAGATTGAGAAGAACAATATCCGATCACAAGACCTGGAACAATGCCCGGACGTCCGGAAATAGAATATGCTACACCGGCAGTCATTACTGCTACTGCAAAATCCATTGCATAAGAGCTTAGTTTATTTACTCCCCACCAGAAACCCGTCCATGTAAAAGGATTTAAATTAGAGAACGGTGTTGCACCAGCTTCTACCGCGCTTCCTATATCCCAGCCGCCAAACGCCTTTGCCAGCGCTCCAAGGATACCGCCTGCCACAATAATTGGAATCATATACGAAATACCGGTCATAACATGTTTCATAATATTTCTCTGTTGTTTTGCCATTATCTTTTCCCCCTGTTATTATATATCATCCCTATTTGCCCAATTTCTCATGTATTTTATTTAAAACCCCTTTTGGAGATTTCATCACTGTACTAATCGGGATATCCACAACTGCCTTTCCCTTAAAACGGTCTTTATTTACCCGAATATCGGCAGAGATTAAAATCACGTCTGCATCTTTGATTTCTTCCAGAGTCAATTCGTTTTCGACTCCAATTGACCCCTGTGTTTCCACTTTAATACTATCTCCTAACTCCTTCGCTGCGTTTTCCAGTTTCTCCTTTGCAATGTAAGTATGGGCAATTCCCGCTGTACATGCTGTGATGGCTAATATTCTCATATATAAAGCCTCCTCTCTTTTCTTTCCTTTACAATAGCATTAAATTTCAAAAAGTGAAAAATATATTATGGCAAATCATTCCGGTAATTTTTATTTTAACAAGATAACAGCAAAACATATTTCCCAAGTCCCATTCTTATTAAAATTTCTAGAGGCCAAAATGAGTAATACTGCAAAATTCAATACTGCGGCAAAGCCAATTAAACGGTTTCAACAAAATAGCTACATTTTTATGGATGCAAATAATGGAAATGATGTTTTGAAATATTATAAAAAGAAAACTATATGAATCAATCAGAAATATTCCCTTAAAACATAGAAAAACTACACTTTTTATAAGATAAAAAAAGAACCATCTCAACGATGATTCTTAAGAGAGGCGACAACCGGAATCGAACCGGTGATAGAGGTGTTGCAGACCTTTGCCTTACCGCTTGGCTATGTCGCCATATTAACTTATTAAAAATGACCCCAAGGGGATTCGGACCCCTGTTACCGCCGTGAAAGGGCGATGTCTTAACTGCTTGACCATGGGGCCTTAACACAAATGCTTATATATGAAAATAAAACTCCCCGAGTAGGACTCGAACCTACGACCCAACGGTTAACAGCCGTTTGCTCTACCGACTGAGCTATCGAGGATTACTAATTATGCTGACTGAAACAGTATACTATACTTTTTCTATTTTTGCAAGCACATTTTTTGTTTCACACATACCTTCAAAACCACATATTGAACTGCCAAGCCACAACAACTCTCTCCTGCTCCTATACCGTCTGGTTAAGCCCTCGACCGATTAGTATCAGTCAGCTCCGTACATTGCTGCACTTCCACCTCTGACCTATCTACCTCGTCGTCTTCAAGGGGTCTTACTCTTGCGATGGGATATCTCATCTTGAGGGGGGCTTCACGCTTAGATGCCTTCAGCGTTTATC
>ERZ1026973.167-NODE-167-length-25250-cov-9.638976_pt1 | contig 25250 bp, 20 predicted proteins | sample MGYA00519562_ERZ1026973 | MGnify/ENA primary metagenome ERZ1026973 (study PRJEB26926, sample SAMN06164670) | human gut metagenome | biome: ENVO:00009003; feature: ENVO:2100002; material: ENVO:00002003 | host: Homo sapiens | place: USA | collected 2012 ...
CGAGATGTCTTAGGGTCTCGTGGGCTCGGAGATGTGTATAAGAGACAGCACCCGTACACAAGCGGGCATCCGCCTGGCTGTGGAAGAACATCCCGATGCACTCTTTGTCTTTGGTAATGCCCCCACAGCACTGATGGAACTTTGTGATCTGATCCGGAAAGAGAAAGCGCAACCGGCAGGTATCGTAGCCGCTCCCGTAGGGTTTGTCCATGTAGAAGAGTCAAAACACATGACAAAGCCCTTCACCCGCATCCCCAAACTGATTGTGGAAGGACGCAAGGGCGGAAGTAATCTGGCTGCCACCCTGGTAAATGCCATTCTTTGCTATCCCGATGCGGAACAACTCAGACCCGGAAGAGACGTATAGCAGACGACCGGTATACAGACGTTTTATTTATTAGAATCGTTCATTATATAAAAAGAATGAAGACCTCAGAAACAACCCGACCTACTCTTTCTTCTCTCCCTGTCGGGAAGAGAGCGGAAGAGGGTACACCCCATAACCTTTTCACCGTTATAGGTCTCGACGACAGTCCTTCGCCTTACCTCTCACCTTCCGTCAAGGCATTGATAGACCAAGGATGTGTCTTTTCAGGAGGAGCGCGCCATCACGACATTGTTGCCCCACTGCTCCCTGCCGGAGCAAAGTGGATCGACATCACCGTTCCTCTCGACCAGGTATTCGCCCGTTATGCAGGACATCCCCATATCATTGTCTTTGCTTCGGGTGACCCTATCTTTTTCGGCTTTGCCAACACGATCCGCCGACGTCTGCCCGATGCGGAGATTCGGCTCTATCCCTCTTTTAACTCTTTGCAAACGCTGGCACACCGATTAGTGATGCCCTACGATGATATGCGCACCATCTCCCTTACCGGACGCCCATGGCATGGATTTGATCGTGCATTGATAGAACGTACTCCCAAGATGGGAATCCTCACCGATCGCGAACATACGCCTGCTACCATTGCAAGCCGGATGCTGGACTATGGTTACAACGATTATACCATGTACATAGGTGAACATCTGGGACATCCGGCAAAAGAACTGATTCGCCGGATGACGCTTGAAGAGGCAGCCGCAGAAACATTTGAATATCCCAATTGCCTGATTTTAACTACAGGTGACGGACTGCAATCTGTAAACGGAGGAATACTCTCCCCTCGCTTCTTCGGCATCCCCGACGAAGCATTCGAACTACTTGACGGACGTGCCCGGATGATCACCAAAGCCCCTATCCGCCTGCTCACCTTGAGTGCCTTGGAACTAAACCGACGGACTTCTTTCTGGGATATCGGCTTCTGCACCGGCTCCGTCTCTATCGAAGCCCGATTACAATTTCCCCATCTGCATGTCACATCTTTTGAGATCCGCCCCGAAGGCAAGCGACTGATGGAAATCAACAGCCGGCGTTTCGGTACTCCGGGCATTACCACCGTCATCGGTGACTTTCTTGAAACAGATACCGCCATTTATCCCTGTCCTGATGCAGTTTTTATCGGCGGACATGGCGGACGGCTGAAAGAAATCATATCCCGGGTCCGGCATAAGCTTCTTCCCGGAGCACGCATCGTTTTCAACTCCGTATCCGAAGAAAGTAAAACGCATTTCATCGAAGCCGCCAACGAATCCGGACTTTGTTTTCTCGGCGGAACAAGAGTCGCAATAAATGAATATAATCCAATAGAGATCCTGGTGGCTTCAGCTCCGGACTCTCCTTATCTATAAAAATATATGAAAACAGCCATTATTGTCATATCAGAAGCCGGCATAGCACTGGCCAAGACACTGGAACAGGAACTTCCCGAATCAGAGATCTTTTCTACCGGCACAGACACAGATTGCCACTCTATTTCCAATCTTCAGGAGGCCGTTCCTGAGATATTCCATAAATTCGATGCTATTATCTTCATCGGAGCTATGGGAATTTGTATCCGTGCCATTGCTCCCCATATTGAAGACAAGCATAAAGATCCCGCCGTTGTCTGTGTAGACAGCACAGGACGTTATGCTGTCTCTGTCCTGTCCGGACATATTGGTGGAGCCAACGGACTGACCCGGTATGTGGCAAGCATTCTGGGAGCCGAACCTGTGATTACCACCCGGAGTGACCGTACCGGTCTTTGGGCCCTCGATACTCTTGGCAAAAAATACGGTTGGCAAACAGTCCCGGCCGAATCATCGGATATGAATCATCTGATCACACTCTTTGTAGATTGCAAACCAACAGCTCTATTACTCGACATTCGCGACGAAGGCACAACACAGTTGGAACATACCTTGCCTCCTCACGTCGATGTATTCTACAAATTTGAGGATATGGATCTCCGGAAATATGACTTGCTCCTGCTTGTCACTCCATTTATTTACAACACCTCTGACACTCCGGCACTCTACTACGTCCCACCGGTATTGCATATGGGAGTCGGACTGGCCCGCGATGCCCATCCGGTGGATACCGTCATTACCCATCTGATGGATGTTGTGGTGCAAGCCAACATAATCCCTCTTGCCATACGTACCGTATCTTCCATTGAAGAAAAAAAAGACGAACCGGTGCTCAAACTACTTGCAGAGGCTTATCAGACCCGGCTTTACACCGCCAGTCAACTCAGCAAAATAGAGGTGCCCACTCCAAGTGAAGTGGTCAACAAGCACATGGGTACTCCCAGTGTATCCGAAGCCTCTGCCCTACTCTCTTCCGGAGGCGGTCCCTTACTCCTGCCCAAACAAAAAGGCGCTAACTTTACTGTAGCCATCGCCATGGACGCCGCCTCCGTACGTCAGGGGCACATCGAAATTGTCGGAGCCGGTCCCGGCGATCCGGAGCTGATCTCCGTACGCGGACGTCGCTTTCTCGAAGAAGCCGACCTGATACTTTATGCCGGCAGTCTCGTCCCCCGCGAACTGACAGAATGTGCCAAAGCCGGTGCTACCATACGCAGTTCGGCTTCCATGACTCTCGAAGAGCAATTTGCCTTGATGAAAGAGTTTTATGACCGTGGACAGTTGGTAGTCCGTCTGCATACAGGCGACCCTTGTATCTATGGTGCCATCCAGGAGCAAATGAATTTCTTCGACCAATATGGTATGCATTACCACATCACTCCGGGGATCTCTTCATTTCAGGCTGCCGCCGCTGCTCTCCAATCCCAATTCACCATTCCGGAGAGGGTACAGACCATCATCCTCACTCGCGGTGAAGGTCGTACACCGATGCCCGAGAAAGAGAAACTCAGCCTGCTGGCACGTTCGCAAAGCACCATGTGCATCTTCCTCAGCGCAGGCGTAGTCGATCAGGTTCAGCGAGAGCTCCTCGAGCACTATCCGCCCACTACACCTGTAGCTGCCTGTTATCATCTGACCTGGAAAGACGAACGCATCTTTCGCGGACAATTGCAGGATTTAGCTAAGATCGTAAACGAAAACCATCTGACTCTGACTACCATGATTGTCGTAGGCGATGCCATCGATAATCGGGAAGGACTGTCACGACTATATTCTCACCAATTTAAACACTTATTCCGTAAATAATCATGATACTTATATTTGGAGGAACCACTGAAGGACGGGCTGCCGTCAATGTAATCGAAGAAGCCGGGAAACCTTATTATTACTCAACCAAAGGTGACGAACAGGATATCTACCTGCATCATGGCATACGCCTGAGCGGCGCCATGACCCGGAGAACCCTGAAAGCTTTCTGTCGCCAAAACGACATTCGCCTTTTGATAGATGCCGCCCACCCCTTTGCCGAAAAGCTGCATGATACAGTAACCGATGTTGCGCATGATCTCGGCATTCCCTGCATTCGATACGAACGCATTTACGACCGCTCTTACCTCAACCCGATTTTCGAAGACAACTGCGACCCTGATGATTTGCCTTTTAAATTTGAATATGACAATCGGGATCTGTTGCGCGAGTTGAAGAAAGAAAAAGAGGGTCACAGATTTCTTTTCCTGACAGGCGTCCAGTCCATCGCCCGATTCAAATCTTTATGGACCAAGAAGAAGTATGAATGTTACTTCCGTATTCTCGACCGTGACAGCTCCCGTGAAATAGCCCGTCAAGCAGGATTCCCGGAAGATCATCTGGTGTACTATCATCCCGAAACGGAGAATCTGCCCCAACTCCTGCAAGAACTGTCTCCCCAGGCAGTCGTCCTGAAAGAGAGTGGGAAGTCCGGAGGATTCACCGAAAAGAAAGACATGATCCTGGAATATGGGGCAACTCCTTACATCCTTCTCCATCCCGAATTAGAATATTACGATATAACAGTAGACGGAGTAAACAGTCTCCGCCGTACCCTTGAGAAAATGCTGCCCGATTACTTCCCATTGCGTAGCGGACTCACTACCGGGAGTTGTGCCGCAGCCGCTGCCATAGCTGCTTTTCGAAAACTGAAAAATCCCATACTCGAGGATTTTAACCGGAATATCCATACCGTCCTTCCCAGTGGCGAAACGATTGAAATTCCTTGCCAATCCGTATCCGGAACATTCTCCGACGAGAAAATTGAAGTCAGCGCTACCGTCATCAAAGATGGAGGAGACGACCCCGATGTGACCAGTGGGCTGCCGATTGTAACCACTTTAACCCTGAACCTCGCAGAAGCGAAACAGGCTAATAACGCACCTGTACAAACTCCGGAAACATGGGAGTTCGTCTTCCATGGTGGTCCGGGTGTAGGAACAGTTACCCTGCCGGGACTCGGGCTCGAAGTAGGTGGTCCGGCCATCAACGCTACTCCCAGGCAAATGATTATCGACAATCTGAGGAATTGCATCCGGTACTACTATCGATACCTGCCAAACGTTCCCATCCATGTCACCATCTCAGTTCCCGGAGGTGAAGAAGTCGCCGCACGTACTTTCAACCCCCGGCTGGGTGTCGTAGGCGGAATCTCCATCATCGGTACCAGCGGTATTGTGAAACCCTTTTCTTCCGAAGCTTTCGTCCGTTCCATTCGTAAGGAGATGGAAGTGGCACGTGCTACAGGTGCTTGCCGTATTGTCATCAATTCGGGAGCCAAAAGCGAAAAATATATTCGCAATCTCTATCCGGAACTTCCGCCGCAGGCTTTTGTGCACTATGGCAATTTCATAGGCGAAACGATCGGAATTGCAGCCGAACTCGGCATCTCGCGGCTGACCTTGGGAGTGATGATGGGTAAAGCTGTGAAACTGGCGGAAGGGCACCTCGACACACACAGCAAGAAAGTCACCATGAACAAGGAGTTCCTCAAAGAAATTGCCCGACGGTGTGGATGTACCCCCTCCAGCATAGAGGCAATCGACCATATCATTCTGGCACGTGAACTTTGGAACATCCTTCCTGAAACCGAACTGCAGGCTTTCTGTTCCCTGTTGATTGAACAATGCCACCGCCACTGCGATGTGCTGCTCCCCAATGGAGAACTAACCATCCTTCTGATTACCGAAGAAGGAAAAATCATACAGTAAGTTCCTGTCTAAGTTAAATCGGTCATAAAAGATCGATTTAACTTAGACTGACAAACAACCAAGAGCATACCCTGTTTTGAGGTTAATCCACTGAATGTTAGCAATCTCTATTTTTCAATTTCTATTATGATCCTTCCCATTCAATAAAATTTAAACCGAATACAATAAAAAAGCAATATAATACAAGCAGTAATACAAGGTTTATTGCATTTATAGAATATAATTATCAAAACATGAAGTTTAATAGAAAGGAAAAAACTTTTATTATGAAGAAAACTTATTTATGGACGGCCATGCTTTGCACGGCAATAGCATTTTCGGCATGCAAATCCAATAAAGCCGGACAGGACACCGCAAGCGAAGCAAAGACTGAAGAAGCAGTTATACCGGGAAGTGATAAAGACGAACACGGTTGCGTCGGCTCTGCCGGATACGTATGGAGTGAAGTGAAGAAAGATTGTATTCGTCCCTTCGAAGCAGGACTGAAAATCAGCGAAACCCAAAAAGACAACGCTACTTACGCCACTTACATCGTATTTGCTGCCGACTCTGTGCAAGCAGAACTCTACACACCCGAGTCTGAAGGAAGTATCCTGCTCGAACGTGCGGACAACCAATGGAAAAACGATACGATCAGCGTCAGTTGCAAGAACGGTCAATGGAGCATTTCTAAACAGAAATAAAAAACACCTCGCCCCGAAAAAGCTGTCTCAAATTAGATAATCGCTAATTTACCGGCCGGTAACATCGTCATCTCAATTTTTCTTTGCAATGTAGAAGCCCGATCCGGGCGCATCCACTCTACGCAAAATAAGTCCATCCCGGTCAGACTAACCTCGACGGGCGAGGTTTACTGTTTGTATTTGCCCCGATGAATATTTCATCAGGACAAATACAAACTGTCTACAATCAGGATAATGCCGCAATCCCCGTTCCTATCAGATTGGCATTATCCATACTATTAATATGAACTTCGACATCTTCCAGTTCAAGCTCACGAAGAAGTTCCTGCAATTTCTCCATTACAAGGATATTATAGTTTTTATCTTTCCGACTTTCACTCCAGAAAAGACTGCCCTCGGCAATCAGACAAACCCGATGGATATCTCGATTATACGATTTCAGCAATGCGATTAATCCGGCAAGAGAGGCAGCGACGAGCTGGGCCGATCTGTTATAGATCCAATGGGCTACCTGAACATAGATATCTTTGTGTATATCAGGATAATTCATAATAGCAGTCAGTTTCCTTGCATCAAATTTCTCTTCAAATTCTTCCAAAGGGAAAGCTGCTTTCAGGATATCCCCCAGATACATGCCGGATACCGCTTTCTCAAAACGCTGTTTACCCAAACTGTCAGAAGTTGCGTCAACAGTATCGTCCACCGCAGTCAGGAAGGGAGGATAAAAGTTTCCCGATTCCAGATTGACCGGAATCAAGCCTTGTACGTGACATTCCGGGTCCAACTTCGTTATCTTGTCAGACGGAATAAAAGTTGCCATATTTGTACCTGTCCCTACAATCAGGCCAATATAAGCATCATAGCTTTTGTCGGTAAGCCCGGCAAATAAACTGGCAATCGTGTCATTCAGCACTTTAACTCCTGTAAATCTGATTTTATTTTTTTCATTCAGGTAGTCGAGTAAGGGTTTCCCAACAAACTGTCCCACCATTTCCCGAATGTCTACCCCCTTGGTCCAACGAAGCAATCTTGCATCGCCTCCCGGTATCGATTCGGTCGGATAAGAAAAACAATAACCGATAGGCATTTCCTCTTCCCGCTTTATTTCAACAATCAGGTCGGCCAACTCTTTGAACAACTCTTCACGGGTATAACCGGGTGACTTCATAATCGACATATCCTTCTTCCAACCATTATTGGGATAGATGATTGGCTTTTCGGTTGAGAAATCGACAATTGCCACTCTATAGTTGGTACCTCCCAGGTCCAGAACCAAAGCCTTGCCTTTAACATCGGTCGCCTTAGGTAAAATAAAGGTAGGAATACATTGTATTTCAGCATTATTCTTATTTAATCCCTCTTCCACTTTCTCCCGGAATGCGTGTGCGATTCCTTTCAGTTGTTCATTGTCCAGTTTGAAAATATTCTTCTCCATGATATTAATTTTATGTATGGATTATCTTATATCTGTAAATAACAACTGAAGATGAATTTTGCTCAAAAGACAATTTGTTTTAATGCTTTCATCACAGAGTAGCACGGAGTGGACCCTACAAGATCGACTCTGTGTTACTGTGTGGTAATCAGTTCCTATTCCTGTACACAACGAGTGGTGTGCGCATCAGAATCGGAAAGTCCAACAACCGCAATTGAAGGTTTATAATCGGGATTGATCCTTAATACGCTCTTGGTATTTATCGCATTGATAAATCCCTCCCTACCTATACCATTCAACTGTGTGATGAGAGGTGGATACCCGGTGAACCTCAGATAAGTGCGGTTTTCCGTATCGTCATACTTCAACAACATTCCTCCATCTTTTTCTATCGCAGTGCTCGGAACACTGGTATTTTTACTAGTAAACACCCCTAAATCATCCGCTGTAGGTATACGCCAGCCTACCGGACAAGGATCATGTACCGTTTTCGTAATATCCCATTTTACATTACTATACTCCAAGCACCACTGCGCACCTGAACTGCCGTAGCCTGTAGCCCCGGCAATGGTTATCGGATGCCGATAAGCATTCTGCAAAGTTATTGCACTAGTACCTATCGATTGCGGAACGATTGCCCGAATTCCATTCGCTTCGTAACGGTTCATGATATGCTTGGGAGGAGAAGTCGCACTCAGAGTGAAAATGTACGGTTGCGGCATATTCTTCTCTGCCGTATAACTACTCGGGAACGGATCTTTACGTCCTTTCTGATAATGGAATCCGCTGGTACGTGATCTCTCCAGCGTTGTACCCGGAATGCTGACCACCCCTTCATAAGCCCCCAGATTGCGATCCATCATGACGGTATTCGAAGTTCCCAATTTGAATTTTCTTTTGTTTTCCGGAGTCAACACCGTCTCTGTCCCTGACGCATCCGGTCGGTAATCTGTCACCCAAACGTGCCAACTCCATAGAATATTGCCCGTTCCATTAGCTTCATCATAGGCCGCTATCACGCCGCTTCCTCCCGAAGTATTGGCAGCTACCCGACAATAAATCAAACACTGTCCCAAGTCAGTAGCAGGACCGGTCAACGGACTGCCGTCCCTAGCTTTGATATCTACAATATTCGTATGGTCATTATCCGAATTAGCGATTCCCATCACCGCATCTCCCAAATCTCCATTCTCCTTGGTCTGCCAAAGCAAACGTACAGACCGGATTCCAACACTTCCGGCAGTACACCAACCTTTCAAAACAGTATTAGTTATGACGCTCTTTCCTTGCTGAAATGCGAACGGGTCAAAACAGAATGAACCGCCCGGTGAAACCATAAAGCAATTGGCGGTAGCAACCAGATTGTCGTTATTCTCAGAAGCGGGAATCGGATCAATATACGTCACACGCTTATCAGTGGTAGGAATACCTGTATGACTAAAGTCAACCGCATAACTATACTCCTTATTCTTGTATATATTGAAATCCGTTGAAGGTCCCGAACCGATATAAACCCGATAATCCAGTTTCTTCTTCACATCTGCATCGTTTACCGCCACAAAATTCAAAAAACTGCTCCCTGTAGGGGCATTCGCTTTAATACGTAATAATTCCGAACTGGCAGCTGCTCTTTCTCCACGTACATTGGCAGGCATCCAACAGGAGTAACTCCCTTGAGCCGCATTGGCATCCGTTACAGGAACCACAAGCGTAGTGAACTGCGACACCAACAACGGATACGTTCCGTCACTTTCCATTCCGTCCACTACCGAGTAGTTTAACGGGACACTCTGAATCAGAAGTTGTTTCAGTTTATAACCGCTCACGTTGTAATTCCAGTTCACCGTCAGTCGTGCAGCCAGGCGTTTCAGCAACAGGCGGGTATCATAACTGCCCTCTGGACTCTGAATGACAGCCTTACCGTCAGTTCCCGTCACCACGTTTACATGCTCCAGATGGAGCACATAAGGCATGGCGTTGATAGCGTTTGCTGTCGAAGGATCGATCTTATTGATTACCTCAGAGCTTACCTCCACACTCTTTACACCCTCTGTACCATCCAGATTCTTATTAACCAAACTTTCTACCGCACCCCCATTTCCACGTGCCACCACCAGCAATTGACAGTCATTCATCACATTCAGCGTCACATCCAGGTGGGTGCCGAGGTTTACGTCACCATAACTTTTACCAGTCTTATAATTCCCGTTTCCATCGTATTGAAGTATCTCCAGATTATACAGCTTATCGGGAACGGCCGGGACGTTACGGGTAACTGCGTCCACTGCCTGAGTTACATCAAAAGCGGCAGCACCTGTTTTTAACGGCGAGCCGTTGAGGCGAGCCGTTGAGGCGAGCCGTTGAGGCGAGCCGTTGAGGCGCTTCATTATTTGAATCTTCGGCAAAGCCGAAGACCAGCGATACCGTCACCTCTTCACCTTCAGGAAAAGGAACAGTACCCTCCGGACGATCTTCACATCCACTCAACCCTCCAAGAAGCGTCATGCCTCCCAAGAGCATTAACCATTTATTCTTCCAAGTCTGTTTCATATCATTATTATTCTTGTACACATCGAAACGGATAAGGCTCACCGATCATTCCCCAAGCATTATTCGGAGTACTCAATTCTCCTACTGCTATTTTTGTATAATATATCCGGTAATTATTGCCATTCTTTGCTATCGTATTCGTTCCTTCGTATCCGGCTGCACTTCCATTAAATATCAATTTTCCATCGCTAAAGGATCGGTATGCCGTAACCGGAAACCAGGCTGTATTATCTTCTGTACGAAGAGAGGGCACACCATTCCCACCGGATACATTATACAGACGTCCACCCCGATCGTGTGTACTACCATTTTCCACAAACGTTCCATTCACATTAAACCAATATGCCTGGCTCGTGCCCCAGCCATTATATACTGTTTGATGGGGAATCTTCCATCCTGCCGGACAAGGGTCATAAAGAGTTTTAGAGTTATTATACAAATACTGATAGTCCGCAGTAGTTTCATTCAAACTATACCAAGAGCATTTGCTTTGGTTCTGATCGCTGCTCGAACCTGTTATAATATGGTCGGGATGTTCAATGACATATTGCAGCGTATTGCCATTTACTAATGTAATATTGGAGTAAGCGACCTTTCCCAGTTGTACCCCTCGTCCTTCTCCATCATAAATAACATTGAGTTCATTCGCCGTTCCGTCTGTCGACCCCAAGAACGGATCCTTGCGTCCCCAATAGTACAAATAGCCTATCCGCCTTGCAAATTCCAGCAATGAAGCATTCTCACCGGGAAATCCTCCGGCAGTCGCACACAGATTCCGGTCCATAATCACCTTCCCGACATGCATTCCACTGCTTTTGAAAGCCGCAGTGGCATATTGATGCACGCTTCCGTTCTGTGTCAACTGTTGTGCCTGGGCATAAGTGACAGAGGAAGTAATCCCCTGCGGTACATAATCGGTTATCCAGAGATGCCAGCTCCATACTATTTTACTGCCGGAATAGGCGGCAATCAAGGCATTTCCTCCTTTGCTCACCGGCACTTTGACGTGGATACGGGCTTTTTGCAAATCACCTCCGTCAGTGATACGCGCCAGATTCGAATGGTCGTCTCCACTGATGGCATACCCCATCACCAAATCGCCCGATGTAGCATCGTCTTTCGTCTGCCAGACCAACTTAACATCCGTTATTTTTTTGTTATCGGCCAGCGTCGAACCATCCGTCAGATGTGTATTCCAACCACTCAGCGGAACATTGTAACCATTCATCTTCGCTTCATGCTTATACGGATTAAAACAGATATTCGTACCGGGTTTCATCATGAAGCAGTTGGATGTCTCCACCAGATTGGTGCTTTGCACCGGACTTTGGTCCAGCAGTTGAATGCGTTTATCCGTCTGGTAAGCCGTCGATTTGACGGAAAGTTTCCAGGTGTAATCCTTGTTTTCATAGAGGTTGAAGTCCGTTGATTCCTGTCCGCCCAAGTAAGCACGATAATAGAGCCGTTCTTTCTTGACGGCATTGTCCACCACCAGTTCTACATACGATGCGGCGGTGGGGGCATTCTCTTTTGTACGGTAATAAGGTGAAGTGGCCTTCGCCGAAGTGCCGCGCACGTTGGCAGGTATCCACACGGTCTTCTTTCCCGCCGCCAACTCTGAGGCATTCGTCAGCCGATAGTAATCGATAAACTCAACTACTTCGGACGGATAGGTCATACCCCACTGCGTCTCCACCGGTGATGCAAGCAACCGGAAGGCTGCGGGAACCTGGCAAAGCTTCACCTCTTTCAGGGCATAGCCCGCGTTTTTAAGCGCAGCATCTATTTCCCAGTTCACCGTCAGCCGTGTTGCCAGCCGCCTGAGCAGCAGACGGGCGTCATAGCTCCCGTCCGGACTTTGAAGTTTACCATCGCTCGTCACGTTCACGCACGGCAGATGGAGCATATAAGGCATCTTGTTGATATCATCCTGCGTAAAACCTTCGGCGGGAATCGTCTTTTTGAAAAGATCGGCGTCCATCACCTGTTGTTGCACATTGGCGAGGCTGCCGCCGATACTCGGGGTCGTATTTCCTTTCCCGCAGACAATCACCACCAACTGGCAGTTCGTGGCCGGTGTCAATGTCACCAGGGTAGAGAAATCCGTTCCCGCAGTGATCTGCTCTTTGGATTGTACACTGCCCATCAGCGTCCCGTCAGCCTTATATTGCATCAAATAGAACTGGTACAGCGCATCCGGATGACTCGGTTCCGTTGCACGGGTCCGCACGGCAGGCACCGGCCGGGCAGTGAACGCACCGTCCTGCCCGGAATCACTCCCCCGTGTGTCGGCAGAGGAAGGAAGGTTATACCCGTCCTCTTCATCGGCAAAGCCGAAACACAGGGATACCTCCACGGGCTTCGTGTCGGCATCGACCGGCACGACATCCACCCGCTCTTCACAAGCCGCCATGCCCAATAGGCAGACAAGCACCGGTAGCTTCCACAGATTTTTAGAAGTATGTTTCATATTGGTATGTTTGTTTTAAGTTCACCACAGATTACACGGATTTTCACTGATTAATTATTTATATTCCGATTAATTATTTATATTTCACTGATAATCAAGTTCAATCGAATCAAAGATTCGGTGTTAATCTGTGAAGATCCAGTATTAATCTGTGAAAATCCGTGTAATCTGTGGTGAATCAAGTTCATTTCTGTCTTTTATTTGAAAACTACATTGTTCACCGGAAGCACCTCCACAGCATCGAACATCACTACGTTGCCGTCCGTGATCATCACACGCACATCGGCGCTGTTGGCGCCACTGATATTGACGGTGAGGTTATAAAGGTAATCTCTGCGGATGTTGTAGTCAGTCATCAGGTTGCCGCCCAAATGCAGGAGATAGTTCACGCCGATAGGCGCCGATGCTCCTGCATACTTATATTCACCCGACAGCTTGATGTACGTACAGTAGTCCAATGTTCCGTCCGGCCCTTTAGCCGGAATGCTCTTTTCCATAAACGAGGCGGCTGTCCCCATTCCCCGTAAGTTTTCCGGCATATAGAATTCGCAAGGAGAAGACGGACTCAAATCAGTAGTGATCTGAGTTCCGTCTGTGGATGTGATAGCCGTAGAACCATCCTTATCCGCAGGATACTTATCTTTAATACTTCCGCCTCCCCGCGTATAGAGCGCCATATTCGCGGGTACATTGTAGAGGGAGACGGACTTGACGACAAGGTTACTCGGATTCTTTGCGTCTGCCAGATCTCCCTTTTTATTCCAGGACAAGGAAATCGTGGCGTAAGCCCGTCGCAAGGGAACCACCAGCGGTATTACACCCGGTTTCTTGGGATCGGGCGTATATTCCAGCGGCCCCGATGTCAACAGGGACGGCTTGTTCCTATAACCGGAAAAGGCCACCGTTTTCGCCTTCAGTTCCGCTTCGGTTCCGGTGAAGTTGCTCAAGAACGACTGTTCCACATTGGCAATGACATAGAAGCGACTCTCCGCTTGGACAAAAACAACATCATCATTCTTGGTGTTGACCTCAATCGTCTGAGGATCAGGATTCTCCTGTGAATTAGCCGGAATCGTAAAAAAAGCTTTCTGCTTCAGTGTTGACGCTCCGCTCTCGGTGGCGTATTGCAGCACCCAGATCGTGTTAACAGGAATACTGTTAATCGCTCCGCGGGTATCCACCGTCAGCTCCGGAGGCAGTTTCAGAACTAATCGAAGCTCCTCGGAAGTCTCTACGGATTCCTCGCTGCATCCCGCCAGCAAGCCGGAAACCGTCCATAGGCCGGAAACCGCCAGCAGGCAACCGAGTGCCCATTTGCCCGTCCATCGTCGTATGTATTGTCTTTTTGCCATTCTGTTTTGATCTGATTCTAAATATGATGATTGTATATGAATATGCCGGTTATTTTCCCATTTCATCCGAATCGAGCGTTACGGTCGATTCATACTCGCCTATCGCCAACGTCAAGTCGGCGGGGTCGAGTATACCATAGAACGTCAGTGTGAAGTCGAACGTATAGGTCATGCCCGGCAGCAACACCTTCTGGATCTCCGCCGGATAAGTCTCGGTCAATGTCTTATCCCCATTATCTTTGTAACCTACCGTCAGGTTCACATCAAAAGAAATCATGGCCGATCCGTCTACCGGAAGCACCACAACCGGCGTACTGACTCGTGGAATGGTAACTGTCTGCGCTGTCGTATTATATGTGAATCCGGTGAAGGACTGAGTCGTGGCAAACGTTTCATTCGCCACCGTCCCCCAGGCAGTACTGCCCAACGTGTAAGGCAACGACGCCCGGAGTCCTCCCATCTTGAAGGAGTTCACCACCAGGCTGATAGGAGTAACCGGATGGGTTCCTTTTTTTGCCGCCACACTCACTTTAATCTGTGCTCCCAAGCGTTTAAAGGGAGCCGGCAGCACTACGTCCATCATGTTTTCTCCCGTTTGGTTGGGTTGCACCACGATCCCTTTCAGGCTGGTGTACATAAAGTCTTTTCCGTTCGACACCTGAATTGTACCGTCCGTTTTCAGTTCGGGCACTTCCGTCGAAGAGTTGTACGATACCAGATAAAGGTCGTACGTTCCGCGATACAGATAGAGTTCGCCCGTAGCCACTCCACTCTTTACCGTATATACTTTATGATCCAGCGGTTCCGTCGTCGTGGTAGACGCACCTGCGGGGAAAGCATAGATACAGAAAGTCTTTCCATCCGCCATATCCGTTGCCGCGTCGGCACGGGTCGAAGCCTCGTCCGCCTCCGCCCGGTAAAGAGAGAAGCGGAGCGATACCGGATCTCCCTCCTCCGTGCCGGGTTCCCCGGGAGCCTGTTCCGAACATCCTGTCAGTCCCGGCGCTCCCAGCAAGCAAAGGCAACACCCTATCCAAAGTTTCAGTCTTTTATTCATCGTTTCTTGTTTTAGTTCACCACAGAGTACACAGAGTAACACGGAGTGGTTCGTTTTCCACTAAATCCCGATACTCGTGTTCTGGTTCGCATCGTTCTTCCAGTCCTCTATCTGTACCGAGCTCAGCTTACCTCCCATTTTGTCCACCGTAATCAGATAGACATAATGCTTTCCCGCCTCCCACTGCGCTGTCACCGATTGGGTTTCAAACGCATGCGCTTTCGCGGCAGCTTCTCCGTCCACACATACTTTGAGCCGGAACGAGAGCACCGTTTCTTCTTTCGCCATCGGCGCCACGAGGCAGGTCACGTTCGGTCCTTTCTGGTTTTCTTTCAGCTTCAACTCCACGCTACTCGCCTGCGCCAGTGTCAGTGTCGAAATATCCGACAGACTGTTCAGCAATCCGCTTTTCAGGTTCATCGTCCCGATGCCTGTCCGCAGACGGTTGGTTCCGCTCAGCACATCCACCTGTATCAGCTTTAGCGCTTCGGTGGCCGAAGCCGACTTCACGATACGGAAACTGACTTTGGCCAACGCATGCTTCATCTTGAAGCTGACGGTTCTCGAGGAAAGTGTTGCCGTGACGGGGGCTTTCCCCGTATCCGTACCCACACCGTAGAGATAATCGGCCTGCCCGGTAGCGAGAAAATCAGTCAATGACGACGGAAGGTTCACCGCCGTCGTATGTTCACCGTCACCGGACGCTTGGATGGCTGCGGGAGGATAATAGGCGTACAGCAAGGCATCACCCGAAGTGTTGTTCATGATCGTCTGCTTGTCCGGAGTCCAGACTCCTTCTTTCAAGGAGAATGTCATCAGTGGATTGTCTCCATACGCCTTGTGTGGATCGGTGGCTGATGCGGTAGTGGTGGCATACACGTCCACCTCGGTGATAGCGGTTGCTTCCGCACGGGTGACGCTCTCCTCTCCCTCCACTTCGATCCGCTGCAATTCCAGCGCGCCTTCATCGGTGGCGAATCCGTCGTCCGAGGCGCATGAAGCCGTCAGGCATATCCCCGCTCCGAGGGCAAGCGCCATGTAGAGGCGATTCGCCGGCTTCTTCATTCGATTGTATTTTTGTAGGTTCATATCTGTTTTCGTATCTGTTTTTCATTAAGTGGCGTTTCCCGCGTCCTGCTCCGTTGTCTCTACGAATCGTTCTACGGTGATACCGTTCAGGATCAATTCATTGGTGGACGTAAAGTTATACTGGTAGTTGTATCCGGCCTTCAAGGTATGGGCCGCCTTCTCGGTGTAGCTCTTCTCCGTTTCACCGGTGTCGCCGGCCTTCACCTTGATCACAAACGTTCGGGAACCGGGCTTGACGATGGCCACATACGTATGCTGCAGAGCGGAAGTTCCCGCTGCCGAGGCGCCATAGGCGTTGATCGTCTCCGATGTAGAGACATCGGTGGCAATCCCCGTACCCTCCAGGCTTGCCGTGCCGGGAAACTTCTTGTCACTATCACTATTTCCATACTTCACCACCAAGGTCACCTTCGCCGCTTCCGGAGCGAACGAGAACGTAGCCTTATTGCCATCGAGTACTCCTTTAGCCGTCAGCCGGTTGCTTTTCCAGAAATTGGTGGCTGTGCGCTGATCGGTTAGAATCCGGGTAAACGCCGTAGGATACGAAGCCGTAAACGTTTCACTACCGGTGGTGGTAAGCGCTGTTTGTCCGCTTGCGGGTTGCCAGGTGCCGGTTGTGCCGGTGACCACCCGTTGGTAGTCGGCAGTATTCGTGCCGTCCGTAATCCGGATGACATCACCCGCTACAAATTCTCTTTTATCATAATCATCGGCATGCGCATCCGTCGCACGGGTAGCGGGACTCCCCACCTCCGCCGATACTTCCAACGGACGGGGCAAAGCATCCTCTTGCGAGCAGGCGGCCAGCAGAACCGGGAAGAACAGGCAGAGAGCCGCCCCGGATACCGATAGGATCCTATTCTTTTTCTTTTTCATGGGGTTACATCAAACTAATATTACATCAACTAATATTACATCAAACTAAGTTACATCAACTTAAGGTTCCTGTATGCGAATCCCCGCTTTGCCACTCTTTGATCTCCTGACCGGTGGGAACCAACACATTATTTTTCAGGGTGAGCGTATAGGTGTAGTGGCTGTTCGCCGCCCTTGCGCAAGTGAGGGTGACGTCATAGACCACTCCGTTAGCATCCGTCACCGATACCCGTATCGACTGCTGGGAAGTAAGCGGGGCGATAATGCCATGCCAGGTATATTTCGCATCGCCTGTACCGCCGGGGTGATACAGGTAGACGGTTTCATCCTTGCTTGCTTCTCCGGAGTAAAGCCCATTCCCGGTTACGGTCATACTCGTAAAATCCTTGGACAGTGTGTTCTTTCCCGAAAACTTCAGGGTCAGCTTCACGCCTTTGTGCACAAAGGCGCTTTCGCCTGTAAAGGAGAGTGTTCCGTCACGGCCGATCGCCACCTTCTCAGGAGTCTCCAGCAGATTGCTCAGGCGGTAGTCCTCACCTCCCGCCTTTCGCTGGTCGGCACGGATACCCGAGTATTCGATAGGGTAACTCGCCTGGTAGGTGGCTCCGGACTCAACGAGCAGCTCCGTACCCGTACCCGTCACCGAAGGTTTCCACTCGCCCGTACTGTTGCCGGAAGAAGCGGAGTTCAATGTATAGTCCACCGGAGTGGATGACGAGCCGTTCCGCGAGCGGATGATACGGATTTTGTCACCTGCGGCAAAGGTGCTGCGGTCGTAACCGTTGTCGGCTGCCACGGCACGGGTCCCGGCTGCCACGGCCGCCCGGGTCTCAGACTCCCGGCCTTCACCGGAAGCGCAGATCGCGGCGGACACCGTAAGCGGAGTCCCTTCGGGCAACGAAGGGATCAGCGCATTGTCCGAACAGCCTGCGGTAAGCAGCAGGCAGCCTAAAACCGTTTGGTATAATCTATCTGTTTTCATACTGAATCATTCATTCTGAATCATTTGTCATTTGTCATTCTGAACCATTTATTGTTCTGAATCATTTGTTTCATTGCCAGCCGGGATCTACGTCACTGCTCTCCTCGGAAACTTCCGTCCACCCTTTTATATCGACAGGTTGCAGGCTGATTCCCCGTTCGCCGAGCGTCAAGGTATAGACGTAGCGGTATCCTTTCTGCCATGCCGGGTTGAAGGCATCGGTCGAGAGGGTAAGATCCCGTTCGGTAGCGTCCGAGCTTTGTTCACCCAGTGTCAGCGTCAACGTCACCTGCGTGCCCGAAGCTGCCTCAGCCTTCGGAGCCACCAGCCCGTAGGCCACTGTAACGGGGCCCGAGGTGCCGACCTGTTGCGGACGGGCCGATGGGGTAAAAGAGATTTCACCCACCGCAGCCAGTCCGGACAAAGCGCCATCCGTCAGGGACATCGTGCCGGCCGATCCGGATCCGGAAGCAGTCGTACAGTAGAAAGGAGTAGCGCTGCCCGCTGCCGTAAGCTTAATCTGCCTTACATAATCGTATGTCGGATCCGGGGTGCGGTCGTTCGCGTTCTGAATGCGGAACACGACTTGCGACAAGGCGTGTTGCAGATAGAGGGTCGGCGAAGCAGACAGGCTGTTGGCGGTAACCGCCGTAGTCGAACCTACGGTAGCGCTGCCGGAACCGTAAAGGTAATCGGTGGTAGAGCAGTCGTAGGTATTTCCTCCGTCGAAGTTTTGCCCGGCAGGCACGCTAACGGGAAGAGCTGGCAAGACAGTACTGCCGCTTCCCTTACCACTGCCGCCATCGCTCTTCAAGGCTGTCGTGGCGGGTGCCCAGGCATAGACCGTTGCTTTTGCAAGGCTGACGTAGGTAGAAGGAGTGCTCGTCCAATTGGCACCGGAGGTCGCTTTCGTGAAGATCGCTCCCCCGGCGTTGCTGCTTGGATAGAGACTTCCGTCCGCAGCGGCGAGGTAGATGCCAATGGTGCTGATCCGGTCTGCACCCGTACCAACATCGTTGATCATGCTACGGGTGGAGGCGAGCGTGGCACCGGCATGAACACCGGGCTGCAAGAGGACGGCATCGCCGTCGGTGAGAACGGAGTTCTCACCGGAACAGGCTATGCAAAACAGGGATGCGGTCCCAAGGAGCAAAAGAATGAATACGTTCTTCATCTATTATCTTGTTGAGTTTTTCTTCTATCACTTTATATCCAGGTCAGTGCTTGACGCAGCCGTTGTCCATTGTGTCACGGTCACACTCGAGATGACAAGTTCGGAACCACTGAGCTTGACGGTGTACAGGTAATTCTTTCCGGCCTCCCATGCACTGTCGCTACCAGGCAGGGCGACTTTATAATCCTGAGCATCAATCGTCAGCGTAGCTTCCACGGTCGACTTATCGACCGTGCTTTCAGGCAGGACGAGGATACTGGCTTTCTTGGCGTTATTTTTGGCGGTGGTTCTGGCCTGATCCGTGTCAGCCGCTGCTTTGGACAACGTATAGTTTGCTATATCACGTGTATAGGTCACTGCGACCGGAGAGCTACCTGCAGTGATCGTACCATCCTTAATTTTCATTGTAGGGTTGGTACCCCCATTATTTAGTACATTTTTAGTATCTCCACTTTTATTGGCTAATACCAGTTTGGTGAATGCACCGGTATTTTTATAGGTATGATCCGCATATACCCGGAAGCTGACCATCGCAAGGGCGTGCTTCATGGTGAGCGTCACCTTTCCGGTTTTATTCGTATCACCGTTTTTATAGCTGGCTTTCACCGCAGTACTCTGATCGGCATACATATAGTCCACCTCTCCGGAGGCTGCGAGAATCTTATCTTTTGTACTGGTTTGACCGTCCGAATTGTCAGTGGATTGAAAGTCGATCTTGGCGTTAGCGTCTCCGCTCTTCCCCGGAAATACAGAGATATTGATCGTGGAATTATCAGTGTATTCGCCACTCGAATCAGTGGCCTTCAGCGCAGTACCGCTACTCTGAAATTCACCACTACTACCCGGTTGATACGCCGGATAATGCGCATAGATCGTAGCCTCTTCCGCCGAAAGATAGATTTTATCGGTCGCGCTGTTGCCCCATACCGAAGAGCTGTAAGTGTACAACCCATAGTTATTCGTTGTCTTATTCGTCGTTTTGCTGTTGGCATACACCGCAATGCTTCCTAATGCATTCCCTACAGCCGATGCATCCGAGCCGGCATCTATCGCGCCGCGTGTCAACACCACCTGTGGCGACACCTGCAATTCCGCCACCCCGGTATCCTGTCCTTCGGGCAAAATGCTTTCACCGCATCCGACAGCCAACAGCAATGCCGGAAGAGCCATAAGCCAATGATATTTCGTTTGGTTAATCATCATGTTCGTCTTATTTTTGTTTAATTCATGTATCTAATCCGCATCCAGAGTGCCGTCAACAGTCACCGGAGCCCACGCCTGCACCGTTACCGAAGTGATTCCCAGTTCATGGTCGCCGATGTTCAGCGTCACTACGTGTGACATGCCCGCCTGCAACGGATTTTTCCCGCTTGCGTTGGAATCACCGAACGTAAGCGACACATTATCGAATGTACCTATTGATGTTTCTACTTTCAGCGTATACGTGTTGCTTCCGCCTCCATTGCCGTTGCTTCCGCCGGCTTCCAACGGAGGGAGTAAAAGTTGCCCCACAGATACCGGAGTCTGGCCGGTCACTTCCGTTCCTTGCCCGGCTCCGTTGGTTCCGTTCTGCGTAAGATCCACCGTCAGTCCCTGGGGATGTTCGGTTGTGGTGGAGAACGTCACCTCTCCCGTAGCCAGCTTCAACGAAGCAAGCGGTTTCGCCTCCTTCACCGTGATACTCTTCACCCATACCGACACCCCGTTTTGAAGCGTCTTCTTCGCTTGAAAAGAGAGTTGCGTCAATTGATGGTCGAACACCAGTGAAGGAAAGTGCCCGTCCGCCCAGCGGTTTCCCTGTATCTGAGAAGCGTAAAGCAGATCGGTCTGCCCTGTGAGTACAAAGGAAACCGTACCGGCATAAGTGCCCGTTCCACTGCCCGAAGCGGCTTTATCCGGCTCGGCATAGGGGGCGTAGCTTACCAGATAGAGCCAAGCTCCCCAACGGGGATAAATGGGCGCATCCTTACCGGCATTGCCCCAACCGACTTTACCATCGGTCCCGACAGTTCCTTTCCAGACACCCTCTTCGGCGGCAACCACCGGAGTGGTGTAGTCTCCCCCGGTTCGGGAAAATACCATGGCGGCCTCAAACTCCGCCTTAGGCTTGCTGCCTGCCGAGACCGCCGCCCTCGACGATACATCGCCCTCCAGGGCGGAAAGCTCCACCGGAACCTCCTCCTCACCCATCAGCGAGGAACGGTCCGCGTCGGAGCAACCTGCCAGGAAAACTCCCGGCAGGCAGAAAAAGACAAAAAGCGAAATATGGCGTTTCATGATCATGGCAGACATTTTATGTGAATCAGTTCAGATCGGCATGGCCGGCATCACCCGCTACCCAGTCGGTTACAGTGGCGGTTACGGTCATCTTCGTAGCATCCTCCGGAGTCAGAGGCTCGGTCACGTTCAGGGTGATCAGGTGTGACTTACCGGCCTCGGTAGACAGGTCTGTTGTATTATCCTGCTTTTTGATTGTCACATTACTGAAAGTGATATCAGTGCCTCCCACAGAGATCACCGCATCGATCACGACTTGGCCCGAAGCCTGGATCATCAACGGATTACCTACCCGCACGGCATCTGCACCCAGCGCCACACTGGAAATACCACCCACATTCATCACAGCGGCATCCGTCCACTTGCTCACACCGGCCTTACCCGAAGCCGGAGCTACGTTGACCTCTGCAGGCACCTGTGCGTCCTGCACGCTGATTTTCTTTAAGCTGACGGTCTGTCCGCTCCATTCGCCACCACTTGCCTGAGTGGTGAGCTTCATCTCAAAGTTGAGCTGGGTGGTCAGGTGCTTGAACGTAAGTTCAGGTTTCTGTTGACTACTGCTGCTACCGGCCTCCGCCGCATCGGCGAGCATCACGTCCTGCTCCCCGTCTGTTTGGGGAATCGTCACCGTTGTACCGCTAACCGTTCCCGCAGGAGCCACAGCCGCCAGCCAAGACTTCGTGCCGGAGGTCGTATGGTAATAAAGAATCGGGTTGAGTGACACCGTGGCCTTAGAACCCGCCTTGAAAGAGGCGGTGGAAACCGTGGCACGGGTTGTCAGTTTGTTCTGTCCGCCGTCTTCCTTCACTTCATTGGCAAGCACCGGAGAAAACTTAGTCCAATCAGCAGCCTGATCACCGTCAGCCACCAGCACCGTAGCCGTCACATCACTGCCTACGCCCACCGCCGCACGGGTCTTCACCATGCCCTGCACGCTTTGCGACACTTGGATAGGAGTCGCGTTCACCGGATTCTCGGGCAAAAGGTCATTGTCATTGCTTGAGCAGCTTGCCAGCAAAAGGGCCATAGCCGCCACACTTAGTTTCGTTTTCATTGTTTTCTAAAAGTTTTATAGTTAATAAATATGTTTATTGTTCTGTTTCGGCAGACCGATTGTCCACCAGTTCCCCACTGCCGGAGTCACCCTCCTGCCACCGTCCGACCGTAGCGACAGCTACAATCTCCACCGGATCGGGAATGACGGGATCGGGAAGTTCCACCCGGACGGTATAAGCCGTTCCGCCTTCCCCCTCCCCGCCTTCGAACCGTACGGGAAGGGCACGGTATTCGCGGTCGTGTGTCCGGTCATCGTCTACCGAAAGCACCAGGTCGATGGTCAGCGTAGCGGAAGGCTGCACCAGCACATAGCCCGGCAGCGTCAGCTTGTTGCCGTCAAACGGAAGGCCCTCCGCCTCTTCGCCCGCTTCATAAACGGGCACGCTCACCGTGCGCTCACCCGGCAAGAGCGACTCTTCGGCCAGGGAGAGGGTCACCTCGTCCGTCAGTCCGTTCAGATGGAGCGACCGCACGCGGAGCGCCCCGGTATCTTCGGCCTCTACCGTGAGTGTAAAGATCAGTTGCGTCAGCAAGTGCCGATACAGGAGCGATTGGCTGTCGGACTCCCCGAAAGGAGCGGAAAGCGATCCGTTCTGTTCGCCCGTCAGCATCAGGTCTTCTTCTCCCGTCAGGCGGTAAGTCAGCCGCCCGTCAGCCGTCAGCGGTGCCGGAGGATAGTATCCCCGCAGATAGAGCGCCGAGCCGTCCGACGGATAGTAGCGTTCGGGCATCAGGCGGATCTCGTTGTCCGTGGCAATGCCGTCCCAGCTCCCGTCGTACTGTCCCGTACGTACACCGTAAGCGACACACACCGGGGTATCGCCGAAAACGTCCACCGTCGCACGGGTACGGATACCCGTAAAGAGACGGATGGGAACCGGCTCCGGTTCCGGACGCGGTTCGAGCGAGCGCTCCGTACACGAGAAGAGAAGCTGGGAAAGAAAGGCAGCTTTCAGTATGTATTTCAGTTTGAGTATCATATTCCCATTGTATTTCTAAAACCTATATCCCAGCCCCAGGTTGATCCCCGTCAGGCCCCAACGGACGAAGGAGGCCGGATGGTGATAGTATGCATGGGGAGGTTCGTTATCATAAGCCTTGGCGGACGAATGGAGGTATCCCCCGCGCACTCCCGCCTCGATGCCCCAATGACGGGACAGGGGGACATACACGCCTGCGGAGAGTCCCGCATGCCAGTAACGTCCGGTGCGGCTTCTGCCTGTGGCGTCCGTATCGCCTGCGGGCGAGGGACGGTAATCGAAATCGCCCGACTGACCGTAGACACCCAGATAGAACCAACGGTAACGCCCGTCACCTTTCAGCCACAAACGGGGTTCGAGGCTGTAGCCGGAGACGCCCCAGAAACGGTGATCGCGCCCGCCTTTCCAGTCTGAATACGCCGCAGAGGCCATCACAGACCAACGGCGGGCAAAGTGAAGCTCCAGCGCCAGGTTGGGCCTGAAAGCTCCCAGGCGGCCTTCCGCCGTCAGCCCCGACCAGTCGGCAAGGTTCGTCTTCAGGGAGAAGACCATCCGACGCGGATTTTCTGCTCCCGACCCCGCAACCGTACCGGGATGACCGGCCGGACCGGCCGGTACAAAAAGAATGGGGGGCGGGTACGGGCGGTTGTCCGGAGCAGATGGGACCGCAGGAGGCAAAAGCGGATATCGGGAGGCATACATGCCATAGTTGCGGCGGGCGGCGGATAAAGTATCCGCACCCGCAGGCTCGCGCAGGCAGACAATCACCACGTCGCGCTCTTCGCCGGGATAGCATACGGCATGGTTGTGAGTCACGAAATACTCCTCTTTCATGCCCTTGCGGGTGATCAGTTCGGACTTCACACGGCTGCTACGCACATAGGCCAGCCAAAGATTGTCGTGTACGCTCCCGCCCGAAGTGCAATGACCGTCTACATAGATACGCATCTTCCCGTCGGCGATAGGGCCACGGAAAGAAGAGACGGCGGCAAACAGGCGTTTCAGCTCGTGATTGTTGCCTTGATAGTCGGCATACAGAACGTCACGCCCCTGTACAAAACGGAACGTGTGCAACGAATCGCAGTCCGAAACCGCACGTGTGCCGACACCCCGACCGCAGACCGGTGCGGAGAGCAAAAGGATATATCCGAGCAGCAGTAAAATTCTGTTCATGGCGGCAATCTCTAAAAAACGGTTTACAAACAAAGTTCTGTCAAATGGATTTCGCTGAATATGCTGCGCATCATCTGGTTGACAACCCCCATACGGGAGGCCACCGACCCATAACGGCCATAGACACGCTGCTCGTCTACATCCGGAGAAACCGGACACACCCCCTCGTGCAGGATCAGCAACAAGGACAGCAGGTCGATGGAGCCCAAAGGCTTGCACAGTTCATAAGAAACGGGACTATCGGGAGATTCCGGGCATATACAGCGAATCAGCCCTCCACGCTCCAACAGGGGAAGGAGGACAGAAACATTCCGGAAAGCGCAATCGGAAGAATCAGGAGGACAAGATATGCCGGCATCACGGTAATAGATGTAACGAAGCACCCTGATAGCCTCCTGGGTTAAAATTGTAAGCATAACTTTTTGTTTTGTTTGTGAAGACCGTTACTTTGTAGGTAACGGCATTTAACAAATATCTGAAACAGACAGCGTTCTAAACCGAATAATTAGATTTAAACAATAAAAGGCATCCGATGATGGCAATAAAATGTTCATCCACGTTAAATTACACCAACGCGGACAACCCTTCTTATTGCTTTTTTAAGAGAAAATAGGGAAAACTAATGCTAAGC
>ERZ1026973.182-NODE-182-length-23692-cov-12.793586_pt1 | contig 23692 bp, 19 predicted proteins | sample MGYA00519562_ERZ1026973 | MGnify/ENA primary metagenome ERZ1026973 (study PRJEB26926, sample SAMN06164670) | human gut metagenome | biome: ENVO:00009003; feature: ENVO:2100002; material: ENVO:00002003 | host: Homo sapiens | place: USA | collected 2012 ...
AAGTTCGGGCTTTAATTGTTAAAAAGAGAATGTGTCACTTTTGACACACCCTCTTTTCTTTATAGTGATTAAGATTTTTACACCTTATGAATACCAAATGGACGAAATCAGTTGAATCCTGTCACGATCTGATTCTTCATTGTACACATTTTCGTATTCGAGGTTCTGAGCCTCAAACTCGAATTCATTTCTCTGTTTCATAGTCCGTCCTCCATTGATTAAGTATATAGTTGATAGCCCTGTACCGCAAAAATAAACAAAAAGCACGAATCTTGTTGTCATGAATTGCGAAAATGTCACGGATTTAACATTATTTACTTATAATGTTGTCACTGGTAAATGAGGAAAGTGAGATGGAGTGATATTGGACAGAAGGTGCAGAGTTGCTTGATTTTTTCTATACTTCAGCAGAGTTTTTACAAATATTATTCGTAATATTGCATTCGTTGGCCGTTCGTGTTCTGCTACCATCGGTGTTTCTGATGAGAATATGGATATGGCAGAATAGTGAAAATAGAAAGTTGAAATATGTATGAAGAAAATTGTATGGAGCATTGTGGTGGCTTTGTTGACGGTGAGGGCTGGGGCCTTTGAATTGAAAAGTGGACAGACGGTGACCGTAAGTTGCGATACAGGGCGGACAGAGCCGGTGGTGAAATCGGCACTGCGAATGCTGGCCGGCGACATGGCAAAGGTGTTATCGGTGAAGGTCTGTATCGGGAAAGAGGGAAGCATCATTGTCCGCCAGGATGGGCGGGCGCTGAACAACCGTAAGGAGGCATTTCGGTTGCAGGTTTCGGGCGACACCCTTCGTATCACGGGCAGCGATGCCCACGGGGTGGCATACGGCTTGTTGGAGGTCTCCCGGCTGTTGGGCGTCTCTCCGTGGGAATGGTGGGCCGATGCCACTCCGGCAAAATTGTCGGCCTTTAAACTCCCAGATGGATATGCCAATGAACAGGCTCCGGATGTGGAGTTTCGCGGAATCTTCATCAATGACGAAGACTGGGGGCTGATGCCGTGGGCGAGTCAGACTTACGAACCGGGGGTGAAGGGGCGCATAGGCCCGAAGACCAATGCCCGGATATTTGAATTGTTGCTACGTCTGCGGGCCAACACCTACTGGCCTGCCATGCACGAGTGCACGCAACCGTTTTTCCTGACGGAAGGCAACCGCGAAGTGGCCAAGGAATACGGCATTTACATCGGTGGTTCCCATTGCGAACCGATGGCTTCGAGTACGGCCGGTGAATGGCCGCGACGCGGTGTGGGCGAATACAACTATGTGACCAACCGTGATAACGTATGCCACTTTTGGGAAAGCAGGGTGAGGGAGGTGGCCGGACAGCCGATGCTCTATACCATCGGTATGCGAGGCCTGCACGATGGAGCCATGAACGGGGCCAAGACAATCGGTGAACAGAAAACGGTCTTAGAACGGGTGTTCGATGACCAACGGCCGCTGTTGGGCCGGTATGTGGATAAAGATGTGACGAAAGTCCCACAAGTCTTCATCCCCTATAAAGAGGTGCTTGATGTGTATAATGCCGGTTTGCAGGTGCCCGAAGATGTGTGCCTGATGTGGTGCGACGACAACTATGGCTACATCCGCCACTTCCCGACCGAGACCGAACAGCGGCGCAAGGGCGGCAACGGTATCTACTATCACGTGAGCTATTGGGGCCGTCCCCACGACTACCTGTGGCTGGGCACATTCTCGCCCGCCTTGCTCTACCAACAGATGACGACGGCTTGCGACGGCGGCATCAGGAAGATATGGATATTGAACGTGGGCGACATCAAGCCTTGCGAGTATCAGACAGAACTCTTTATGGACATGGCATGGAGTATGGAGGCTGTCCGCCGGCAGGGCCCCGGTGCCCATCTCGGCAGTTTTCTGCGGCGGGAGTTCGGTGAAAAGGCCGGTACGCGGCTCCTGCCGGTGATGTGGGAGTACTACCGGTTGGCATATATCCGCAAGCCGGAGTTTATGGGAGGTACACGCACAGAGGAGCCTGACCGCACCTATTGGAACACTGTGCGTGATCTGCCGTGGAGCAACGACTATATCACTCGCCGGCTGTCCGACTATCAAGCCATAGAGGATGCCGCGGAAGCATTGGCAGGAGAAATCAGGGAAGACGCATGGGACGAATATTTCCAGTTGGTGAAATATCCTGTGCTGGCGGCTGCTGAGATGAACAAAAAGATGCTCTATGCCCAGCAGGCACGGCACGGGTTGTGCGGATGGGAGAAAAGCGATGCTGCCCACGACAGCATCGTCCGACTGACGCAAACCTACAATGCACAGCATGGAGGGAAATGGCAGCGCATGATGGACAGCCAACCGCGGCACTTGCCGGTGTTCAATCCGGTGGCCCACACCCGTACCGAGGCTCCGATGCCGCAGGAGTACGCTTATCTCTATCGGTGGAACGGCAGCGAATGCGCAGGAGGCGATTTCACCCTATGCGAGGGATTGGGCTATGAAGGGAAAGCCGTGCAGGTAGGGAAGGGGAAGTCCATCTTGTTCTCTTTCCACGCGACAGGCATCGATTCGGTATCGGTCGAAGTCAGTCTGTTGCCCGTCCACCCGTTAACAGGAAAGTCCATCCGTTTTCGCCTCTCGTTGGATGGCACGGAATCGCCCGTCACCGACTATGCGACGCAGGGTCGCAGCGAGGAGTGGAAGACGAATGTGCTGTGCAACCGGGCTATCCGCCGCTTCATTCTGCCACTCAAACGACAGGCTGCGCACCAACTGATACTTACCGCACTTGACGATGGAGTGGTTATCGATGAGGTGATGTTAGGTGACAGGTGATGGTTGTTAGATGTTAGGTGATAATGATATGACTTCTTGCTGTATAGGGAGATATGAGTCTTGGTTGATTTGATGGGTAGAACATAATAGCAACCGGGGCAGCACTTCATGGGAAGTGCTGCCCCGGTTGTGTGATAAGTGGTGTGATAACAATGGTTAATCGGCCATCAGCTTACGGTAGCGGCCTTTCTTGATTTCGTCTCCGAGACCCAACCGGTGGGCCTTGTTGATTTCGTAGTCGGAGTAGCCACCCTCAAAAAAGAATACCTCACCGTTGCCCTCGAAGGCCAAGATGTGGGTGCAGATGCGGTCGAGGAACCAGCGGTCGTGGCTGATGACTACGGCACAGCCGGCAAACGACTCCAGACCTTCTTCCAAAGCACGCAGCGTGTTCACATCGATGTCGTTGGTGGGCTCGTCGAGCAATAATACATTACCCTCCTGCTTCAAGGATAGGGCCAACTGCAGCCGGTTGCGCTCACCACCCGAAAGCACCCCACAGAGTTTGCTCTGGTCAGTGCCCGAAAAGTTGAAGCGCGAAAGATAAGCCCTTGCGTTGATGTCGCGCCCGCCCATGCGCATCAGTTCGTTGCCCTCCGACACCACATTGTAGACGCTCTTTTGGGCATCAATGCTCGCATGTTGCTGATCCATGTAGGCCACTTTTACAGTTTCACCCAGTTCAAACGAACCGCTGTCGGGCTGCTCCAATCCCATGATGAGTCGGAAGAGAGTGGTCTTGCCAGCCCCGTTGGGGCCTATTACGCCCACAATGCCATTGGGTGGTAAGGCAAAGTTGAGGTCATTGAAGAGTATCTTGTCGCCGTATGCTTTTTTCACATGAGTAGCTTCAATCACCTTGTTGCCCAACCGCGGGCCGTTGGGAATGAAAATTTCCAATTTCTCCTCGCGTGCCTTTTGCTCCTCTCCAAGCATCTGCTCGTAGGAGTTGAGGCGCGCCTTGCCCTTGGCCTGTCGCGCCTTCGGAGCCATGCGTACCCAGTCGAGCTCTCGCTCCAGCGTCTTGCGTCGCTTCGAGGCCGTCTTTTCCTCCTGCTCCATACGGTTTAGTCTTCTGCTCCAGCCACGATGAGTAGTTGCCTTTCCAAGGGATGCCTTCGCCGCGATCCAGTTCAAGAATCCACTCGCTCACATCGTCGAGGAAGTAGCGGTCGTGGGTCACGGCAATCACCGTGCCCTCATACTGCTGCAAGTGCTGTTCGAGCCAGTCTATACTCTCGGCATCGAGATGGTTGGTAGGCTCGTCGAGCAACAGTACATCGGGCTTCTGCAACAGCAGTCTGCACAGTGCCACCCGACGCCGCTCACCCCCTGAGAGATGCGTCACCGACCGGTCTCCCTCCGGACATCGCAGAGCCGCCATGGCCCTTTCGAGCTTCGAGTCCATGTTCCATGCATCGGTAGCATCGATGATGTTTTGCACTTCGGCTTGCCGCTGCATCAGTTTATCCATTTTGTCGGCATCGCTGTAATATTCTTCCAGTCCGAATTTCACGTTGATTTCATCATATTCATGCAATGCGTCGTAGACATGTTTCACCCCTTCCTGCACGTTTTCTTTCACAGTCTTTGTCTCGTCGAGTGGCGGGTCTTGCGGCAGATAGCCCACGCTGTAGCCCGGACTCCACACCACATCACCGCGTGTGGGCTGTTCCAGTCCGGCGATGATCTTCATCAGCGTAGACTTTCCGCTTCCATTCAGACCTATGATACCGATCTTGGCACCATAGAAGAAAGAGAGATAAATGTCCTTGAGTATTTGTTTTTGGTTTTGTGGGATGATTTTCGACACGCCCACCATCGAGAAAATAACTTTCTTGTCGTCAACTGTTGCCATTGGTTTGAATAATGGTTTAGGGTTAAAAAAATCAACGAACCGGCATACCGGCATACTGCCGCCGACCCATTTCAAGCGCAAAGATACGACATTTTCTTGAGAAAACAAAAAAGTTTTCTTTGCCTATCGGATGCTTGTCGGAAACCGACATAAATCATAGGCGATACTATCTGTTCAGAGTGTCGCTCCTTCATCTCCCGCAGCCCCCTTTTTTGTTCAGAAAGTATATTATAGTCAGAAGCATTAAAAGTTTCAAAGGATCCCCGATAATACTATTTGAACTCTATTGTTTGGAGAAACATTTGTAGTATCAGCACATCGCCATTCGGCCAAAACGAGAAAGCAAAAGATGCACTTTGAAAGCCCACTTAGGCCGAATGACATCTCATTTCAGAGTGAGAAAGCCTAATATGCCCCATGGAGGGTGTTGGCAACGTTACTGGTAGCGTAGAAACACATGATGGAAGAAAATCGTTGAGTGTGGTAATATTTCATTTTCTAAATGTCCTAAGAACCTTCTTTTTGTCCCTTTAAGGAGCTGTTTTAGGGGTGTTAGAACATTTTTTAGGATAATTATGCACGCAAGTAAAAACTTTTTGCTATATTTGCATCTGTCAATCAACATAAAAGCCGTATGAAAAACTTGAAACTCGAGATAGAATACCGATTTTGCCAACTCGACGAGTTGGACGGTCAGGAACAGGAACTGGTACAGAAAGCTATTTCCGCTACAGCCAACAGTTATGCCAATTACAGCCACTTCCACGTGGGAGCGGCACTGCTTCTTGATAATGGAAAGATGATGATAGGTGCTAATCAGGAGAATGCGGCCTTCCCATCAAGTCTCTGTGCAGAGCGTTCGGCCATCTTTGCCGCTCAGTCGCAATGCCCCGAACAAGCCATAACAGCCATTGCCATAGCGGCCAAGAACAACAAAGGTCTGCTTGAAGACCCCATCACGCCTTGTGGAGCTTGCCGACAGGTAATGCTTGAGGTGGAAGACAGATATAAACACCCCGTCAGAGTCTTCCTTTATGGCACACGGGGTATCTATTGTTTCGATTCGGTGAAAGACTTGATGCCATTCAGTTTTGTTGATGCCAACATGCGCTGAACGGCCTCATACAGCATCTTGCGGCTACCGGTATGTGCCGAAGTAGTGGAAGATGCCACGATTTTTGTCGCTATAGTGTCGGCAATTTCGGCCGATAGAGAAGGAATTGTCGGTTGTGGAATGTGCTTTTCACAACCGGCAATCATATTGTTTATTTGTACCAACCGGGCCTGTTCTTCCGGTCGATAGTAGGTATAATAATGGGCAGCCTGCTTATAATTGTCGCAGGCTTTTTGCCAATCCTCGGCAAACATGTGGCAAAAGCCCAGCCGATAGAAAGCATCCGCTTTCTCATTTTCATAGCACAAGTTAAGCATTTTCTCATAGAGCGGTATGGCTTCATCGTATCGCCCGAGCAAGAAGTGGCTTTCGGCATTGCTCCAATAGTAAAACGAACGCTCATGAGGGGAGAAAGCCGAAAGCTGCGGAATGGCTTTGTCGAGGTATTGGATGGCTTCGGCATAGTTCCATTCATAATAGTGACATACACCAAGATAGGCCAAATAACGTGGATTGAGCGTGTATTGCTTGTTCAAGCGATCCAAGATGAGCAATGCCTCATGGTATTTAGCCGAAGAAAAATACTCGATAGCACGCCCTAACTGTTCGGCATCCTGTGAGCGTTGGGCGAACAACCTGCAGACCGGAAACAACGCCATGAGCAGGAAAAGAAATGAAAGCAGACGCTTACTCAAGGTGATTATCTGGTGTAGAAGTCTATCAATCGGTGGATTGCCTGCTGGCATACGGGGCAGAACTCCGGATATTGGTTGGTACGCATACGACAGTCTTGCATACCGCGATACACACCTTTAAGACTGTAGCCTGCCCCTTCATATACACCCACCTTATTCTTATACTTGCCCGTTGCAGGAGTGGGAACGGGAGTCTTCTTGTCTATGAGGTTTTCCCATTTACCTTTAAAATCAGCAAGTGTCGTCAAGTTCGGTTCCCACGGTTCCACATTGTGAGGATACATCGGTATCTGTTCGGCCTCGTAGGCATATTCATCGCCCAATCCTGCAAACGAGTGACCGAATTCATGCACCACTACCGGACGGAACCAAGGATTGTCGGTCATGGAGAGATTATAAGAATTGAGAATGCCACCTCCACCATATTCAGCCGTGTTCACCAACACAATGATGTGTTCGTATGGCGTTCCGGCTAACTTGTCGTGCAGGTCTTTGAGGTGGAGTGTAGTGAGATAGCGATTACTGTAAAATGTATCGAAATTCGAATGTAGTGCCGTATTCTTCCATATCCCTTTCGACGGCTCACTGGGTCCTGACTCCTCAGAGGGAGACATCACTGCCACCACATTGAAACGGTCGCGGGTCGCCTTGAAAGGTTCGTGTTCGAAGAGCGCGTCGGTAGCCCGACGGGCATCACCGACAAACTTGTCCATCTCTTCCGGCCGGTAGCCTTCGGCTACAAAAGCAATGTGTATGCAGTGCGAAGTGTCGGCAGACTGCTGCAATGTGCGGTAGGGAGTGGGATGGTTTCCCACTTTCCGTATCAGTATGTCGGTGGGCACAACTCGGTGTGTGAGTGAAGTCACCACACGGCGGCGGTTGTCCATCAACTTGAGTGTTACATCTACCGTGTCTTTGGGCATGGGCACAAGAAATACGTTTTCAAACGACCTGTTTGTGGTTTCAGCCTCGGGATAGGATAGCCACTCTTGGAATAGGGTAGAGAACGAATTACGATAAATAACCTTTCCGGAGCGGTGATCGCACACGATAATTTGTCCGTTTCCCTCTACAGGCACTTCTCCCAATCGCCGGGTCTTGCCATACCATCCGTTCATCTTCTTAAGCTCATCCATGGCAATGAGTTGATGGTCTTTGTTACCTGCAAAAATGTAGTCGATGCGCAATGTGTTGTGCTCGAAATATTCTTCAAATGACTGGGCGGAAGCATGGAAAGTCAATACCGAAACAAAGACGGTCAGAACAATTTTTATCATATTCTTTGTATTTTGAAACGTATTTCAAGTGTGTAACATCCCGTCTACCTCACCCGAAGTATTGCTCCGGGACGTATCTGATAGTCGGGCGAGAGCTCGTTGAGCTTATAGAGACTCTTGAGCCGCATACCGTATTTTTGGGAAATGGAGTACATGCTTTCCCCTGGCTGTACGACATGTGGCCGGTTCTTGAACTGCTTAGGAGCCTTTTTACGTTTCTTCTTCAAGAACACAATATCCCCTCTGACCAGTCTGTCATACTTATCGCGCTCATTATAACGGGCCAGTTTGCGATAGCTAATGTCCACTTCCTTACCTATACTGCGGAACGTGTCGCCATCGCGCGCCAGCAGATAGTAATTGTCATTGAATATATGGATAGGATGGAGCGTCCCCCCTCGGTTCACCGGTTTGTCGGTACCACTGTGTGAAGCCATGAAGCGGTCATAGCTCGTGGCGCGGTCGAATTCATAAAGCCTATACAGTTCGATAATCTCAATCAGTTTGTTGGCATAATTGGGATTGGTGGCATAGCCGCAAGCCTTCAGTCCGTAGGCCCAGCCGCGATAGTCGGTGAGTGAAAGTTGGAAGAGTCGGCTGTAACGCGTCTGCCGGGCCAAGAACTTGCTGTGGTCTTCATAGCTCTGCTTGGCATCAGCATACACCCGGAAACATTCCCCCCTTTCGTCATCATCGTGATATTGTGTGGGCCCTGTCCAGTCGTGGCACTTGATGCCGAAGTGGTTGTTTCCCTGTCTCACGAGGTCACTTCGTCCCGCCCCGCTCTCAAGAAGTCCCTGTGCCAGCGTGATACTGGCGGGAATACGATAACGGAGCATCTCCTCAATGGCCAGATCCTTATATTGGTAAATGTATGTTTGATAGGCCTCATTCCACTTCATCTGGGCCGAGGCCGCCATGACGGTCATGGAAAGAAAGCAGAAAAAAAGTATTTTCTTCATTCAGGATATAAAACGAATATTCGAGTGACAAAATTAGCAATATTTCTCCAATAAAGATAGCGTTTAACGCATTTTTGCAATCCGCGTCCTTTAAAAATGCTAAAATCAATCAGTTGGGAGTGGCTGTCAGCAGGTTTATTGTTATATTTGCAGTATCAATAGACATGCGTTCGCAATGGAAGAAAAACGACGATTACTAATAGCTTTGGGAAGCAATTTCAGTCAGCAGAGCAATATGAACAAGGCCGAAGGCTTGCTGCGCCACTTTTTTGGCGGTATCGTATTCACCCCGACCGTATGGACAGACCCAATCGACAATCCCCTTCCAGACAAATATCTCAATCGGTTGGCCACGACTATGACACATCAGAGTTTGGCTGCTGTGGAACGAATACTAAAGGAAATAGAGCGGGAGTGCGGTCGTATGGAAGTTGACAGCAAGCAAGGAGTGGTGAGTATGGATATTGATATACTGCTCTATGGTGACACACGATATCATGAGTGTGATTGGCAGCGGCCTTATATCCACACATTGCTCGCCCTGCTGAAGGAGGAGCAAGCGCATCCCCATGATTGAAAAATCCTGCAAACGACCATCTGTGGGATGCTCTTTGAAGAAATAAAGGGCTACACGGCGGTAGCGGCCCAAGTAATGTTGAAGTGGGAGGTTTCCTGATAACAGTTGTCAAACTATTTGTCCGTTTTCAGACTCTCTGCTTGCAATATTTGCGACAAGCAACTCCGCTCTGTGCATACAGGCGAATTTGGCGACATTTTTAAAGTGCTGACAATCAGCTACCTGAATTTTATTGACACCGATTTGATCCCAAAAACGGGCCTGAAAGGGCCCCACCGAGCTGGTAAAAGGGCCACAGTTGCAGCGCAACTGTGGCCCTTTCACATCCCAACTGTGGCTCTTTTGCGAGTCCGGAGGGCCCGAACGAGAATGTCAGCAAGTTTTTTCAGTGGTTTAAAGCCTACTTTTCATTCTGGCTGGAGAGTTCCGGCGGAGGTGATTTTGTTAATATTATTCTTCATGCCCGAGCTCTTGCAGAATTGACAATCCCCGTCTCAATACAGACCGAAGGCGAAATGATAGAGCGAGGATATGCCGTAACCCGCTATTGTTGCCACTACCACATGTACCAGTCCGGGGAGCATGAATGAGTGGTTGAGCAGGTATTTGCCAATCACGGTAGTGCCTGATCGGTCGAAATTTACCGTCGCAATGTCCGAAGGATGGCTGGCTTTTTGAAGAGCTGTTACCATGTTGGCGCACACGGGAGAAAAAGTTTTAATTGATTATTTTGTTGTTCCCAAAATTCTGCCTACCTTTGCACTGATAAGACTATATGTAAAAAGCGGCAAGACGCATGTCTGAAACATGCATCCGGCCATCTGTCTTGGATGATTACCGCTTTCCACATAATCATATATGATAATATAAAGGTAATAAAAAATAAGTTTATGTCAGTTCAAGTGGTATTTATCCTGTTTATTGCAGTCGCACTCACAGGATGGGCTGTAGCCGAATTTAAAAACCGTGTGTTTACTTTCACCCATTCGGAAGAGGAAGCAGAAGAAAGTGCTATCATTGAGGCCGAGAAGCGGAAAAACGACTATCGGGAGATGAATTTGAAGGATCTTCTGGCACACAACAGCACTAAAGGCTATCAGGCAGTCTGAATGAAAAATCATTTTACGTCTGCTCTGCATGTCCTGGTAGTTGTAGTGTTGGTTGTTGCAAGCCTCGTTGCGTGCGGAGGCGGCAACTCCTATGAGGAGCGCCGGCGCATGGGAAAAGTTGAGCGAGCCCGTCTCGACAGCATCAACAGGGCCGCCTTCAAGGTGGCTGTACTGCCTACGCTTGACTGTCTGCCGCTTTTCGTGGCCCGCGAGGCAGGAATCTTCGATACACTTGGCGTGTCGGTGAGACTTCGTATGTTCCGCGCGCAGATGGATTGTGACACGGCAGTTATCGGTGGAAGCGTGGAAGGCACTGTGACCGACCTTGTACGGGCCGAGCGTCTGCAACGCCAAGGCATCTCCTTGCGCTATCCTATAGCCACAGATGCCTATTGGCAGCTCATCACCAACCGTCTCGCTCGTATCAAAGAACTGAAACAGTTGAGCGACAAGATGATAGCCATCACTCGCTACTCGGCCACTGAGGCTTTGGCCACGATGGCAATAGATAGTGTAAAACCCAAATATGATGTCTACCGCGTTCAGATAAACGACCTTGATGTGCGTCTCCACATGTTGCTCAACAATGAGATGGATGCCATGTTGCTCCCCGAACCACAGGCCACCACGGCCCGTACGATGGGGCATCCCGTGCTCATGGACAGCCGCGACAAGCAACTGCGTTTCGGTGTGTTCGCTTTTCGGAGCCGTGAACTCACCCAGCCTCGTCGGCGTGACCAACTCAACCGCTTCATCAAAGGCTACAACATGGCTGTAGACAGCATCAATAAAAACGGCCTGCAACACTATGCTGCGCTTGTTGGCAAATATTGCAATGCCAACGAAAAGACTCTCAAGGCTTTGCCTGTCCTGCGCTTCCGGCACGCCGCTGCGCCTCGGGAGCGCGACATTCTGATAGCCCGCAAATACTTATAAATTTCACCCCATGCCCATAACTTCTCAAAACTTGGATGAAATCCATCATAAGATATCTCATCACAAATTAAATGATGCTATTCGGCTGATGCGTAACCGTCGTGACGAATGCTCCTGGCTGCGCGACAACGGCAATCTTGATGCACTCGAACGTGACTATGGGCTCATGCTCGACTATATGATGAGAGGGGTGCGCGACGAGAAACGCGACGAAGTGTTTGCCAAGTTTGTCGGCCGTGCTTTCCGTTGTCTGGGCGATATGACGATGCGCCATCTCTGCCACGACAACTCTGTCTATCGTAGTTTGGCATTGCTTACCGAGCGCGAACAACTGAGTGTCGAGACCATGCGCGAACGTTTGGAAACCTTTGTGGGGGAGCGTACCATGCTCACACTGCTTCCCGAAGAACAGAAAGCCGTCCGCTCGGCTGAAATATACCGTCAGCACCACGAACTGATGAAAGCCGTGTTTGCCACATTGGTGGTAGCTCCGCAGTGGAGCAATGCCGAAAGGGGGGCTTTTCTGGAGCTGCTGCTTTCACCGACAGTAGAGAGTATGGACGCACAAGTGATGACGAGTGCCATTACGCTTTCGTGCATGGCAGTCTACGATATCAACAAATGGCGGTTACTGGTAGAACTCTACCGTCGGTCGACCGACCTCCAAGTGCGGCAACGTGCGCTTGTGGGATGGGCTTTCACCTTATATTCCAATAGGGTAGATTTTCCTGCCGGCCAGGCGATTGTCGATGAGCTTACATCCAGTTCCGAGGTGTGTCGCGAGTTGCTCGAACTGCAAATACAGGTATTCTACTGCCAAGATGCAGAGAAAGACACCCGTACCATCCAACGTGATATCATGCCCGATCTTGTGAAAAACAGCCATCTCAACATCACCCGGTTTGGAATCACAGAGAAGGAAGATGACACGCTCAACGACATTCTGCATCCCGAGGCCGAGGAAAAAGCCATGGAAGACATGGAGAAACATTTCCATCGGATGCTCGACATGCAGAAGCAGGGGAGCGATATCTACTTTGGCGGCTTTTCGCAAATGAAGAAGTTTGGCTTTTTCTACACCATGATGAATTGGTTTGTACCATTCTATCAGGAACATCCCGACCTCGCCCATGTGAGCGACAAAATCAAAGGCAAAGGATTTTTCCGCACCATGCTCACGGCCTCTCCCTTTTGCGATAGCGACAAATATTCCTTTGTGCTGGCCATGGTCAATGTCTACGATAAGATGCCCGACAGCGTGAAAGAAATGCTTGACGGTGATGCCATGTTTGCCGGTCATGAATCTGTGCATCCCGAAGATGCTGCCCGCCCGGCTTTTGTACGTTTGATGTATCTGCAAGACCTTTACCGTTTCTTTCGTCTTTACAACCAACATAATGAGCTATCCAATCCTTTTGATAGCCGTTATGGCGGTGTCGGCCCCTCGTTCTTTTTCATGAATGCCGCCTTCAAGGGTACGGCTATTGACGATAAAAAGGGAGATTTGTCCCATTTCCTTTTGAAACGCGAACGCTTTGAGGAATTTGACAATTTGCTTTCCACTTATGGGAGCGACACAGACAAGAACTACCAGCTGCTTTGTGCGAGTGGCGCGTTGCGTTGTGAGGACTACGCCTCGGCTATTGTCTGTCTGCGCCGCGCGCTCAATGTGGATCCCACTGACACCAAGGCCCTGCGACTATTGGGCAAGGCCCTGCTCATGGAAGGCGACAATACCGGTGCCGCTACCGTTTATAACCAACTGTTGCTTTTATTGGAAACGCCTCCCGGTCGCGGTCTGCTACTCAATTACTCTATAGCCCGCCTCAAGAGTGGGGAAGTTGAGCAGGCCATGAAAGACATTTTCCGTTTGGAATATGAATACCCAAATGATGCCGATGTAAGGCGCGTATTGGCTTGGGGCTATCTTTTACAGGGCAAAACCGCTGAAGCCATCGCAGAATATGGCAAACTCGAGTCCCCGATACCCGGCGATCATCTCAACTGTGGATACTGCCATTGGTTGGACAACAATATTCAGGAGGCTGTCAGACTGTTCCGCAGTTATGCAGAGGAATGCGGCCTTCACCATTTGGAACGGGAATTCAAACAAGATTTTCCTTACTTGAAAAAGCTCGGCATTGTGGAGACAGATAGCGAACTTATGCTCGAATTGGTGGACACAGATTGATTTCACCAGTTTTCTTTTACTATTCCGGATAGCATCATAGAGATCATACGTAGAAGGATATTGAGTCGGCTTAAAGTTTTACTTCAAATAAAAAAGGTGGAATGCAGTGCTAATCAAGCATTCCACCCCTTTTTTATTCAGTATTAGGACGAAAAGACGGGGGGCGGAAAAAGGGCTTTCCGGAACTTCCAAGTATGGTTAAAAACTCCGCCTCTCCCCAATGAAGGGGAGAGGTGTGCCAGTCTTTGTGCGGAGAATATGTGGCACAAAACCCTGAGTTGTGTTATTATCTCGTCTTTTTTAAGCGATATACTGTTAGATGTGTTGATAAGGTTTTGTTGCTGCGAGACTCTTACAAGTCTTCATGTTGTTTGCTGTAAGTTTCACGGTACACGATTGAAATATTTTTGTCTGTTGGTGATAATGTTATTCGGCTTTCGCTTTCTTGGAAGCAAAGTTATGCAAAATTAGGATTTTCAGATTTGGCAATAGGGGCTTCATATATGGCTAAAGGTACAAAATGTTCTTTTTTGCAGGGCGGAAATGAGCCGTTAACGAGTCACCACCCTGTTTTTTCGTCCTTTATTCCCCCCCCCCTTACAAACTTATAAAAGACCGGTATTACCTGAAGAAAATTCGACAAAAAAGATGTGCGAGAGTATCTTTTTATCCGTTTTTCACTATCTTTGCAAGATACACAGCAAATGCTCGGTATATATCCTAACTCAAGACTTTTATATGAAAATAACAATTAGAAAGGCCCGGAAGGAAGACCTCAGCACCATTTTACGATTGCGCGACGATGCGCGTCGGATTATGCAGACAACGGGAAATCCCGACCAATGGCCGGAAAACTATCCGGCGAAGCAGACTTTCGAGCGTGATATAGAGCATGGCACAAGCTATCTTTGTGAAGAAGAGGGATGCACCGTGGGGACCTTTGCCTTGGTGCCAGGGCCTGAACCAACATACGCCCATATCACCGATGGTCGCTGGATAGATGAAGACAGAGCCTATTATGTGCTTCATCGTGTGGCTTCCGACAGCACTGCACATGGGGTGTTTGCCGCCATCATTGACTTTTGCAAGTCGCAAAGCGATAATTTGCGGGTAGATACACATCGCGACAATGCCATCATGCGTCGTCTGCTTGACAGGCATGGATTTACTTATTGTGGCATCATATACCTGTCTGACGGTTCCGAGCGATTGGCCTTTCAGTGGTTAGGATAAAATGACGAGGCAAAAGCACCATCCGGAACTAGACAGCAAGGAAATATCGACACACCGGACACTGCCACAAACATGCCGATGAAACCGACATGATGGTGTGGAACGGATTAAGTGGAGCGAGTGTTTTTGCGTTTCACTTTAAAGCGGTCGAACCCTAATCCGTAAACCCCGATCACCGCACTCTGCGACACAAAGGCTGTGGGGTCAATTTCTTCGATGAGTTGGAAGATTTTGGCCGATTCGTTCTGCCGAGCCAGCACAAAAAGCAGTTTCATCTCCTTGCCGGAGTAGAAACCGCGTCCGTCGATGACGGTGCATCCTCGTTCGGCGGTCGTATTGATGGCATGGCCTATCTCTTCATGCTTGTCGGAGATGATAAAAAACTGTACTGAGCGGCGTAGCGAGTTGACCACGCGATCGACAAACAGCGCAGAGATAAAGAGGTAGACATACCCGTAGATCACCGGCTCCCAATCTCTGAGCACCAGATAGCTTGATGTGACGATGACCGTGTCGCAGATCATGATGACATTACCCAGCGAGATGTCGCGGTATTTTTGCACCATGGCCGCTATGGTGTCCGTACCGCCCGTACTGGCGTTGTAGGAAAGTCCCAGTCCCGAACTGATGCCAAGAAAGAAGGCACCCACGACAGTTGCCATAAACGGTTCGTCGGCCAAGAAGGTGCGCCCTGCCATGAAGTGCTGGGTGAGCGAAAGGCCGATGGCGAAGCATCCTACAGCGTAGATGGTTTTCACACAGAAACGCCACCCCAACACTTTGAGGGCAACGGCAAGGAGTATCAGATTGAGTACCAAATAACTCACTTGTGGGGGGATGTGGAAGCCCCAGTAGAGAATGGAGGCCAATCCTCCCACACCACCCATCGTGATGTGATTGGGCAAGAGGAATACACCAAGGCCCACACTACCCATAAACATGGATAGGGCGATAACGAGATAGTCGAGTATCTCTCTGCGTTTGGTCTTTTGTCTCATTTTCTTTTTGGTAACAGGGTTAAAGGTTCAGACAATCCGTAACGTTTGTTTCAAATTGCAAATTTAACAAAAAGTGCTGTATAAAACAAACAAAAATCTTGATAAATATGTCCTGCTGACGAAGAATAGTTTATCTTTGCATCAAGACAGGCTGTATTCTGCAAGATGGAGGCAATCTTGCATCTGCGCCATCTTTGCAGACAGAACGGCTGTTGCAGGGGGGGGGCAGTGCTCCGAAAATATCAAAAAACAAGCGATGAAGACAGATATAGCAACCTTTCGTGACGAAGTGTATAGTGTGGTGGAGGCCATCCCTATGGGTAAGGTCGTCACCTATGGTGATATTGCCCTGCTTGTGGGCAGACCTCACCACGCCCGACTGGTGGGGCGCATAATGGGCGAAGCACCAGCTATACGCCGGTTGCCTTGCCACAGAGTGGTGAACAGCCGTGGGTGCACAGTTCCGAATTGGCACGAACAACGTAGGATGCTTGAGGCAGAAGGCGTGTCGTTCAAAACCGACGGGTGTGTGGATATGCGTGCCTGTCGGTGGAATTTTATGGCAGAAGGATAGTTTACAGGCATTGGCGATAAGATGCAGGCATTGCCCCTGCCTGCAAATTCGTATTTTATATTAAATTATAAGAGATTCCTCGGTAGGTTCTATTTTTTTTTGTACTTTTGCAACTAAGTATATTCTAAAAGACGTCTAAATAGCATGAAGCTACCTTTCAATTCAGTCATATCGGGACTGGCTCTTATGGTGATTTTAGGCTTTACGCAGTGTGCCGGCCGCCATCATGGGACTTCCCGGGAGGAATCAACGGTTGAGGTGGGTCAACAAAGTTATCAGAAATTAGAACCCTTACGCGTGAACTTCTATTTGGAGCGTTCCGGTTCGATGACTCCCTATGACAGCCCCCGGGGGGACGGTTCTTTCAAAGCCGCCTTTGTGTCGATGTTGAATAGTGTGTCCGGAGATGCAAACAGGCTCTATATCGTCAATGACAGCATCTACCGGTATCCCAAGGGAATCCGTCAATTTATCAGTGACGATAATATTTTCGCATCTTCCAAAGGTATTGGAGACCCCTCCTATACTGATTTTCAACGCATTTTTCAGGCGATTCTTGAAAATACCGAAAAGAACGAAATTTCTGTTTTGTTCACAGATATGATTTATTCGGTCAAGACGATGGAAGGGACAAACCCTCGGAAAATCTTTTCGGATGCCACCGGCATGATTAGTTCGGTATTCAAGCAGCGCGTGGGAGACATGTCGCTGTTGGTCGTTCAGATGCAGGGCTCTTATGATGGGGCTTATTACCCTTACAATTCTCCCTTTTCCGGACAGCAATATACCGGTGTCAGACCTTATTATATTATTGTTGCCGGAAATCGGCAGGCTATGAAACGACTGGAAGCTGATGACAGGTATGCTGCTTTTTGTGACTTTACACGGCTCAAAGGCTATCGTGACATGTATCTCTACCAGTTGTTTGGAAATGGGAGTGGGAGCGACAAAGCCTTTATACCTTATTCGGAATTCATGTTGAGTCATGAGGAGATCAGGGGCCGTTTTAAGCCGGACAGTGACAACTTGAATTGCGTCACCGGGCTTGAAGCCGACAAAGAGACGGGGAATGTCCGCTTGGCTCTGGCTGTTGACTTGGGGAGAAAGTTCATTCCGGCATCGGTATTGACCAATCCGGCCAACTATGCCATTGACAGGAAGGGCGTGAAGATTGAGAAAATTATCTCCATAGACAAGACCAAACTTTCCAAGCCCGAGCGCAACCGCGCCTTGTCGGCCACCCACATATTTATATTGAAGGTCTCTGATATAGCCTCCAAGGAGGAAGTGACCATTTCATTGCCGGATAAATTGGCTGATTGGATAGGAGAAAGCAACAGTGACGATGATACAAACCTTTCAGGAACAAAGTTCTCGAAAACAACTTTCGGACTTAAATATATCCTTGGGGGCATCTACGACAGCTACAGGCGGACATCGGTCAACTCGGGATGGGGAGAACCCTGCTATTTCAAGATAAAACTGATTTTGGAGAAATAACATCATCAAAGTGAAATGAAAAAGAATACAATATTATTGATTGCAGGCGTTGTTGTCACGCTACTTTTCATCATTTTAGCCATTCCTCTGTTTGAGGCGATGTATTATGAGAGAGAATTTTCTACAGCCATGTATGATGAGAATATCTATATGCTGGTGAGCGTTGTTACTGCTATTGTTGCCTGGGCCGTAGCAGGGGTTTTCTACTATGTGATCAACAGTGTAAGTTTTTCCCGTTGGTATCATTGGCTCATTATGCTGGCAGTAGCTGCCCTCGTGACACCAACGATCAATTATTTCTACGCCGATGGTGTCTTTGCGGCTATGGACTATGATTTCGGGCATCAGCTCTTTTCATTTGCCGTCGTAAACATGTTGGTGGAAGTCGTCCTTTTTGTGGTAGCTTCTTTCTCTATGCGTTGGTGGAGCAGCAATTGTCGCCATACACCTATTCCCGAATAGATGGACAAACGTAAACCTATGAAGCAACAAATGTATCAAAAGTAAAAACAAATATGAGATTATTTCTCTTTCTGGTTGGCGGAACCGGTTCGCGGGTGCTAAGGCCCCTGATCATGCAGTTTGCCGCTGGTGTGCATCCTCTCAATGAACAGGGGGTGCCTATGCCGTTGGAAGTGGTGCCCATTATTGTCGACCCACATAAGGCCAATGAAGACTTGAAGCGCACCGACAATCTCCTTCGTTGGTATAAACAGATTCGCCGTTCCCTGTATGGCGATTCGCCGGATGAGACACGGGGCTTTTTTTCTGTGAAAGTGTCAACGTTAAGCGACATTCTGCCGGGAGGCTCCAATTTGAGTGACACTTTCCTCTTTAATATGGGGAGCATTGCATCCAAGAAGTTTCAGGATTTTATCTCATATTCCACACTTGACACCGGTAATCAGGCGTTGTGTTCAATGATGTTTTCCAATTATCAACTGGACACCAAGATGGATATAGGCTTTGTTGGTTCGCCGAACATCGGAAGTGTGGCACTCAACCAATTTAAGGACAGTGAAGAGTTCCGCCAATTTTCCAATGTGTTTCAGAAACAAGATCGCATTTTTGTTGTCTCTTCCATCTTCGGAGGTACCGGGGCGGCCGGTTATCCCATCATTGTGAAGAACATACGCAATGCCGCCAGCAATCCCAACATCAATAACCGGGGAGATTTGCGCGATGCCCGCATTGGAGCGCTCACGGTATTACCTTATTTTAATGTCCAGCAAGACGAGAACAGTCCGATATCCCGGGCTGACTTTATCTCTAAAACCAAGTCGGCACTATTCTACTACCATGACAATCTGACTGGTCTCAGGCAGGGTGGAGTGGAGCGGCCGGAATCGAAACTCAATGCCTGCTACTATGTGGGAGATGAGATACCCAGCAATCCCTACTTCAATGATCCTGGAGGTAACGGGCAACGCAACGATGCCCATGTGGTGGAATACGTGGGAGCTTTGTCGATACTTGACTTTATGGGCATTCCCGATGAACGGCTTGTGACGGTTGGCGGCAATGCGCAGAATCCGATATACAAGGAATACGGACTGGCCAACGACAAGATGCAGCTCAGTCTGAAAGATTTCGGACTTCCGACACGCGTGCTTGTCAACAAGCAAATGCTCAAGTTTCACTTGGCTTATATGTACATCACACACCAACTGCGTCAGGACATAGGCCGCGGATATACCCAAGATAAGCCGGAACTGACAAATGGTTTCCTGACAACAAGTTTCTTTACTACACTGACCAACGATTTTTTTGTGGGCTATCTCACTTGGTTGAAAGAGCTCAAAGGCAATCAGCGCAGTTTTGCACCTTTTGATTTGAGTGCAGAAAAGTTGGCAGATGCGTCTGTCGATATGCTCCCTAAATCGGGACTCTTCAAATCAGCACTTGACTACAAATCCATTCTTTCGTCCATGAACAAGGCGAGTCAAGCAGCAACTAAAGCCAATCGCTTTGCGGGTGACAAGGTAAGTCTCAAACTGTTGAGTCTGTTGGAAGAGACACTGGACACATTGGTAGATGAAAAATTCAATGGGGTTGTTTAATTCGTAGAATATCAGATTTATGTCCAAGATATTAAGCTATAACAAGAAAACCACAGGAGAAGGTTGGATATCCTTAAACAGTCAGTACAATGCGGATGAAATAGAGATGATAGCTGATCCCAACGGGGGGCTTGCACAGACTCCCCGAACGGCCATCCCGTCACCTTTCGCCCAAATGGACTTGGTGAAAAACGCCTTTTCCCGTTTGGCTGCCCATGCCAATCTGCAAGGCGAACTGATGGATGAGAAGCTGGTGGCCAATGCACTCGATGTAGCCCAACTGTTTTTCAATTATGGGGAGTTGCACAATTTGTTGCGCATTGTCGAGTGGAACAAAACCACAGAATTGGAAGCCTTGAAGCAAGAGCCCCAGCATCGGCTGCTCGGCGACACCCTTGAGATGTATCTTGAGCAGGACAAAGATGCTTTCAATTTTGATAGGATGGACAGACTTTTCTTTCTGGTCTATGGCAATCAGGTGGTAGGTTCCACTTCTCCTGTCACATTATTTATGGCATCTCCCAATGCACGTGAAGGGATGTATAAGATTCCGGTGGAGCAGAATATCAACATATTTGATGAATGGCGGCCACTTTGGGAGCGCAACGAACCGTTCATCAAGTACATCTATGCTTTGTTTACCGCCTATCCCGAATTGAAGAAACTTTGTGGAGAGGTGAACAGATATCTCATCACGTGCTTCCCTCTACTTAAGCAACAGCTGCAAGAGATTATCTTGAAAGAAATAGGCAATCCAACGGCACTTGATACAGAAAGCGTAGAGAAGGCTAAGACCTTTCTTGAATCCAACTATTCGCGGATGGATGACGGGGTGGAAGCTTTGGGTATTCCGTTTTTTTGCACACGCGCAGAAGATATCCAAGCAGCCATTCAGGCCAGTGATTTTCGAATAGTGCCCTCACGGGAGGTGGACGATTGTCTGCCACTGGTGCTCCAAAATCATTTGAATGCTCCTTCGAGCGATGCTTTCCGTTATGTTACGGGGGCGTGGGATGATAGCATTGAGATTCGCCCGACCGATTATGCAATACCGGTTGAGAAGCGTGTGCTTCCGGGAACAACTCATCAATACCCGTGGCTTACAGTCAACGATTTTCTTCAACCGTCTATGATCAAGCTTGATTACAGTCTTGACCGTGATAGTTTCTTTGATGGGAATTTGACCATTGCCAATAGAGAAGTTGATAATTGCGATTTTCTATTACCCTTGAAGCCACTTTACTTTAAATACTTTAATGTAAATGATTTGTGGGGAACGATAGGGGGGCGTCCTCGCTTTGAATTGGTTCATGGACGGCTGGGCAGTGTAGATACTGTGAAGGCTGTCCTCAGAATCCCCGTTCAGAAAAATGGGGCATACATCACTTTGCAGCGTACCTATATTGAGTCACCGGATGGGGAGTTGAGCTATGATGTTGCTAACGACCGTGGTCGCTTTGTGACAGTTCCATTTGCATTAAGTGTGTTCCCGTTTGTCCGAGCCCCCGGATTGGGGCAATACAATGTACAGTTGGTCGACAGGGCTTTAGGAGCATTGGAAAACAGCCGGTTATCTTTGGAGTTCTTTAAGAATGGATATCTGCAACGTCTTGATGAACAAGAGGTTGTCGTTAGAGATCGTTCTCTGAAAAATGACAAGCGGGTAGGTTCCAGTTACTATCGTTTGGAGACGGATTTCGATTACATGAATGTTGTGCTGACCGATGAACGTGGCAATCAGGTTGCTGTGGGCACAGTTTGTCCTAAGTGGGCTGAATATATTCCCGGTTACGACGCGTTTACCTTTGCTGTCGACTTTGGAACGACCAACACCCATGTAGAATGTATGAAGGGAGAAGGAATGCCCGAACCAATACGAGTGGACTCCACGGGAAAAGACAGGCTGTTGGCTACATTATATAATGGTGAAAGCATTCTGTATGATGTCATCATTAAGCAAGAATTCTTGCCAAAGGTGATAGGTGAAGACTACGGTTTCCCGCAGCGCACAGTGCTCAGCGAATGCGAACGTATGGATGCGCGCAATGTGGATAATATCATAGCATTGGGTGATGCCAACATTCCCTTCATCTATGAGAAAGAGAGTATAGGCTACGGCAACAGGGTGGTTCCCAATCTGAAGTGGAGTACGGATATATCCACAGCCAAGCGTGTAAAGGCCTATCTCACGGAGGTCGCTTTACTGATGCGTACTAAAGTTTTGCTTGAGAATGGCGACCTACAGAAGACCCGTCTTGTGTGGTTCTATCCATTGAGCATGAAGGTCGGCACGGTCAGAAAAATGCAGGAGACTTGGGCCAAGATTTTTAAAGAAGTGTTCGGTGTGTCGGCCGATGATCATAATCTCATCCAAATGCCTGAATCAGTGGCACCTTATTATTTCTATAAGGGGTCGAGTAGATTCCGCGGTGCAGCATCGACAGTCGCATCCATAGATATAGGAGGTGGGTCGAGTGACGTGGTTGTTTACGAGAGTAATGCCCGGCAGCCGGTGGTTTTGACATCATTTCGCTTTGCTGCCAATGTGCTGTTTGGTGATGGTTTTTCCGAAATACCGCATGGCGATACCAATCCCATGTTGGTGAAATATGTCGATTATTTCAAACGCCTTTTCGATGCCGATGATGATAAGTATGGAGAACTGAATGGCATTCTTGATGACATTACGTCAAAGAAGAAGTCGGAAGACATCAATGCTTTCCTCTTCTCGGTGATTAACAATAAGGTGATAAAAGACAATGATGTCTTTTCATATAACCAACGGTTGAATGAAGATGGGGCGCGTAAGATCATCTTTATCTATTTCTATGTCACGCTGATCTATTATGTGGCCAATTTGATGAAACATCATCGGCTGGAAATGCCACGTAGCGTAATGTTCAGTGGAACAGGGGCAAAGGTTTTAGACATCGTCGGACAACAGCGTGACCTGGATTTACTCACACAAATGGTTTTTGAACGTGTTTATGACAAAAAGTATGACGCTGACGGCTTTGCCGTCGTTATGGAAAAGAGAGAACCTAAGCAGATTACATGTCGGGGCGCGTTGCTGCAGGTCAGAGACAATGGAGGAACTGCGCAGGTTTTTGAGCTCAACCGATTGATGGATAATTTTGACAACCCCCTGAAGATGAATTATTCCATGATAGACAAAGAACGATTGGTCTATGACGACATGGAGTCAGATGCCCTCAGAACCAAACTTGTGGATGAAGTCAGACGCTTCAACAACTTTTTCATCTCTTTGTGTGATGATATCCATGTCACAGATCGTTTCTTGGTAGATTTAAAGAGCCTGAATTTGTTTAAAGAACTGGTTAATAAGGATTTGGAGCATCATCTTGTGAATGGTTGGAATTTTGTTAACAAAAATCAAGAAGACAAGAATGGTGGTGACGCCATTGAAGACACCATGTTCTTTTATCCCATTATTGGCAGTATTCGTGATAATCTTATAGAAAATCTGAACTGATGTTTGGTAGTAAGGTCGCAAAACAAATAGAGGAGAGTGTCGCTCCCTTGTTGGAGAGAATTGCAGCGTTGGAAACGGCTAATACAGACTTAAAAGAGCAAGTGGAATCGCTTGCTGCAAAGATAGATGTATGTTGCGAGCGTATTGACAAACTCGAAAGTGCCTTGTCCGGACAGTATAGAAAAGAAGAAATGATGCTAGACGCTTCGGAAGCTATACAGAACGAACAAGGAGATGACCATCTGTCTCTTATACACATCTCCGAGCCCACGAGACCCTAAGACATCTCGT
>ERZ1026973.185-NODE-185-length-23434-cov-13.004235_pt1 | contig 23434 bp, 15 predicted proteins | sample MGYA00519562_ERZ1026973 | MGnify/ENA primary metagenome ERZ1026973 (study PRJEB26926, sample SAMN06164670) | human gut metagenome | biome: ENVO:00009003; feature: ENVO:2100002; material: ENVO:00002003 | host: Homo sapiens | place: USA | collected 2012 ...
GAATAAAGTCTAACATGAGGAATATGAAGTGTCCAATAAAAATTTCATAAATAGATAGAGTCAAAAGAAAAGCCATTGATACTGTATACATCAAATATTTAGGGGGTACATCTTCAAAAAAGATTATGGTATAATAATACTCTTATAAGAAACCAAGTCAGGAAATGATATTTTATAGCAAAGGAGGCAGAGGATGCTGCATGTAGCTGTTGTAGAAGATGAAACAGAGTATCGTGGATTGATACAGGAAATGGTGGGCAGATATGCAAAGGAATATGATCTCCAGATTCAGACTACAGCATTTCAGGACGGCAGAGAGTTGGTTCAGAATTATCAAAAATTTGATATTCTTCTGATGGATATCGAAATGCCTCATCTAAATGGTATGGAGGCAGCTCAGAAGATACGGGGGCTGGATAAGGAGGTAGTGATTGTTTTTATCACGAATATGGCGCAGTATGCGATCAAGGGCTACGAAGTAGATGCGCTGGATTTCATTTTAAAACCGCTCAACTATTATACCTTTTCCATGCGTTTTACAAGAGCTGTGGGAAGAGTGAAAAACCGGGAAGGAAAAAGGATCTGTCTGAATCTTCCGGATGGGGCGAAATTTCTGGACAGCAGAGAGATCTATTATGTAGAGATCCAGAACCGGATGCTCCACTATCACACGAAAGCAGGAGTATTTACGATTCGCGGAGCATTAAAGGACGTGCAGGAAGAGCTGGAAGACTGGCATTTTGTAAAATGCAATCAGTGTTATCTGGTAAATTTGAAGTATGTTTCCGAAATCAGAAAAAACATTGCGGTTGTGGGTGGAGATGAGCTGGAAATCAGCAGGAGAAACAGACCTGCATTTCTGAGTGCAGTGGTAGATTTTCTGGGAGGCTGATGCAGGAAAGGGAAGAGGGAAACGATGAGTGAAAATCTAAAGCTGGGAATGGAGAGCCTGTGGTATGGGATTAATTTATGGATATCCTGTCTGGTGTTTCTGCTTCCGCTGAGAAGAAAGACACATTTTAAAGTCAGACTGATTCTATCGGGAGCAGTATGTGTTTTAATTTTGTCCGGAGTATATTATTTGATAGAAAATCTTACAGACTGGAGCTACTGGGGGCAGGTTCCCCTTTTATTTATTACGTATTTTAGTGCGGTTCTGATTTTTTACAATTGTGTGAAGGGCAAGGGATTTGGCCTCTGGTATTGTGGTGTATGGGGAACGATGACATTTTTGCTGGTACTGGAAACCAGCTATGTACTTTGCAGTCCACTGCTGGGAGATTTGGGAAACTGGCTTTTGAAAATTTTATTTTCGGTGGCAGTAAATGTGGCCATAGGACTGACACTGGCTCGCTGGATGCCGGAAAAGGGGCAATATCAGATTGGCCCGAGACAGATGGTTTCTGCATGGGTGTTTTGTATTATGTCAGAAAATTTGTTTATTTACGCAAAGGTCGATCCGGGGGCTGCTTTATTCAACATTGTGTTGCAGTTTTATTGTATCACCTTATTGTATCTGCAAAGTGCATTGTTTAAAAAGAGCAGTATGAGAAAAGAGCTGGAAACCATTCAGCTTCTCTGGCATCAACAAAAAGGGCAGTATCAGCTGTCCAAAGAGACGATAGAGCTGATCAATCACAAATGTCATGATCTGAAGCATCAGGTACAGGCGATACGTGCTGTCAAAGATGAAAAAGAGAGGGAAACATATCTCGAAAAAATTGAAAAATCCGTGCAGATCTACAGTGCTATCGTGAGAACAGGAAATGAAATTCTGGATACCATTTTGACAGAAAAAAGTCTGATCTGTGAAAATAGCGGGATTCATATCAACTGTGTGGCAGATGGATCTCTGCTGGCTTTTATGAATCCGGTAGATTTGTATACATTGTTTGGAAATGCTCTGGATAACGCAATTGAAGCGGTGAGAAAGCTGGAAAGCAAAGAAAAAAGAGTGATTGATATCATGCTGTACGAAAGACAAAGCTTTCTGATGCTGCAGATAGTCAATCCGATGTGCGGAGAAGTGAAGTTTGAGGATGGACTTCCGCTTACGACAAAGGCGAAGAACGGATATCACGGATATGGAATGAAGAGCATGCTCCATACCATTCAAAAATATGAGGGACATTTGACAACAGAGGTAAAAAATGGATGTTTTTATTTCAACGTTATGCTTCCTCTTGAAAGAGATTCCAACAAAAAGTAGAAGAGACACAAAGGGTCTGGTCAGTGAGCCAGGCTCTTTTTTGTAAAAAATTTACCCACTTACACCACAAGAAATACCACCTGAACAAAAACGGTTGTACTTGCAAATTATTGCAGATATAATCATTTCGAAATAAATTGAGAAGTGTAAGAAATAACAAAAACATGGAGTAATTACTATGCGAACCAGTAAAATGAGAAGAGAAATTGAACTGAAGAAAGGCTGGGTGTTCACAGGGCGTGACGGAAAAGCGGTCAAAGTGGATTTACCGCATACCTGGAATGCAGTGGACGGACAGGATGGAGGAAATGACTATTATCGAGGAACCTGTCACTACAGCACTACATTTGCAGCCCCGGATCTTGACAGCAAGACCCAGAGAGTATATCTGGAGTTTCAGGGAGTAAATTCCTCTGCCGAGGTGGTGTTAAACGGTCAGAAGGTGATGAGTCATGACGGCGGATATTCCACATTCCGTGCAGATGTGACAGAGTTTTTAACAAAAGAAAACAAGTTAGAAGTAGCAGTGGATAACAGTGTCAACGACAGGGTATATCCTCAAAAAGCAGATTTCACATTTTATGGTGGAATTTACAGAGATGTTCTTCTTCGTATTGTATCAAATGAACATTTTGAGATGGACTACTACGGCGGAGACGGTGTAATGGTAACGCCGACAGTAGAAGGAAAAGATGGAAAGGTTCATGTAGAGAGTTTCCATAAGGCAGAAAATGCTGAAGTAGCAGTAACTTTAATTGATGCACAGGGGAATCCTGTAGCAAAAGGTGAAGGAAAAGATGTGACGATTACGATACCGGATGTACATCTTTGGGATGGAGTGGAAGATCCATATTTATATACAGCAGTAGTAGAGTTGATGAAAGACGGAGAAGTCAAAGACGACGTTTGCATTCCATTTGGTGTCCGTACATTCAGCGTGGATCCGAAAAAGGGATTTTTCCTGAACGGACGATCCTATCCTCTGCATGGAGTATCCAGACACCAGGACCGGAAGGAAATCGGAAATGCATTAACAAAAGAACACCACAGAGAAGATATGGAATTTATTCGTGAGATCGGGGCAAATACAGTTCGTCTCGCGCATTATCAGCATGATCAGTATTTCTATGATCTGTGTGATCAGTACGGAATGATTGTCTGGGCGGAGATTCCATACATCTCAGAACATATGCCAAACGGACGGGAAAATACCATTAGCCAGATGAAAGAGCTGATCGTACAGAATTACAATCATCCAAGTATTGTTACATGGGGAATATCCAATGAGATCACGATTTCCACAAAGGATAATAAGGATATGCTGGATAATCACCGTGAACTCAATGAGCTGTGTCACAAAATGGATTCCACACGTCCTACAACACTGGCCTGCTATGCAGTGTGCGGTCCTTTCAACAAGGTAGCACATCTGTCTGACTTAGTAAGCTGGAACTTGTATTTGGGATGGTATGTTCCAGGGTTGTTTTTAAATGACTGGTGGATCAGCTTTTTCCACCGCGTGTACCCTAACAGGTGTTTGGGATATTCTGAGTATGGCTGTGAAGGAATGCCGAATTTACATTCCTCACGTCCAAGAAGAGGAGACCATACAGAAGAATATCAGAGTCTCTACCATGAATTTATGCTGAAATGTTTTGAGCGTCATCCGTATATGTGGAGTACCCACGTATGGAACATGTTCGATTTTGCGGCAGATGCGAGAGATCAGGGTGGAGAGCCGGGAATGAATCATAAGGGACTTATGACATTCGACCGGAAAGTAAAAAAAGACAGCTTCTACATTTACAAAGCGTACTGGAGCAAAGAGCCTTTCGTACATCTTTGCGGAAGCCGCTACGTAGACAGAACGGAAGCAGTCACTACAGTTAAGGTTTATTCGAACCAGACAAAAGTTGCATTATATGCAAACGGCAAGCTGCTGGAAGAAAAGACAGGCAATAAAGTCTTTGAATTCCGGGTTCCGTTAAACGGAGAAGTTCGTCTGGAAGCTGTGTCCGGTCAGGCAAAAGATACGAGCACAATTCGCCGTGTCAGCCAGCCAAATCCGGATTACAAGCTCAAAAAGAGCAAAGGAAAGAGCCAGAACTGGGTATAAGAAAAAAGCAACTGCAAATCTTGCAGAAGAAATTGAAATAAGAAACGAGTAAATCGGATGGTCCTCTGCTTTTTACAAAGCAGAGGTGCTGTTTTAGGCAAAGAGACAGACCGCCGCATCCGGGCGGGAGAATGGAGAATAATATGAAACAGGAATCTACTCAGGCAACATCTGTCAATGCTCTGAACAGGGCAAAGATGTATCAGCTTGTTCTTTTCCCTATGAATAATGGGGCGACAAATGTCTATTATATTTTGACAATGAACTTTATTGCATATTATGCAAACGGAGTTCTTGGCTTATTGCTGGCGTTTGCAACTACAATGGTAACATTGATGCGTGCAGGAGATGCGTTCATTGACCCGATCATCGGAGCAATCATGGACAGAACTTCTACCAAATGGGGAAAATTCAGACCGTTTATGGTAATCGGAAACCTGATTATGATTGTATCCTCAATTTTACTGTATTTTGGAACCCGTATCATTTCTGAGGATATGATGTGGCTGCGTTATTTATGCTTTATTTTATTCTACGCACTGAATATGGTTGGATATACATTCCAGACATCGGTTACACGTTCAGGACAGACATGTCTGACAAATGACCCGAAACAGAGACCTCTGTTTACAATCTTTAATACGATTGCCAGCCTGATCGGTATGGGGCTTGTACAGTTTCTTGCGCCGATCGTAACCGGAGGAAATTACAGAACAGAAGAATTCTTTAATATCATGATTCCTCTGGCGATGATCGTATCAGCGATCATGACTGCACTGGCTGTTATCGGTATTGCAGAAAAAGATCGTCCGGAATTCTTTGGACTTGGTGGAGAAGGCGGAAAAGAAAAAGTTAAAATAAAAGAATATGTAGCTATTTTAAAAGCAAACAAAGAACTGCAGAGACTGATGATCGCGGGTGCAGGATGTAAGCTTGCATTCTCGATCGCAACGAATATGACGGTTCTGGCGATGCTTTACGGAGCGATGATGGGAGATTACAAAGGTCTGTATCTTCCGATGATGATCGTCGGATATGTGTTTTCCGTTCCGTTCTTCCTGTTGACAGTACGTACTTCACAGAAGAAAGGACAGAAGGCATCTTTAATACTCTATATCAGCGTCGCACTTGTTATGTACATCGGTGTTTTAGCATTGCTTCTGTTGTGGAAACCGGAAGTTGCAGCGATGAATCTGAGTCTGACAAACCTGAATCTCTATACGATTCTGTTTATCCTTTTCTTCGGAATCGGATACGGAGCATACTATGCAACAGCAGATATGCCGATTCCAATGGTTGCAGACTGTTCAGATTACGAAACATTCCGTTCCGGACGCTATATTCCGGGAATTATCGGAACCTTATTCTCACTTGTGGATAAGCTGGTAAGCTCTCTGGGATCTACAGTAGTAGGAATTGCGGTGACAATCATCGGACTGTCAACACTTCCGGATGGAACAACCCCTTATTCAGAGGGAATGCATACGATTGTAATCATTTTATTCTGTGTTGTTCCAATGCTTGCATGGATCGCAACACTGATCGCAATGCGCGGATATAAACTGACCGGTGCAAGAATGAAAGAAATTCAGGCAATCAATGCAGTGCGTAAGGATGCGATCAGCAAAGGAATGAGCGTAGAAAACGCAATGCAGAAATGGCGGACGATCGATCAGGTGCCGGATGAATTTAAAGCGCACTAAAAGTGAAAAAGTAAACATATAGAAGAAATATCCTTTCATCAGATATGCTCCCTTTCGGGAAGGCAGTTAAAATAACAAGACTGTTCTCCCGGGAGGGGGCATATTGTGTTACAGAACTATTTGTACCTGAAACCGACTTCGTGTTATAATATTACAGACACAAATCAACGAGATACGGAGAAAATTATGCAGTTACGATACGAGATCCCGGACACATTCTGGAGTTTGTTCCGTTCGGTAAACCGGGAGATTTACATGGAGTCGCTGTTGGTGATCAATGAGGAATATCAGTACAGTAATTATTTTCTGACGAAAGAAATCTGTGTGCAGGTATTGAGTGATATGAATGCACAGAAACAGGTTTTGCTTCAGCGGGAGGAGAACGAGACGGACTTTGACATGTTGGAGACGACAGCATCCCGCATTTTACGGTGGCTTTTAAAGACCGGATGGCTGAAGAAGATCGAAGATTACAGTACGATGACCACAAATATTGTGATACCGGATTATGCGGCGGTTTTTATTGAGGCATTTGAGCGACTCACGTCCGAAGAGCTGGAAGAAACAGAATTATATATTCAGAATGTATATGCCACACTGTTTTCCTTTCAGAATAATTCCAGAGTAAATCTGAATATGCTCAGGACGGCCCTGATCAATACAAGAAAGCTGAACAAAGCGCTGCAGGATATGCTTCATAATATGGACAAGTTTTTCGAGAGGCTTTTGGATCAGGAGTCTTACGGAGAACTTTTGCGGGAGCATCTGGACGGGTATGTGGAAGAAATTGTCAAGAAAAAGTATCATATTTTAAAAACATCAGACAATTTTTATATCTACAAGATGGACATTAAAAAATGTCTCCGGGATATGCGGGAAAATGAAGAATGGATCGAAAGCATCCGGCAGAAAGCAAAAGCAGCAGGAGATACGAAAGAGGATGTGTTAGATCTGCTGGATCTGATCGAACGGGGATTTGATGACATTGAACACAGGATCTCCAATATGGACAGAGAGCATTCCAAATATGTGCGGGCAACCGTGAGCCGGATGAATTATCTGTTAAGCGGAGAGACTGATACCAAAGGGCTGGTGGTGCAGCTTCTGAATAAAATATCTGCGCAGGAAGAACCGGAGAAGCTGCTTACGGAAGCAGGAAAACGGATGAACCTGTCTCTGTTTGAGATGATTTCCGAAAAATCATTGTATAAGAGAAGAAAACAGAGGACAGACTTTATCAGCCAGATGGGACAGGATGAAGAATATGAAGATCTGAACCGGGAGGATGTGCTGAAGTTAAACCGGATTCAGATGCGCTACAGCAGACAGGAGATTGAGGATTTTATCGAAGAGCATATGGAAAACGAAGTGATGGACGCCGGAACACTTCATATTACAGAAGAGACAGCATTTGAAAAACTGATCCTGGCATATGACTACAGTACCAGAAAGAACAGTAAATATCGGGTATTGAATGAGGAGGAGACAGTCATCCAAAGTGGACAGTATCAATATCCGGCATTAAAATTTGTGCGAAGGAGACCGCAATGATCGAATATTACGAACAGCTTTCGGAAGAAGAGCAGGACGATATCAAACATGTGATCCAGACATTATATCGTCAGACCTTTCTTCTGGAACGAAAATTTGAAAAACGGACCGGGCGGATGGTTCCGGTCAGGGAGTACCGTGTATGCAGCAAGCACAGGGAATTTCTGGAGGAATATTTTGCAGTTGCCGGAATCACACTGCAGGAAAATCTGCATATGGGCGTCATGTACATCCAGGGAGAGACACTATGGGGAGAAAAGCTCTCCAGACTTGCCACAATCTATATTCTGGTGTTAAAGCTGATCTATGATGAGCAGATGGCAGCAGTGTCATCCAGCAGCCATATTGTGACCACTCTTGGAGCAGTGAACGGAAAAGCGGGAGAATTCCATGTGTTAAGCGGCCTGCCGTCCCCGACAGAGATGCGGAGGACTGTTGCATTTTTGAAAAAATATCAGATTGTGGAACCTGTGGATGTGATGGAGGAGCTGGATGAGAACAGCAGACTTGTCATTTATCCGTGCATCAATACAGTGCTGCTTGGAGATGATATCAGAGAACTATTAGAGACGTTCAGCGAGGAGGAAGACAGTGGAGACAAAACAGGCGTTCAAAGCGCTCTCGAAAATCTGCCTGAATAACTGGCATTACATAGACAGAAAAGTACTTACTCTTAATCAGGGAATCAATTTCTTTACCGGACATTCCGGAAGTGGAAAGTCTACAGTGATCGACGCCATGCAGATCGTACTGTACGCGAACACAGACGGAAGAGGATTTTTTAATAAGGCGGCAGCAGACGACTCTGACCGTTCTCTGATCGAATATTTAAGGGGAATGGTGAACATCGGGGAAAATAACGAATCCCAGTATTTGAGAAACCAGAATTTCTCCAGTACGATCGTTCTGGAGCTGGAGCAGACAGATACGAAAGAAAAGCAGTGCGTGGGAGTGGTATTTGATGTTGAGACAGCCACAAATGAGATCAATCGCCTGTTTTTCTGGCATAAAAGCGGGCTTCTGGAAAATCAGTACCGGGCGGATAAGCGCTGCCTGACGACATTTGAAGTCAAAGAATATCTGCAGCGGACATTTTCAAAGGAAGAGTATTATTGTGGTCCGAGCAATGAGAGATTCCGCAGACAGATGTATGACATTTATCTGGGTGGTCTGGATATCGAAAAATTTCCTCGTTTGTTCAAGCGAGCCATTCCGTTCCGTATGAATATCAAACTGGAAGATTTCGTGAAAGAATATATCTGTATGGAACAGGATATGCACATTGAAGAGCTGCAGGAAAGTGTGATGCAGTATGGAAGAATGCGCGGGAAAATCGAAGAGACCATGGAAGAAATCGGGTATCTTCAGGAGATCCGGGGTTCCTATCGGCAGTATGAAGAAAAACAGGAAGAGACGGCGTCCTGTACCTATCAGATTTCCAGGCTGGAAATCCTGCATCTGCAGAGTAAGATCCAGGAACTGAATGACCGGATGAAAGAGACACAGACGGAGATTGCAGGACAGGAAGCGAAAAGAGTCAATCTGGAGAAAGAGCAGGCAGAACTTCAGAAAGAATACGAAGCAATAATTTTGAAGATTGCGGACAGTGGTTATGCAGCCATGGAAAAAGATCTGGAGAGTCTGAACGAAGCCCTGGAACGGCTGCAGAACAGTAAGGCAAGATGGAAAAAGACTGCAGATGGTCTCAAAGAGTGGAAAGAAAAAGATATGACGCCGAACCAGACCTTGTGGGATATTGACCGGTTTGTTTCTGGAAAGATCACGGAAGGTGAGCTGGAAAGGCTGCAGATAAGTCTGACACAGATCCGGGAAGAACTGGAAGAAGAGCGTCAGGAGACAGATGCCAGACTTCGCGCGGTCAAAAAAGAAGAAAAGGCAGCACGGGAAGAATTAAAAGAGCTGAAACAGGGAAGAAAAGCCTATCCAAAAGAACTGGAAGAAGCGAGATATGAGTTGAGAAACCGGCTGCATGAGAAGTGCGGCAAGTTTGTCAATGTGCAGATTCTGGCAGATCTTCTGGATGTGCGGGACGAACGCTGGCACAATGCCATCGAAGGATATCTCGGAAACAACAAGCTGCTTCTAGTCGTGGAACCAAAGTACGCGAAAATTGCCATGGAAATCTATCAGGACATGGATAAGAAGAAATTTTTCCGGGCAGCAGTTCTGGATACAGAAAAAGTACAGGAGACAGAATGGGAAGTAAAAGAAGGAGCCCTGGCACAGGAACTGATCGCAAAAGAGCCGTATGTGCAGGCATACATCAATTTCTTCCTCGGAAATGTCATCAAATGTGAAAGTATCGAAGAGCTTCGTCAGAACCGGATCGGAATCACTGCAGACTGTGTGCTGTACCACAGTTTCCGTCTGCAGCATATCAATCCGGAAAATTATACGAGAAGGGCATATATCGGAGAGACCAGTATGCGTCAGAGAATCCGCCGTCTGGAAGAAAAATGTGAGAGTCTTCAGGAGGAACGGATTCCACTGCAGGAAATGCTGGAAGAAATCCGCAGGATCTCTCAGCTGGAAGGACTGACACAGCCTCTGGAGGATTACAGACAATGGCTGTCTGATCTGCAGAAAATTCCGGCAAAGGAGGCAGAAAAGGCCAGACTTCTGGATACAATGCAGAAGCTGCGAGAGGAATCCGTTCTGGTGTGGGAGCAGCAGAAACAGGAAATCCAGCAGAAGCAGGAAGCAAAGAAAGCAGAGATTGAGGCAGTTCAGAAAACCATCTGGAATCATCAGGAAAACGGAAAACGATTCCAGAACATGCAGGTAGATTTTAATGAACAGTTAGTGCAGAAAGAAAATGAATTCCGGCAGCAGGACAGAGAAAAATATGAGCCGGAATTTCAGGAGTATCTGGAGGGCAGACAGAGCCGCAATTATGAGTACCTGATGCGGGAACGTATCAAGAAAAAACAGCCTTTGGAAGATGCGCAGGAAAAAGCATATGAAAAACTGGTAGAAGCAAGGAGTGCATATCTTCGAAAATATCCGAACAGAACCTATTCTGCAACGATCCGTGACAATGACGTGTACGAAAAGCAGCTTTCAAATCTTGAGTGCGATAGCCTGGAAAAATACAGGGAAGAAGCACAGGAACAGGCGAGAGCAGCAGTGGAACACTTTAAAGTTGATTTTGTATCCAAGATTCGTTATGCAATCAAAGAGGCATATCAGAAAAAAGATGAATTGAACCGGATCATCAGCCGTCTGGATTTCGGAAAGGACAAGTATCAGTTTGTCATTACGAAAAACAAAGGTCCGGACGGACGATTCTATCGGATGTTTATGGATGACGCATTGGATATCAATCCGTCTCAGTTGAGTGACCACATGGAAAATCAGATGAACCTGTTTACCATGGAGCATGAGGAAGAATACGGAGATCTGATGAATGAGCTGATCGAGATTTTCATTCCGCCGGAGAATGCCACCAGGGAAGAGCTGGAGGAAGCCAGAAAAAATATGGATAAATATGCAGATTATCGCACGTATCTTTCCTTTGATATGCAGCAGATCGTGCAGGGAGAAAAGGATATGCGGATCGGTCTGAGCAAGATGATCAAGAAAAATTCCGGTGGAGAAGGTCAGAACCCACTTTACATCGCGCTTCTGGCAAGCTTTGCACAGATTTACAGAATCAATCTGTCTCCGAAGATCAAGCGTCCGCCAACCCTGCGTCTGGTTGTCCTGGATGAGGCATTTTCCAAAATGGATGCAGAGAAAGTAACAAGTTGTATTTCTCTGATCCGGGGACTGGGATTTCAGGCGATTATCAGTGCAACAAATGATAAGATTCAGAACTATCTGGAAAATGTAGACAAGACATTTGTGTATGCAAATCCGAATAAAAAGCATATTTCGATACAGGAATTTGAACGAATGGAGTTTGAACAGCTGCAAGGGGAAGAATGATGACGTGGATATAAAATTGTGGATTCGTGCATATTACCAGGATTTGCTGGAACGATCGGAAAATAAACGAAAAAAAGATCTTCTGGAATTATTAGCGGATGAGAAAAAATATGCCCCGTGCTTTGAAGGTCTGGATCAGCTTACAGAATCTGTTTTTAAAAGGATTTTCAGTAAAAAATATTTGGGAAATACAAAAACATTTGAACAAGAGATGCAAAGTCATGTCATCAGTACTGCGAAAAAATTCTGTCCGGATGTAGAAAAAGAAATGGATGACACGACAGTGCTTCAGCAGCTGTGGATCGAAGAATATGCACAAGAACTGTCTTTAAAAGGGAAACTGCATTTTTGTCTGAAAGAAGAAAATGGAAGCACTCAGGAGATTAATACAGAGTGTTATCGGTTCGGTACTACATTAAACAGTCAGACACTGGAGCATGCCGAGATAAAAGAAGTACAGAATATTCAGAAGATCGTGATATTTGAGAATAAAGCCAATTATATCTCTGCACCGTATAAGGATGGTATTCTATACTTATTTAGTCATGGATATTTTTCTCCAAAAGAATGTAGATTTTTAAAGCAGCTGCATCAAGTGTTAAAAAATCAGACATCCTGTGAAGTGCAATATTTTCACAGCGGAGATCTGGATTACGGTGGAATCAAAATTTTTCAGTATATACACAAAACAATCTTTCCGAAGTTAGAGCCGCTTCAGGTGGATGTTGAGACATATGAAGCATATCAGGAATTTACAGAAGTGATAGATCCGGAAACACTGGAAAAACTAAAGCGTGTTCAGGATGAAAATCCAAAGCTGCAAGAGCTGATCAAAAGGCTGATAGAAACAGGAAAAGGAATTGAGCAAGAGTGTTTTTTAATAGAGAAAAGAGGGAATCACATATGAAATTAATGATCGCATCAGATATTCACGGTTCTGCATATTACTGCAGAAAAATGTTGGAAGCTTACGACGGAGAAAAAGCAGACAAGCTCCTTTTATTAGGGGATATTTTATATCACGGCCCCCGCAATGATCTTCCGAAAGAGTATGCGCCGAAAGAAGTCATTGCCATGTTAAATGCAAGAAAACAGGAAATCTTATGTGTCAGAGGAAATTGTGACACGGAAGTGGATCAGATGGTTCTGGAATTTCCGATTCTGGCGGACTATTGTTTTTTGAATCTGGATGGACAGAATATTTATGCAACACATGGTCATGTGTGGAATCCGGGAAAGCTGCCGATGCTGAAAGCAGGGGATATTCTGCTGAACGGACACACACATATACCGGCATGTGAAAAGATTCATACGGAAGCAGATCAGAGTGTCATGTACATGAATCCGGGTTCTGTGTCGATTCCAAAAGAAAATTCAGAGCACAGCTACATGATCTGTGAGAATGGTGTGTTTGAATGGAAAAATTTAGAGGGAGAGGGTTATCAAATATGGAAGAGAGATACGCGTTGCTGATCGATGCGGACAATGTTTCAGCAAAATATATCAAACCGATACTGGATGAGTTATCCAAGTATGGGAATGTCACGTACAAGAGGATTTACGGGGACTGGACCAGCACCTACAATTCCAGCTGGAAAGAGGTGCTTTTGCAGAACTCAATCACACCGATCCAGCAGTTCAGCTATACTCATGGGAAAAATGCGACCGATTCGGCAATGATCATTGATGCCATGGATATGCTGTACACAAGCGAGCTGGAAGGATTCTGTCTGGTGTCCAGTGACAGCGATTTTACAAAGTTGGCAAGCAGACTTCGGGAAAGCGGAAAAATGGTGATTGGAATGGGAGAAGATAAGACACCGCCGCCGTTTCGAAAAGCCTGTGACATTTTTACCGTACTGGAATTGCTGTTAGAAGACAGCATGCTTGAAAAACCGGAAAAAGCAGCGGCACATGCAGTTGTAGGAAAAGAGTCCAAAAAAGAGTCTGCCGGTGCAGTCTCCAAGAGTCAGATTGAAGAAGCGGTCGTGAAGATTATTACAGAAAATCAAAACAACGATAAGGAGACAGGACTTGGAGAGGTCGGAAGCCGTCTGGTCAAACTGTACCCGGATTTCGATGTGCGAAGATATGGATACAGTCTGTTGTCCAAGTTTCTGGAAACATTTCCAAAACTGAAGCTGTTACAGGATGGAACAAAAGTATCCGTGACATTGTATGAAGATAAAAGTCAGCAGGAACGTATTGAAGAATATATTATGTACCAGTTGAAACAGGCGGGATGTCAGGGAGTATCTCTGGGAACTCTCGGAAATAAGATTCGAAATAAGTTCGGGAATTTTAAAGTGAGAGATTATGGATATTCGCAGTTTCAGCAGTATATCAAAAGCTTTCCGGATGTAGATTTAAAGGATGACGGAGAGCAGAAGTGGGCAGTGTTGGTAGGAAGGGGATAAGGTAAGAAAAAAACAATTGATAAGGGGTTACAAATTGTGATATATTAGTGAAACGGTGGGAAAAACAATCAAGATAGATTGTTTTTTATCGTCCAAAAGAAAAAGGGAGGAAAATAGTTATGAAACGAGTAGTATCAATCTTGCTTGCAGCAACCTTGATGCTGACATCAGGAACAGTGACCTACGCTACCGAAGAAAATCCTGTACAAATGGAATATCAGACTGAGGGTCAGGATGCAGTTCAGGCAGTAAATGGAACAGAACAGGCTCCATTGAAAGATATAGGAGTGGTTCAGGTATCAATTGCGCCGGGAATTACGCTGCAAAAAAGTGTAACGTTTACGGTTGGATTAAGTGGTCAGGAAAGTCAGAGCATTGAACTGGCAGCAAATCAGGAAATTCAGGATACAAAAGGAACAGTTCATTTTAGTCAGTTACCGGCAGGAACTTATGAGCTGACAGTGGCAGCTCCCGGATTTGCTACATACACACAGACAATCGAAGTGAACAGCAAGTCGTATGCTGTAAATTTGATGACAGGGTTTGTAGAGGGATATACCTATGAAGAGGGGGATTATCATCCGGGTGTGTTGCTGATTGGTGATGTAACAGGAGACGGAGTGATCGATGACACAGACCGTTCAGTATTAGTAGATGCGATTGATACAGAGCAGTCATCAGAATTGACGGATCTGACAGGAGATCAGAAAACAGATCTGGCAGATTTGGAATATTTTGCAAAAGGATATCAGGCAGAAGGGCACACACTGGCCTGCATAGAAGAATCTGTTTCTGCAGATGCGATCAGCCCGAAACCGGGAGAAGACACAAATGTGGAAGGAAACCTGGAGGATTTACTGAAAGGAGAAGGAAATGTTACACTTTCAACGCAAGGTGGAACAGAAATTTCAGAAGAACATCCTGTTTCAGTAGAGTTCGACCTTTCAGAAAGTGCAGACACACAAATTGACGGAATTCTAATTGAGACTAATAAAGAAAATCCAATTCAAAAAGCTACTGTGGATATTACATATATAGATGCAGAAGGAAACGAGCAGACCGTAACTGCACCGATAGAAAATGGAGTGGAGCACTTACTGAGAACTAGTGATGTGCAGGTTTCCATGGATGAAGATGGAAATATTCAGATTCATCTCGGAAGTCAGATTGCTGTAAAAAAAGTAACGCTTACGATCCAGGGAATGCAGAACAACAATAATCTGGCGGAAATTTCCAAAGTGGAATTTGTAAACGGAATGGAAAACCGGATTCCAAAGCCGGATATGGATATTCCGACAAATCTTGCAGTTGAGACAGGTAGTGAAGAATTTACACTTACCTGGGATGCGTGTAAAAATGTGACAGGATACGAGGTTCTGATTGAGCATAACGGAGAGCAGGATACGTATACAGTCAAGAATAATTCATTGAAAGTAACATCATTTAATGAAAAGAAACTCGTGAACAAAGAACAATACACAGCAAAAGTGCAGTCTGTTAATGGAACCTGGAAAAGCGGATACAGTGAATCGGTTACAGCAGTTCCGAAAGCGGACAAAAAACCGGATGCACCGGAAAATGTAAAGGCAGTCGGAAAATATAAGAGTGTGGAAGTTTCCTGGAAAAACATGAAAAACACAGAGTTTTATAATCTGTTTTACCGTGAAAAAGGTCAGGAAGAATACACCAAAATAGAAAATATCACGACAAACAGCTATACAATATCAGAGCTAAAAGAGAATGTAAAATATGAAATCTATCTGACAGGTGTGAATGAGTTGGGTGAAAGTGATCCATCCTTAACGAGCACAGCTCAGACAACGGATCTGGAACCAGCAGTCATGCCGAAATACAAGCAGATCAATACATCCGAAGAAGGACAAGTAAGTTCTCATATCGCATCTGCAACAAGAGGACGTGGGGAGATGAAAGACAGTCCTCTGGACTTAGAGGGTAAGACGGCATGGGGAACTGTGGATAACAATCCTGCATCTCATTTTTATATGGCAGACTGGGATGACGGTGGGGAATATACCGATTTTAATAACAAAGGATTTACATTCGAGTTTGATCAGCCGTATACAATGGATACAATTGGGTTCCAGGAAGTGACGGCACAGGGAAATTTCACACGGATCAGTCTGAAATACTGGGATGAAAATGGAAGCGAGCATGTTGTAGATAAAAACAATCTGAAAATAGAGGCAAGAACTGACAAAAATAACAAAAGATATTATTTTATTCGGATTGCAGAGCCGATTCAGGCTAAAAAAATTAGTTTTGGAATCGGAAGAGATTATTCCGGCCTGCGTGTTATCACGGTTTCAGAGATTAGTTTTTACAATTATGACTCTCTGGAAGATGATATTATGGGACTATATGAGGATGAGCTTCATACAGTTCTGAAAGGATCTGTGACAGAGCAGACGATACAGGACCTCAGGAATCGTCTGCAGACAAAGGACGAGGCAAGTGGAGAGTATCATCCGGATAAAGACCGTTTGGAAAAAGAACTGGATAATGCAGAGGACATTCTGAACAATCAGTTGAGTGAGCCGATTCTGGTACACAATACCATTACAACAAGAGATACAGACAGAGGTTTTAGTGGTCTGAATGCATGGCAGCCACTTGGAATTACTGCAGCAGCAGGAGAAGAGATCACACTCTTTGTCGGACACAATACAATGGGAACCGGATCCAACACAAACCTTCAGCTTGTAGCGACACAATATCACGCAGAATCAGGTTCTGTGTCAAAAGTGGTAACAACACTGAAAACAGGAAGAAATGATGTAACGATCCCGAAAATCTGGTCAACAGATGAAGAGTCAGGAGGAGCATTATATATTCAATATACAGGCAATAATGCAAATGACCGCTATTCTGTTCGTGTCAATGGCGGAGTGGAAGTTCCGACGTTGGATCTTTATGGAGTGACGGATGCACAGGAACGGCAGCAAAGAGCAGAACAGTATGTAGAAGCGTTGAAGGGCTATGTAGAAAAAATGGAAGCTGTTCACAAAAAAGTACATGAAAATTCCGGAAATGAATCTGTGGAATACGAATACAGCAAAGAAAACTGTATCCTTGGAGCAACAGATATTTTACTGGATAAGATGCTGTTTTCATTGCCGGCACAGCAGGTTTTAAGCGGCTGTGAGGGAAATGCACAGAAATTGTTAGATTCCATGGATGCAATGGAAGGTATGATGAATCTGTTCTATCAGCATAAGGGATTGAATCAGACAGCACCGGATGAAAAAGACAGATTCCCGCAGAGACATTTGAATATCCGTTATCAGAGAATGTTTGCAGGAGCATTTATGTATGCGGCAGGAGATCACATTGGAATCGGATGGAATGAAACAGCTGGTATGATGACAGGAGTTCCGGTTCAGTCTGATAATGGAAAATACGTAAGCGGACGCTATTTTGGCTGGGGAATCGCCCATGAGATCGGACATAACATCAATCAGAGTGCGTATGCATATGCAGAAGTGACAAATAACTATTTTGCAGTGTTGGCACAGGCAAAAGATACAAATGACAGTGTTCGGTTTGAATATCCGAAAGTTTATGAGAAGGTGACATCCGGAACAACCGGAAAATCAGAGGACGTATTTACACAGCTTGGAATGTACTGGCAGTTACATCTGGCATATGATTCCGGATATAACTTTAAAACCTATGACAACTATGAAGAGCAGTTAAATAATCTGTTTTTTGCAAGAGTGGATACTTATGCGAGAAACACGGCAAAAGCACCGGCACCTCAGGGTATCGCGCTGACATTGTCCGGAGACAGAGATCAGGATTTCATGAGACTTGCGTGTGCGGCAGCCCAGAAGAATATTCTCGAATTTTTTGAACGCTGGGGAATGATCCCGAACGATGAGACGAGAAGTTACGCAGGGCAGTTTGAAACAGAAACAAGGGCAATTTATTATGTAAATGATGATTCAAGAGTGTATCGTCTGGAAAATAGCGGAAGCAGCCTGGGAAGTCTGGGAGATGTAGAAGCAGTCGGAGATGATACTACAGTAAGCGTCAATAAAGACACAGCAAATCAGGTCGATTTTACATTGACTTCCAAGACAATTCCGGAAGAAGACGTATTGGGCTATGAAATTACGCGGACCATGATTTCGGGAGGACAGGTTGAAAAAGAAGTTGTAGGATTTACAACAGAAAACCAGTTCAGTGATCATGTGACAACTGTAAATAACAGAGTCATCACCTATGAAGTGACAGTGGTGGACAAGTATTTGAATCGTTCGGCAGCGAAGACATTGACACCGGTCAAGATCGAACATGATGGAAGCCTGGATAAGGAATTCTGGACTACCACAACGAAAAATATGGAGGCAGTTCATACAGAAGATCCGGGAGAAGCAGATGAAGATACACCATGTGCACCACAGCAGGAAGCGCCGATCTTAAAAGCAGTGGACAATAAGACGGATACAACATATACAGGAATTGCAGGAGATGAGGCAGAAGTTTTGATGCAGTTTAATCGGAAGCAGATCATTTCAGGATTGAAATATACAGTAAACGAGGGAACAGCGATCAAAGATTACAGTATTTATGTGCATGGGGATAATGATGAATGGACAGAGGTTGTAAAAGGTTCATTTGATGACAAAAAAGTACAGACGGTATATTTTGAAAATGTGGATGGCAAATATGTCGGCACATACAGTACAGATGCAGTAAAACTGGTCATTCATAACCAGAAAGACACCGAAATATCAATATCGGAACTGGATGTACTGGGAGTTACCGGAGATAATGTAGATTTCAGAAGTGCTCAAGATGGAACTTCCGCAATTGGGCGTTTGGCATCGGATTACCAATACGGAGAAACAGAAGCAGATAAGATACCGGCAGGGTCAATCGTTTTTGTTGGTTCGTATAAAGGAAATCCGGCATACAATGTAGTACTTCTTTATGATCAGGATGGAAATATTGTAGGCGGAACAAATACGGATGGAAGTTTGAAAGCGCAGCAGATCATTCTTGCAGATGTACCGGAAACCGGGAATATTCAGGATGTATCGGATGGTACATGGATTTACTGGATCGATCCGCAGGATAGTGCCCAATTAGCCGGAAAACAGGTGCGTGCAGAGCTTTACAGAGTAAATGATGCACAGACAAACGAAGGGCAGAGACTGGTAAGTGATTCTCTGTATGTGGAAGTGCCTCAGGAAATGCCGGAAATTGAACTCAATGGAAATCAGTAATCAAAAAGGAGTATAGTGTGAAAAAGTATATAGCAAGAATCGTGGTCATGCTTCTTATTGCATCGGTACTTCCGTTACAAGTATCTGCAGCAGAAAAGGAAAGTATTGAACTGGCAGTTGAAGCGGAGCAGGTCGGTGTGTCATTGACATTGCCGCAGTCTGTCAGTGGAAACATATTGTCACTTCAAGTAGGCTTGAAGGTAGATTCGAATGTGCAGGAAGAGACGACAGCAACATTTCAGTTTTCTGAAAATGTGGCAAAAGTAGCAGACTATCGTTACAATCAAGAAAAAGGGATCCTGAATATTTATCTGTCAGGAACAAAGACTCTTTTTCAAAATGGTACAGAGTCTTTGAAACTTGGAAATGTGCAGATCAATACAACAAATGAGAATGGTGCAACAGTTCATGTAAGTGTTGTTGAAAATTCTGTAAAAATGGTCAAGGGAACGAAGACGGAAGTAATTCAAAACATAGATTATCCGGAAAAAGCAGAGATTATCCTGGGCAATGGTGGTAATCAGGATAACGGAGGTGATCCGGATAATGGTGGCGACCAGGATAACGGAGATGCTCAGGATAAGACAGAGCTTCAGCAGGTAATGGAAATGGCAAAGAGCTACACGCAGTCTGAGTATACAAAAGAAAGTTATGCAGTATTGCAGAAAGCCATGGAAATGGCGCAGAAGGTTCTAGACAAAGAAGATGCCACAGAGGAAGAGATTACAGAGGCCTTAAAGAATCTGGAAAATGCGATCGGATCACTGGTAAAGAAAGAGGACACATCTTCTCCTTCTACTGATCAGGATGAAACTACAAATCAGGGAGCAGATAAAAATACCAGCCAGAATACGGATCAAAAGAATGACAAGAATGTTGTAAAAACAGGAGATGACAGCATGGTGATTCCGTTTGTGGCGGCAATTGCAATCAGTGTTGCAGCGGCAGCATTTATTATTTGCAGAAGGATGCGCAGAAAATAGAATATTTGAATTGTAAATAGTATGGGAAGACAGGAGCGTCGAGAAATGAAATCATTTTGCGGCACTCCTGTTTTTTATAAACCATCTTGACAAAACTAAAAACCTAGTATAACGAATATTAAATAATTGCTATATTAAATTGATACTGCTTCCTCTTCACTGATTTCATCCATTTTATACTTCCAGTGATAAACCACGGGTTCACGGTTCACTTCGTCAAAGTACTTGTAAATTCGTTCTTCCAACTCCTGTTTGGTATTGACACGAATTCCTCGAAGCATCTGTCTGGTCATCTTGCTGAAGAAGCTTTCAATCATGTTTAACCATGAGCCATGTTTTGGTGTAAACACAAATTTAAAACGTCCCTTTGGCATAGTATCCAGAAAGCGCCGTGTTTCTTTGGAAGTATGTGCAGAATGATTATCCAGGATGATCCGAATGGTATCCTGTGATGGATATTTTTTGTCCAGTATCTTTAAAAACTCAATAAAATCAGAACTCTTATGGGTCTCACTTACTAACGGAATTGCTTCTCCAGTGAGTAAATCAATGCCAGCCAGTAAAGAGAGCGTTCCCAGACGTTTGTATTCTGCATCACGATATACTTCCCCATGTTCTGATGTCGGGCGTAAATCCGGTACCGTATTGGAGATTGCCTGAATGCCCGGCTTCTCATCATACGATACCGTAATCGTCAGTTTATAATCGTCTGGAACAATGAGATCACCATTTTCATCAAACTGCATTTCAATCTGCTTATAAACCAACAGAACCTCATGCATTTTTGATTCAAAATCAGGATCCCGTTTTTCACAGTAATATTTGATTTTAAAGGGTTTCATATCCTGTTCCTTAAGAAATTTCTGGATATACGGTTTGGTAACGGTTGAAAGCCTTGGATATCCCGCTTCTTCTGCATGTTTCTGAATGTATTTGTGGAGAGAGGTCAACGTCCACAATTCCTGTGCATAACCGAGTTCTGTCGGTCTCTGACACGCAATATGAATCATCCATGCTTTTGCATCATCAGTAATTTCCGATGGACGTCCAGGACGCTGAACATCAAACAGTGCAGCATCTAAACCGCCTTTCTGAAACTTCGAAATACAAAGGCGTACCGTTGCAGTACTAATGGCAAGTTTATCAGCAATTTGCTGGAATGTCATTCCATCGGCTTTATATAAAAGGATTCTGGCACGGTCCACAACTTGTGCCTGAATGGTTCTCTTTTTGGATAATGCTTTAAGGTAATCTCTGTCTTCATCTGACAGAGGAAGATATGTTTTTCTCATAGTGTTCATCCTTTCTTAGATAACACTATTTTATCATACATTATCCTCAAAATATATAGTAGAAATTTAATTTATTCTATACTAGAAAATTCTGCAATACTCCAAAACATTAAAAAGTAATAAACTTTTTGCCCTTTAACTGGTGATGGAGCATATGCCGGTACACTATCTTTTTATTTCCTGCTAAAAATAACCAATATCACAATATCCACTCCCATCGCCACTGCTGCCACACACCATGCCGCATTGACTCCGTTCCATTCGGTCAGCACTCCCAGAAGATTCATAATAATAAATCCGGCAACACTCTGAATCGTACTGAAGATCGAACTGTAAGCAGATCTTGTCTCACTTTCTATACAATCGCACATCCAGGTTGAAGTGGCAGATTGTTCCACACCAAATCCAAATTCTACTAATCCTGCTCCAATCACAAAAACCGGAAAAGAGGGTAATACAAAAAGAAGTACAAACCCTAAAATACTAATAATAATTCCTGCAATGGATGTTCCTAAATTACTGATCTTCCGGGTAAAAATGCTTACTGCATAATTCCCCAACATCAGAAGTACCATAAATACCAGCAAGAAAAATGCCAGATATTTGGTCCCGATATGGATCACCTCTGTTGCATAAATCTGCCAGAATAAGACAAATGCTACAAAAGGAACATGGCACACGATCGTCCGCAAAGATAACAAAAGTAATTTTTCTTCTTTAATGAACGACTTTGCCTGAAGCTGCAGCATCCGGAATATATTATTCCCCTTTACCCGTCCGTAATTATCCTGTCCGAACAGCAATGCAACAATTCCTGCTCCAATTGAGATACATCCCGCCGTTATGATCGGCAGCCGCTGATTGACGCCAACCAGAAAATAGGATGCGAGCGAGGCAGCTATCGCAAAAAATCTGACTCCTGCCTGAAGTTTTGGCAATATTTGATTTCTTTCTTCATATATACCATGTCTGATCATCTGATCTACCAGCCATGCTGACGGAGCTCCGGAAATCAGCGCCAGTCCTAGCGCCATAAAAACCATAGCAGGAAGAAACGTCCAGAAATTTACTGCAAACGCATACAGCAAAATCCCCGTTCCCCACACAATAAATCCATACCCCATAATTTTCTTCCTGCCGATCTTATCCGAGATTGTTCCCGTAGGATAATCAAATACAGCCTGCAAAATCTGTTGAATACTGAACAAATTTGAAATCTGAGCAATCGATAAATCCTGAGCACGCATAAATGCAACATACGTAGCACCAAAAAGCTTGTCTGCCAATTCATACAGAGACATCATACTCACATACAGATTTCGGGTTTCACGAAATTCTTTGTCACTATGGTCTGATCCAGTCATCCCTCATCCCCCTCACATATTTTTTATCTTCTAATCTATCACATTCTGATATTTTTTCAATACTTCAGGGGATGATATCACTTTTTTCCTATGCCACAACATTCGTATCTCTGAAATACTGCGGTGTCATACCTGTATACTTTTTAAACGTCCGGTAATAGTGTGACAAATCATAAAAACTCAATCTCCGTGCGATTTCTCCTACCGGTACGCCCGACTGGAGCATCATCTTCGATTCTTCAATTTTTCTCTGATTGACATATTCATTAATGGATATCCCTACTTTCTCCTTAAATCTGCGACGAAGAGCACTTTCTGACAAATAGAACTGCTTTGCAAGCTCTGTAACTTTAATCGTGTCATAAATTTTCAAGTTAATATGTTGCAGGATACATCGGATCAGTGATGTTCTTGCCTGATTGGAAACACCATGAAGCTCTTTTGTAAAATGTATGATTGCAGTGTCTCTCGTTCCCATTTCTGCAAGACCACTTTTTAATAATTCCAGGTCGCCCTGACTGACAAGATTCATGATCTTATTTTCATAATAAAATGTATACTGCTCTACCCCTGTCTCTTATACACATCTGACGCTGCCGACG
>ERZ1026973.206-NODE-206-length-21030-cov-7.013302_pt1 | contig 21030 bp, 26 predicted proteins | sample MGYA00519562_ERZ1026973 | MGnify/ENA primary metagenome ERZ1026973 (study PRJEB26926, sample SAMN06164670) | human gut metagenome | biome: ENVO:00009003; feature: ENVO:2100002; material: ENVO:00002003 | host: Homo sapiens | place: USA | collected 2012 ...
TGAGTTTCTTTGCTGCGTTTTCCATATGTCTTTGCCTCCAAATAAAAAAGCCCGGCACAAAACCGGACAAAAATCATTTTCAGGTATCTTGCATTTAAAATCTGCATATGCTATAATGCCAGTAGGCAAACGATAGGATGTTTCCAAATGAAACAAACGAACCCCCAGAAGCTCACACCTTCTGGGGGTTCTTCCGATTTTATACAGTCAGGCATCTGTAGGCTGGTTACCGATTACTTGTCGCCGTCCAACCATTTGATGATGTAGTGGCAGGCTACACCAGCCGCAACAGCGACGATAAACGATAGAATGTGATCCAAATGAAACACCTCCCTTCTGTCACCAGATTCGGAGGCGGTAACGTTAGCATTATAGCACAGCAGCAATTATGCCGCAATCAAAGTATAGACCTCAGGAATCCCCTGGGCCTGTCTGCGTTGCGACGTCGCACAACTCTACTTATTCTTTCTTTATTCCCTCTTCTGGGGTATCCACTACCGTTTCAATCTTTTTCTTTATAAAACGTAATACCGGACTTAATACAGGAATTGCCACTCCTGTCGCCTCACAATTCTCCGTAATACTGATCAACTCATTGATTACCAGCCAGGACGCCACCATCGCGGAGAACAGCAGCGGAAACGCCATTTCAATATGTAAGTTGGCTGCTACGTAGGAAATCATACAGTCTACTCCATATCCCACAAAAATCAGTATGTACATCATTACTTTTTTCACAATACCCGCAAATGACTTTTCGCTTGTAATCTTTTCCCCATTCACCTTTGATGCTGCCATCCCTGTAAAGTAGTCAATGATATTGCAGGGGATCAGCAAAGCTAACGGGATTGCCAGCACTCCAAAGAAACTGAAAAACGCTCCGATAGCTGCACTTATTGTGTATTCGATTGCTTTAGCTTTCATCTTATACCTCTCATTCTTATTTTTCAGAATTTTCTTTCATCCATTTTTCTGTTTTCTTACGCCAGAATTTAGGTACATCTTCCAGCGTGATCTCTCCTGCCTGGATCTGTGTTCCATAAAAAGCCCCCATTATACCTCACCTCCCTCTGCAAGCGACCCAACCGTTTCTCCCAGATCTCCGATAGCGCCATCCTGAATCTTCTGACCAGTCTCAACGCTGTCCAGACGCTTTTCTATCGCGCTTTTTTCCCGCAGATTGTAGGTAGTGGTTACGGCTCCATCCGCATCCACTGTGGATGTTTCAGATACCAGCATAAGATTTGTATACGTTCCAACTGTCAGCCCGCTTCCGTTCTTGATCTGTACCTCTGCCAGGTTCTCCTCGGTCAGTTTCTGCCAGACCTGCAGCATTGCCGTTCTGTCAGCTGCTGCTACCTGGATCGCTGCAAGAGACGCACCCGCCTCCAATTCCACTGTGGTTCCATCCTTTAAAATCATTGTGTCTTTCATTTCTTTTCCTCTCTTTCTTTACTTTTTGTTATGGATAAATATACAAAAAGGGCCTTAATAGACCCTAATTTTCAACTTTTGACGCTGTAGACTAAATGATATAGCAATATCCAAATCAATGTTGACACCATTGAACATTCAGAATCTGTCTATTCGCTTTTTAAAAACAATCTATCATCCGAGAGCGGGATCCTTAGAAAAGCTAAGAATACCGTTTACCATTTTCGTATTACGGGCGATGCAGATTCCATTTTTGGGAATGGTCATTTTGTTGCCTTCATTATGGCTGATGATGTATATTCGGTGATATCAGCTTTGATACTGAGCAAATGGACCGGGGATGCTTGGAGTATGATCTTTACAAGCTACGACCAGACTAATTTTACTAAAAAGCTATCATAGCTGCAGGATAATCATTCCGTAAAATTAGCCAGAACTTTTCTGTTGCTTTGCCCCGTTGTTTTATCATATTTAACAGCTGAAATATCAGTTTCGGTGATTACTATATCAACCATGTTGCCATTTGCAAATATGGTCCGCAGATAACCGGCTCCCCATGTATATATGTCCCACTTGGTTCCGCTGGAGGTGTCTGGTTCTGTTGCAATTTGATGTGGAACTGGGTGTAATTTATTGAAATTGCTATTTTGTTGAGTGATCTGATCCTGGAGATTCTTTCCAAAAGCAGCATCAAGTGGATACTTTCCCGGTTCGTTGCACAAGCCATTATTTACAAGCTGGCCAGCATGAAGGATAAATGACATTCCAGCTTTAAAGTTCTTGTAAAATGTAATAGGATTCATTTTACTGACTACCTTCTCAAGGAATGCTGGAAAGCTTGTAATCCCTTCTACCGTTCCACTATCGTCAAATTCCGGTTTATACAGACCTTGAATTCCTTCTTCCATATTGTTCAAATGTTCCGCATCAATATCTGGTTCTGAATCATTCACCCAATGTGTAGGTATATATTCCTTCTCTGCCATGTTTTCTCTCCTTACTTTTTACACTTCAACTCTCGTAATGTCAGATTGGCAATCGCTATACTTGACGTAGTACGCATACTAAGCGATATGTATAGGTACCTGCTTCCTGTAACTGATGCCACATTAAGCGTACGGTTGCTGACATTGCCATTTGTGTCTGGTATTTCACGCTGCCAGTAAGTTCCAAGTCCTTCGTGATAAGTTTTTCCAGAGCCACTATCAGCCCTTCTATAAATATACTCCGTTTCATATCCTGTCGCTGCCAGAACCGAACATCCACCTGTTGCATTATCCAGAGAATACCGCAATTCAATCTCATTGATTTCGTCAAAATTCAATGGCCTGTTAAAAACGATTGCCGTTGTTACATAACGTGTATCCAGCGGATTTTCAAGATGCAGATTATCGCGTCCGAACGTCACATCTCCCACATAATATTCTCCGGCTTTTCTTCCAAATGCAGGAAAAGAGTTTATCGATTGGCCAGGAGCAAATACGCCATTATAATATGGAACCATAGGATCGTTGTTCTCATACCCTTCATAAGCTCCGATAATTGTGTAGTCACCAAGTTTTATAACTGCCCCCTTTTTTATATTAAAGGCATTTAGATTTGGTAGCCCTGCTATGACTACATCTTCTATCATATATTTATCCTTTGTCTCTACTGTCTGCTGCTCGCCGCTAGGAATTATATATTGCTGTCCCATGGTCGGAATGTTTTGCACAATCCTGCTGCCTGCGGCATAGTAGCCTGCTGCCGACTGATACTCCCCGTTAATTGTCAAGACATGATCAGCGGCATCAATGATAGGCATGGTGCCTATCTGTTCTTCATCGCTGCCCTGTCCAATAAAAGTTTTGCCCTTTTTTACATACCCTGGCTTAGCCGTCAATCCACGGATGTCTAAAGCCGCACCTGTATTCTTTATTATACACTCCACCAGTTTTCACCACCTAATCTACGAAGCCTTCAAATTTTCCCGTATACGGACCTATCTGCACACCTTTTTTTATTACATCTTCCGATATTCCCTGTATAGCAGCTATGACCACATTTCCAGTCATATATGCCCCTTTCACTCCTGCCTTTAGTCCATTGATTGTTGGAACTATATATTGTGGTCCAATTACCGGAATTTCCTGCGTCACTTTCACAGAGCTGGCGTGGCCTTCCGGGATCGTATAGGTCCCATTGATGGGAAGTTCTGCTTGAACTGTACCATTTTCTACCATACTGCCAACTGCTGCATTCTCACTTTCATTTCCTACAAAAATATACGGAGGCAGAACATCTTCCCTTTTTGCAGTTAAGATTTCATTGTTAAAAGCACTTCCGTTATATACCCGGCACTCTGCCATAATTTATACCCCCTTTATCATGATTGAAAAATCTACAGTGGGCCTTGAACCATAGCAATACAGCATTATAGTTCCTTCTCCACTCACAGCACGATCCACATACCCAAACGCCTTTTTTCTGTTTTTGGCCACATCTACAGACGGAGAATCCCCAAGCCAGGGCCCCCCGACCGACGGGCTATCCTCTGCCGTAATCCCTGGAACAGATATTTTTTGCGAATATGGAACAGATTGACTCCAATTATTGGCAGGTACATTTACCACACTCTGCCCCTTTAGTTCTGCATCCAGATCTTCGATCTGTTTTTTTGTTGTTTTTATTTTCTCATTTGCATCATTGATCGCTTTGTTTGTTACATTGATATCATTAGAAGAAAATATATCCCCTTCCTCTGCATAGTCCGTTACATCATCAAAGCTGATAGTACCATCTTCATTCTCGATCATCCGGTATTTGCGGCGTCCTGAAAATTTATCATCTCTGTAAGTAGTCTTTAAACTCATATGTTTATGCTCCTGTTTCCAAATGTACGTTTTCCCAAATGAAAGGATAATCTATATGGACCAGGAAATGATTTTTCAATCAAATCTCCTATATCAAATATAATCTTTTCAATAAAATTCGCCTGATAAACAGACGCAAACGTGATTTTCTCTGGGGTCTGCGGGGTACTGGGAAGCGTATAGTAAGCCTCTCGAATTGTTATAAGATTAGTTCGCAGCCGATCCATTTCCCTATCTGTTCGTCGGTCTTCGGGTTTCCAGTTAAGTTTGTTATCTGTAACATTCCTGTATCCATATTTGTTTAATACATAAGAAACCCATTTGATCGCTGACTCAATACGATTTAAATCCCTGTAATCAATATACGCTTTGTCTGTCAGTTCCTGTACATCTGCCGCCACACGGTCAAAAATCAGCGCATCCAGATATTTACTCATGTATTACCACCTCCGCCCGGATTTCTTTTATTCCAAACTGATATGATATGCTTTCGATCGTTCCTTCCCTCTGTCCATCATATGCAGTATCAACACCTACTACTTGTCCCAGCATCTTATTTGACAAAAGTACGTCACCCCTTACGTTTTCAGCACGCTGGTAATATTCATACACACGGTTCAGAACTTCTTTTGCATTGCCTGTATGTACCAGAGTAGCACTTGACACCTCTTTTACATTTTTATTGAACACAATAGCAGGGTTCTCTTTTAAAAGCGATGTCGTCAAGTGCGTATATTTTTTGCCCCTAAGAATCACTGTCTCCCCTGTGCCTTTAATCACGGCATAGTTATCGCCATGCTTAACCAGTTCTCCGCCAGTAACCGACAAATCATAATGCGGTTCTGAAAAAATAACTTCCGCTGTACCATTTAACACATCATTATAAAGTTCTTCTATCTCCTCTGATGGCTGGTATGTATGCACAGAAATCCTTATACCTGTAACTACATCGCTGTGTTCCAGCGTCAAACCATCAAATGCATCTGCCTGGGTAAATGTCCCTGACAATTCCGTTTGCTGCGAATAAATCATGACCCCATCATAATTACTCGTATCTACCACTGCCCCAATCGCAAAGGCAACCTGTACCAGAGCGTTTCGTTTCGTTGTATATGGGATGTGTCCGAACAATGGAATATCTGACAACGTATCATCCAGAAGATAGCCAAAATCTTCCCCGTCAAATATCTGCCCGATCACCACTGCCGCTGTCTGTCCGGTGTAAATCCCTCCAGTAAATTCATTTCCATCCAGCACGCCAATAGCATCATGACTGTCCATCTGGTAGTCTGTCCGGTTTTTTCTGGCACCGTTTTTCAGATAAAAGTTTCCGATCCTCTGCCCGTTAAAATACACCGCAAGTTTCTGTTTCTTTTGAAAGTCAAACGGTATATTGGTTTCTGTCCGTACCGTAAAATTCAGTGTATTGACACTGATATTTTCGCTGATTGCGTTGACTTCCTGTAAGCAGGAGGTTGTTAAAAGTTCATCGGAAAAGAAATCACGGTATATCCCATAATCAATCCTTGTAATAAATACCGGACGAAATGGTTGTGATGTTTCGTAAAACGTAATCACAATTTTATCGTACAGCTGCACATAATTACTGCAAAAGTACCGTACTGCATCCGGCATAAATTCCATGTCGGACAGCAGTTTGCCTTCCGAATACCATTTAACCCTCAGCTTTGTACAGTAATCGCCTGACATCATATTAAACGTCAACAGAAGGCCAACACTTGTAAATTTTTGGCTAAACATTACGGTAAGTTCTGGGGATTTGGTCACCTGTCGCAATGTACTGGATGGAAATACAAACAGGCCTGGTTTGAGCTTTTTGCTTGGGCGCACGCCTGCAGAATTTATTATCTTTGCCAGACGGCCGTTTTCATCTGACACCTCATCCGATATATACCCGTAATTTTCTGCATCATCAGGAAAATTGACATACTTACCATTCATCAACGCAAATCTCGGAAGGCACAAGGAGTACCCTGGATAGATCAGGTCATCTCTTTTAAGTTCTGGAAATGCCTTCTGGACGACTGTCTTTTGCGGCACCAGCCCATTGCCTGGATACAGCACCTTCCGTGGGCGCAGGCCGGACTGGATCACCTGAGGGCTGCTGTGCTCTTTTGCGTATGGCGCCACATCGTCATATACAATCTTTAACCCTTCTGTATTTTCTGCCGCGTCTGAGCGGATTGACTCTTTCAGGAACATCTCTCATGGCCTCCTCTGTGGTTCCATGGCTACAAAATATATGGACAACCCGCTCCACAGGTTTTTCCCTTTGATCCGTTTCATTTTATCTTTCCCCTGTGTCACATAGGCTTCAAATGTTAGATTCCTCTGCGCGTAAGGAAATGTCATCTGATGGGATCTGACAGGAGCGGATATGATTTCATAAAATGTATCATAGTCATCCCTATATCCCGGATAAGGTTCAATCTCCAGCGTGTAATTATAAAAAGTACCGGCCACTTCCCGATACATACCGTAGTTTTGAAGTCGTCCTGAGTTCTTCGTATCCGTTACCGAGAATCCCCTTTCGAGACTCATTACATTCACCCTAAGTTCTACGCCATCTATAGAAAATATCGTTTCGGTCATGCTTGCCCTTCCACCACCATTCTCACACCAACGCGTTGTTTCTCCTGATTATTAAATTTATAAACCAACTGTCCAAACTTTGTCCCATCTATAATCAAGTCTGCCCGCAGTGTATTATTTCCACCGACTCCACCCATTTCCTCGATTGCTTCTTTAAAAGCCTGTTTCATGGCAGGGATCGGACTGACAATCTCTGTATCACGGTTATTATCTCCCAATATAGCCGCAAATTCTCCCGCACGCGGAGGTACTACCGTGCCTGTAGCCAAACGGGGGATTCCGTGTAGTGACAGTTCATAAGCTGATACAGGATAGCCGTTTCTGCCTCTGGACCCACTATTGGAATATCCAGACGACGCGGCACGCTTACCTGCGTTGATAGCTATTACAGCGGCAGCAACTCCAGCTGCGATAGAGGCTGCCATCACGGCTGCTCCAGCTGGGCCAGATAACGCTCCCAGAGCAACTGCCAGAATTCCCGCGGCGGATGCCAGCGCCAGTACACCGGTAATAACTTTCTCTGTTGGAGTCATAGAGTCCCAATTCAGAGCCAATACAGAAATTAAAGAAATAATACTGGATATAGCAAGTGTCAAAGGGCTTATACTTGATACAGTCCGAGATAACATAACGATCACCTGTTCGCCAATTGTTATGAAACCGCCCAGTCCACTTATGAGTTTAGCTATCCCTGTAACAAATTCCGTGATTTTCCATGCCGCAAAAAACGCCAACACCGCCAACGTTATATTGGCTATCAAGGTCTGATTCTGTGAAATCCAATCAGAGAATCTTGTAAGCCATTCTACCAGTTTTTCAAGGGCTGCTATGATAAGCTGCCCCGTCCACTGTCCAAGCGGCTGCAGGAATTCATCCCATAACCATAATGCCAATGGTTTCAGCGCATTCAAAATTGAGGACAGTACCTTTAAAGCTGCCGATATCAAATCAAAAGCGGCGGGCACGGCATTCTCCAATCCCCACTTTGCCATCGGGAGAAGCACGTCACTGAGAAACCACAAAAGCAACTCACCTATTGCATTCACTATGGGGCGCATATTCACTAATACCCCATCAAAGGACACAAGGAGCGGAGAAAAATCAAGGGTCGCCGACCATGTTCTAATTTCCCCTGTTGCATCACGAAAAAATCCAGTTACCTCCAGCAAAAGATCGCCCAGATGGCGCATGATAAGCAGGCCTGTATTCCCACTTGTCCATGCCTCATCAAATCCCTGTGCCAAGTTCCCAACTGTATATAAGAGATTGGAAATAGAAATCAGAACGTCATCCGTTACAGCCTTCCCGTAGCCCTCTTTTTCCCACACAGTCATAAATGTACTGCCTACATCGCTGCCCAACTTTTTTAGCTGGTTAAGGGCAAATTCTGCTGCGTCCATAACTGCAGATCCGTTTTCATCCCAGGACTGCTGCATAGGGTCAAAAAGCCCGGAAAGGATTTCCTTTACCCTATCCGCAAATTTTACGATATCCGTTTCAATCTCTACAGTTTCAAACATCTGATCCGGTGTTGGAGGTTTGTATGTTTCTGCTGACTGAGTATCACTTCCCTGTGCCTGTATCAGATCATCAAATGCAAATGTCAGTTTTTTAGTTGCCTTTTCCTTCTCTTTTAATTCATCATTGGATTCTTTTAAAGAGGCTGCATAATCTTCCTCCACATCCACAGCCTTTACAAAGGTACTTTTTCCTGTCAGGGCAGCGATAAACTGCCCTGCATAGGTCGCCCCCATAGATAACAGATCAATAATCTGCTTTAATGCGGGGGCTGCCACCTGTAATGCCGGCGCAAATGCCGTTGCAAAGCTGTTTTTAAGCCTCGTATTAGCTGACATAAGCAGGGATGCGCTTTTATTGGTCTCGTCTGAGTACCGGGCCAGATTCTGGAAACCTTCTTTTATCTGATTCTCGATCATGCTTATAGAACGAAAAACCAGTGAAAAAATAATGGAACGCCCCAGGGTATTTAATCCTTTCCCAGTGCTTTTTGCGGACTTCCCCGCTTTATTTAGGGAATTTCTCATTTGATTTGCGGATTTGTCGACCCGTTTCTGCCCCTGATCTGCGTTCAAAAGAGAACTTTTATATTTCTCTGCCGCTTTTTTAGCCAACATCAGTCCCCTGTATGCCTTATCATACTCTGCATCTCCCAGACCAAGCCCTTTTCGCTCTGCATAATACAGTTTTTCTTGATAATGGTCTAACTCATCCTGCAGTGTACGGAACTTAAAATCTGTACTGCCAATAGATTCTCCAACGCGGTTAAAAAGCGCAGAAATATTTCTGGGAAAATGTTTGAAAGCATTAACCGCCAAAAACACAGTATCCTTAAAACTGGACACACTCTTTTCTTCCTTCTGTGTTTCGGCAGTGACCGCAGTTGATGCCTGCCGCGCTGCCTCTTCCAGTTCCTTATTTTTAGCAATCATAACATCTACATCATTTCCATAGATATCATACCGTTTTCCATTGTCTGGTGTTGCCAATACAGACGCATTGTTGTTCGTGATGGTTCCTGAAAATACTGACGCTTTCTCTTTCCTGAGCCGCTCCATCTCGTCTGCTGCCTTTTTGGCAGCTTCTGCCATGCCGTCTACTTTACGGGAGGTTGCAGACACTGCAGTCCCTGAATCTGAAAACGTTTTGTCCAATTTTGCAGATAAACTGTCTACCAACGCAGAAAGCCTATCTACCGCCTTTTCCAGACTGGAAGTTTCAAAACCAGAGGTATCAATCTTCGTGTCAAATATTAAGCTGCCATCTGATGCCATGCTCTCACCTCATTTCCGGGTATAAAAATAAGACGCCTTTCGACGCCTACCCCAATAGCCTATTCCAATAGTCAATTTCTGCCTGTTCTTCTTTTGTGTGTTTACGTTTCAAATCACACTGTCTTTTATTATTCCGGTAAAATTCCTGCTCCCATTTTTCCAGTTTCTTTCCCTTTGCTCTTTTCTGGCGAATGCCAAGAACCGTAGAAAACGTTCCTTCTTCTATTTCCATAAAATATCCCATAAATGTCCACCAATGGACGTATTCTTTCCCCCTTACCTCACATCCGGCAACTTTGTTTACTGCCGGAAATATGATCGCCTCATCCTGCTCCCAATCCATTACTTTTACCGGACTTTTTTTATCCTCTTCCTGCTGTCCACAGTCCAGAAACCACAGCGCCTGCTTGATAGCTTCTGGAAAAGCGTCTGGGGGGATACAGTTTAAGTCCCCATACAGTATGGTCAGCATCACTTCATACTGTTCATCCAAATATAATTCTGGATCATTAAACGCCTGCATGATAACGAGGATATCACGGAAATCGGTTCTGATATCAAGAACACTGCCTGACACAGTTAAGGACGTCGGCAGCCTGCCTATCATTTTGAATATCCTCCAGTATATTTTTTCACACGCGCCTGACTGGCGGCATTAAATTCAGCAATCTCGTTTTTGATAATCGACATCATGGAAAGCATAAAGGCTTCAAAAAGGAACATCTTTTCCTTCCCCACAGTACATAAAGGGGACTGTCCAGCAAACACAGTGTCATAAACGTCTGCATTAAATATATAGTTCAGTTCCTTCCGCATCATGGAATTAAATGATCGTAAAGCGTCTGACGATTCTTCTGATCCATCTACAGGCGTTCCGTCTGAATTTAATGGGATTCTTTTAATTTGCTCCTGATATTCTGCTATATGTTTCTGCGCCTCTTCTGATCGGACGAGCAAGTTCAGATCTCCTGGATTGATACGAATCACCCTTGCCTCGTCCCCATTGATAGAAAATGTTTTTATTCCCTCATCAAAATTGATACTCTGCATCATTTACCTTCTCCCCTTCATTCCTTTCCATCCTCTGTAAACGTCTTAGTTGCTAATGCAAACAGTCCCTTGACCCGATTCCCGGTATGATGTACATTAAATGGAATCTGGTATCCGGTTGTATCACCGCCATAGCTGGAAACCTCAATAATAGCATCTTCCTTATACGCAACATAAGAACCGGTCTTGGTCTCATGCTCTTCCCAAAGATGTACCTCTACTACAGAGGTTTTCAGATCATCCAGGGTCTGACGCTCATCAATAATGGTCTGCAAACGCCCAAACAAAGGATCCCCAATCTCTGCATAATACGGCTCGGCGGATGCCTGGGGCTGATAGCTGTCCAGATTTACAGAGGTTTCACCTAAGATATTATTCTTGGTTTCCACGTTGGCATTCATTTCCACGTTAAACTCTTCCAGGTCCTTGCCTAAGCGGACATATTTCGCCGTACCCCCGGAAGCTGCCGGCGCTGCCGCATCAATATAGTGTGCCATGAATTTACGCTTGATTTTCCCTGTTACTGTTCCTGGCATTTAAAATTCCTCGCTTTCTATTTTGTACTGGGCGTAGATCTGAAGCTGATACATTACGCCGCTGTCAATGGTTTCACCCATCAGACCCATGCTCATTGCATTGGCTGTAGTTGCCTTTAAAAAAGTCCCCTTTAACTCCTGTTCTCCAACCTGAAATGTTAGCCCATCTCTGGATGGCAACCGCTCCAGCCAGATCGACAGCTCCAGAAGGAAGTTGCTGTTCGCCAGCCGGTTATAATCCGTAAAAGACTGACCGACCGCATACATAACAAAATTATGCTGCCGGATCTGGTTCCCCAGCACATCCTCTTTTACCAGGCTGTCCCCGTTGCTGGACAACCCATAGTTAACCGGCTCCGGCTCCGTAAAATCAATATGGATCTCATCCCCGGCCAGAAACTCAGATATCTTTGGGTACTCCGTCAATGTCTGGCGCATATAATCTATGATTGTCATTAGTTTCCCCTCCTGTCTGCCAGAGCCTGTGCCGCCCGGAGTATATCATCCTTGTGGTCTGCTTTCATCCGCTCAAACCACTTCTTCCCCCTCATAGGGGCCCCGGCATAGGTCAGTTCTTTACCTGTAGGATCTTTAATCTCATTCTTTTTTGCCCAGGCGCTGCCTGTACTGGGCGACACATACAGGACGCCCTCATGGAGGTAATGAGCACACGGCCCAGGGATATCAATCTGCCCGGATCCGATCACTGTTGCCATAACCATCATGCGTTCCAGCTCTCCCGCCTGCCTACGGGGCATATATGGGGCCATGTACCTCATGCACTCGCTGTCCACCAGCTTTTGCACTGGCCCTCCTTCCTGTAACCCACGGGCTCTCAGAAGATCCTTCGGAGGCTTCATTTCAAATTTAATTTCCATATCTGCCTCCTTACTTGCAGGACAGTTCATAATGCCATACGGATTCGCTGCCATACAGCCTTTCATCCACAGTAGTAACCGTCACATAGTTATAAGCAGCCTTTAAGGCTGCCAATGATTTCGACAAGGTCTCTTGGCTGTCGCAGTCAATCTCATCCAAGACAACACCTTTAACAGCCAGATCCTTGCCTCTGGTAAATCGCAGAGAGCTGTCCAGATTCTCATAGGGGATTACCAACAGGACAGAGGCTGCATCCCTCTGCCCTGTCTTAAGAAATGTGGACTGCTGCACATCCTCCCAATACACTCCCTCAATGGGAACACGGGTATAATGTACATCCTTGCCCTCTTTGCTGTACAGATACAGCGTTACGTCTGCGTTGGTATACATATCACACCCCCTGATAACACAGGCCGGTATTTCCAAGCCATTTCATCACGATGGCCCTCTGTTCTCTGGTAAACGCAGAATTGCTTTCTCCAGTAGTTCCGAAGCTGACAGAATAAGTTCCTATCTTCTCTGACGTTTTCCCTCCAGCATCTTTCCTCTGCTTTTCCCTGGCATACTCTGTTTCTGCCAGTTCGCAGCAGCACAGACGCGCTGCCTCTGGAATCTTGGCCGCATTCTCCAGACGGCCGAACGTATAGTGGTCAATGATCTGGCTGGCCTGACGGGCATAAAAGTCAAAACCGGCGCTGATGGCCGGCTTACGCCCCAGCAGGTATCGGTCCGTATAAAATCCTTCATCTGCATAACTCATCAGCACCATGGCTCCTTTCTACGCATTGGGGATCAGAGTGATCGCCTTAGGTACCGCAGCCTTGTCTACAGTTACGGTCTCCGTGATCGTGCCATACCCATTCTTTTTGATCTTTGCCGGATAAGTACCTGGACGCAAATAGAACTCTGCCACGCCGGCGGCGTTGGTTTTCAGTCGGGAACCATTCACATCCACAATAGCGCCTTCAACGGCCTTAGGCTCGCTGTTGTTATCCTTGACTGTAAAAGTAACCTTCTGGGTGGTTACTGCAGTTGCAGGCTCCAGATATGCAAACGGGCAGCCCACGCGGTCCTCATCCATACGGGTTGCAGGGTTCGGCAGCGCCCAGCCCATACGGAACACGATTCGCAGCGCTACCATGTCCTGCTGGGCCAGGTTGTAAACGATCTCCTTTGTAGCAGGATCCTGAATAATACCCTGATCCAGAATCTTTACAGTGATATCCTGACGGATTGCATATACAGCCTGCTTAAAGTCGCCAATGATCAGCTGCGCAATCGTATTGTCAAATGCCCCGTTCTGAGGGAAGTACATCGGCGCACCATCCAGTGCATAGTTTGTAGAGCCCTGCATATCGGATTTAAAGATAGGGGTTCCGTCAGTAGATTTAACCCCTCTCAGTTTTGCCCTCATTCCCATAGAAGCCAGAGCACCCGTGGACATATAACCATCTTCCTCTACCTTGGAAATCACGCCGCCTTCTCCAAGAATCAGGTCATAATAATCGGGACTGCCTCCAGGTGCTACGTTATTGCCCGCCTGACGGGCCAGTGTAACGATATCGTTCTGCCATTCTGCCGGACGGTTCACACCGAAGATAGCGGCACTGTCTACTCTCTGGCCGATTGCCTCATTCACTCTTGGAGTGATTTCTCCAAAAATGTCAAACTCTGCGTCGTCCAGGACTGCCTCCGGAATCGGAACGATGACTGCCAGCTCTGCCGCATTGATATACACGTTATCCCATGCCTGCTTGCTGGTCTGCTTCATACCGGTGTCACCGTTTACCCAGTAAGCAGTTGGCAGGAAATCCAGTACACGGATACGGGTCTGATTGCTTGTCATGTTCGGCAGCTTGCGTGCCAAAGACATGAATACAGACTGTTTGGGCGCATCCTGAAAAATAGTGGATACCACCTGTTCACGGATAATGGCCTCTGCATCGGCCCTGCTTGTAATATGTACTGCCATATTGTTTCCTCCTTATTCTCTTCCTAAAATGTTTCTTAATGCTGCATTCGCTCTGGCTTTTGTGTCCTCTGCTGCCGCACCGCCCGGACCAGGCGTAGTGGAAACCACCCTGGGGATATTGATATCCTGAAACAGATAAGCATTATCCTTCTTTACAACATCCAGAGCTGCCTTAATATCTGCCTCCTGGTTCTTGCTGGCCTTCAGCTTTTCGACATCCAGGAACGGCATGACAGCCTTCAGATCACGCGGCTTAAAGCCCTCTGCTGTTGTCTTCAGAAGGTCATTGAAATCCCTGTCTGCAATCTGTTTCTGGTACTCAGTTTCTTTTACCGCCAGATCAGAAGTCAGCTGGGTAATCTTTCCCTGAAGTTCCTGCACATTTACGCCCTCAAAACTTTTAAGTGTAGCCTGAGCTGCTGCAAGCTGCGCCTTATAATTGTCGCGGTCCTGCTTGACTCCATTCAGCTCTCTGCCATACTCGGCCATAACATAATCGATCTGCTCCTGTGTCAGACCTTTTGCCTGTAAATCTTCTGTTTTCATTTCATATTTCCTTTCTTTCCATGATTCGCCGTTAGGTTATTTATAGGTGTGTAACCATCCACCAAACGAATGACTGTTTTAGGTCTCATCATCTGACCGGAAAAAGGCATAAAAATAACACCCAGGCCCCGCCTGCGTGCTTATGACTAATTCTATGACTTGCTGTGACTTATTCGATTTTTCCACACCTCACGCACCGCCGCACATACCCGCCAGCCTCCCGGCTCCAGTGCTTACGGTACCTGTGCTGACAGCGCCTCTGCCGAAACCACCGAATCATACATTCAATCAATTGCCTCACCTCCCTGTTGCGACGTCGCACAACCTAAAAATGCATACAAAAAACCACCGGCCATTACTGACTGGTGGTATCTACTCTTCTTCCCATTCGGTTAAAGCTTCGCTTTCTTTTTTTAATCGTTCTAATTCTGCATTTCTTTCCTCTTCCGTCATTTCCTCATGGACTATGACATCCTTACCTCTTATTTCAATTCCCTCCATTCGATTCCAAACTCCTTCTCAAATTCTTTCAATGCTGTCAACTGCGCCTCTTCTATGTCATAAGTGTATGGCCTCGAAACATATTTGTCAACAGTCTTATTAAAATATTCACTGCGGAATGGTTTGTCTCCAGCTTTATACTGAAACACTCTTCCATCATGGGTAACTATCACTCCAAAATCATATCCTCTTGCTCCAGCGGAAACAAAATCCCCTCCTGTAGGATATACATTTGTTGGATGGTTATGCATCCCTATAATTCCCTCTGTTCTGGCATAATTCTGGATTTCCTCAATTTCTTCTTTGGATAATTCTACTCCCAAATTATTCGATCCATTTGTTTTTGAAAAAAGTCTTTTTCCGCTTTTGGTACTAATAATATACAGATCTTCTCCATCGCTTCCGTTTCTATGCACAAGCATGGCTCTTGCATATTTCCGCAAAGCGTCATTTACTGCTGAATTTCCAGTAAGTTGTGTAAATTTACTTCTGAACAAATCGGATTCAATCTTTTTCAGATCAACAATATTGCTACCCTTACGAAGATTTTCAATATTCGCACTTTCTGTTTCAATCTGAATAGAAGATTTTTCCCTCTCAGATACATCTTTTCCAATTTTCAGCCGTTCCCGCTGCTGCCTAAGCCCCATTTCCTTTGAAAACTCCACATAGGTCTTATCCGTCAGCCTCAGCCTGCCCTTAGCCGCTGTAATATCATCCGGGTCAGCCTTAGCCGCCACTAAAAGCTTAATATCCTGTTTCTGCTTTCGGATTGTACGCTCCAAGCGTCTCTGATACTGCAAGGCTCCATATGTATCATATTCACGCCCTTTAAATTGCCTTTTTTCGTTTTCTTTCCGATTCTGCTCTTCCAGCCATTCATCTGTATATTTTCTCTGGCTGATTCCTGGAAGAAATGGAAAGCGGATATGGTAGCAGTTAATCCCGGCAAATCCCAGCATTTCACCCAGTCCACAGACGGTTCTCATCTCCTCAGAAGAATAAACCCTTCCCTGCCAGCTCTGATGATTCAGATACCCGGTTCCTGTGTTTCTGGCCCCCATGTGCCAGTCCACTTCCCAGTAATCCGTCCCCAGTTCTTTTGCGTTCTTTTCGTTTACTTTGTCCGTCATCTGGGCGATTCCTGTCATAACTGCACGGCGGGCGGCTACTTCGATCCGATCCGATTTGCCGGATGCATAATCAACCGTTCGCATGCCGCTGGCTGTCATCTCGTCAATAACCTCTCCTACCGCCTGACTGTATGTCCTTGTGCCTGTGGTAATTCCCAGCATAGCCTTGTCCAAACTGCGCTCCAGATACTCAGAAAGCGGGGTAAACACTTTCCTGCCTCCCATATGCACATTAAAACCTGTGGTTTTTGTGATATTTTCCATAGGCCTTAGGGTGTCCTTGGTCTGTTCCCTGACAGCCTCCGCTACCTGCTGGAGCCACTGATTATCCCCATAAGGCACATAGTCCTGTCCGGCAGCCTCGTATATCTCCTTGTTGCGGATGTAATCGGACTGGATTGCCTGATCATAGATCTGGTCGATCTCAAGCCCCGCCGATCCAACGCCATCCCGGAGCAGGCGCTTAATTTCTTTCCTGCTTTTACCAATAGCATCCATACGGATCAACAGCCAATCAGCGACTGGGGTGATCTGAGCCACTTCCCGGATCCGCTGTATGATCTCAGACATAACCGATAATTCCAATGCCGTCATGGTACGCTCTAATGGCTTTGGCAACTTCTCCAGTTCCTCAGGTGTCATACGACCATCCTATCCGTGCCGTCCGGCACGGTAAACTCAAAATGACACTCACTGTAATTGATTTTTTTCATATCCTCACTCCTCTGTCAATGCTGGTTCCGGCAGATTTTTTGCCGCCTCTTCCAGCGTCTCCCCGTACCACTTACTGCGGTACTCAGCCAATGACATTACGCCCATAGCCACATCCTGCCGATCTGTCTGCCGCTCCGTTTCCGCATCCACGATGATACTGTCATCCCAAACAAAGGATACCTGATAATCATTTCCCGGAGGGATCAGGCCATACAGCACCGCCCAGAAGTTCATTGCGTACACCAGATCTTCCAGAGCTCGCTGTAAAGCCATCTGCGTGTCAGATACGAATGTATAGGACCGCTGTTTGCTGACCTTGATCTCTGTGGCCGTCTTATCCACATTCTGGGGATCTGACAGGGTGCCATATGCCAGATTGCAGACAAACTCAATCAGCCGCAGCTGGGCATTGAATCCGTTAAACAGGGCGGTATCTCGAATTCCGGGAGAAAATGTATCAATAAGCGGCTTGTCTGTGGCTCCTGTCTCGTAGTTCAACTCCCGATATAATCGTTTTTTTCCTCCCGGATATTCAAACTTATCCCTGTCCTTGTTGTATTTCAGCATACTCTCAGCAATATGAACCGCAAGCTGCGTGCCCTCATACTCCCAGCAGATATTTGAGTACCTCCGGTCCGCTTCCGCTACCAGCTCGTCTGCTCTGGAATATACCGATACCCCCAACGGGCTGTCTGTGTCCTCCGCATTTGCCATAGGTACCTTGAAATACCCAAACAGGAGCCTGTCCGATCCCGCAAGCGATATCTCCGGCACCAATTCAGACCAGCGATCCACGCTGCTGACCTCGAGCTCTGTTCCCAGGCTGTAATCGTTGGTAGCCACGAAAGCCCTGTTTGTAATGTGGATTACATCATTCTGCAGCGTATGTACTTCCAGCCGGGTATATATCTTCTTTCCTTTTCGGAACTGTTCCGTAAACACGCATTGCATGATCCGGCCCGAATCATCGAACGACAGCGGGAAAAAGCTGTCTGCCTGCACATACTGGATTGCAAGCCCTGTTTTAGTCATATACGGTTTAAGAATCAGGCCGCCCTTTGCGCACCCGTATTCCACATAGCGCCGCAGATCAGCCAGCACCTTTTTCTGGTACTCCTGGTTCAGATATTCAGCCGCCGCGCCGCCGGTTATCTCCGACTGCATCTCCAATGTCACCAATCTTGCAATCTCTGAGGCGATAGCTGCCGGTATCTGTGCGCTCTTGACTGTTTCCCGGTCTACCCAGGGAGCATGATTCTCGTACATGGCTGTCCATAACTCAATCGCAGAGGCCATTTGAGAAGTCAGGCATACATCTATCTGCGTGTCGGAATTCTGATTCAATATCTCTGTGATCGCTGTCAGCATTTTTGAAAATTTCATCCTCATCACCTCTATTCATACCGGATAAACCGGCTGATATCCCGCTCAAATGTGTACTCAAACGCGTCCAGTGTATCTATATCACTGGTACCATCATCCAGCCTCACATCTTCCACAAGACTCTTTTTCTCATCCCACAGTGCAGTAGTAAGGGCATCCTCCAGCGTCTGGCACTGATCTTTCATGTAAGAAAAGCGGTGCTGGCTGAGCATCCGCTGCGTAAAACGTATCCGGTCATTGATTGTTGTCTTAAGTGCGTTCTCGATCCGGATCCATCCAAACCCCGACTTCCTGACAGCCGTCCTCAGTCCTGCAATCAGCGTCTGCTCTGCACTGTCGCAGTAAACAGCAGTAATGAAGCCGTATAGGTTAATGATCTTCAGACAGAAGTCTACGAACAGATTCCCCAGCTTATCCGGGTCAATGCTTCCGTTTTTGCTCATATGGCGCTCACTGGCAAGGGCGGTAATACTGTGGTAAGCCCTGGAATATGCTGTAGCCACAAATGCGTGGCCGGAGCCGGAACCGCCAAAGTCGACGCCGATATTGATCTGCATGATACTCTTAGGCTTTTCATAGATTGCAAAGGGATTAACCCCTCCACTGGATACTGCGTCGCACATCAGCTTATACACAGATCCTTCTGCCGCAACCCACAGCCCACGGATGTACCGGTCATATAGGACCGTCCCTTTGTACTCCTTACAAAGCTCATCCACAAATACAGGGCTTACAAATGGATTGTCAAAAAGTTCATACTTCTGGCAGTAAATATCAGCGTCTGAATCCAGAAACTGCTTAAACCAGTGCTGCGGGGCATCCGGGTTGCACGCCCCATCAAAACAGGAATATGGCTTATCAAGACGGGATTTAAGCATATTAAATACGTCCTGGTTCCAATCCACCACCTCATCACCATAGCAGTATTTCAGTGAAGATCCCCGGATCTTAGATACCTGACTGACCTTTTCGGCCCCGAGGCAGTAAACATCCTCGCCAAACATCGGGCAAATGTTCTGGGAATTGATATCTCCCACAAGATTTGTACCCCAGATTCGTTGTAATGGTTCGATGATGTTACGCTGGATCGTGCCCTTAGACACGCCCAGAATTGCCACCAGGCCCTCTTTTCCGACTCTGGCACGGATTCTCTTGGGAATTACATAATAGTCCATATAAGTCTTTCCAGAACGTGTAGCGCCTACCTTGATATTCCAGCGGTGGTTTGCGTTCTGGAAAAACTCCTGCTGCTTATCGGAAAATGGCATATCACACAACCCCTTTGATCCCACTCAGAACCTCATCCAGGCGACTCAGCTCTGCGTCATTGTCTGTCCCTTTCAGCTTATCCGTCTGGGCTTTGATCTGGGCTATGCGGGCTCTCTGCTCTTCCTCATCAAGATCAGATGGAGGCTTCTCACCCCATCCGGAGAAGTTATTGCTCAGACTGAACTTTGCCCCGTTGGATCCGTCGCGGTCAAACAGCCTTTCCTCTGCGTATTGCTCAATACGAGACTTCGCACGCGTTATCGTGTCATTAAATTCTTTTTTGCCTTGGTAGTTAAGCAGTGCCTGCCTGCTTGAAAACCCCAGTGCAAGTGCTAAACCGGTAACCGTTGGTGGTCTCTGGTTCACGATAACCGGTTGTCCAAATTTATTAAAAACCGGATCTCCTTCACTATCTTTCAGTATTTTCCCTTCACAGGCTTCAAAATACTGTTCGATCAGTTCCTCAATCTGTTCTTTACTTTCGTATTTAGGCGGCCTTCCGACCGTCTTTCCTGTTGCCATCAGGCTCACCTCCAATCAATATCTTGTATTTATCCACACATTATCCACAATATGTTGACAAAAAGAGAGCCCCCGCCGAAGCAGGGACCCATACAAAGGAGAATAACGCATGAAAAAATGAAACTGAATCGTGGGAACCGAAATCGAACCAGTGACCTGCGGCTTGTAAGGCCGTCGCTCTTCCGCTGAGCTATCCCACAAAGGAAAAAGGGGACGTCCAGCCCTGGGCCGGAATCCAGAGCCAGACGATTCGGCCGCGGGGCTGTGACACCCGGCGGCCGACTGGGGCTAAGTGCAAGCCGTCGGCTGTATGCCTTTGGCTTCGGATTTTATTATAAAACGACTTTTCCGACATAAACGACCTTTTTTACTTAATTCCACAACTTTTTAGATACTTATCTCGGATATGTAACCTCGGATAGTCTGGGTTATCCCGATACCCCAGTCTTTTTGCAACCTCTTTCCATGGCAGCCCATCCAGATAGAAATATTCAAATACTTTCCTGGTAGCCGTATCCTCGATTGCCTCAACCCACTTTCTAATTTCTTCTGCTTCTGCCTCTTTCTGATCCAGAAGCCGGCGCTTTCTTCTATATCGTTCATCATCAAAGCCCACCACTGCCTGCGGACGTTCAAAGCCCTTACTATAGTCTTTTATGACGCTGCTCCCCAGCCCTGCATCTGTTGTATTCATTTCATTCAGTTCCCACCTCAGGATCGCAATTTCCTGCATCAGTCTCTTGTAGCTTTCCAAGCGCTTTATTGTCATTTCCAACGGTATCACCTCCTGTATCTCTCATCCGGGCATAATGACGTATACGCATAGGCCGGCAT
>ERZ1026973.207-NODE-207-length-21012-cov-5.880994_pt1 | contig 21012 bp, 20 predicted proteins | sample MGYA00519562_ERZ1026973 | MGnify/ENA primary metagenome ERZ1026973 (study PRJEB26926, sample SAMN06164670) | human gut metagenome | biome: ENVO:00009003; feature: ENVO:2100002; material: ENVO:00002003 | host: Homo sapiens | place: USA | collected 2012 ...
ATCTACACGTAAGGAGTCGTCGGCAGCGTCAGATGTGTATAAGAGACAGGTCAGAACCTTTGAGCCTAAGAGTCTTTTGCCCGCAGACAAGGAGAAACTCCTTCATTATATGGACACACTGTCCAATCCTTTTGGTGCAGCGGTAAATCTGCACATTGCTGAAAAGGGGCTAAACGATAAGGGAGAAAAACTGGGAACTTATGGGGTCATAAAAGGGGCAAATACATTTCTTGGGGTATCCATACCCCAAAATGAACCCGAACTGTTAGCGGCCGGTTATGAGTTTGAGAACCTTATTTTATATGCAACGAATATGGGGCTTGGAACCGTATGGCTTGCGGCAACCTTCAGCAGAGACAGTTTTTCCAATGCAATGAAGATCGGAAAAGACGATTATTTCATCGCCATCTCTCCAGTTGGCTATCCCTCAGACAGGCCGACCGTGAAGGAAAAGCTAATGCGGAAAACGCTGAAAGCATCTTCAAGAAAGCCATGGGCAGAACTCTTTTTTGACGAACGCTTTCATACGCCTCTGACGCCTGAACGTGCCGGAAATTATTCGGCTCCCCTTGAAATGCTGCGTTTGGCTCCATCCGCTACCAATGCCCAGCCCTGGAGAGTATTAAAATCCGGGAACGCATATCACTTTTATGAAACACATAAGAAAAATGTTTCACAGGACGAGGCTATGATCAAACAGGTCGATCTTGGAATCGGACTTTCCCATTTCCATCAGACGGCGTTGGAAATAGGCTTAAAAGGGAGGTTTGAGGAAATCTCAGAGGCATCCGACATGGCACCCGAAGATTTTTACTATATGATCTCATGGGCAGCTGAAAAATAAAAGGAGGAGGACGATTTTTATGCGTGTAGTTGAAATCTGTTTTAGTCCTGCGGGAGGAACAAAGAAGGTTGCGGATATGCTGTGCCGACAATTAAGCCGCAGTTTTGAATCCGTTGACTTAACAGACAGTATGTATAATTTTTCTGATATTTCATTTTCCAAAGAGGATCTTGCGGTCATTGCCGTTCCCTCATATGGAGGGCGTGTGCCTGAAGCCGCCGTAACCCGTATTTCTCAAATGAACGGAAACGGCTGTAAATCGATCCTTATCTGCGCTTATGGAAACCGTGCATATGAAGATACTTTAATAGAGCTTTACGATACGGCGCAAGCTGTCCGATTTCAGGTCACTGCCGCTATCGCCGCTATTGCAGAGCATTCCATCGTAAGGCAATATGCTTCTGGAAGGCCTGATCTGGCTGATGAAACAGAGCTTCGTATATTTGCCGGTAAAATTCTCGAAAAACAAAACAGTCAGGTATACAGCAGTCTGAATCTTCCTGGAAACCGGCCATATAAAAAGCGGGGAAACAGCACCCTGATTCCAAATGTTTCCAAAGACTGCAATGAATGTGGATTATGTGCGGAAAATGTCCGGTTCAGGCAATCGATAAACATCATCCGAGTAAGACCGATTCAAAAAAATGCATCTCATGTATGCGCTGCGTCCGTCTGTGCCCGCAAAACGCACGGAAAATAAATCAGGCATTATTATTTGCCGTAGGCACTGCATTAAAAAAAGCTTGCTCTGTCCGCAAGCATAATGAACTGTATATTTAAGGATTCCCTGCTGTTGCAACCGCTCACAGAGCAAGGCCCACATTTAAATGGCCCTGCTCTTTTTTATTGACAACTTTGGACTGACGCCGGGCCAGCCAAAGGTTCTGGATTATTTAAAGGAACATGACGGCGCCAGCCAGAAGGAGATTGCAGGTGCCTGCGGCATTGAAGCCGGATCACTGACCTCTGTTTTAAACCGTATGGAAGAAAAACATATGATTGAACGAAGGATCTTAAATGGCAACCGCCGAACCTTTCATATTTTTCTGACCCCCTTTGGAACGGAAATGCTTCAAAAAACAACGCAGGCGTTTGCAAAATTAGAAGAGCAGGCGTTTGAAGGCTTTTCCGAAAAGGATAAAGAACAATTCATGAAATATTTCATGAAACTCAGCACAAATATCAAAGGAGCACAGGAATAACCATGAGTAAACGAAAGCGCTATGCCATCTTTCTGATCGGGCTGTTTGTAAACTCTCTTGGCGTCAGCATGATCACAAAAGCCAGCCTCGGAACCTCGCCGATTTCTTCTATCCCTTATGTTTTGAGCCTTAAATTCCCCTTTACCCTGGGAGAATTTACAATTTTTTTCAGTCTTTTTCTGATTCTGCTGCAGCTTTTGATTCTCAGAAGAAATTTCAAGGCAGAACATCTTTTGCAGATTCCGATCTCTGTTCTGTTCGGATACTTTATTGATCTGTCCATGGTTTTGCTTACCTTTATAGATCTTCGATCCTATTTTGTACAAATTGCGGGCCTTTTGTGCGGCTGTGTGATCCTGGGCTTCGGAGTATATCTGGAAATGGCGGCAGATGTTGCGATGCTTCCGGGAGAATCCTTTGTGCGTGCCGTGGCTGCCACCTGGAATACAGAATTTGGAACAACCAAGATAGTTTTTGACGTATCCATGACAGGAATTGCCGCCCTTTTATCCTTCGGATATTTCGGTGGACTTAACGGCGTCCGGGAGGGTACCGTGATCGCCGCTCTTCTTGTTGGATCAATCGCAAGACTGCCTGGCCGTATACTGACATCGAAAGCAAAACAGGAGCAGACAGAGAATCCCGTATTTTCCTCATCAAAGCCTTAAAACCTCTGCTAAAAACACGTTTTTCATAACTGGAATGTCAGGCGAATCTGAACCTGCTGTAACGGCAGCCAGACCTGCCCCACATTCCAGTTTTTAATTTCACATTGGCCTGCTTTGGATTCTGCAGTCATAGGATAAGCAGACATCTTCATAGGATGATTGCAAAGTATTGGTTGAGGTGAATATTATAAAAAAGCAGAGAGAAATCTATTATTTGCTCCAGAGCCAGAAAACGGATGCTGCAGAAATCGTCAGGCAAAAAGAACTGTTAAAAAAGCAGGGCTGTCTTGTAATCACAATCATCGAAGGCCAGAGAGCTATGGAGGATGGGCTGAGGGAACTCATAAAAAAACATCTGCCTTAACGGCAGGTGCGCTGCATGATTCTTTTTCCTCCCCTCACACCGGAGTCATTACAGAGTCAAAGGAGGCTGTTGCTTATGACATTAACAAATGCAGAAATCCCTATGGTCATAGACGGTTATGTCCGGCTCTCCAGGGATGATAACAAACGCAGCTACTCATCCATTGAGAACCAGAAACGGATTATCCAGGAATATGCCCAAAAACACCATATGACCGTCCGCCGTATTTATGAGGACGATGGTTTTTCAGGTTATTCGTTTGACCGCCCTCAGTTTCGGGAAATGATGGCTGACCTGTCGTCCATCCAGGTCATTGTCGCAAAGGATCTCTCCCGTATTGGCCGCCACAATGCAAAGGTTCTTCTCTTTCTGGAGGAAATGGAAGAAAAAGGGAAACGAGTGATTCTCATTGATGATAATTATGACTCCTTCTGTTCAGACGACGATATCATCGGGATCAAGACCTGGGATAATGAACGGCACGTCAAAACTACCAGCCGCAAGGTAAAGCGGATCAAACAGATGGAGCAGGAAAACGGTACATTAAAATCCATTCCGCCTTTTGGCTATGTGAGACACCCCCTTAATAAACAGAAGATCCTCATTGATGAAGAGGCTGCTGCTATTTTAAATCTTCAAAAAGAGCTTTATCTGGAGGGGAACGGAATAAGGAAAACGGCAGAAATCCTATCCCAAAGGGGAGTGCCAACTCCCACCATGCTGCAGAGGGAACGGTATGAGGCTCTGGGACTTCCCTACCATCGGCATATTGCCTGTAAATGGAGCTACTCTATGGTAAAGGATACGCTGTTCAATGATTATAATAACGGAATCCTGCGCACCCACAAGCGAGAGCGCACCACCATAAACGGAAAAGACAAAAAAGTTCCCAGGGATCAGCAATATATCTTTTATAATCACCATCCGAAGATTTTCGATGATGATACCATGAAGCTCCTTCATGAAGTGAAGGAAAGCCGCAGCCACAGCCAGTACCGCGGTCAGAAAAAACATATCAATCTTTTCTCCGGCTGTCTTTACTGTAAGGACTGCGGACACAAGCTGACTGCCATCAACCGTCCAAACCGTGAAAAATATTATATATGCAGTACCTATAACAAAAAAGGAAAGCAGTTCTGCGGCCATGCACATTCTATTGCAGAACACACCTTAACAGAAGCCTTCCTTCAGTATCTGGCGTTCTGCCGCCACAACCTGAATGATGCCATACAGGCGCTTGATCTGTCCCGGTTAAAGACCGGGCATTATTCGGATGCCGACAGGAAGCAGCGGCTGGGACGGGAACTGGAGCGGGAAAAGGGTGAATTAAAAACCCTGATGGCTCAGAAAATAAAGGAAATCGCAGCTGATCCTTCTATAAGTGAACAAATCGCAGAAACCTATGCGGCTTTACAGAAAGAAAAAATGACCCGCATCTTGGACATCGAAAAAAACTTACGGGATCTGTCCCGGAAATCCCCTATGACAATCTCCTCCCCAAAACCCGCCCCCCAGACCGCACCAGATATTCTGGATAACCTGTTAAGCAGTCAGTCCCTGACCCGGTCTGATATTGAAGTTCTGGCCGATAAGATCATTGTGGATAAGGATGGAAATGCCGATATCTATTTAAAGCATGGTCTTGGCGTTCCTGCCGCCTCGGATTTTAAAGCAGGTGAGAAAAATCTGAAATTAACCATGATGCTTGAAGCAATCCGGCTCCTGGAGCAGGACCAAACGGGGTTTACCTCTGTTAAATTTCTTGCTGACCGGTTAAAATCCATGGGATATCCCATGCACAGGAAAAAATTTATTCCCTATATGGAGAAACTGCTTGCACTGGGCCTGGTGGAGCGAACCGATATCTATCATCATCCGTACCGGATTACAGCTTCCCGTCAAATACTGCAGGATGTGGAAAAAAACTTCATTGAGGCCGGTTAGACCGGCGGTATGCCTCAGATGGTCTTTGAATACATTTTAAAGAAAAACGGCCTTGACCCTTCCACCGATCTTACCATTGACCAGAACATCAGCTTTGGACTGACGGCGGCGGCATTTACGAGCAGCGACGCTGATTATACCATCGAATTTGAACCTTTCGCCACCACTCTGGAACTGGAAGGAAACGGTTCAGTCGTAGCCTCCCTGGGAACGGAATCCGGTTATGTTCCCTATACAGCCTACAGCGCCAGAAAAAGCTATATCAAACAGCACCCGGAGGTGATCCAGAGCTTTACAAATGCCATTCAGCGGGGACTTGATTATGTAAATTCCCATTCTTCAGAAGAAATTGCAAAAACCATTTCCCCGCAGTTTAAGGAAACGCCTTTAGATAAGCTGACTCAGATCGTGGAGCGTTATAAGGCGCAGGATACCTGGAAAGAGGATACGGTGTTTGAGGAAAGCAGTTTTGAACTTTTGGAACGAATCTTAGAAGAAGCGGGGCAGCTAAAAGAAACAGTGCCCTATAAAGAACTGGTAACCACAGAGTTTTCCACGAAAGCGGTGAAATAATCCACTCTGACAGAGATCCGTAAAGATATGATTTGTAAAAAGAGACGCCTTTGGGAATGAATCCTGCCAAAAGCGTCTCTTTTTCTTCCTGATTGCTAAAATATTTGACGTGTTTTATCCCTCAGCCTGTTTTTCAAATCTCCACGCGCTCAAAAGCCATTTCAGATAATCCCCATACTGTGCTTTTCGCACCTCCTCTGCTGTAACCACATCCATCTCTCCGATCTTCTCGCCGTTTAGCCAGTACTCCAGCACTCCGGCTTTTTGCCCCTGGGTGACCGGAGCCGGAAGAGCGTCTTCTAACGCCAGTTTCTTTTCCACCGCTGACAGATCCTCTCCTTTAAGACTCAGATATTGGAAACTTCCGTTCAAAGCCAGTTTGGCCCGGTCTTTTACCCCTCCGTCCACCAGGATCTCAGGAAGGGGAATCCCCTCTTTATCCTCATAAAGCTTACAGTTTGCATAACCGTAATTGAGCAGGGTCTGTGCATCGGCAAACCGCGCTTTAAAATCAGGAGCCGCCATGATAGACGCAATCAGCCTGACACCATCCTTTTCCGCAGTAGCGGACAGGCAGTATTTTGCCAGGGATGTAGAGCCTGTCTTTAAGCCGGTAACCTGAAAGCTGGTAGCCATACGCAGAAGCTTATTTGTATTTGACAGCCCAAATTCCTTGGTTCCCTGCTTCGTCACATGGGTGATATTTTCCATCCAAATGGTAGAATAATTATGGATCTGAGGATAACGATTGATCAGTTCCCGGCTCATTTTGGCAATATCCCTGGCTGTGGTCACATGGGCCGGATCCTCCGTAAGGCCGCAGCAGTCCACAAAATGTGTTTCGGTCATACCAAGCCCCTTTGCTCTCTCATTCATCTGCTGCACAAAGGCTTCCTCGGTTCCTGCGATATACTCGGCCATCGCAACAGAGGCGTCATTTCCAGAGGCGATCACAATACATTTGATCAGGGTTTCCACGGTCTGAACCTCTCCCTCCTCCAAAAACACCTGAGAGCCTCCCATGGACTTTGCGTTGGCGCTGGTAACCACTTCATCCGTCAGCTGTATTTTTCCTGCTTCCAGAGCATCAAAAATCAGGATCAGTGTCATTACCTTGGTAACGCTGGCAGGACTTCTCTTTTCGTCCGCCCCTTTTTCATAGATGACCTGGCCGGTAGATGCCTCCATCAGCACTGCGGAAGGAGCCGATATCTGGATCGCCGCCTGAGGGGCGGTATTTTCCCCCGTCTCTGCCTGCATTCTGGCCGTTTCCCCGCTTACCTCCTGAGCCGGCACATTCACCGGAATAGCGATCCCTGGTTCTGTAGCCAGAGCCGTCAGGACCTGCCCCGCCATGATCACAAGCGCCAGCGCGCATCCTGCTGCTTTTGTCCTTTTCATAGGCGCACTTCCTTAAAAAGACGTTCTCTGCCTAATATATGAAACCGGACCGGCTCTTTATGTGCAGCTGACCTGGATCGGGATTTTCCGCTGTCCAAAAACGCCTATGGCAGCTCAGACCTCTTTTAACGCTTTTCTTAAGGCCTCTGCCATCTCCTCATACTCAGCATCTGTAAGAATGGTTCTTCCGCTGTTCATCTCGAAGGTGCCGCCCCACTCTTCGCCGCCCTTATATTTGGGAACAATGTGGAAATGAAGATGACAGCCAGTATCGCCGTATGCGCCGTAGTTTACCTTATCGGGATGAAATACCTTGTGTACAGCTCTTGCCACCTGGGCCACCTCGGCAAAAAAGTCATTTCTCTCCTCGTCGGTCAAATCGATCAGTTCGCTCACGTGCTTTTTATGAGCCAGAATCACTCTTCCCTTCTTGCTCTGCTCCTTAAATACATAGAGAAAGCCTGTTTTCATCTCACAGACCGGGTAGGCAAACTTTGCTGCCAGTTCTCCCTGCATACAATATGCACAATTTGGATCTTTTACTATTTCTGCCATCGTTTTTCTCCTTTTCATAGCGCGCCCAGCTGCCGTACAGCCAGGGCTGTATTGAATCATTACTGCTTTAAAGATACCACGGATGCAGCCAAATTTCAACAGCTTTCCTATTGCCAGTTTCCGCTGTCCTCAAAGTATTGTAACCACTCGGGACGTGGGAATGCCTTTCGCCATTCTGAACAGTTACAACGTATTTTAAGAAAATCGTTATGATTGCCCATACCCGAAGGCCGCTTTTTTGTGTTATAATAAGGCAGTACCATACACAGCTGCCGGTACACCCTAAAAATATCAATACATAACAGGAGATTGAAACCATTTATGAGCCGAACAGATTTCAGACGCCGTCAGGCCCGCAGACACCGAAGAAAGCTTGTGGGCCTGTCCCGGCATCTTCCTACTATTTTCGCCGTAATCCTGATCCTGGCGCTGTTAGGCGCAGGTATATTTGCACTGACCCGCTTTGTATTAAAGCGGCAGCCTCCCCGGCCGGCCGTCGCTGCCTCCTCCTCTGATGCAGCGTCCCAACCCCAGCCCTCCGGCGGCCTTCCCGTCTCAGCGAATCCCGCGGATTCGTTAGAAAGCCTTTTAAGTCAGGCGGCCTTCCTGGCGGCAGGCTATGACTATGACAAAGCCATTTCCCTCCTCAAAGAGGACGCTTCTGCGGCAGAGGAACCGGCGGTAGCAGAAGCTATTTCCTCCTATGAGGCGGCCAAAGCTGCCCTTGTGCCTGCGGACGTGAAGAACGTTCCCCATGTATTTTTTCATTCCCTGATCATGGACACGGCCAAGGCCTTTGACGGCGACAGCCGAACCCCGGGCTACAATTCCGTAATGACTACAAAGGACGAGTTTTTAAAAATACTGGATGCACTTTATAATGACGGCTATGTTTTAGTCCGCATCCATGACATTGCCTATGAAACCACGGACGAAAACGGAAATCCTGTGTTCACCTGGGGAAATATCCTTCTTCCAGAAGGAAAAAAGCCCATTGTCATGTCCCAGGATGATGTATGCTACTATTCCTATATGAAGGATGACGGCTTTGCCAGCCGCATCATCATTGGAAATGACGGGAAACCCACCTGTGAAATGACGCTGGATGACGGCACGGTTTCCACCGGCTCCTATGACTTGATCCCGATTTTAGAGGATTTTATTAAAGAACACCCTGATTTTTCCTATAAGGGGGCCAGAGCCATCATTGCCCTTACCGGCTATGAGGGGATCTTAGGATACCGCACCGCCGCTTCCTACAGCGACAGCCCTACTTACGAAAGTGACCGGGAACAGGCCGCCAAAGTGGCGCAATGTCTGAGAGACAACGGCTGGGAGCTTGCAAGCCACAGCTGGGGCCATCTGTGGATGGGTGTGTCCTCCGTCCCTGGACAGACCTATCAGATCAGCGACGAACGTTTTTACGCAGACACAGATAAGTGGGAAACGGAAGTGGAATCCCTGATCGGTCCCACGGACATATACATTTTCCCTAATGGAAATGATGTAGCCGACTGGAAGCCGTATTCAGATGAAAACTACCGCTATCAGTACCTCCGCTCCAAAGGTTTCCGGTATTTCTGCAATGTAGACGCCAGCAAGCCTTCCTGGATCCAGAAGGGTCCAGACTACCTGAGAATGGCCCGGCGGAACCTGGACGGCTATCGTCTGTACCAGGATATGATCCAGACGGATCCTTCCAAAAAGCGGCTGGCGGATCTCTTTGACGCTTCCCAGATCTTTGATTCCTCCCGTCCTACGCCGGTAACGTGGAGCTATGACCACACGCAAAATGAGACATCCGGCGCGGCCCCCTCCCAGGCTACCGCCCAGTCTGAGAATACTGCGGCCGCCCAAGCGGCTGCTTCCCAGTAAAAGAAGGAAACGCTTTTGCCCGCCAGATTGGCCGGTAAAAGCGTTTCTTTTTGTGTGTTCCATGCGTATACTATACCAAAGACACATCTTATGAAAGGAGTTTCCAGAAAATGACACCCAAACTGGATGTGACCGGAGTCAGCTACTCCTACCATACTCCGGACGGCGAAACGCTGGCTCTTTCCAATATATCGTTTACTCTGGCCCCCGGTGAATTTGCTGCTGTCGTAGGGCCTTCCGGCTGCGGCAAATCCACTCTTCTCTCCCTTTTATGCGGTCTGACTCAGCCGGATGAAGGACAGATCCTCATAGACGGACTTCCGCTCTCCCATTCCCCTTCTGCAACCGGATATATGCTCCAGAAGGATCATCTGTTTGAATGGAGGGATATTTTATCAAATGTTTCCCTTGGACTTGAGATCCAGCACCGCCTGAATACAAAAAGTATAAACCGTTTAAAGGAAATGCTTGCCTCTTATGGCCTGAAAGGATTCGAGCACGCCAGACCATCGGAGCTGTCCGGCGGGATGCGCCAGAGGGCTGCTCTAATCCGCACGCTGGCTCTGGAACCGGATCTTCTTCTTCTTGACGAACCCTTTTCCGCCCTGGATTATCAGACAAGACTTTCTGTGTGCGATGATATCAGCTCTATTCTGCGAACTACAGGAAAAACGGCAATCCTTGTAACCCACGATCTGTCCGAAGCTATCAGCACCGCAGACCGCATCATAATTCTCACCCCCAGGCCCGGAAGAATCAAAAAGATCCTGACCATCACATTTCCCCAGGACTGCCAAAGCCCCCTGGAGCGCAGAAACTGTCCTGAATTTTCCAGATATTTCAACACCGTATGGAAGGAGCTGAAAACCCATGAGTAAAAGCCTTACCACAGCTGCTGCCCCATCCTTGGCACAGCAGGAATACCTGGCCAGCCAGCTCCGCCAAAAAAACATGATCCGCACATGGCGTATTATGCTTCTTGTGCTGATTTTAAGCCTCTGGGAGCTGTCCGCACGGCTGGGGTTCATTGACCGTTTTATTTTCAGCAGTCCCACCCTGATCGTAAAATGCCTGATCTCCATGATCCAGGACAAAAGCATTTTTGTGCATACCGGCGTCACCCTGGCGGAAACGCTGGTAAGCTTTGCCGTCTGCACCGCAGCAGGTCTGGCCTGCGCCCTGTTTCTGTGGGCAAGCCCCACCGCGGCGGGTATTTTAGAACCCTTTTTAGTCCTTTTGAACAGTCTCCCCAAGTCGGCCCTGGCGCCTCTGCTCATTGTATGGCTGGGAAATAACATGACCACCATCGTCACTGCCGCCGTCTCAGTAGCTGTATTCGGCTCCATTCTCACTCTGTACAGCAGTTTCTGCCAGACCGATGATGACAAGATCCGGCTGATCCGCTCCCTGGGCGGCACCCGCAGCGACGTTCTCTTTAAAGTCCTGCTGCCCGGATCCCTTCCGCTGCTCATTAACAATATGAAGGTCAATATCGGCCTCTGCCTGGTAGGCGTCATCATTGGGGAATTTCTCTCCGCACGGGCGGGACTTGGCTACCTGATCACCTATTCCGCCCAGACCTTCACCATGACAGTGCTCATGACATCCATTATGGTTCTGTGCCTGCTTTCCTGGCTTTTGTATCAGGCCATTGCCTGTGCAGAAAAGAAAATCAGCCGGTAGCCGCACCGCTTGCGCTCCCTGCGCCCATATGGTATGATGAAACAAGTATTCAACCCCAAAGACAACAACCGGTTCCGGGGCAGCCGCCCCACGAGAAGGAGGAGCCTGTGGATCTGATCAACCAGTTTATCGAAAACTACAAAAAGAAATTCAATTACTACGAATCCGTAGGCCGCCTGGCCGCCGGTCAGCTGGAGGCCATACTCCGCTCCTCCGGTATTCGCGCCATAGTCACCTACCGGGCCAAGAATCCGGGCCGTTTAAAAAGCAAGGTACTTCGCCGCAATGCAAAGCGCCCGGTTCCCTATAAAAATATGAAGGAGATTTATGAGGACATCGCAGATCTGTGCGGTGTCCGTGTCTCCCTCTACTTCCCTGGAGACCGTCTCCAGGCCGACCAGCTGATCCGGGATCAGTTTCATATCCTGGAGAGCAAGCAGTTCCCGGAACAGTCCAAGCCCCCCACCTACAACAAACGTTTTTCCGGCTACTGGGCCAACCACTACCGCGTCTATCTGCGGGAGGAGTTTGCCCAGCCGTCGGAAAAACGCTACTGCCGGGCCCGCATTGAGATCCAGGTGGCGTCTGTCCTGATGCACGCCTGGTCCGAGGTGGAACACGATCTGATCTACAAGCCTCTCCAGGGAACGCTCTCTGAGGAAGAGCTTGCCATCCTGGACGAGCTCAACGGCCTTGTCCTTGCCGGTGAAATTGCCCTGGAACGCCTGCAGGCTGCGGGAAACGAACGAATCCGCAGCAAGAACGCGGTCTTTGATAACCAGTATGAGCTGGCCTCCTATCTTTACAATTACCTGAGCAGCAACTTCCGCACAGAGGATATCGAACTGCGGATGGGAAATATCGAGCTTCTTTTTCGGCTTTTGCTCAATCTGAAGCTTTTGGATGTAAAGCACATGGGGCCAATTTTAAAATCGGTCAAGTTTGAAAAGGACAAGCGAAACATTTCCCAACAGATCATCGACCAGATCATCAGCGGCAATGAAAAACGCTATCTGGCCTATCAGTCCCTGAGAGCCGCAGTATCCGACCAGGATGAGGAGCGCCGTGAAGCCATCAGTTCCTTCTTTAGCCAGTGGGTACCCCTGGAGGCCCTGTTAAACCGTACCACCAAGCGCAGCTCCCGTTCCCTGAGCGTATTCAATATCAACGCATTAAAACGTCTTAACCTTCTGGACAGGGAAAGCCTGAATCAGATCGCGTTCCTTCGGAAGATGAGAAATGCCCTGATCCACGATATCGAGGTTCCTGAGGCAGCCTACATACGGGAACTGGGGAATGAGGCTCAGGTTCTGAGAGAAAAGCTGGCAAACGTGCTGGAACCGGAAAAACAGGCAGAAAAAGAATAGCGTGAGCCGCTCATCCGACATATAGCCTCATCCGGCACCCTCTTTATCCCAGCAGTTCCCGAACCATTTTCCCGTCAAATACCACCTTCTCCAGATGATCCACCTCGATCTGGTACAGAGCATTGGCAGCCAGATGCTCCGCCGCCTGCTCCAGATCCCGGATCCCGCTTGTATTGGAGTGCAGCTTTACTGCCATGTCCAGAGCCTCGTCCGTCAGTATACACTCCTCCGGGCGCAGGCTCATACGCCGCAGGATCTTTGGAAGGGCAAATTTTGAGAAAATAATTTTCTTTTCCTCCGGTGTATAATCAGGAATATCGATCACTGCAAACCGCGACATTAACGGCGCGCTGATCTGTTCCTTATTGTTGGCCGTTGCGATAGGATACACACCGGAAGTAGGCACCATGCACTCCATATAGTTATCCGTAAATCCGAGATTATCAAGAAGGGTTAAAAGCACATCCGCAGGATTGCCGTTTCCTTTGCCGGATGCAGCCTTGTCCAGCTCATTGATAATAAACACCAGATTAGACTCTCCCGCCATGGAAAAGGCCTCCATAATGATACCTGGCTTTGCATTAGCATAAACTCTGGAGCTTCCCGTAAGCTGCTCCGGATCATTGATGGAACTCATATCCAACGTAGTCCAGGGCAGCTTTAAGATCCGCGCCACCGCGTAGGCAATCTGGGACTTTCCCGTTCCCGCCGGCCCTACCAGAAGAAGGCCGTAAGCAGGCAGCGTATGGGTACGGTTAATCTGGATAATCGTCTCTATAATCCTCTGCTTCACACGCTCCATACCGTACAGTTCCTCATCCAGGATCTTTCTGGCCTCCACTGGATCGATGGCCTCAAAGTAATCATGCTTCCACCGCACATTCATCATAATAGACAGGGCTCTCTGTGCATGGCGGCGCTCCTCAGGCGATACCTCATGGGACTTTGCCACTGCAAGGTTTCTTCTGGCCCAGAGGCGGATATGATCCGGCAGCGTCTTTCCGGCACAGGTCATAAAATCTGTGATGCTCTGCAGGCTGGTCAGCTTCATATCATCCCCCTCTTCCGTTTCCTCCTCTTCCTCTGTCTCTGAAGGCGCGCTGCTGGCAAAAAGCCGCTCAATCATAAACTGCAGAAAGCCGTCCTCGGCAGAAAGCTTGGCGCCCTTGCCGAAGGCGGTTTCCCTGATCCGGCAGACCGCATATCCCTCCTTACCGTTCTCACCGGAAAGGCGCACATTGATATGGCTCTCTCCCAGCCAGCGGATCAGACTTACAAAACGGGCATCTATCTTTAAAATATCACCTCTGACCGTACGGTTTCCATCCTTAAATTCAAAGGCCGTGCCCCGAACCGGGCTGGTAAAAAGCCCGCAGGTATGATGATCCCATTGTTCCCCCTGATTATCCAGAATCAGTATGGGGTTCTCCGGCGTCGCCTCCGAGGCATCGGAATAAAAAACGTCCCAGGCACTCTCTGCCTGCTCAGGATCCTGTGTTTTGGACATATGGTCAAAATCAAAAACTGGCATGGTTCGATTCCCCTTTTTTCTAAATATGTTAAAATTCCCGCTTCAGTGTAGCACGAAATCGTCCTGCCAACAACCGGGTGAGCGATTTTTCCCGCAGTTTGGGATGTATTTTTTTATATGCCGCAGCTGCAAAAAAAAGACCGCTTTGATCTGTTCTGTCTCTTTTTCCCACAGAACCTGACCAAAACCGTCTTTTTTATCTTACAGACGTTGGGATGCTCTTTCCGTTCTCTAATCCTACCGTCCGCTGTTTAACACTTCTACCGCCTTTTTAAGCTGGTTATCCTCCTCTGGGGCGATAACTGCCTGAGTCTTCAGCTTTTCATCCAGTTCTACCTCCACGTCCGGCTCAATGCCTTTTCCGTGAAGATCAAAGCCGCTGGGTGTATAGTAATGAGCCGTTGTAACCTTGATGGCTGAGCCATCTCCCAGAGGGATCAGATTCTGGACAATTCCCTTTCCATAGCTGGTAGTTCCAACCACCACGGCCTTGTCATAATCCTTCATGGCCCCTGTAAATACCTCAGAAGCGCTGGCGGAATCCCCATTTACCAGAATCGCCATGGGAATATCCACAGAATGGCCGTCAGAAGCGGTGTAGGTTTCTCCTTCCTGGTTCTTATCCGCCGTATAGACAATCAGGGACTTGCCTTCCCCTTTCTTATAAGTGGAAATATCGTCTGGAAGCAGATAATCTACCATGGCCACAGCGCTGTCTAATATGCCGCCGGGATTATTTCTTAAGTCAATCACCAGCTGCTTCATCCCCTTTGCAGTTAGCTCATCAATGGCCTGTTCAAACTGCTCCACCGTCACCAGATCAAATTCACTGACTGCCACATATCCAGTCTTGTCATCCAGCATCCTGAATTCCACCGTAGGCACCTCAATCTTGCGCCTTGTAATCGTCAGATCCACATAGGAGTCCTGCTCCGTCCGATACACCGTAATGTGTACATCGGTGCCCTCTTCTCCCTTTACATAATTGCTTACGATCACATCCAGGCTCTCTCCGGCTACCAGCGTATCCTCCACCTTATAGATCACATCTCCGGGCTTCATGCCCGCTTCCAGGGCCGGAGAACCGTCAAATACCTTTACCACGGTGCTTAAGCCTGTGGTCCGGTTCTGGCTGATCATGGCTCCAATGCCGGAGTAAGTGCCGCTGGTACTCTCCTGCATCATCTTATAATCCTCTTCTGAGTAGTAAACGGAATAGGGATCATCCAGCCCTGCTAACATTCCTCTGTAAATGTAGTCCTCTACATTTTCCTCATCCTCGTCATAAAGAAACACCTGATCAATGATCTGCTGTATCATCTCCATCTTAGAGGTGATATGTTTAAAATCCAGATCCTTTGAAGAATCATCCGTAATTGCCGGCGCTCCCGACTGCGGCTGCCGACTCATGACCCGTCTGCCAAAAAGGTAGATCCCCGCGGACATTCCCACGATGATCAGCCCCACAAAGGCCATTACAAGAGCACCGGTAAGCACTCCCAGCCAGAATCGGTTCTGCCCGCCTCCGGCCCTTTTTTTCTCATCCTGTCTGTCTAATCTCTGCTCTTCCACTTCAGTCTCCTATCTGCCTTTTCCCAGCCCATTTCTCTATCCTTCCCATCAGCAGACAAGAGAACCTGAGGTTCCCCTCTGCCGACGGCGCACCTGCCTAAGGACTCACGTAGCCGGAAGGATTTACATAAACGCCTCCGGACCGAACGCCGAAATGCAGGTGGGGACCGGTCGAATATCCCGTAGACCCCACCTTTGCAATGGTCTGTCCCTTTTTCACTGTGTCCCCCTCGCTTACAAGAAGCTGGGAACAGTGCATATATACGGTGCTGATCCCTCCGCCATGGTCGATCATAATATAGTTGCCGGCCGAATAACTGTATGTAGAGATCACCACCTTGCCGTCCGCCGCCGCCACAATGGCAGAGCCGGAAGCCGCCGGAATATCGATCCCCTTATGGTTGGTGGAAGCCCCTTCGGTTGGTGAGCTTCTGTCTCCAAAGCCGGAAGAAATCCTGCTGCTCGAAGGACAGGGCCATGTAAAACCAGTATTCCCCGTTTTTACCGTACTATCCGTTTTCCCGGAAGTCTCCTCCTTCTTCGCAGCCTCCTGCGCCTTTTTAGCCTCTGCTGCCTTTTTGGCCTCTTCCGCCTTTCTGGCTTCCTCTTCCTTACGGCGGATCTCGGCCTCCACCTGGGCCATTAGATCCTCCTGAGCCTTGATATCCGCATTATACTGGTCAATTTCATCCTGAGCCGAGGCAATCTTTGTATTATAGGCAGACAATTCTGCCTGCTTGGAAGCCATCAGCGTCTGTACCGAGCTCTGCTTGGCTTTAGTGGAGTCCTGAAGGGCAAGCAGCTCCTGGCGCTCTTCTTCCAGGTTTTCTTCCTTTACTGCCACCTCTTCCCGTACCGCTTTATATTCATTAAGCATTCTCCGGTCATAAGAAGTGATCTGGCTGGCATACTCCGCCCGGTTTAGAAGCTCAGCGATGCTCTCTGACTGAAACACCGATTCCAAAAGGCTGGTCTGTCCATTTTCATACATATACCGGATCCGCAGCTTCATATCTGCATACTGCCGGCTTTCTGTCTCCTTTGCAGCCTGCAGCTCTTCCTTTGCCGTTTCAATCTGGCTCTCTTTATCGGAAATGTCTCCCTCCAGCTTCGTAAGCTCTGCTGTCAGAGAGGACAGTTTTCCGTCCAGTTCCTTCACATAAGCCGCCGTATCAGACTTCTTACCCTCTAATTCCTTTAAGGTATCCTGAACCTTCTGCTTCTCCTCCTCCATGGAAGAGACCTTCTTCTTCGCATCCTCTATATCCTTATTCGTGGCATAAGAGGAAAATACCATTCCCATGGCCAGAATCACTCCGACCGCAGCCGCAACCCCGGCCCCTATCTTCTTTTTTCTCATATGCCGCTCCTTTTCCACAGATTCCTGCCGCCCCATAAGCGTCTACACTCTCAGGTGTTTCCGAATCGTCACCAGGCTCACCACTACGCCGATGCCAACCCCCAGGAGCATGGCTCCTCCCGCCATATACGGAAAAATATCTCTCAGAGAAAGCGGCTCAAAAAGCCCCGTGATCAGGGAATAATTCTGCTCCAGATACAAAACTCCCTTCTCATAGAGAAACCATATGCCTCCCAGCGGGATCAGCGCTCCAAAAAGTCCCAGAAGCAGTCCTTCCACCAAAAACGGGGCGCGTATCATAAAATTCGTAGCACCGATATAGCGCATGATTTCATTTTCCCGCCTGCGGAAAGCCGCTGCCACAGAAATAGTGTTGCTTATAAGGAATACAGCTACCGCCAGCAGCACCCCGATAATCAGCGCTGACATCAGGCTGATCATCTTTCCCACGCTTGTAAATCCTGCTGCCAGAGTGCTGGAATAGCGGACCCGCCGCACCCCATCCATGGCTTCCAGCCGGCTGACAACCTTCTGCTGATCGGAAATATCATTTAAAAAAACCTCAAATGAAGCGGAATCAGCCAGAGGATTGTCATTTTCAAACCCCTCGGCCAGTTCCTCCGAGCCCTCAAAGTACTGGCTCTTAAACGTGTCCCATGCTTCCTGGGCCGAGGTATAATCCGCCTCTCTCACCTCACTCCAGCTTTTTATCTCTTCTCCTGCAGCAAGGATCTCCTCCTCTGACATACCATCATTAAAAAAGACGGAGATTCCCACGGTTTCCTGGGCGATTTTAGCCCCATGAGCCACATTGGCCGCCAGAGCAAAAAAGAGGCAGAATAAAAAAATACACGCAGAAATAGTCGCTATAGAAGCCAGCGAAAACAAAATATTTCTGCATATATTGACGATGCCCTGTTTCAGGCAATACCAAAATGTATTCATTTCAAACGATCGTGCCTTTCCGGCAGACCCATTTTTGTCTTATCTGGATCCGCCCTCATCTTTGACCACTACTCCGCGGTCCATGGTAATCACCCGTTTTTTCATCTGCTGGACCATCTCATGGCTGTGGGTCACGACAATCACTGTAGTTCCCCTCTCGTTGATCTCCTCTAAGAGGCCCATAATCTCATGGGTATTAAAGCTGTCCAGATTTCCTGTGGGCTCATCGGCTAAAAGGACTTCCGGCCGATTAATCAGCGCCCTGGCAATGGCCACTCGCTGCTGTTCACCGCCGGAAAGCTTGTCAGGACGGGTCTTGTATTTAGCGGAAAGCCCCACCATCCGAAGCATCTCCGGCACCGATTCCTTTATGACACGGTTCGGCACCCCGATCACCCGCTGGGCGAAGGCAACGTTCTCAAATACAGTAAGGTCTTTCAGGAGCCGGAAGTCCTGAAAGACCACACCTAATTTTCTACGGTATTTAGGAACATATCTTCTGGGCATCTTCCCCAGATCCATATCATTGACTATGATCTGTCCCTCCGTGGGCTCAAACTCCTTTAAAAGAAGCTTGAGAAGCGTGCTCTTTCCTGAGCCGCTGCGCCCTACGATAAAGACAAATTCCCCGTCGCCGATGGTCAGGCTTACATCCTTCACAGCCCGGTTTCCCTCACTGTATGTCTTGCTGACATGGCTGAGTTCTATCATTTTCCTGACCTCGTTTTAGTAATCCAGGCTTTCCATATACTTCATATACTTGGCAACCATAAGCGCAATCTTGAAGGTAATTGCATCCTCAAAAATACGAAGATCAAGACCTGTGCTCTTCTGGAGCTTATCCAGGCGGTAAACCAGGGTATTTCTGTGGATATAGAGCTGTCTGGACGTCTCGGATACATTCAGACTGTTCTCAAAGAACTTATTGATGGTAGCCAGCGTCTCCTCGTCAAACTCATCGGGAGACTTGCCGTCGAATACCTCGCGGATAAACATCTTGCACAAAGGGATAGGCAGCTGGTAAATCAGACGGCCGATACCCAGATTGCTGTAAGCCACTACATTTTTATTTGCATAGAAGATACGGCCTACATCCAGAGCCATCTTGGCCTCCTTATAGGAGCGTGACACTTCCTTAATGTCGTTGATCACCGTACCGTAGGATACGCGAACCTTTGTCATGGCCTCTGTATTCATCATATCCAGGATAGTGTTGGCCGTCTTGTCCAGCTCGCTGTAGGACTCGCCCTGACGCACCTCTTTTACCAGGATGATATTCTTTTCATCCACGGCAGTAATGAAATCCTTTGTCTTTGAAGCAAAGAGGCTTCTTACAGTCTCAAGGGCGTTGACATCCTTTTCATTGTGCGTTTCGATGATATATACCACACGCTTTACATCGGTCTCGATGTGGAGTTTCTTTGCGCGGTTATAGATATCCACTAACAACAGGTTGTCCAGAAGAAGGTTCTTTATAAAGTTATCCTTATCAAAGCGCTCCTTATAAGCCACTAACAGGTTCTGGATCTGGAACGCAGCCAGCTTTCCTACCATATAGACGTCATCGCTGGCACCCTTTGCAAGCAGGATATACTCAAGCTGATGCTCGTCAAACACCTTAAAGAACTGATATCCCTGAATTACCTGGCTGTCTGCCGGAGAATCCACAAATACCAGGATCGAACTTTCTGATTCCTCTGCGTCTGTAAAGGTAGACGCTAAAACCTTTCCTTCTGTGTCGCAAATACCTAAATCAATTCTTGTGATTGCTTTTAATCCATCCAGTGTAGTCTGGAGTATCTGATTTGAAATCATTCCATACTCTCCTTTTTGACGTATTTCAAATGTTGCTACTTTCTCTATTTTCATATTTTAATGCAAAATTACAAAAAAAGCAAGAGAGTTGTCACCTCTCCTGCCCTTTTTTACAATCGTTTTTCAGCTTTTATGAAATCTGCTGGTCGGTCTCTTAGTTAATGATAACCTTCTCTGTATCCTTATCGAAGATATGTACCTTTTCCAGATCCATAGCAACCTTGATGGAATCGCCAGGTCTTGCTGTGGTGCGCGGATTTACCTTTGCAGTAAAGTTAGCGTCTGCGATATCGAAGTACAGAAGAACTTCAGAACCTAACATCTCGTATACACGGATCTCAGCCTGGAAAATGCTCTTTGGATTAGCTGCAAGGAAAGCTTCCTCGTCGTGCAGATCCTCAGGACGGATACCAAGCGTAACGGTCTTGCCGATATAGCCGCCGTCCTCTAAGCCCTTGCCCTTTGCTGCAGGAAGTGCTACGGTGTGGCCGCCGAAGGATAAGGTAACGTCAGAACCAGCCTTAGCTACCTGAGCATCGATCATATTCATCTGAGGAGCTCCGATGAAACCTGCAACGAACTTGTTGCATGGGCTGTCATACAGGTTCTGTGGGCTGTCTACCTGCTGTACTACGCCGTCCTTCATAACAACGATTCTGGTACCAAGGGTCATAGCCTCTGTCTGGTCATGTGTAACATAGATAATGGTAGTCTCCAGTCTCTGATGCAGCTTGGAGATCTCAACACGCATCTGGCCTCTTAACTTTGCATCCAGGTTGGACAGCGGCTCATCCATCAGGAATACCTTGGGGCTGCGGACAATGGCACGACCCATGGCAACACGCTGTCTCTGACCGCCGGACAGAGCCTTTGGCTTACGGTCTAACAGATGCTCCAGATCCAGGATCTTAGCTGCATCATGCACCTTCCTGTCGATCTCATCCTTTGGAGTCTTTCTTAACTTCAGGCCGAATGCCATGTTGTCATATACGGACATATGAGGATACAGAGCGTAGTTCTGGAATACCATCGCGATATCTCTGTCCTTTGGCTCAACGTCATTTACCAGCTTGCCATCGATGTAGAGCTCGCCGGAGGAGATATCCTCCAGGCCTGCGATCATACGAAGAGTAGTGGACTTACCACAGCCGGACGGACCTACGAAGATGATAAATTCCTTATCTGCGATCTCCAGGTTAAAGTCCTTAACAGCGACAAAGCCGTTGGGGTATTTCTTGGTTACATTTCTAAGGGATAAACTTGCCATGTTATGATTTCCTCCTGAATTGGATTTGTCTTACATTCATTTGTGA
>ERZ1026973.211-NODE-211-length-20695-cov-18.548740_pt1 | contig 20695 bp, 14 predicted proteins | sample MGYA00519562_ERZ1026973 | MGnify/ENA primary metagenome ERZ1026973 (study PRJEB26926, sample SAMN06164670) | human gut metagenome | biome: ENVO:00009003; feature: ENVO:2100002; material: ENVO:00002003 | host: Homo sapiens | place: USA | collected 2012 ...
CGAGATGTCTTAGGGTCTCGTGGGCTCGGAGATGTGTATAAGAGACAGGTAAGGGGTGGCTCGGTTTTATTGTATGACAGATATAGTTTGATTGTTTTACTTTTGAGCCACCCCTTCGAACACTGTACAATATGAACAAAAACAATAGTTTTACAGATAGTATGAAAGTGGACGCTCGTCATCTTCCGAAACATCGCTGTCGCTGCTCTCTACATTTGAGTTCGTTTCAAAGTCAGAAGAAGAGTTTATATTATTTTCCTCTAATTCCGCTTCCTCCGCTTTGCGAATGGCAGCAAGTAGCTTTTGATGGTCTTTCTCCTGCTTGAGCGTTGCCTCCTTAATGTAGTCCATGAGCTGTGTGCCTCGTATCGCTTGCAGTGTTTCGTGAACGTCAGTTTCGCTTTCCTCATCAAGTGCATCGTCATTCCTCTGCCAACCGTTTATACGGGACAAGTCCCTTGTAAGAATTGCCGATGGTGAGACTTCGGGCAGAGAATCGTCTGCAATCTGCAGTTCTTCACGGATGATAGTGTCTTCGTCCGACTCGTCCATCGTGTAGTCAACCTGCATTTCATTGTCCTCTTCCTTTTCATCCGTATGTTCGGGTGCAGATTGAGGTGTAACAGTTGACTCTGTTTCATCTTCCTTGCGTACATTTTGCGTCGCAAAGGTACTGGGATTATCGGCTGAATTTTCAGACGAGGAAACAGCGGGAATTTCGGGGACAGACGGGGAAGTAAAGGGTTTACTCCTGCCCACCAAAACGTGCCTGGCATGTTCTACCTGTTCTTTTGTGACAATAGGCTTTCCTGTGGTTTCATCCACAGATTTGGGGACTGGCCGCAAGCAGATTTTCCACAGGTATGCGATACCTAAAAGTAGCCATATCACACCCAAGAAAAGGAGAATATCTAATAGAATTGTTTCCATTACTTACAGTGTTATGGTGGTTTTACTTCTCTGTTTATCGGCTGCATCATTGATTAGATTCTGATGTTCCCGTAAATGTTCACGGAGGATATTCTCTATGTAGGAAGTCATAGACACACGCTGATTCAAATCATGTAGAATATTGCGAAGCACCTGCAAGGTTTCGACATTCATGGTAAAGGCTGTTTTCCTTGGAAAGCGTGAAGTATGAAGAAAACGATTGCGATAATCTTCAAAACTATTGAAGTCCGAATGTACGGAAGGGGAAGAAATATCTTCTTCTGATAATACTACCTCTGCTGTTTCCTCCATGGTTTCCACAACAGGTTTTTCCATAGAAGACAAAAGCCTGTCCATGCGAATACAGAAATAGACAATGCTGATAAGCATCCAGATAATCCCCATGAGGAGAAATGTATCCAATAACAATGTTTTTATCATAAATTAAGTGTTTGATTACGTTTATACTGTGCTGCTGTCTTGTTCAGCATGGCTTGGTTTTCTTTCAAATGCTCAAGAAGGATATTTTCAATGTAGGCAGTGAGGGTAGTCTTTGCACGGACATCCCGAAGGACATCTCTGAGCAACTGCAAGACCTCACTGTTAATGGTGAATCCGGATTTACCATTACTGCATTGAGAATGGCTAAGGTAGCGTTCACGATATTCCTCAAAAGAGAGTTTGGCAGACAGGGCATCTTCCCTGCTTCCTTTGTCTTTATTTTTTTTAGCCCGTAAAGGTTCTGCTGTCTGTTCTGCTGCAGAAGTCCTTGCAACAGGTTCTTCTTCTTTCGCTTCTTGCGGTTCATCCGATTGGAGTTTTTCCAAATCACGCTCAAGCTCTGTGGGCTGGTCATAAAAGGGGGATTCTTCCGGAGAACGTTCCTGTACACCGTAATTGCCCATCTCCTTGAGTTTGCTCCGGAGGACTTTCTTTCGTTCTTCACTAATGGCGGTCATAGGCTATCCGGAATGAGATGGCATTTTTCGATTACTTCCTCCACCCACAAGTCTATACCAGTAGGAAGGCGTAAGGTAAGTGCCGGAGGTAAGTAAGAACTGCGGAAGACACCCTTCACGCCACCTAACTCCAATTCCCTGGAGAATCTCACGGAATGGTATATGCGGGCATCAAATATACTGATGTCCTCTTCCTTTGCATATTGTGTGTAATAGTCCATAACGATGGAACTGGCGCTACGGTTGATTTTGTTCCATAGTAAGAGCAGGTCACGGATACGGGCATCGATAAGTCCGACTCCCAAGTCCCTGATGGTCCTGGCATAGGCAAAGCTGGACACCAAAGATTGGGGATCCGCCTCTATAGGGGTGATGATATAGTCCATGTCTATGGAGAGTTGGAGCAAATCCTCGGTTGAAGCATGACCGGGAAAATCAAAAATTACGAGGTTTACCTTTATATCATGCGTCCTGATGTATTCGTTCACATATTTAATGACGTTTTTCGGTGTCGAGCGAATAATGGGATAAGCATGTTTCCCAAACTTGGTGAAGAAATCCTTCATCTGTTTAGAAATGGTTTCACTTCCCTCTATCACGCGGCGTTCTCTCTGCCTCAACTTGAAGAACGACTCTTGCGTTCCGTCACAATCTACGACAAGAAGAGATATTCCTTTTTCGTAATATAGAATGGACGCGAGGATTTCGGCAAGGCTACTCTTGCCAACCCCTCCTTTTTGCGATGCGAAGCCCAGATAGACGGGCTGATTTTTAACTTTCTGCTTCATCGTTGTTGAATATTGTATGATTAACTCTATTGTTACTTTCTTACAGACCGAGTTCAGTCAGTCGGATAGACAGTGAGTTGGTAGATAGGTATCGAGCCTTGAACTGACAGAATTTTTGACTGAGTGTCATAATTACTTTTTGACTGACTGATCTATAGACTTTATTACCGTCTGTCCAACTTCCTGAAGAACTCTTTAGCTGAGTTTTGTCGGTCGGTAGATGAGTTGATAAATTGGTATGTTTTGACCTAAATCCACTGCAAAATAAGTCAGTAATTTAGTTATTTCCAACCCTTGGGGAAATGCAGGGAAATGAAAGGAAAAAGAGTGAATATCATTGATAATGAGATATTTGGAAATCCGCCGTAACTTTGCAGGCGAGAATAATACATGGAGGTAATATCCCGAAGCAGACACCCCAAAAGGGTGGATACTTCAATCGTATCAACTCTTGATATTGGCAAGGTGTGTCTTTGTCCGACAAACTCCGTTTCTGCCGACAAAGACCCTTGCCCCGAAGGGGAGATGAATTACTCCAAAGTCGTAATTAGATAAGGATAAAAACAATGAACGAAAAGATAGAACGATGGGACAGATGGGACACCCGTCTTCCCAATCCCAAAGACCAGCAGCGAGCGATTGATTTGTTCCATAAATCAGGTGCGGAAACCAAGTCGGATTTCGTGCGTGGTCGTATCCTTGGAGAGAGTTTCAAAGTGATTACGGTGGACAAATCTGCCGTGGAATATTACCGAAAGCTCTCAGAACTGACGACGCAAATCCATAAGATTGGCGTGCTGTATAACCAAGCCGTGCGTGCCATCAACAGCTATCACAGCATAAAGACTGCACAGATTATGCTTGAGAAGTTGGAGAAATTGTCGGCTCAAATCATTGCCTTGCAAGAGCAGGCTATCAATCTAACCATTGATTATAGAAAGAAGAAGTATTGATAATTTAGTAAAAAAAATGATAGCAAAAATTTCAGCAACGGAAAACCTTGGAGGGGCACTCGGCTACAACTTCAAAAAGGTTGAAAAAGGAGAAGCGAATATTCTTCTTGCCGCTGAATTGTATCAGAGCAAGGAAGGACGTTATACGATGGAGGACGTGCTTGCTGATATGGAGGCATTGATACCGAAGAACTGCCGTACCAAGAAAACGGTGTTCCACTGTTCGCTCAATCCGCACCCAGACGAGAAACTATCCGATGAAAGGCTCACACAGATAGCCAAGGAGTATATGGAGGCTCTCGGCTATGGCAAGCAACCCTATATCGTGTTCAAGCATAACGACATTGCCCGTGAGCATATTCACATCGTGTCGCTTCGGATAGACGGTGAGGGAAAGAAAATCAACGACAAGTTTGAAAAGCGAAGAAGCAAGCAGATTACAGATGCTCTGGAAAGGAAGTTTGGTCTCATTCCAAGTTCAAAAATTAGTGAGATGACGGTACCAGAACCGCCCATGGTGAATTTTAGCAAAGGAAACATCAAGGAACAGGTGGCAAGTGCCCTCCGCATGGTGCTGAAGCATTATCGCTTCTGTTCCTTGGGCGAGTTGAATGCCATTCTGAGTAAATATAACCTTGCCGTGGAAGAAGTGAAGACGGAGTTTCGGGGAAAGAAATACGATGGACTGGTCTATGTTCCGACTGATGACAAGGGAGGCAAAGTAAGCACACCCATCAACGCATCGGACATCGGTCGTGGTGTGGGCTATACTGCCGTACAGAACAGGATGCAGAAGTCGAAACAAACCGTCAAACCACTGATACCAACCATCAGGAACAAAGTGTTACAAGCTATGCGCACCTCTCCAAAGACGGAGGAAGAACTGCGACAAAGGTTGGAGGAACAAGTCTTGCGTGTGGTAATCCGAAAGAATGAAAGCGGTCGTATCTATGGCATTACCTTTATTGACGATAAAGAGGGCATTGCGCTCAATGGCTCCCGATTGGGCAAGGGATATGCCGCCAATGTTTTTAATGTCTATTTCTCCAATCCTGCCCATAACCCATTCTCGGATGAAACATTGTATGGCTGTCCGTCTGTCCCCTTGAAATCATTGATCGTTCAATCCTTGCGACAGGACACTGAGGAGGGTGACAACCTTGTCGATGAACTTATCGAAGATATGGCAGATGGTTCTTTCCTATCTACGGGCAACGATGATTGGAAGGAGGCTGCATGGCAGCGTAAGCTCCGTAAGCAAAGCAAGGTAAATATTAGACGTAGGAAACATTAAACTAACTCATTCAACAAACCAGCGTTTCTAACTCCCCTCCTTTCGGAGGGGCGGGGGAGGCTTCAAAATAATACGATTATGGCACAAGAAGATGATTTAAGGGCATTAGGTAAGATTATGGACTTTATGCGGGGTATATCGGTGATATTCCTCCTTATCAACTGTTATTGGTTCTGCTACGAGGCGTTTCAGCAGTGGCACTTCACACTTAGTATCATCAATAAGATACTGATAAATTTCCAGCGAACGACGGGATTGTTTTCTTCCATCCTTTGGACGAAACTCTTTTGTGTAGTGTTTCTGGCTTTGTCCTGCCTTGGGACAAAAGGCGTTAAGGAAGAGACAATCACATGGCCAAAGATTTGGACGGTGCTTTTCTCAGGCTTTGTCTTTTTCTTTCTCAACTGGTGGCTGTTGGCATTGCCCATAGGAAAAATTGGAGCAGCTTCGCTCTATATCTTCACGCTGTCCGTTGGCTATATCTGTCTGCTGATGGGTGGCGTATGGATGAGCCGACTGCTTAAAAATAACCTGATGGACGATGTTTTCAACACGGAGAACGAGAGTTTCATGCAGGAAACACGATTGATGGAGAATGAATACTCGGTAAATCTTCCTACACGCTTCTATTACAAAAAGAAGTGGAACAAAGGTTGGATTAACGTGGTTAATCCCTTCCGTGCCTCAATGGTGCTTGGTACACCGGGGTCGGGTAAATCCTACGCCATTGTGAACAACTATATCAAGCAACAGATTCGGAAAGGCTTTGCCATGTATATCTATGATTACAAGTTTCCCGACCTTTCCGAGATTGCTTACAATCACCTGCTTCATCACTTGGATGCCTACAAGGTAAAGCCGCAGTTCTTTGTGATTAACTTCGACGACCCACGAAGAAGCCATCGCTGTAATCCTATCAACCCTGCCTTTATGACGGATATATCGGACGCTTACGAAAGTGCCTACACCATCATGCTCAACTTGAACCGTTCGTGGATACAAAAACAGGGAGATTTCTTTGTGGAGTCGCCGATTATTTTGCTTGCGGCCATCATTTGGTTTCTGAAAATCTATGAGAACGGAAAGTATTGCACTTTTCCGCACGCCATAGAGTTCCTGAACCGACCCTATGCACAGATTTTCCCGATACTCACTTCCTACGATGAACTTGCCAACTACCTTTCTCCCTTCATGGATGCTTGGGAGGGCGGAGCGCAAGACCAGTTGCAGGGACAGATAGCCAGTGCCAAAATTCCGCTTTCACGTATGATTTCACCAGCACTCTATTGGGTGATGACGGGCGATGATTTTTCTCTTGACATCAACAATCCCAACGAGTCCAAAGTACTTGTAGTGGGCAATAATCCCGACCGCCAGAACATCTATTCAGCGGCATTGGGTCTATATAATAGCCGTATCGTGAAACTCATCAACAAGAAGAAGCAACTCAAATCATCGGTGATTATCGACGAGCTTCCGACTATCTACTTTCGTGGATTAGACAACTTGATTGCCACAGCCCGAAGTAATAAGGTGGCAGTGTGCTTGGGATTTCAGGACTTCTCGCAGCTTACCCGCGACTATGGAGATAAGGAAAGTAAGGTGATTCAAAATACGGTGGGCAATGTTTTCTCTGGTCAAGTAGTAGGCGAAACTGCCAAGACGCTTTCCGAGCGTTTCGGTAAGGTGCTTCAGCAACGGCAGTCCATGACCATCAACCGTAATGACAAATCGACCTCTATCTCCACACAAATGGACAGCCTTATTCCGGCAAGCAAGATTTCCAACCTCACGCAGGGCATGTTTGTCGGTGCCGTGTCCGACAACTTCGATGAGCGCATCGAGCAGAAGATTTTCCATGCGGAGATAGTCGTGGATAGTGCCAAAATCTCCGCCGAGATGAAAGCCTATCAACCAATCCCTATAATCGCAGACTTTACAAACGAAGACGGCTCCGACAATCTCAAAGAGACCATCGAAGCCAACTATAAACGCATCAAACAAGAGATTCTCTCACTTGTGGAATCGGAGAAGGAACGCATTAAAGCGGATCCGACTCTTGCCCACTTAAACAAGGAGTAGCCCATTTATCAACCGATATTTCCGAGCATCTGTTCCTTGCAAAGGTTTCCGAGAAAAATTACCTTACTATTGGGAATAGAAAGATATATGTTCGAGAGAATATCTTTCGGACTGTATATGTACGTCATTTTTTTTATCATCGGGAGGGCGCGGCACCTGTTGCGCACCTCCCGAAGAAAATGGATTTAATCATCCCACAGCGATGACGGGCGGCGGCTCGGGGCGTCATAGTCATCGTCGTCCTCCTCGCCGTCAAAGAAGTTATTGCCTTTCGAGAGTGCCGGTCCCGTGGCGGGGTCTTCACTGATGCCCACGCTGATGGAGCCTGCGAGGATAGAGTTTTCTAATGTGATGGGGACCACTTTGATTTCCGGTTTGATGTAATTGTTCATTTTTTATTAATTAACTGTTTGTTTTAAATCATCGGGGGGAGCGCACCGCCCGTTTCCGTGGGATTCGGAACGTGATGAATCACGCCCCTGCGGCGTGCCGCACCCCCGATGAAGAGAGACTTCTTTTTTTATTTCACTATCACCTTTCGACCGTTGACGATATACACGCCGGTGGGAATCTGTCGGCGCACGCTGTCGTCGAGGCGGTCGGCCACGCGCTGTCCCTGGAGGTTATACACCGCACCGTCTGCCGCACCGTCTGTCGCACCGTCCGTCGTGCCGTAGATGCCCGTGGTCTCGCCGTCGAAGACGATGGAGAACCGCTTGGCACCCTCATGGCTGTTGTAGCTGATGTAGGCGCGGTAGGCAGGCACCGTGACGGAGGGGTTGTTGGACGGTACCTTGTGGAACTGGCCGTCGGCTTGCAGGATGTAGGCGTGATCGGAAGTGAGCCACCAGTTCACCACGTCATGCACCGCACCCTTGAAGTAGTAGTTGCCGGCAGATAGGACGATGCTGCTACGGTCGGCCTTCACCTGCAGGTTCTCTCCGTCGAGCCGTGCGGGGGCGTCGGCCACGAGCAGGTAGGGCCTGTAGGCTCCGAGCGTGCCGTTTACCTCCTTGAAGTGCACCGCGGTGCGGCTTTCCTGTCTGTCGGCAAGGGTGTAGGCCTTGAAGCCCTGCACGGGCAGCTCGTAGGGCAGGCAGAGCGTGGCCTTGCCGGCGGCGAGGGTGCGGTCGTAGGTAGCCTTCGTGGCGGTGAAGTCGAGCCCGATGGGCAGCGACTGTCCGTCGGTGAGGCGGAAGTCGTCGCACGTCCAGCCGTTGTTCTCCTTGTTATAATACACATAGTTCGGCTTCGCCTTGTCGGCCTCGCGGTAGAGGCCCGGCCATTCGCCCAGCACCTGTGCCCAGTGGCAGCTATCGGTGCGGTCGCCCTGCAGCTTATATGCCACTTCGCCGCTCTTGAGCTGCTTCTCGACTATCCGCTCGCCCTGCGTGTTGGCGAAGGGGTGGAGGTAGTAGCAGTTGTTGAGCGTGGGGTTCGGGGCGAAGGTGTAGCCGCCCTTGGAATTGTTCGTGCCGGTGTAGAGGCAGTTGTCGAAGGTGCAGGTGGCGTCGTCAGCTTGAGAACATACGAAGCCGCCCATGTTCTGGCTGCTGTTGTCGGTGGTGCCGTTGAGGTCGCCGGCCACGATGCAGTCTTTGAAGGTGATTTTGCCTTCGCTGTATGCTGCGCGCACCATTCCTGCGGCGCAGTAGGTGTCGTTCTTGTCGCCGTTAGTGATTTTCACATCGCTGACGCAGCCCGAGAAAGTGGTGTTGCCACCCGCCAGGTAAGAGAATACGCCCATTGGAACATCGGTCGTCATCTTCCCCGTTACGCGCAGGTTCTTGATGGTGGCGTCTGTTACAAAGGGGAACAGCGCGAAGTAATCACCGCCGTTACCGTTCCAATCGATCGTGATGGTGTGCCCCTGTCCATCGAAGGTGCCGCGATAGTCAGTGCTCTCGCTGCCTATTTTCTGGATGTCCGTGCCGAGGTTGAGGTCGGCGGTGAGCTTGGCGTTGAGGTTTCCCTCCCCGGATCTTACGAAGTCGCCGAACTTCTTCCAGTCTTCTTTCGTGGCGATTTCGCACATGTTGTTTACGATGACATCTACTGCCACGGTGCGGTCGGCATAAATGGGATATTCGGCATAGAAACCATCGGCGAAGACGAGCTTGTAGGTGTTGGCGGTGTTGTATGCCACGCCCAGGATTTCCTGCGGGGTGGGCAGGGTGCCGACATTGCCGCCTCGGTTGGCGTAGCGCGACGCGACCTCCTTGCCGTTGTAGGTGAAGGCCACCTTGTAGACGTGCTTTGCGGTGGCGGAGAGCTGGGGCTCGTTGTCGGTGCCGAGCACCTGTCCCCACACGGTTTCCTCGCGCGTGCCCTGCAACTTATGAGCCACATAGCCGCTCTTGAGTTGCTCCTTGGTGACCGGCTCGCCCTGCGCTTTGCCGCAGGCGTTGAGGTAGTAGCAGTTGTTGATGGTGGCGTTGGCGGCGAAGGTGTTGCCGCCGGTGGCGTTGTTCTCGCCAATGTAGAGGCAGTTGTTCAGAGTGCAGGTGCCATGCTGACCATGTACAAATCCTGATACCGCTTTCTTTCCTTTGTCCGTCGTGGCTTTGAGCGTTCCCTTGACAATGCAGTCGTCAAAGGTAACGACGGAACCGCTGTATATATAGGCAGCCATGCCCGCCACGTCGGATGAGCCTTCATTATAGCTGCTCGTGATGTTCACCTCGCTGACGCAGTTGGAGACGCTGTTTTTGCCGCCATACACGTCATTAATCAATCCGGACAAAAAGTAACCGCTCGACCGGATGGAGCCTTCGGTGCGCAGGTTCTTGATGGTGGCGCCATTCACTCTCCCGAAGGGGGCGACGTCGTTGACCGAGCCGGCATTCCAGTCGATCTTCAGTGTATGCCCCTGCCCGTCGAACGTGCCGGCATAGGGCTTGTTGGCAGTTCCCGCCATCGTGATGTCCGTTTCGAGGTCCACGTCCTTCGTCATCTTCGCATCAACGGCGGTCTGTCCGTCTTCCACGAGGGCGCAGAACGCCTGCCAGTCAGCCTTCGACGCGATTTCGTAGCAGTCTTTTTCGGTGATGCTTACTGTCACCTGCCTGTCGGCTGTTACGGTGGTGGAGGCGTTGAAGCCGTCGGCAAAGGCGATGGCATAATAATGATGAGGGTTGTAGCCCGTGCCTAAGAGGTCCTTTGCGGTAAAGGTGGGCATGCCGCCGTGGATGCTCTGCCCGTTGGTGGCATAGCGCGTTGCCTTCACCTCGCCGTTGTAGGTGAACTTCACCTGATACACCCGTTTCGTGGCGTCGGTGGTGGGCAGCGGCTCAAGGTCCGTGCCGAGCGTCTGTCCCCAGACGTTTTCGGTGCGGTCGCCCTGCAACAGCTTTGCCATTTCGCCGCTCTTCAGTCGCTCGGCGGTTACCTGCGTGCCCTGCGCTTTGCCGCAGGGGTTGAGGTAGTAGCAGTCGGTGAAGGTGGCGCCGGAGCCGTCCTTGCCGAAGGTTTTGCCAGTGGTATCGCTGGTGGCGTTGTTCTTGCCAAGGTAGAGGCAGCGGGTCAGCGTGTAGGTGCCACCATTATAAAAGACAAAGCCGGCCATCGCTCTCTCGTCTTCATCCGCATTGTCGGTGATGCTGCCTTTGACGAGGCAGTCGGTGATATGAACCGAGGCACCGTCGGCTACAGCTTGAACCATGCCCGCGGCTTGGGAATCATTCCAACTACCGTCCCCCCCCGTGATGTCCACGTCGCTGATGCAGCCCGAGATGGTGGTGGTGCCAGAGGCTATATAAACCATTCCGGACAAGCCGTAACCCTTCTTCGTGATCTTCCCTTGGGTGCGCAGGTTCTTGATCGTGGCGTCCTTCACATACTTGAAGGGGGCGATTCGGTCATCTTTGCCCGCATTCCAGTTGAACTTCAGCGTATGGCCCTGTCCGTCGAACGTGCCGGTGTAATAGAAAAAGTTATAGTAAGAGGGGTCGGCTGTTCCTGCCATCACGATCTCCTCGCCGAGGTCCACGTCCTTTGTCAGCTTGGCGTTGAGCTTGGTCTGTCCTTTGTTCACTCGATCGCAAAACGCTTTCCAGTCTTCTTTCGAGGCAATCGTAATGGTCTCGCTCTCGTTTCCGGAGCCGCCCTGCGCCCACGTCGGCATCGTCAGCACGAGGGCAAGCAAGAAGAGGCTGAGCCTCTCGATTAAATCTTTTGTTTTCATTTTGCTTATTATTTTGGTAAAAGTTTTGTTTTATGAATTCTCGTCCGCTGCCGTAAGCGTGTCGGCCGTGCGGGCGGTCGTCGTGTTGTCGCCGCCGTACTTCTCGGGTCGGTCGCCGTCCTTTTTCTTGCCGCGCGTCATCACCTGCTCCTTGTAGCGCTTGATGTTGGCGTTGAGGTAGTTGATGAGCGGCGTGAGGCTCTTCTCGGTGCCCACCACGGCCATGGCGTTGATCAGGCGCACGGTGTCCAGATAGGCCTCGTCGCTTGCCAAGCGTGCCTTGCGCAGCGCGCCGGCTATCTGCTGCGAGCGATCGTCGGTGCGGGTGGCGAGCAGTTCTTTCACCGTGTCGTTGGCTGCCCTGAGGGCGTCGACGTAGGGTTTCAGACCGAGCAGCTGCACCTGCGGAGCCAACTTGTAGTCGAGGTCGGCCACGAGGTTCATCATCCGCGAGGTTTCGCGTTCGAGCTGCATATCGGGGTCGATGTTGTAGTCCTTGAGGTGCTGCCACAGGTCGGCGGCCGCCTCGGCCATTTTCGCCACGGGCATGCGCAGCATTCCCTTCACGGCGGTGCGGTAGCCTCGGAAAATGGAGTCGCGCTCGCGGTCCTTGGCAGCAATCTGTTCGGTGTATTGGCTTTTCTTGGAGAGGATGAGGCGTTCGTCTTCCTCCTTCACGGCTTCCTTGAGGGCTTTCACGGCGGTTTGTATTCTCGCCACGGTTTTTGCCCCCTCGTCTTCTTCTATCACATTCTCCACGTCCTTCATATAGATGAAGTGAGCGTCGTTGGTCAGGCTGTGCAAGTCAATGGTACCAACCTGAGCCACTTTGCTTTCGTTTGCCATAATAAATTCTTTTTTTTTGATTAAATGATTAAAAATGATTTCTTGTTTTTTGTCCCCTCGTTTGCCTTGACGTTTGCCGAGCTTCGGAAAGTCTGCCGTCGTTTGCCTTGGCGTTTGCCGAACTTCGGCATTTAACATCCGTTATGCCTTGGCGTTTGCCGAACCTCGGCATTTAACATCCGTTACGTCTTGACGTTTTCCGAACCTCGGCATTTAACATCCGTTACGTCTTGACGTTTGCCGAACCTCGGCAAAGCTGTCGGCGTTTGTCGTTTTCACCTTAATTATATATATATAGGCTTGCGGGGTATCGGGGGAGCACACCGCCTGTGGGCGAGCGCCTCCCCGATAAGAAGAGAGACATTATTTCACAACAACCTTGCGGCCGCCGACGATGTAGACGCCTGCGGGCAGCCGGTGGCGTGCGTCGTCTAAGCGGTCGGCCACGCGGCGGCCTTGCAGGTCATACACCGGACCGTTCTTTCCGTCGGTCGCCTCGTTCGTCACGTCGCCGATGCCGGTGGTCTCGCCGTCGAGGACGACAGAGAGCTGCTTGGCACCTGACGCCTGCGGTGGACAGATGATGTAGGCACGGTAGGCAGGAATGGTGGCGGCGGAATTGGTCGTCGTTACCTTGTGGAACTTGCCATCGTCCTGCAGAATGTAGGCGTTGGCGGCGGCAGCGGTGGCGTTGCTCACGCCGGCTACCGTACCCGTGAATTTGTAACCTGCGGCGGGGGTCGTCATCTTGTCGGCCTTGTAGGCTTTCACCTCGATGTTCGTGCCACCGAGCAGTGGCGTGCCGTCGGCAGTGATGTAATACGGTGTGTATGCCGTGAGCTTATCTTTCGTTTCCTTGAAATGGACTTCGTTTTTGTTGCCGCCCGAGAGGGTGTAGGCCTTGAAGCCCTGAGCAGACAAGTCGTAAGGCAGACACAGCGTGGCATTCTGCGTGCCATTGAATTTGCGCTCGTAGGTAACGGTGGCGGCAGTGAAGTCGAGCCCGATGGGCATTGCCGTGCCGTCGGTGAGGCGGAAGTCGTCACACGTCCAGCCTTTCTTTGCCGCGTCGTAATACACGTAGTTCGCCTTGCTCTTGTCGGCTGCGTTGTAGAAGTCGGGCATTTCACCCAACTGCTGTGCCCAGTAGCACTTGTCGGTGCGGTTGTTCTGCAACTTCTTTGTCACTTCGCCGCTCTTGAGCTGCTCGGCGGTTATATGCGTGCCTTGTGCCGTGCCGCAGGTGTTGAGGTAGTAGCAGTTGTTGAGGGTGGTGGTTACGCCGTAGTAAGCGTCACCTACAAAGGTTCTTGAAAATGTACTCCCATTGCCGCTGCCAAGATATAGGCAGTTGTTCAGAGTGCAGGTGCCTTCCAGACCTATTACGAATCCCGCCATTCCATTCTTTCCTTTATCCGTCGTGGCAGTGATATTACCCTTTACAACGCAGTCATCGATGGTAACATTGGCACCGGGTCTTACAGTACAAATCAAGCCCGCCGCGTTGCATGCGCTAGTTACAATACTGCTCGTGATGTTCACATTGCTGACACAGTTAGTGAGGGTGGTGGTGCCATAGGCACTCATAAGCAATCCAGACAAAAACTTTTCGTTTGAGGTTATCTGCCCTTCGGTGCGCAGGTTTTTGATGGTGGCGCCTTCCACAACGCAGAAGGGAGCTATGTACCCGTTTGAACCGCTATCCCAGTTGAGCTTCAGCGTATATCCCTGCCCGTCGAACGTGCCGCCGTACTCTTTCGAATCATTTCCCACCATGTTGATTTCCGAGCCGAGGTCGACGTTGCGCATGAGCTTGGCGTCTACGGCGTTCTGTCCGCCGTTGACGATGTCGCAGAACTCTTTCCAGTTCTCCTTTGATGCGATTTCGTAGTAGTCTTTTTTGTTGAAGGTTACTGCCACGGTCCGGTCGGTGTTGACGGTGGTTGAGCCGTTGAAGCCGTCCTCAAAGGCGATTCCGGAGTAATAATGGTGCTCGTTGTAGTCGCTGCCAAGGAGGTCCTTTGGTGTAAAGGTGGGCATGGAGCCGTAGATGGCCTTGCCGTGGGTGGCGTAGCACGTGGCTTTTACCCGGTTGTTGTAGGTAAACTCTACCTTGCGGACCCGCTTCGCGCCGTCGGCGGTGAGCAGGGGCTCGTCGTTCGTGCCGAGCATTTGTCCCCAGACGGTGTTGTTTCTGCCGTTCTGCAAATTATAAGCCACGTAGCCGTTCCGCAGCTGCTCTGCGGTTACTTTCGTGCCCTGCGCCGTGCCGCAGGCGTTGAGGTAGTAGCAGTTGTTGATGGTGGTGCCGGAGAAAGAGTTCGACGCAAAGGTGTGGCCGCCGGTGGTGGCGTTGTTCTCGCCGATGTAGAGGCAGTTGTTCAGGGTGCACTTACCATACTGATTTTCTACAAATCCGCCCATATATCTCCTGCCTGACTCCGTCGCGGCGTGGAACTTGCCCTTGACGACGCAGTCGGTGATGGTAACCTTGGCATTATGCCATACGCATTCAATCATGCCCGCCGCGTCGCATCCACCATTGCCATAGCTGCTCGTGATGTTCACCGCGCTGATGCAGCCCGAGATGGTGGTGGTGCCATAGGCTTCGTAAATCAATCCTGACAGGAAGTGGGTGCTCGAACTGATCACTCCCTCGGTGCGCAGGTTCTTGATAGTGGCGTTCTCCACAGTGTGGAAAGGAGCTATCCTTATTCTATCGCCGGTATTCCAGTTAATCTTCAGTGTATGTCCGTTGCCGTCGAACGTGCCGGAATAGCGTTTGCCATAGCCCAGCATCGCGATGTCGGTGCCGAGGTTGACGTCGCCGTCGAGGCGGGCGTTGAGATTGGTCAGGCCCTTTTCGTTGACGAGTTTGCAGAACAGCTTCCATTCGTTGGCGTCCTTGATGAGCACCGTGCCGTTCTTGTCCGTGCGCATCACGATGATGGTATGCGAGAGGGAGGCCGCCTCGTATTGATTGCTCTCTTTCTGCGTGAAGGTGATGGTCGCCTCGCCTGCCGTGCCGCCGAACTTGAGCCAGCGGTCATCGTAGCGGAGGACGGCGTTGTTGCTGCTGGTAACGCTGAAGGACTCATCGTTATAATCAAATTTCTCGCCGCTCTTTGTTTTGCTATTATTGAGATAGTCGCGTAAGTTGTGAGGGGTGTTACTGAAAAGCACATCGGGCAGGCCTACTGAGGTAAAGGTTACTCCGTCGCGCTTCATCGTGACCGTCGTTTTGCACTGCGCTTTGGCACAGTTCTCACTGGCACTGAAAGTGAGGGTGAGGACTACCGTTCCGGGGCGCTTGAACTTTAGGAGTCCGTTCGCGTTGACAGTAGCAATATCGTTGTTGTTCAGCTTGTACCCGACAGAGCCGCTGTGATCATCGTAGTTGGCTTGGGGATGAAATATTGGCATGTAGTACATATCGTACCTGTCCTTCTTGAACCTCACCTTGGGTGCCCTGACATAACCCACGATGATGTCGCGCACCTTGAACTGGTCCCAATCGCGCCTGTTGTGGGTCCGGATCTCTACGCTTTGTGCCGAGGCATCGTACTGGTAGACGACGATGTTGTTGTCGTCGTCATTGAGATTATTCTCATTGTGTCCTTTTATCCCCGAATTCGACACGGCTTCCTTCTCGAAGTAATATTTATAGCCCCCTGTAACGCTGCTGATGCGCTTGATGCCATCTTTGTCGCGATAGCTCTTTCCACCCTCCGTGTCGCGCAGGATAATCCAGCGGATGGCATAGCCGTCGTCGGCCTTTACGGTGATGCGAGAGCCCTTTGCGGGCTGGTAGATGGCACTGTTGCCCGAGCTGCCTGAAGTAGTGCAACTACTGAATGTGATTTCCACCTTCCCCTTTCGGAGTGTTGTTACTGTCTGGTGCTTGCCTAAGTCGCGTGATCGGAAAATCTCGTAGCCCTCACGACCATAATTTGTCGCCAATGCCGGCAGGGCCAGCACGAGGACGAAGAGGAAGAGGCAGAGCCTCTGAATGATGTTTTTTGTTTTCATATAAATTGAAATTAAAATTCTTTTGGTTATTTTTTTGGAGGGGGTAGTTACTGCGTTTTCCGGAAGACTTCCTTGTATATTTCTGTCTGTTCCCGATTACGTCGTACAAGATGGTTGATCGTATCTTTGGAAAGGGAATCCAAAAGATGCTTATGCGCCAAGCCGTCAAACGGTTCTTCAAACGGACGGAGATAAGACAGCTTTTCCTTTCGCGTGGAGATTTCGGTGAACTTTTTATCCATATCGAGTGAAAAGCCGATGATGAATTCTCCGGTTTTATTTTTTAAAATATATACCCAACAGTTCTTTTTCATGTTTGCTGTTTGTTGATTCTGTTGCAAAATTATTCTACGAAGACCAACAGGGCGTTTCATATTTGCAAAAACTTGTATCATATTTGTAATTCACTAAGAATTGACGATTTATAAATGTCCGGAACACCTATGCCCTCTCTTCGGATGAGCCCTTTTGCGTTTTCTTTTTTTCTTTGGAAACGGCTTTGTATTCTGAAGGCGACATCCCGAAGAAAGCCCGAAAACAACGGTTAAATGTGGCTCGGGAATTGAATCCTGACCTATATTCCACCTCGTTGATGTTCAAGTCGGGATTGTTGGTGAGCAGCGAAACCGCGTGCCGCAGCCGGTAGCCGTTGATAAATTCGTTGACCGTGGCTCCATCGGCATACTTGCGCACGGCATTGGTGATATAGACGGCATTTGTTCCAATCCGCTTTGAGAGAATGTCGCGGTTCAACTCCGTGTCTTTATAGACTTTCTCTTTCTGCATCAGCTCGCACAACTGGCGATAGATTTTTCCTTCACGGTCGAGTTCTTCCTCGGGAACAAGCCTTGCCGCGGTCTCCATGTCGCTTTCCGCCTTGCGGTATAATAGAATAGAGTCGTACAAAGCCCTGTTTTTGCGGCGCAAGCGGCGGGTGTAGATAATGTAAAGTACGACGGTGGCAAGCAGCAATGCCACGATGATGAGTGAGAGATAGAGCCGTGTTGTGATGACCTCGTTCCGGAGTGTGAGCTTGTCAACCTCGAAAATGGTGCGCAGTTCGTCGAGCTGCTTGGCAAGCTCAGTGTTGCGCAGTTTGTCTTTGTGTGGGATGACAAGGCTGTACAATTCTGCGGCTTCCTTGTATCGTCCGGCCTGCATGTAGAGGTCGGCTTGCTGCATCTGCACGGTGAGCAAGCTGACGGAGTCGCCGGCGGCAGTCATGATGCCTATGTTCTCGTTATTGCAGGCAATGGCCCGGTCGTACTGTTTTGTGGCTGCATAGTAGCGGGCTTTCACTTGAAGGAGCTTGAATCGGGCGACGGCTTTGCGTCCATCGGCATATTTATCGGCGAGCTGCAGCAATTCCTTGGCGCGGTCGTAATGGCCTGTTTCCAATTCAGCGACGGCAGTTGCCAGCGTGCAGTAGAGATAGCGTCCGTTGAGCGAGGGTGTGTAGCCTTTTCGCAGGGCTTCGTTCTTGTATTTGTCGATGACCGCTTTCCATTCTGAGCATTTCTTCCTTAGCTTTTCATATTTCCGCAGTCCGTCGAGCGTTTCACCCAAGACGTTGTAGGCAGAGAGCAATTGTGAGATTTCATCGGCCTTGGAAAGGGCGGCGATGCTCTCCTCGATGGTCTTCTCGGCTTCGCGGAAGCGTCCCATTGTCTGATAGATGCATGCCATGCCGTAGGTGGAAGTGCCTAATCCATAGTTGCTCCTTCTTTTTCGCGCGTCGGCATACATCTTTTGCGCTTCAAACAAAGCAGTCTGCACCTTGTCTTCGTAGAGATAACTCTCTATCAGCACGTTCCACGCATTGTAGTAATAATCCCATGTGCCGTTCTTTTTCATAGCACTGAGGACTTCAGGCAAATAGTAGCTGATGCTGTCGGTCATCTCGTAGTTGTAATAGCAATACAACTGGGTGACGCGCGCCTGGGCTTCCGCCTCCTTGTCTTTTTGGCGTAAGGATTCGGCAAGATATTCACGGATGCAGCATAATTCATAGCCCATATTATCTTCGGCAGCTGCCAACCGGCAAAGATTATGGTAGGCCTGCAAAAGTTTTTCTCCCTTTAGGTGCTTCATCTCTTTGCGGATGGAGTCTGCCGGAGTGGCGGCATACATTTCTCCTGCGTAGAGTGTAATGACAAACAGTAATGTGATAAAATGTTTCATTTCCGGTATATATTCAGTTTTACGCTTTCATAGACATAACAGGTTTCTGTCCTTCCTCCCCCTAAAGTATATCCCGCAGGTAGTAGCAACGACTGCTCTGTTTGAGCTGTTTTCTATCCCTGCTGTGCTACCAGTATCAGGACGAGGAGGTAGGTGCTGAGCCTGATTCTCTGAATGATGCCTGTTGTTTTTCATTTGCCATAATCTCATTCACTTTTTATGAATAACTCTTTTCGCTAATTATGAATTAAAAATATTTCTATGTTTACGTTCTCGTTTTCTCATTTCACATTCCTTTTTGCTGAATTTCGCAAACCTAATAGTGCTCTTCCGAGTAATTCCACAAGAAAAATCTTTGCGAGAGCAGCAAAAGATGATGCAAAAATAACATAAAGCGAATTGTTAGTTTAAGGATTTATAGCAGAAAGACTATTTTAATAGGCATCTTTGCCCCTTAAAAGCCTTAACATCCCCTTAAAAACACTTAATAAAAAGCTTGGAAAATAGAAAAATAAAAAGTATCTTTGCATCCGTTATAGAAAGTAAAAACGGAAACAATGATCACTCATTATCTTACCGAAACGGTATCGGAATTTCTGCAGTCGCGCGCCACAAATACCATCGGGCGACATCGCATCATCGTGTATTTGGTCCACTCCGTTCTTGTTGTTACCATCATCTCAATGCAGTTTCTAGGGCTGGGAGGTTCGAGTGACCCGCTGCCGCTTTCTATGAGTGGCATACACCTTGCGGCGTGCCTTTTTTCGCTGTCGCTCTATATCAAGCAGCAGCTCACGCTTTCCAAGGCCTTTTCGCTCACAGTACTCGTGGCGCAGTGTGTCATCGTCACGCGTTTCTTTTATTTCGCCACCGTACGTCCCGACCATTTTCTGCAACTCATCCTCGTCAATCAGATAGCGTCGTTGCTGGCAGTCTTTTTCCTTGTGATAAGTTTTGTCCGGTTTACTCCCTTTATCGTCTCCGCCATCAGTGTGATTGGCTATGGTTGTGTGTCTGCCTATCTTCAAGAGCCTTCTCTTTGGTGCCTGTTCGGTTTCTTTTTCTTCGTGCAGTTTTTCCTCTGTGCGCTGGGCGAACTGCTGCGACACAATGTGATGAGCGTGTCGAAAGAGAATACCGACCTGCACCATCGTGAGACGGCACTGATGCACGCCGTCAGGCTGAACAGACGGGAAATAGAAGCATATCTGCGCATGAGCGGAAACGACCACCCCTCACCCGAGGACACCGACCGCCTGTTTTCCATGCTCAAGCCGACATCGCAACGGAACCTCGTCAACGCCGTGCGCCAGTATCTGAAAAGCCACTTGATGGACGACTGCGACCTCGCCCACCACTTCCCTTGTCTGACAAAATCAGAAACAGATGTGTGCCGCCTTATCCTTGCGGGGAAAAAGCGTCGGGAAATCAGCATGCTACTTGGCAAAACTGAAAACAACGTCGATGTGACGCGTAACCACATCCGCAAGAAACTCAATGTACCTACTAACCAAGACTTGCAAAAATTTCTCATCAATTTATTGATAGAAAAAGAATATCCGAACACGGAGGAAATAAATAAATAAGATCCTCCACCGGAAACGTTCATATTTTTTTATAACATGCCATTATCCGTTTTCCATACAGATTCGGATAATGGCTTCTTGTTTTTTCCCTGTATTTCCCGCTTTTCCCAAAAGTTTTCCAATCTCTTCATATACCTATAATTTAGCCGCTTGATAACAGTATTCATCATTAAAATTATCAAGCAATGGAATCAAACAACAATGACAACTATGTGCTGGTCTTGGAAGACCGCACGGAAGTGAAGAATGAGCAGGAAGTGGGTAAATTGTCCGTCGTATCCGGTGTTGACGACAAGGGAAATCTCAAGACCACCGAGGCTGTCGCTGCCAATCAGGCAGCGTTCTTGAAGTTCAACAACAAGGACGGACTTCTGAAGAACTTCATGACCAACTTCCTCAAACAGTTCAATAATCCGACTCATTTTGGACTGTACAAGGTATTGGCAGACAATGTGGAACAGGGCGTGGATAACCTGCGTTCCATGCTGCAAAACCGCGAGAAGCTCGAAAGCAAGCAGCAGCTGGCAGAGATTGGAGTGTCCTTTGATGATTATCTGCCGCAAAAGAAGAATACCACTGCCATCGACCCCGAGAAAGTGGACTGGAAGATGCTCAACAGTCTTGGACTGTCCCGTGAGAGATTGGAACAGAGTGGAGAGTTGGAAAAAATGCTTAACTGGCAGAAGAGTAATCTCTTAACGATTGCCGTACCTGTTGGAGACACCACCATCTACACTGAAGCACGCCTTGCGTTCCGCACGGACGATAGCGGTAATATCGGCTTGGCAATTCATCCTTTGAGAAAAGAACCACAGCTTGACTTTCCCTATATGGGCTACAAGTTCTCTCCCGAAGAAAAGGAGC
>ERZ1026973.225-NODE-225-length-19658-cov-6.896036_pt1 | contig 19658 bp, 19 predicted proteins | sample MGYA00519562_ERZ1026973 | MGnify/ENA primary metagenome ERZ1026973 (study PRJEB26926, sample SAMN06164670) | human gut metagenome | biome: ENVO:00009003; feature: ENVO:2100002; material: ENVO:00002003 | host: Homo sapiens | place: USA | collected 2012 ...
ACGAGATGTCTTAGGGTCTCGTGGGCTCGGAGATGTGTATAAGAGACAGGCTTGGAGCTCCGTTAATTCATGATTTTGCAGTCATCAGTTTAAGTGACCTGCTCACACCATGGGAGAAGATTGAAAAGAGAGTCAGGGCAGCAGCCATGGCAGATTTTGTGATCTGTCTTTACAATCCTTCCAGCAGAAAACGTCATGACTATCTGGAGAAGGCATGTAATATGATGCTGGAATACAAAGCAGAAGATACAATCTGCGGAATTGTCAGACAGATCGGAAGAGACGGGCAGGAGAGCCGGATCCTTACATTAAAGGAATTAAAAGACACAGAGGTGGATATGTTTACAACGGTGTTTATCGGAAATGAACAGACACAGGAAATGGATGGTCACATGGTGACACCGAGAGGATATCGGGATGTGTAAAGAGAAAAGAATCGTTTATCTGGCCGGGATCGGAATGGGAACGAAAGAGGGGATGACTGTCCAGGCAAAAGAGTCTTTAAAAGGCTGTGACTGTATGATTGGCGCAAAACGGCTTCTGGAAGAGGTATCCGATGCAGATTGTGTCTGCCATGCAGAATATCTGCCGGAAAAAATAGAAGAGTACCTTCGAAAGCATCCGCAGTTTTGCAGGATCGGGATTGTACTTTCCGGGGATGCAGGATTTTACAGCGGGGCAAAAAAACTGGAAGAAGTTCTAAATGGCAGTGAAGAACGGTATGAAATCCAAAGGATTCCGGGAATTTCGTCTGTTGTGTATTTTGCAGCTGCGCTACACACTTCCTGGGAGGATGCAGCCCTTGTCAGCCTCCATGGAAGATGGCAGAACTGGATTTATGAAGCAGAACATCATGCAAAAACTTTTCTGCTGTTGGGCGGAAGAAAAGAAAATCTGAAAGAGAAGCTTTTGTATTATGGGCTTGAAGACTTGACGGTACATATCGGAAAAAATTTTTCCTATCCGCAAGAGCAGATTTTTTCAAAAACGGTAAGCGAACTGACGGAGGAGGATGCAGAGGGGCTTTGCATTGTCTGTCTGGAAAATCCACATCCATCACAGAAGGTGTGCCGGCATTTGAAGGATGAAGCCTTTACAAGAGGAAACGTTCCTATGACGAAAGAAGAAGTGCGGACAATCTGTATCGCAAAGCTTGATCTGGAAAAAGATGCGGTTCTTTATGACATTGGTGCGGGAACAGGTTCTGTTGCTGTTGAAGCAGCCTGCCAGGACGGCAGTATTCGAGTGTATGCTATTGAAAAGAATCCGGAAGGGATCGAGCTGATCCGTAAAAACGTGCAAAAATTGCGGACAGATAATGTGCAGATCGTGGAGGGAACAGCACCGGAAGCACTCAGGAAACTGGAACCGCCGACCCATGTATTTATCGGGGGAAGCAGCGGAAATCTGAGGGAAATCCTGCTGGCAGTTAAAAAGAAGAACCCGGATGTACAGATCGTACTGACAGCGATTTCTCTGGATACGATGGCGGAAGTAATGGAAGCAGTGGATGAAGGGCTTTTGCGGGAACCGGAAATTGTACAGATTACAGCGGCAAAAGCGAGAAAACTGGGACGTCATCACATGATGACAGGACAAAACCCGATCTATATTATTTCGGAGGGAGAAGCGTGAATATTCCAAGAATTTTAATTGCCGCACCGTCCAGCGGAAGCGGAAAAACGGTGATTTCCTGTGGGCTGATGGCAGCGTTTTGCAGACAGCAGAAAAATGTTGTTTCCTGTAAATGCGGACCGGATTATATTGATCCGATGTTTCACCGGGAGGTGCTCGGGATTGATTCTCAGAATCTGGATCTGTTTTTCTGCGAGAAAGAGCAGCTGACCGGGATTTTTGCAGAGCATGCCAAAAATGCCGATCTGGCAGTGGTAGAGGGTGTTATGGGATATTATGACGGTATGGGACTGGATACGGCAAAAGCAAGTTCCTATGATGTGGCAGCTGCCTTGCAGATACCGGTCGTGCTGGTGGTTTCAGCGAGAGGCTCCGCTCTGTCTCTGGCTGCTCTGGTGAAAGGGTTTCTGGAATTTAAAAAGGAGAGCCGGATTCGGGGAATTTTGTTAAACCGCGTATCGGCAATGTTGTATCCCCGTTTGAAAGAAATGCTGGAAAACGAGCTGAAAAAGGCAGGACATCCGATCAAGGTGCTCGGGTATATTCCGGAACATGAAGCGTTTCATCTAAAGAGCCGGCATCTTGGTCTGGTCACACCGGAGGAAATCAAACATCTGAAAGCACAGCTGGAGCAGGCAGGAGAGATCCTCTCAGAGACGGTAGATCTGGAAGGTCTCTATGAGTTGGCCAAAGAAGCACCGTCTCTGGAAATAAGCGTACCTGAGGATGAGGAGAAAGAAAATCCAAAGGTATTGATTGCGGTGGCAAGGGATGAGGCGTTTGGATTTTATTATAAAGACAATCTGAAACTGCTGGAAAGATATGGCTGCAATCTGGTGTATTTCAGCCCTATTCGAGATACCCACCTGCCAGAAGGAGTCAGCGGTCTTTTGTTAGGCGGCGGATATCCGGAATTATATGCCAGAGAATTAAGTGAAAACAAAACCATGCTTGCTAAAATCCGGGAAAGCATTCAAAATGGAATGCCCTGCCATGCGGAATGCGGCGGTTTTTTGTATCTTCATGAGAAGCTTGCGGATCCGAAAGGAAAACTCTGGAAGATGGCCGGCGTGATCAGAGGCGAGGCAGCGCCGAAGGAAAAACTGGTACGGTTTGGTTACATCAATCTGACAGGAGTGGTGGACGGTACGTTTTTGAAGCGAGGAGAGAGGATCCGCGGTCATGAATTCCACTACTGGGACAGTACAAATAATGGAACAGATGCAAAAGCGTTAAAACCGGACGGAAAGAGAAGCTGGGAATGCGTTCATATGCAGCAGAATCTGTTTGCGGGATTTCCGCATCTTTCCTATTCGTCCAATCCGGTATTTGCAGAAAGGTTCATGCGGGAAGCAATCAGATGGGAGCAGTCACAAAAAGAAGGAAGTGAAAGAAAATGACACTGGAAGAGTTGAAAAAAGAGATCAGACCTTTGGATGAAACAAGCATGGAACAGGCAAGAAAGCACTGGATAAAGATCGCAAAACCACTGTTTTCTCTGGGAAAGCTGGAGGATGCAGTGATACAGATGGCGGGGATCAAAGAGACCCCGGATTATGAGCTGAAGAAAAAGGCGCTGGTCATTATGTGCGCAGACAATGGAATCGTGGAGGAAGGGGTCACACAGACCGGGCAGGAAGTGACTGCCATGGTAGCGGACAATTTCACAAAATCCAGTACCAGCGTCTGTGCGATGAGCAAAGTGGCCGGGGTGGATCTCTTTCCAGTAGACATCGGAATGGCGGTGGATGTTCCGTCAGTGACAGTCAAGGAAGAAAAAGTTGCCTACGGAACACGTAATTTTTCAAAAGAACCTGCAATGACAAGAGAAGAGGTATGGCAGGCAATTGAAATCGGCATCCGAAAAGTGGAACAGCTCAAAGAACAGGGATATGAGATGATCGCTACGGGAGAGATGGGAATCGGTAACACGACGACCAGCAGTGCTGTTGCGTCGGTGCTGTTATCCGTTGCACCAGAACAGGTAACCGGGCGCGGGGCAGGCCTTAGCAGCGCAGGGCTTGAGAAAAAGATTTCTGTTATTAAGGATGCGATTGCAAACTATCAGCCGGACAAGGAAGATCCGGTGGATGTTCTTTCAAAAGTAGGAGGCCTGGATATTGCGGGTCTGACCGGTGTCTTTTTAGGAGGAGCTCTGTACCGCGTTCCGGTGGTGATCGACGGATTTATCTCTTCTGTAGCGGCTTTGTGTGCCGCGCGCATGGTGCCGGTTTCAAAGTCTTATTTTCTGCCTTCCCATGTATCCAAAGAACCGGCAGGAGCTATGCTGTTGGAGGCGTTGGAGCTTTCCCCGCTTTTGACTTGTAATATGAGTCTGGGAGAAGGGACCGGCGCAGTGGCAGTGATTCCGGTTCTGGAGATGGGGCTTTCGGTTTACCGGGAGATGACCACATTTGAAAAAGCAAAGATCGAACAATACGAGGTGTTAAAATGAGATTCTTTGAGTCTCTGGCAATCGGAGTTGCGATGTACTCGAAAATTCCGATGCCCCGGGTGGAATGGAATGAAAAAAATATGAAATATGCCATGTGCTTTTTCCCTCTGGTAGGAGTGGTGACAGGAATTCTGGAGGTCATCCTCGGAAATGCTCTTCTTGTGTATACGTCATGCGGAACGTTGTTTTTTGCAGGAGTGATGACACTGCTTCCGGTACTGGTCAACGGCGGAATCCACATGGACGGATTCCTGGACACGATGGATGCTCTGAATTCCTATGGAAGCAGAGAAAAGAAGCTGGAAATTTTAAAAGATTCCTGCACCGGAGCTTTCGCAGTGATCGGATTTGGACTATATCTTGTGGCAAGTCTGGCATTGTGGAGTGAAGCAAAATCAGAAATGCTCCCGGTGATCGGGGCAGGATATGTAATGTCACGTTCCCTTAGCGGACTCTCTGTGATGGTGTTCCCATCTGCGAAAAAAGACGGACTTGGACGAACCTTTCAGGAGCAGGCACACAGGAAACGGGTGGCAGTTGTGATGGTGTGCTGGTTTTTTGCGGCTTTGGCAGTGATGTTGATGACTTCTGTGCAGATGGGCGCGGCGGCTCTTTGCACCGCTCTTCTGGTATTCTGGTATTACCATCACATGGCAATGAAACAGTTTGGCGGGATGACAGGCGATCTGGCAGGATATTTTCTGCAGCTTGCCGAACTTCTGATACTGGCAGCAGTTATCGTGGCAGGAGGTGCATTATGAGAATCTGGCTGATCCGCCATTTTCAGACACAGGGAAATCTGGAAAGACGGTATATCGGACGAACAGATGAGCCCATCTTGCCGGGGCAGACAGGAAGTATCCTTTGTTGTCCGGAGAAGATCATCACAAGTCCGATGCTTCGCTGCAGACAGACAGCTAGGTTGTTGTTTCAAAAAGAGCCGGATCTGATCTGTGAAAATTTCCGGGAGAAGGATTTCGGGCGTTTTGAAGGAAAAAATTATGAAGAATTAAAAGACGATCCCGGATATCAGAGGTGGCTGGATTCCAATGGAACGATTCCTTTTCCGGAAGGAGAAGGACAGGAGACATTTTTTGAGCGAACACGCCTTGGATTTGAGCAGATGATGGAGCATCTGATGGATTTGCAGTGCCGGGAAGCAGCATTTGTCGTACACGGCGGTACGATCATGGCGGTTTTGTCAGCGTTTTCTCAAACGGGAGGAGACTTTTATGACTGGCAGGTCTCAAATGGCAGCGGATATTCTGCAATCGCAGAGGAGGGAAGCTGGAGACAGGGGAAAAAACAACTGACGGAGATAGAAAGATTATGAGAATATTACTTGCATGTATGACAGGATTTGGACTGGATTTGATCTTTGGCGATCCTTACTGGCTGTATCACCCGATAAGGCTGATCGGACATCTGATTTCTTTTTTGGAAAAACCGCTGCGAAGTGCGGCGGGAAAATCACCGAAAAAACAGATTGTGGCAGGGGGAATTCTGTGGCTCCTGGTGATTTTGATCAGTACCGGGATTCCATGTCTGATGCTGTGGGCGGCAGAGAAGATCCATCCGGCTGTTTCGTTTCTTCTGGAATGCTTCTGGTGTTGCCAGATCCTGGCGGCACGTTCACTTTCTGTGGAGAGTAAGAAGGTATACCATGCTCTGAAAACACAGGATGTGGAGGGGGCAAGAAAAGCAGTTTCCATGATTGTAGGAAGAGATACCAAGTCGCTTACAGAAGAAGGGATTGCAAAGGCAGCAGTGGAAACTGTGGCAGAAAATACATCAGACGGTGTGACTGCACCGCTGATGTTTCTGATGCTTGGCGGTGCACCGCTTGGATTCCTCTATAAAGCGGTCAATACGATGGATTCGATGCTGGGATATAAGAATGAAAAAAATCTCTATTTCGGGAGAGTGGCGGCAAAGATGGATGACGTGTTTAATTATCTGCCATCCAGAGTATCGGCAGTTCTGATGATCGCGGCGGCATTTCTGACAGGAATGGATGCAAAAAAGGCAGCGCAGATTTATAAAAGAGACCGGAGAAAGCATGCCAGTCCGAATTCTGCGCAGACGGAATCAGTCTGTGCAGGGGCGCTTCAGGTGCAGCTGGCAGGAGATGCATGGTATTTTGGTGTACTGCATAAAAAAGAGACGATCGGAGATCCGATCCGTCCTGTCGAGGCCGAAGACATCAAACGGGCAGGAAGGCTGATGTATGTGACAGCAGTGCTTACCCTGCTGTTTGCAGGAATGATCCGGTTCTGGTATTTCTGGTAAGAAAGGAGACAAAATCATGGAATATATGCATGGCGGAGATATTTATACTTATGAAAACGTGACGGACTACTCTGTCAACCTCAATCCTTTCGGACCAGGAGAAGAGGTGCTTTTGGCGATGGCGGAAAATCTGAAGCATGCAGGGGAGTATCCGGACAGCAAAAGCCGGAAACTCAGAAGTGCACTGGCAGAACATCTGCAGGTTCCCCAGGAATTTCTGATTTTTGGAAATGGAGCGGCAGAACTGATCTTTTTGCTGATCCATTCCCTTCGACCGAAAAAAGCGCTCCTGACGATCCCGTCTTTTGCAGAATATCACAGAGCGCTTCAGGCGGTGGACTGTGAATGTGTGTACTATCCGCTCAGTGAGAAACACGGGTTTGTGCCGCAAACGTCTTATCTGGAGTTTTTGAAAGAAGATGTGGATCTGCTCTTCTTATGTTCTCCGGATAATCCAAGCGGAGCGGTAATCCCAAAGGACTTTCTGCTTGAGATTTTAAAGACATGTGAAGAAAAAGGGATTCTCATGATTTTGGATGAGTGTTTTGTGGAATTTCTGTCAGAACCGCAAAAACAGACACTCTGCAGAGAATGCGAGAGAAGTAAAAATCTGATGATTCTGCAGGCCTTTACAAAGATTTCTGCGATTCCGGGAATCCGGCTCGGATACGGGATCACATCCAATTTGGAGCTGCTTGAAAAGATGGAAAGAAACCGGCAGCCCTGGAGCGTGTCCAGTGTGGCACAGGCAGCCGGGTGTGCGGCTTTAAAGGAAATGAAAAGATGGCAGGAAATGCGAAAATGGCTGGAAACTGAACGGGCATGGCTGGAAGAAAGTCTGACCCGGATTGGGGTGGAGTGGTTCCCTTCAAAAGTGAACTATCTGCTCTTAAAGAGTCCATATCCGCTGTTCTCTCTGCTGCTTCAGAAAAACATCCTGATTCGGGACTGCTCCAATTATGAGGGACTGGAAAAGGGGTATTACCGGATCGCGGTGAAACAGAGAACAGACAATGAAAAATTACTGAAAGCATTGGAATATATTTATGAAGGGGGAGAATGAGAATGGCAGCACCGATCATGATACAGGGAACCATGTCAAATGCAGGAAAAAGTGTTCTGGCAGGCGGACTGTGCCGGGTATTTCATCAGGATGGATATCAGGTAGCGCCCTTTAAATCCCAGAATATGGCGCTCAATTCCTTTATTACAAGAGAAGGTCTGGAAATGGGAAGAGCTCAGGTCATGCAGGCAGAGGCTGCGGGTATCGAACCTCTTGCGATCATGAATCCGATCTTGTTAAAACCGACCAATGACACCGGCTCTCAGGTGATCTTAAACGGAGAAGTACAGGGTGTGATGTCAGCGATGGAATATTTTCGCAGGAAAAGAGAATATATTCCGGTGATCAAAAGCGCCTATCAGAAACTGGATGAACAGTTTGACATTATTGTCATCGAAGGTGCGGGCAGCCCGGCGGAGATTAATCTGAAACGTGAAGATATCGTGAATATGGGAATGGCAGAGATGGTAGATGCACCGGTGCTTCTGGCCGGAGATATTGACAGAGGCGGTGTGTTCGCCCAGATTGTGGGAACCATTGAGCTTTTAGAGGAGCAGGAGAGAAGAAGGATCAAAGGAACGATCATCAATAAATTTCGCGGGGACAAAGAAATCTTACGTCCCGGACTTGATATGCTGGAAGAAAAGACAAAGATTCCGGTATGTGGGGTTGTTCCTTATTTCCACCTGGATATTGACGAAGAAGACAGCTTAAGCGAGCGGTTCACGCACAGAGAAAAGAAAGGGCTTCTGGATATTGCCGTGATCCGGCTTCCGAGAATTTCTAATTTTACAGATCTGATGCCGCTAGAATCTATGGATGAAGTCGGTGTCCGGTACGTGACAAGTGCGTCACAGTTCGGCACTCCGGATGCGGTCATTCTTCCCGGAAGTAAAAACACGATGGAAGACTTGAAGTGGCTTCGTCAGTGCGGACTGGAAGGAAAGATCCTTCGCCATGCGGCATCCGGAAAAACTGTATTTGGAATCTGCGGCGGCTATCAGATGATGGGAGAGCTTTTGCAGGATCCCAAAGGTGTGGAAGCGGGCGGGGAACTCAAAGGAATGGGCTTGCTTCCGATACAGACTGTGTTTGCAGGGGAAAAGATGAGAACCCGCGTACAGGGAACTTTTGAAGGGCTGTCTGGAAGTCTGAGCAGTTTAAGTCAGGTGCCATTAGAAGGATATGAAATCCATATGGGAGTGACAACGTATACAGAGGAGCCTTGTCCGCTGGTGCAGATTCAGGAGGAAACAGGCGAAAGACGGATTCGATATGACGGCGCCAGAAAAAACAACTGTTACGGCTGCTATGTACACGGAATTTTTGATCAGGCTTGTGTCGCATCCGGGTTTGTTTCGGCACTTTTAAAAGAAAAAGGATATGATGCCGGGCAGCTTGAGCGTCTGGACTGGAAGGCATACAAGGAAACCCAGTACAATAAGCTGGCGGAGATTATCCGGGAAAGTTTGGATATGGAGTATATTTATCAGATTCTGGGGAAAGGAACGAGAATGCCATGAAAACAGTAATACGGATCGGAAGCAGGGAAAGCAGGCTGGCGGTGACACAGACCGAGATCATAAAAGGACAGATTGAGGCGCATTTTCCGCATATCCGTGTGGAGATCGTGACAATGAAGACGACCGGAGACCGGATTTTAGACCGGAGTCTGGAGCAGATCGGAGGAAAAGGTTTGTTTGTCAAGGAGCTGGATCAGGCTTTGCGAAAGGGACGGGTCGATCTGTCTGTGCACAGCTTAAAAGACATGCCGATGGACATCCCGGAAGATCTTCCGATTCTTGCATATAGCAAACGGGAAGATCCGCGAGATGTGCTGATCTTTCGGCAGGGACAGACCGAAAGCATTTCCGGCGGGATGATTGGGACTTCCAGCAAGAGGCGGAGACTGCAGCTGGAGAGACTGTATCCGGACTGTCACTTTCAGGGAATCCGCGGAAACGTGCAGACGAGACTTCGCAAACTGGAGGAAGAAGGATTTTGTGCTACGGTTCTGGCAGCAGCCGGATTAAAAAGACTGGGAATGGATTCCTGTATCGGGAGATATTTTTCCTGCGAAGAAATGATCCCGGCAGCCGGACAGGGAATTCTGGCAGTGCAGGCAAGAGCCGGGGAATATCAGGAACTTTTAGAAGTGCTCAACGATCCCCGGTCTGAGGCCGCGGCGAAGGCAGAACGAGCCTTTGTAAAAGTACTGAATGGCGGATGTACTTCACCTGTGGCAGCATATGCAGAAATCAGAGGATCAAAGTGTTATATTACGGGGCTGTACTGGAGAGAATCAGATGAGAACTGGTTTGTAGAAAAGACAAGCGGCAATAAGAAAGAAGCAGAGCTGCTGGGGGAGACTCTTGCACATAATATGCAGAAAAAGTATGGAAAATAGAAAAGGAGCGCATATGGAAAGTCAGCAGAAAAAAAAGACGGGAAAGGGATCTCCATCCGGCAAAGTATGGCTTGCGGGAGCAGGACCGGGAGATGCCTCTCTTTTGACACTGAAAGTAAAAAAATGGATGGATGAGGCGGATGTGATCATCTATGATGCTCTGATCAGTGCAGAGATCCTGAGTCTGATCCCGGATGGAAAAGAATGGATTTATGTGGGAAAACGTTCCGGACATCACTGTGTCCGCCAGGAAGAGATCAATCAGATTTTACTTCGTGAGGTGAAAGCGGGAAAAAATGTCCTTCGCTTAAAAGGAGGAGATCCGTTTGTATTCGGGAGAGGGGCCGAGGAGGCAGAGTGTCTGGCGGCAGAAGGGATTCCGTTTGAAATCATCCCAGGAGTGACTTCTGCTCTTGCAGTTCCGGCGTATGCAGGCATTCCGATCACGCATCGGGATTTTGCGTCTTCCTTTCATGTGATCACAGGGCATGCAAAAGAGGGGAAAAAAATAGAGATTCCTTATGACGCTCTTGCAAAATTGAACGGAACGCTTATTTTTCTGATGGGGATCACTGCCATGGAAGAGATATGTCGGGGACTGATCCAGGCGGGAATGGATGAGAATACACCGGCAGCAGTGCTGGAAAAAGGAACTACGGCAAGACAGAGAAGGCTTGTCAGCACACTTGCCAGGCTTTGGGAGGATGCGAAAGCATTTCAGGTGCAGACGCCTGCGATCATTCTTGTGGGAAAAGTCTGTACATTGTCTGAAAAATTTGACTGGGTAAAGAGTCTTCCTCTGTGGGGAAAACAGATCCTGACCACCCGACCGAGGCAGAACAGTTCCAGGCTGGCCGGAAGGCTCCGGGAATTGGGGGCACAGGTAATTGAGCTGCCGTCTATTACAACAAAGCCTGTCTGGCCCAATGAAGTCCTTGGAACAGCTCTGGAAAGGATCAGAGAACAGGAAAGCGAGCAGTGGCTGGTATTTACCAGCCCCATCGGGGTACAGACGTTCTGGAAACAGCTCAGAATGCTGAAAATGGATGTACGCAATGTATTTCTTCCTCATGTAAAAGTTGCAGCCATTGGTTCTGGTACAGCAAAGGAGCTGGAACAGTTTGGCGTGTTTGCGGATGTCATGCCCCGGACATTCTGTGCAGCGGCACTGGGGGAGACCATCGCAGGAGAAGCGGCACCAAAGAGCCGGATTGTACTGCTGCGGGCAAAGCAGGGATCCGAAGAGCTGCTTCCGCCGCTGAAAAACGCCGGATTGAAGGTGGAAGATGTGCCTCTGTATGAAACGATCTGTAAATTGCAGGAGACTTTAAAGGAAACAATTGAGAAGCAGCAGAGGCAGGGAGAGATTGATCTGGTGACATTTACCAGTGCATCCACGGTCCGTGGATTTGTACAGGCACTTCCGGGAATCGATACTACAAAAATACGGGCTGTCTGCATTGGAGAACAGACGGCAAATGAGGCAAAAAGATATGGAATGCAGATACAGATTTCAAAAGAAGCATCTGTGGAGAGCATGGTCTTAAAGATTCTGGAGCTGGCAGGAGACTAGAGAGGAGAGCATACAGTGGCAAAATACATAGGAAAACGGCTTGTTACAGGGATCCTTTCCTTGTTTGTTCTGGCAACGGTTACATTTTTTCTGACCAGGGCAATTCCGGGAAGTCCTTTTCAGGGAGCAAATGTGTCGGAGAGTGTGCTGCAGATGATGGAGGAAGAATATGGATTACATCAGCCGGCAGGGGTGCAGTATGTCACATATATGAAGCATCTGCTTCGCGGAAATCTGGGATATTCTTATCAAAATCCGTCCGAATCGGTTGCAAATATCATTCAAAGATCCTGGCCGGTGACTGCGGTGATCGGAGTTCTGGCAATTCTTCTGGCAATGATCGTCGGAATCGGGATTGGAGTCTGGCAGACTTTTTCGAGACACAGGCTGCTTCGTGGAGGGCTTTTTACCGGAACACTTCTGATCGGAGGAGTTCCCAATTTTGTGGCAGCACTTTTGCTGATGCTTGTATTTGGAGTCTGGCTGAAATGGCTGCCGGTCAGCGGACTGGATTCCTGGAAAAATTACATTCTCCCGGTATGCGCTCTGGCGCTGTATCCCGCCTGTTCGCTGGCACGGCTGACCGGGACACTTCTTGCCCAGGAGAAACAAAGAGATTATGTACTTCTGGCGCGGACGAAAGGACTGAAAAAAAGACAGATCCTGTTTACGCACATTCTGCCGCATATCTGGATTCCGGTGCTGAATTATCTGGGACCTGCAAGTGCGTTTCTTTTGACAGGAAGTTTTGTGGTGGAGAGCATTTTTACCATTCCGGGGCTTGGAAGACAGTTTGTAAGTTCCATTGCGAACCGGGATTATACACTCATTCTTGGGCTGACAATCTTTATGGGGGCAGTCGTGATCCTGATTCAGCTGGCAGTGGACTTACTTAGTGCGTGCATTGATCCGAGAGTGCGCAGAAGCTATGTAGATGAGGAGTAAGAGCAGTGCAAAGGAGAAGCAATGAAGCAGATAAATTTTAGAAAAAACGAAAAAATAACAGCGGGACTGATCCTGCTTTTGCTCTGCATTTTTTTAGCAGTACTGGTTCCGGCCCTGTCACCTTGGACATCTACAGAAATGCATGCGGATATCCGCAGTCAGGGAATGTCCTTCGCCCATCCTTTCGGGACAGATAAGTTTGGAAGAGATCTGTTTGTACGGGTTTGGTGCGGAGTCAGGATCAGTTTGTGTGTCGGGCTTGCAAGTGCACTTTTAAACGGCGCGTTGGGCATTTTATATGGGGCGGCATCCGGGTATGCGAGAAAGACCGCAGATAATATTCTGATGCGGATCGCGGATATTGTGGCATCGGTTCCGTCTCTTTTGTATGTGATCCTGATCATGATGGTACTGGGAGCGAATGAGGTAAGTATCCTTGTGGGACTTTGTATATCCGGCTGGATTGAAACGGCGCGCATTGTAAGAGGAGAAGTGATGCGGATCAAAGAACGGGAGTTTGTTCTGGCATCCCGGCTTGCAGGAGCCGGCCCTCTTCGGATCTTTCTGACCCATCTTTTGCCGAATGCTGCGGGACCGATTGTGGTAAGTCTTACATTTCTGGTACCGCAGGCTATTTTTACCGAAGCATTTTTGAGCTTTATGGGAGTCGGGATTCCGGCGCCAGGAGCCAGTCTTGGCACCATGATCCAGGCAGCCAGAAGCCAGATCTTCGTGCATCCGTATCAGATGCTGATTCCGACAGCAGTGCTGTGCATCCTGATACTGTCGCTGAATCTGATCGGGGCAGGACTGGAAGCAAAAATCCGCAGAAGAAGGGAAGGAATGTAAGATGAAGCTGTTAGAAGTAGAAAATCTGACCGTACAGTATCCGGGAAGCGCCAATCCGGCATGCAAGGTATCTTTTCAGGTAGAATCCGGAGAACTGCTTGGGATCGCAGGGGCTTCCGGCGCAGGGAAAAGCACGGCGATGCTGGCATTGATGGGGATTTTGCCGGAACAGGTACAGATCACCAGCGAAAAATTGAAGCAGCACGGGACAAAAGCAATGATCTTTCAGGATGCTTCGGCATCTTTAAATCCGCTGGTCCGTGTGGGAAAGCAGCTCACAGAGACCATTTTGGCACATCAGAGGTGTACCGGAAAAGAAGCCAGAGAGCGGGCGGAAACACTTCTGGATGAAGTGGGAATTCAAGATCCCGGGCAGAGAATGAAGCAGTATCCGTTTGAGCTTTCCGGCGGAATGAAGCAGAGGGTGGCAATCGCGATCGCACTTGCATGTAATCCGGATCTGATCATTGCAGATGAGCCGACCACAGCGCTGGATGTGACCGTACAGAGACAGATCCTCGATCTGTTGAAAAAAATTGCAGAAGAGACGCATACAGCCATCGTACTGGTCAGCCATGATCTGGGTGTGATCGCCTCCATGTGCAGCAGGGTGCTGGTGATGAAAGAGGGGCGGATCGTAGAAGAGGGAAGTATGGAGCAGATTTTTTATGAACCGGCACATCCTTATACGAAAAAACTCTCGGACATGGCAAGAAAGCTTTATCAGGTGCCGGAGAAAAAAAAGACCGGAGAAGTTATTTTAAGGACACAGGGACTGGGAAGAAGCTTTGTAAAAAATTCCCTGTTTGGAAAATCCAGATCTCTGGAAGCGGTGGAACCGCTGTCTTTTGAGATTCATAAGGGTGAGACCTTTGGATTGGTAGGAGAGAGCGGATCCGGGAAGACGACTCTTGCAAGAATGCTGACAGGGATCATTCCTCCGAGCTGCGGCAGTTTTTCCTGTGAAGGAAAGATCCAGATGATCTTTCAGGAGGCATCGGCATCCTTTGATCCGGAATTTTCACTGGAACGGATCCTGGAGGAGCCTCTGGTGATCCAGAAAAAAGGCTCCAAAAAGGAGCGGGAAAAACGTGTGGCAGAAATGCTTGGACTGGTTCAGATGGAAAAGATCGACGTCAGAAAAACGACAGCGGCTCTTTCCGGAGGGCAGCGTCAGAGAATTGCAGTGGCAAGGGCATTACTTTTAAATCCGGAGCTTTTGATCTGTGACGAATCGTTTTCTTCGCAGGACATCCTTACGCAGTCTCGGCTTCTGGAGCTTCTGGAAGAGATTCAGAGAAAGACACAGCTGTCCTATATGTTTATTTCCCATGATCTGCAGGTAGTCAGACGAATCAGCCAGAGGATGGGGGTCATGTATCTTGGAAGTATGGTAGAGCAGGGATTGACTGCGGAGATCTACGAGGAGCCGTGGCATCCGTATACAAAAGAACTGCTGCGGGCAATGCTGCCGCTTGATCCGAAGAAAGCAGCCAGACAGAAACGACTGATCCTGAAGGAAACGAGAAATCGCTCTCAGGATACAGAAAACGGTTGTCCATATGCACCGAGATGCCGGTATGCAATGGAGTGCTGCCACAAAGAAAAACCTGGAAGCTATCGGTTTGGTGAAAGAGAAGTGAGGTGCTTTTTGTATTCGGAAGCGCATACCAAAAAGCGTGCAAAGGATTACCATATGACTTCTCAGATTTGAGAACAGAAGAGAATGGAGAAGAGCATGAAGAAAAAAATGACAGCGATTGTCATGTGTATCTGCATTCTGGCAGGCATGATAACAGGGTGCAATGCTTCGGAGCAGAAGGAGACAGAAGCACGTACAAAAAAAGAAATTACGATTGCAGTAAACAGTGAAACAGGAGGGATGGATCCGGCGGGAAATATTGCACTGACCTATCTTTCCTATTCGGTCACAGCTCTGGACGAACTGCTGACATTTGATGAAAATGGAGAAATCGAATGCCGGGCGGCACAGTCCTATGAGGTGAATGAGGATTCTACAGAATGGACATTTCATTTAAGAGAAGGGGCCTGCTGGTCGGACGGAACACCAGTGACTTCGGCTGACTTTAAGAATACCATTGTGCGGGCGCTGGATCCTAAAAGTGGAAGTGGATATGCGAACTATCTGTTTCCGATCGAACATGCAGAGGAAATTTATGAAGGAACGGCCGATATGGAGAGTCTTGGTGTTGAGACACCGGATGAAAATACTCTGATCTTTCATTTGAGTAAGCCGTGTGTGTATTTTCTGGAGCTTTTGCGTCTTCCGGTCTACACACCGTCCTGCAGTAAATATGCGAAAGAGACGGGCAGCGGATGGGATAAAAATCCAGAGACCAGTCTGTCAAACGGACCGTTTTATCTGGAAAAATATGTACCGGAGCAATATTTTGTCCTGAAAAAGAATGAGCGTTACTGGAATGCAGATGCGGTGCATCTGGAGCGGATCACCTATCGCTTTTTTGAAGAACAGCAGGCAATGTTAAGTGCTTATGAGACCAAGGAGGTCGATGTGGCAGTCTCCCTTCCTTCTGTTGTCATGGAACTGTATCAGGGGAAAGACGATCTGGCAGTGACAGACAATATCGCGACGCGCTATATTTATCCGAATCTGGATGTGAAGCCTCTGGATGATGTGCGTGTGCGGGAGGCGATCAATCTTGCCATCAACCGGGAAGATCTTTGTAAAATGGTAGGAGAAGACACAGAGCCGACTGTGAATTTCGTGGCAAAGCGTATGAAAAATAATACGACCGGAGAGTATTTTGTGGAAGAGGCAGATCCTCCGTTTGAGGAAAATGTGGAAAAGGCAAGAGAGCTGCTCTCTCAGGCGGGATATCCGGACGGGAAAGGATTTCCTGTTTTGACCTACAAATATCCGTCTCTGGAATTAGATGCAGATACGGCTCAGGTGATCCAGGAGCAGCTCAAGCAGAATCTGAATATAGAGATCAAGCTGGAGGCGCAGGAATTACAGACCAATTATGCGACCAGAAGAGCCGGGAACTTTGATCTTTGCCGGATGAACTGGACGGCAGATTTTGCAGATCCGTACACCTACTTGTCCATGCTTCTGTCAAATGGAACGTATAACTGCAGTGGAGTCCGGGATGAAAAATACGACCGTCTGGTAGAAGCCTCGGATGTGGAAACGGATCCTGTAAAACGAAATGCACTGCTTCACGAGGCAGAGCAGTGGGCAGTGGGAGAGCAGTTTTATATCATTCCTTTGTTTTCCATGAAAAGCTGTAATCTGATTCGGCCGGATATCACAGGAGTGAGTCAGATTCCGGCAACCGGAGCACTGGAATACCGGTATGCAGATGTGAAAGGAGACTGAAATGTTTCACGTAGTGACAGGCGGAAGCGGGAGCGGGAAATCCGCATATGCAGAAGAACAGATCTGTATGCTCAAAAAAAAGACAAATTCCCGTCATCTGTATTATATTGCAACCATGGTCCCTTATGGGAAAGAGACAGAACAAAAGATCCTGCGTCACAGACAGATGCGAAATGGAAAAGGATTTGAGACGTTGGAATGTTTTACAGACCTTAAGAAGCTGGTTCAGACCGAGCCGGGGTTTCGCGCGGATGCGGCAGAAGAGGGAATCTGTGTACTTCTGGAATGCATGTCGAATCTGACTGCAAATGAGTTGTATCTGGATACAGGTGCAAAAGAACGGACCAGGGAAGCCGTTCTGGAAGGAATCCGGGAATTAGAAAAACGCTGCCGGGGACTTGTGGCAGTCACAAATGAAGTGTTTTGTGATCTGCCTCCGGCTGACGAAGAAATGCAGGAATACTTAAGCGTACTGGGAACGATCAACTGCCGGATGGCAAAAATGGCAGATCAGGTGACAGAAGTTGTTTATGGAATACCGGTGGAGGTGAAAAAGGGATGAAAATGGTAATCGGAGGAGCTTATCAGGGGAAAACAGACTATGCAAAACAGGCATATCCAAACCTTGTGTGGAGTGACGGGGCATCCTGCGACCTGAAAGACATTTTTTCCTGTTCGGGAATTGTTCATTTTGAAGAATTTGTAAGGCGCTGGATCCGGGAAAACAAAGCAGAGCATGCAACGGATCTGGCAGAGCAGATTTTACAGGAAAATCCGGATCTGATCGTAGTGACTGCGGAAGTCGGATACGGCTTGGTTCCGGTGGATGCGTTTGAAAGACAGTACAGGGAAGCTGTGGGAAGAATCTGTACAAATCTTGCAGCCTGTGCAGACCGGGTAGATCGGGTACAGTGCGGGATCGGGACCAGGATCAAGTGAGAAGGAGAACAGAAAGATGAAGACAGAGTTGGAAAATGTATTGCCGCAGGAGATTGAAAAAAGAAGTTTTGAGATCATTACAGAAGAGCTGGGAGAGGTCAGTCTGATTCCGGGAACAGAACCGATCGTAAAGCGCTGTATTCATACAAGCGCAGATTTTGAGTATGCAAAGAGTCTGAAATTTTCAGAAAACGCAGTTCAAAGGGCAATGGATGCAATCCGTGACGGAGCGTGGATCGTGACCGATACGCAGATGGGAAAATCAGGGATCAACAAGAAAAAACTGGCACAGTACGGAGGCGAAGTGTGCTGTTTTATGTCTGACGAAGAGACTGCAAACATGGCAAAAGAACAGGGAACAACGCGCGCGGTTGCCAGCATGGAGCGTGCGGCCAAGCTGGATAAAAAACTGATCTTTGCCATTGGCAATGCGCCGACTGCGCTGATCCGGTTGTATGAGATGATTCAGGAAGGAAGATTAAAACCCGAGCTGATCATTGGAGTGCCGGTGGGGTTTGTCAATGTGGTACAGTCAAAAGAACTGATCCTGTCGCTGAACGACACACCGTATATCGTGGCAAGAGGACGAAAAGGCGGAAGTAATATCGCAGCATGTATCTGCAATGCGTTGTTGTATATGATGGATGAAAAGAAGTGACGAGGGAGAGAAGAGCATGGGCGGATATTATTTTCCGATGTTTGTGGATATTTCGACAAAGAGGATTCTTGTGATCGGCGGGGGGAAAATTGCGGCAAGAAGGGTGCGTACGCTGTTAAAATTTGCAGAGCACATTGAGGTGACAGCGCCTGAGATCTGTGATGAAATGAAGGACATTCTGAAAGAAGAGGAAAAAAAGGAAGTGCCCCGGGCAGTGTGGAGTTCTCGAAAAGTTTTGGAAGAAGATCTGAAAGATACATCTGATTTTTTGAATGGGGCAGACATTGTGCTGACTGCGACCGATGACCGAGAGCTGAATCAAAAAATCGTAAGTGCGTGCAGAATGCGTAAGATTCTGGTAAATACTGCAGATGACAAATCCCTGTGTGATTTTTTCTTTCCTGCAGTGACTGAAAAAGACGGTGTTGTGATCGGGATGAATTCCGGTGGGAAGAGCCCGAAGACGGTGCGTAAGGTCCGGGAATATCTGGAGAAATATCGCTGAAATCTTACGGGATTATGTTGTTGGCATTTACAATTTAGAAACGATTGAGCTTTTTCTGTTTTATCAGTATAATGAAAATAATAAAACTTGTTGGAATCTATGAAATGAGGTGATCATGTGACAGTCGAACAAATGAGGCGAAAAAGACAGCAGTTTGGCTATAGTTGTGAGCAGCTATCGGAGCTATCAGGAGTCTCTTTGGAAACGGTGCAAAAGATTTTCCATGACAATGAGGAAGTATTCAGCCCGGATATACTGAAACAAATAGAATCTGTATTTGAGAATAAAAGAGACTCTGATAGGGGCTTTTCTTATGTGTGCGAATCGAAGATGGAATATGGAATATCAAAAAAAAGTCGAGAGTGTACTCTTGAGGATTACTATCAACTTCCGGATGAAAGACGAGCAGAGTTGATTGATGGTGTGATCTATGATATGTCTGCGCCTACAATTATTCATCAGAAGATCAGCTTGGAAATCAGTGTACGGCTTCATGCTTTCATCAGCCAAAAGAAGGGAGCATGCATGGTTTTTTCTGCACCGGTAGATGTACAGCTTGATTGTGATGAAAAGACAATGGTACAGCCGGACGTTTTGGTGGTATGTGACCGTGAGAAAATAGTTCCGACACATGTGTATGGAGCTCCGGATCTGATTATGGAAATCTTGTCCCCTGCTACAAGAAAAATTGATATGAATATCAAACATAGCAAATATGCGGCAGCGGGAGTCAGGGAATACTGGCTTATCGACCCGGATAAGAAAAAAGTTGTAGTGTATGATCTGGAAAATGAAGAACTTCCGGTTGTCTATGGATTTGAAAATCGTGTACCTGTGGGAATATTCCAGGGGGAATGTGAGATTGATTTTTCCGAAATATATGAGTCTGTAAAGTTTTTGTATCAGGAGTGATTGACTCCTGATTACAGTAATTTTTCTAAAATATACCTCTGCGGGGTCATACCCAGTGACCTGTCTC
>ERZ1026973.236-NODE-236-length-19069-cov-7.500841_pt1 | contig 19069 bp, 21 predicted proteins | sample MGYA00519562_ERZ1026973 | MGnify/ENA primary metagenome ERZ1026973 (study PRJEB26926, sample SAMN06164670) | human gut metagenome | biome: ENVO:00009003; feature: ENVO:2100002; material: ENVO:00002003 | host: Homo sapiens | place: USA | collected 2012 ...
ACGGTACGCACGGTGGTGTGAGAGGACGGCGGCTAATCACCGCCTCCTACTCGATATCGCTTAGCTGTAAATCAGCTCCGCGAGAATCGTTTCCTCCGCTGCGTTCCGAAGGTTGTTCATGAGCTGCACCCACTTCATCGGATCGCGGGCTTTCAGTTTCTCCGTCACGCCCTTGGTTTTGGCCATCTGCGCCACCATCTGATCCATCCGGGAGAGTGCCGTCTGCTCGATCTCCGCCAGATGGCCGTTCAGCTTGCCGCTGGTCAGCAGATTGGTGTAGGTGATCCTGCGGTTCTCCTTCAGGAACTTCCGGCGAAGTAATGCGTATTTCCCAAGAGCCACTTCCGGCTCCTGCGGGGGCAGAAGATTCGGCAGGTTGTAGCTGCCCTGTCTGCTGTATGTGATCTCGGTCATATTCCATGCTCCTTTCCGGCTGCTTGATTTTCTGTTCAGTTACAGGATACTGGTTTTCCTGTGCGGTTTCAAACGTGCGATTTTCTTTTTGAGGCTGTCTTTGCAGGGCAAGGGTCGTGCGGGCAATTTCAGAAAGACACATCTGAGAGATGTCCCCGGTAGCCACGCCCAGAGCATTCAATGTTTCGGGTGTATTGAAGTTCAGCACATCCCGAAAATCATCGTCCTCATAGTAATCAGACGGGTCGAGGCCGCAACGCACCACCAGCATATATCCAATACTGGCCTGCAACGTCCTCCGGTACATCACTTCCACATTGTACTCGTCCAATTCCTCCAGAAAACTGCCTGCGGTCAGATGGGACAGCTCGGAAAGATAATCGTGGATATTGTCCTCTACCGCATTTTTCGCCGCAGAGAGGAGTGCCGCGCCCAGATCGTCCTTCTTCTCCAGTTCTCCGAAGCTGTTTTCCATCGCCTCAATGATGTCCGGCGCATACTCCGGGCGTACCGTCCACAGGGGAACAGACCGGGAGAACCGGCCTTCATGGGTATCGGAAACATCAAAATAGTATTTCAGTCGCTGTTTGCCACTATGCTCACCGTCAAATACGGCAATGCCGTTTGCACCCCGGTTCACCCAGCGCCCGAACCGCTTGTTCCATCGCTCAATCTCCAGGACGGCGGTAGCGTCCGGGCGCTGGGTGTAGACAAGCAGTTGTTCATCAAATGAGAGCCGGTAGTTGCGGCAGGCGGACGTAAGAAATTGCCGCCATTCTGCCGGAGCTGTGACCTTGCGCTGCGTTTCCTGATACAGCTCCGTCAGGGCTTTATATCGAATTGCCATCCGGCGCACCTCCTTTTTTATTTTTCGATTGTAGCGGCCTGCCGCTGCCGGGGAATAGAAAACCCGTAGACTTTGGCGATGTCGTCGCCCAGCCTGCGGGTCACTCTCGTTATATCGGCGCGGGTCGCTGTGCCGCGATACAATTTTTCTTTCAGAAGTTCAATCTGGGAATCTCGTACACCATCCTTATAAACTCGATAGAGATAATGGTTGGTGCCGTCATGGTGGATGGCGTCGCACCGCAGATCTCCCAGTCGATCCACATACCAAGTGGAGTAATCCGTGTCGGAATACAGGCAGTCCCGGATGTTGCCGCTGGGGATTTCCTTATACCCCATGCGCCGCCCATTCCACAGGCCCAGGTCGCCTACAACCAAAATGGGCTGGGAAAGCTGCACATTGAGGTTCATGCGCTCATCGTCCAGATAATCCCCATTGATTTCATACATCAGAGAGATACGTTCATCCTCGGACAACTCCGGGTATTCTGCTTCCAGATCGCCGCGCCAGTCCTCATAATCCAGAGCATAGTTACTCCAGATAATGTGTTTGTCCTCACTCATCGGGCATCACCCCGATCTTTTTGTTTGGGACGGATAGGCTGGCCCTGCTCATCGTAGTTTTTGGGGTCGGCGGCGGGCGTCTGCCAGCCAAACATGGAGCCTGCCAGCATTGCGGCCTCCTGTGCCTTGCTGACACCGTTTTTTACGTTGCGGTCGTCTGCAAACTCCCGATTTTGCTGGGCATCCGGGGATGAAAAGTCATAGCATGGGTTATAGCCTTTTTCACCCCTCGTCAAAAGAATCAATTCCCCAGATGAAGGAAGTGTACTAAAGCACTGCACTGGCAAAGATGAACGCAGCGGAATGACACTCCCGTGGGTTTTCTCCAGACGTTCCGCAAACTCGCAGATGTGATAGAGGGCGCTGGAATATCCGCCGCTGGTTTCAAAGTGGGTTTCGTCGATAAACCGGCAGGTGCGGTCACGGGTTTCTCCGCCGCCGGTAAAAATGCGGATGCTATCGCCGTCCGGGATGCGGAATATCTCCTTGTAGCCGGGAGTGATAAAACGGATACCCTGCTTAGCCTTTTCCATGTGGTGTTCCAGGAACCGGCCAACATAGGCATAGAGGTAGAAATTGTAGTCCCCATAATTGGGATTGCACCGGAGCATATAGGTGTGCTGATCGGTTTTCAGCTTGAAGCCGTACTCGGTGCAGTAATTGCCCACCATCTCGGCTTCCGGGCGCTGCCGGCAATAGCGGATCATGCTGTCCCGGCTGAAAAGCAGCCCGTCCTTCTCCCGCAGGCTGTTGACCACTTCATCAAACTCCGCTTTGAACTCGTCGGTCTTATACTCCCCGCGATGCTCAAACCATGAGGTGAAAAACTCTTGGCCAGCGCCAAAATCACCGCGCAGGTGACCAATACAGCCGGTCTGGGCCTCGATCTGGCTGCTCTGGCTATAAGAGTACATTCGTTCCTGCGGGGCCATACTGATGATTTCCAGTTCCATTATCGTTCACGCTCCTTCTTTTTTCGCTGGATAGAAGGCTGGTCTTTTTCCTTCAAATCCTTTGCCCGTGCCTGCCAGTATTCGGGATGATAGGTCTGTAAGCTGCGGTTTATGACTGCTTCATATTCACCAGAGCGGAAATACTGGTTGACGGGAGCCTGATACAGCTTTTTGTCCATCAGTTCCCGCAGGGCTACCGGCCCGTCACAATCCTCCTCGTAACAGAGCCACGCTCCCTCCACAAAGCCGCAATCCCGCGCTTCTTTTCGGAACTCCTTTCCCGCCAGCTCCCGGCGCACCATAACGCCGCCATGTCCCGCTGTGCTGATGGAATACGCGCCAGGGCAGAGGGTTTCACGGGTCTGGATTTCTCCCCAAGGGGAATAATCCGGCGCTTCATACACACGGGTACTCCGCCGTTGTTCCTCCAGGCATTGAACTTCCTCTTGCGCCCGTGCTACTAAATCTTTCTGTGCATCAAACAGGGTGCTGAAATAGTGACTACAATAGTAATCTGTTTGATCTTTGCATTTCCAGGTAACAAACTGCTGGGGTACTGTTGAGTGAACCCCCAGAACAAATTCACTATCACCTACATGACAGGAATCCGTAATGACATATCCTTGATTGATACGCATATCCATCGTTCATCGTGCCTCCTTCTCGCTTTTGTGCAGTTCTTTTTTCGCGCGTTCCTGCTAAACGGTCAACAGCCCGTGTTTTGCCCATCCGGGCAGTTTCTCCGGTTCCACGATGCCGAGAATGTCCATCCGCTCATACCGGCTCTCTTTTCCGGTATAGAGGTCGATGCAGAAGCAGGCTGAACCACGGCTGCAAGGATAAGCACCAAAGCCGCCTATGCAGAGCTTTAATTGGCAAGTGGCCCTGCGGTATTCCCGGCGCAGCACTTCCAGCTTGATGACCACGATCTTGTTATTCAAGTCGTCCTCGTGGGACACCACGGTACAATCGATGGCCGTGAGGGGACGGTCATCAATGCCCTGTATTTTCGGCGCATTCATTGCCACACGGGTTTTCTCGGCCTGCTCGGTGACGCGCTCACCGAACATCTTTACCATCTCCGCATAGTTGTCGCTGCACATGACCTCGCTGTACGCCGCAAACAACTCATTCTGCTGGCAGAAGGCACACATATACTTATCGCCGCTTTCGCTCCGGGGCTTTTCTCCCAGAACGATTTCCCAATCACCGATGTGGATGGCCTGGATGATCTCATAATCGCCTGCCATACGCTTGTATGTTTCATCTTTCATGCTTTCACCTCATTTCGCAAAAACGATTTGATTTCTTCGATGGATGCAAAGTCCTTCTCAATACCCGTCAGGTATCGCACGGTATCCTGCCATTGAGAGAGAGGAAATTTGTTTGTTTCCATCCTGCATAGGTCTAAAAGGGCCGCCCTCCGCAGAATAGGAGAAAGATTCAGGTCTGAGATAAAGCACCCTCGCCGTGCGGCAAGGATGTCCAGCAGATGCAGTTCACTCATGGCAACACCCGCTTTCCTCGGCCTCCTTCAAAAGTGCCTCTACCAGCTTGCCGCTGCGAACCTTGTTCCGATCCGCCAGCACTTTGTTCTGAACACACAGCACCGCGCGGATATTGGGGACGGTAATACCAGGAATCTCCACCATTTCTTCCGGGGTGATCGTTAAAAGCTGCACCGGCGAATATCCCGCCTGGGCAAAGATACGGAATAACCGTTGTTCAAATCGTTCTCTCATCGCAATCACGCTCCTTTCGTTCTTTTTGGGATATGTAAAGGGGCGGCCCCGCAAAGCCGCCCCGCTGGATCACTTCTTCCAGCTTTTTAATTTTCAGCAAAATTGGCCCAATGAAAAAGCAGGAAACCATTTCTGATTTCCTGCTCGGTATGCCGCTCATTTGCGGCTGATTATTCAGTTGTGCAACATATAGCTAACATAAATCTACAATCAAAAATGGAACCTACCATCTTCCTTAAAACTGCATCGCTTTGGATTACCTTCACTTCGATAAATCTTATGCTGTTTCAAGTCATAAATCACCGACCAGACAGTATCCTTTCCGATGTTCCTATCATACTGGCACAGAAATCCATACTCACCACATAACAGTTTTTTTGCAAATGTAAGGCCCAAGTTGCGATGATTCTGAAAGGCCGAAGTCAAAGTTTGATACCTTGTTTCAGCAAACCAAGTATCAATTCCAGTACTGTTATACTCCTCCATTTTTGCAAGGTGAAAAGTATTTGTGGCGTAAACAACAGGCTGTCCATTACTCGACGTTTTAGCTTCTACTCTTTCTGCATTGCATTCCACAAGTGCTATTTCTCCAGAGGAATCCGCTAAAGTCAGTGTTTGGGCTGAGGCAATGGGCAACTGGTGTAGGCAGGAAACAGCTTCCATTACATTTTTGCACTTTTCCAGTAAATATCTAAGAAGTAATCCTGCATTGAACCCTGGCTTATACTGGATAGGATAGACAGATGTTAGACCAACAGCTAAACCCTGTTCATTCACACCATCTTCCATCTCCACAAAAGCGGTTGTGTTTGCGGTAAAGGAGTACGTTCCATCCGTAAGTTTGTAAATGACATTTAGATTCAGCTTTTCAATCTCTGTGAGAAAATCACTATTACGTCCCAGAAGCACTTCATGATCGTTAGCGAAGGCAAAGCAAGAGCAGTTACACGCTGGCGGCATCGAATACATACTGAACAACACCGCCTGCAAGATACGGACATCACATTGCTGCCCATCTGCCAGCCCCCTAATTTCCTCTACAATTTCAGGATAATACTTCTCATAAAGCGGCAGACAAGACAAGGCATAATCGATTCGATCCTGAGTAATTGGAAACGGGATATTCTCCAGAATTATATTTTTGTGTTTTAACAGTAGGGAACCCCACCGATAACCAGCTTCATAGTGTGTTCCCCTAAAATGTGCATGATACATTTTACACGCTCCTTATTAGTTCAATAAAGAGCTACCGGTAACTCTTATCTAAGGGTAACTGAATAAAAATTTTAAGTCAAGCTCTTTCATCAACCAACAACCTTTTCTTTTTAATATGTAAAGGGGCGGCCCCACAAAGCCGCCCCCCGCTGGATTACTTCTTCCGGCTTTTGAGCTTGAGAAAGATCAGCCCGCCGAGAATAAAGAGTACCAATCCTACCGCAATGATGGTTTTCAATTCCATAGTCAATTCCTCCTGTCACAAATTTTGACCGCTGTATTATTCAGCGGAATTTTCATCCTTCCGGCGCTTGCTCACATAGGCCGCGATCCCCAGAACAGCAGCTCCGGCAGCGGATACACCCATCAGAGTCATCCACAGCCACGGCTTGCTCTCGTCGCCGGTTTTCGGTGTGTCGCGCAGTTCGTTGTGCATCTGTGCAACGGTGGTCTTATCCGCAAAGATGGTCACCGTCTTATCAGCAGGCAGCACATAGTTAGCGCTGGCATTGTCCGATACCTCAGATACGGTGTAATCGCCCACGCGCAGTCCGGTGATCTCAATCTTGCCGGTGCTGTCGGTCTTGAATGTCTGGTCATAACCATTGGCACCCGTCACGCGGAAGGAGAACCCTTCAACCTTGCCGTCGCTGGATGTCTTTTCGATCCGCAGGGAGCCGGTCTGTGCCGCATTGACAAAGCCCTTTCCAGCTTCATTTTCCACTTCGTAAATTTTGCCGTTCTCGACAATCTCCACATAGTAGGTGTTTTCATCCAACAGGTAGCCCTCCGGCGCTTTGGTTTCCTTCACGAACACACCGCCGTAGAGGATATGGGACATCTCATAGATACCGGTGCTGGTTTCCTCCAGCTTGCCCAGCAACTCGTCGCCCTCGTCCAGTTCCTTGTTGCCGTTGGTGTCACGGTACACCTCAAACTCGGCACCAGTCAGCTTGTTGTCCGGGTAATCCTTATCCACTTTGGTAAGGCGCAGGTCGCCGTAAACGCGCTCGTTGGCAAGGGAGATTTCCACAACCTGCCCATCTTCCTCGATGGTAACGGAAATAACCTCATCGGAGAGAACGAACCCCTCCGGGCTTTCCAGCTCTTTCATCACCCAATTTCCATATGGCACATCGGTAAAGGAGAAGCTGCCGTCGTCCGCAGAGGTGGCGGTGGCAATGGCATTTTCTGCGGTAAATTCGCTTTCATCAGACTTGAACAGGCCAATCACAGCCCCACCCAGGCCAGCGCCGTTCTCGTCTGTTTTGAGGCCGTGGATTTCACCACGGATCAGTTCGTTGGTGATAGCCTCACCGTCGTTTGCGGCGACCTCCACCACGGCAACGGACGGCCCGCCGTATTCAAAGGTGAACGGGAAGGTTTCGCCGTTCAGCAGATAATGGCTGTCCGTGGACAGTTCCTTTAGATAGAAGCTGCCGAAGGGCAGGTCGGTAGCGCAGGCAGCCTGACCGTTCTCATTCACCGAAATGATTTCCAGAAGCCCATCTGCCGGAATTACGGAACCATCCGCTGCGGTAATATCCTCCTGCGCGTATAGGCCAAAGGTGACAGCGGAAATCTCGCCATTCATACCGATACCGAAGGCTTCATCCTGCTCCAGCAGCTTATTCAGAGTGACCTGTACTTTCTGGCGCTGGTTGTAGAAGCTGGCGGAAGTTTCGGTGATCTCTACCTCCTGGCCTGCATACACCAGTTCAACATTGGTGACATTCTCACCGGTATCCACCATGCCGTGGGGGAACTCGATTTCCTTCACCTGGAACTTGCCCAGATAAAGAGGCTGACTCTGGGCTGTGCCATCCTCGCCGGTGGTAATGGTGTCCACCACCTCGCCCGCAGAATAACGCAGCGTACCATCCAGCGTGTAAACGTCCTCCAGCGCCGTGATTTCAAACACCGCACCAGACAGGCCGGTTACGTCATACACCGGCTGATATACTCCGTTGGATTCTGTGACGGTGGAGAACACCTCTCCGGTTTTGCTGACCTTGATGACGCCTTTCTGCGCCATATTGGGTTTGGTGACTTCAATGACTGTCACGCCGCCTTCCTCGCTGGAAGCGTCCTCGGTCACATCAAAATACACCGGTGTGCTGTCCAGCACATAGCCATAGGGGGCCTGTACCTCAACCAAAGAGTAGCCGGAACCATACTCCAACTTTTCGGGCGTTACCAGGTAGCCCTCAGAATTGGTGTAGAACGTATCAATCGGGGTCGGGGTCGGATAGGTGAAGGTCATTTCCACCTTGCTGCCATCGGGACGATAAATCTGGAACCCGGCTCCCGCATAGGGAATGGTAACGCCGGTTTCCGCATCCACCTTGACTACCTTGATATAGCTTTCAAACGCAGCGTTGTTGATGAGGTAGCGATAAGTCTGGCCGTCCTGAGCGATATACACTTCAAAATCGTCCATCAGCTCTCGTCCTTCCCAGCCTTTCGTTTGGTGGACAATATAGGTTCCATAGGGCAGCTTTTTGGACTGTGCAAAGCCATTCTCGTCACAGGTGAGAACATCGCGCTCAGATTCCTTTGCAGCGTCATAGCTGCCTGCCGCCTTGAGATAAATCTGGAACTCCGCACCGGTTTCCGGGGTTTCGATCTGGGTTTCTCCGTCGTCGGTATGCTTGATGATGGCGATGTCGCCCTTGATAACCTGCTCTGTCACATCATTGGCGGTGTCGTTCAGCTCGATCTCATACAGTTCCGGCTCCGCACCTACCTTGTGAATGGTGGAATCCAGCAAATAGCCCTCGCTGGGGTTGATTTCACGAATCGTCCAGTCGGAATCACAGATATAATAATCCGTGGTAAACTGACCGTTCTCATCGGTGGTATAGCTGTCGATAAGGGTGTCACCCTTATAAAGCCCATAGGTTGCTCCGGCAAGAGAACCGTCGCCCTGGGGCGCGCCGGTTTCCACATCACTCCTAGTTACGGTGACACGGAACTTTTTCAGCACATTGTTCACACTCTTGTTCGTGACTTCGTTCCAGGCAATCGTGGCGCTCTGGGCTTCCGGCACCACATAGCGGATCGGTGTATCAACCTCCTCCAGCACGAAGTCGGAGCCGATGAGGACGTTTTCAAACCTTGCCACACCGCTGGAGTCGGTCACAGCGTATTCATCCACCGGCAGGCCGGAAAGAGAAGTTCCATAGAGATGGAAGGTCATTCCCTCCACCAAACCGTCCTCGCTGGTCTTTGTAACCTCCAGACTGCCGCGCTTCAGCACGTTATTAAAGTTCACGGTGGCCGTCTGGCCGCTGACGATGGTCACGCGCTGAGTAGCCTGGGGTTCGTATTTGTCAATGGACTGCTCGGTGACGATATAAACACCGGGATTGAGGTCGGTGATGTCGATCTCGCCCGCCGAATTGGTGGTCTTGGTGGCGCTGTATCCCTCGCCGGTAATCGTGAAGGAGATACCCTCTACTTTGCCGTCCTCGGAAGTTTTGATCAGCTTCATGTTGCCGGTTTTGACTTCCAAATTGAGATAGCCCACCATCTGGTCGGAAACGGTAGCTCCATAGGTGGCGAAGTCCTGCGTACCACCACCGGTTACACCGTCCGTCCAGACCACAACGCCGCTGCGCTGGGCGGTGATCTTCTCCGCTTTCACCGTCACAGAACCTTTGATGGCCTGATTGGATGTGATGGTAAGCTGGTTGCCGTCCACCGAAAAGTTCAGGCCGGTGGTGCTGCTGGTAAAGGTGTAATCACCCAGCACATTGTTGGTGTCCGTCAGGGTAACGGAATACTTCTCGCCATCCCATTTCAGTTCATAAGCTCCAGCATCCGGGGAACCGCTGAAAAAGCCGGGCAGCATGGTGTGGCGCTTTACGGCACTCTCAATGGCGGAATACTGGCTGAAAATCTGGCTGCGCAGCGGATGACTGCTGCTGATATATTCGGCCACGTTGTTTTTTCCCTGGGCATTGGCATCCACATGGTTAAACTGGCTATCACGCTCACCGACAACCGTTTCCCAAACAAGAAGCTGGGTAGCGATATAGCCCGCCATCTCATTGGCATCATCGGGATTGTTGCTGTTCCACGAAGTATCGGCGTTGCCCTGCCAGCCGTAGGTCATGATCCGTCCGATATATTCCTTGATGGTGCTGGGCGGAATGGTGGGATTCAGATGGGACGGATAGTTGTCCCAGAAATCCTCGCCCCGGCCCGTGTACTGGTCGCCGGTTTTTACACCGATACCAGGCTCAATGCAATAGATGGCTTTTCCGGTGAAGGAATCCTGTGTGTGAACAGTGAAGTTGTCATTGCCCTGCGTAGACCATCCGCCCAGGAAATTGAGGGCAGGATGGCCCCATCCGGCCTTGTTGGGATCGCTGGCACGGGGAATATCCACCATATAGGTGGTCATGGTTTCGCCTGCGGCAAAGGCCGTAACACCTGTCCCAGCAAATACTCCAAAGCACATCAGGAGCGCCATGAGCAGGGACAAAGACTTTTTCAATGCTTTCATCTTGTTACCTCCTGAAAATTGGCCGAAAAAAACAGCACATCGTTTCCTGATGTGCTGCCGTTCGGCTGATGATTGTTGGTTACTGTCTAAAAAAAAGTGGTACGCCGCTTTTTCTCTATGTCGGCCTTTTACCAATACAGCCGGTATCTTTTTGAAACAGGCTGCCCCAATATCTTCTTTTTGGGGTTGTTTAGGCTGTTTGTAGGGGGGTGAGGTGTGGAGAGGGGGGAGCGGAAAATTCGTTCCCCGGCAAATGGGCGCACTTTTCCCTTGTGAGTGGGATTATCGTTCTAAACTGCGTTGACGTCTGCGGTAAAGTTCCAGAGCCTGAACGATGGTATCCTCGATCTTCTGCGCGGGCGTCCCCGGCGCAAAATACTTGCTGATCCGCTCTTTCGGAATTTTGATTTGTTCTTTTTGATTTGGCTTTTCCTCCTTCATAATGGCGACAAGGGCATCTTTGGCAAGCCGCTCATCGCCGGTCTTGGCTTCGGACATCTGCCGCATTTTGATTGCCTGGGCGTGGGATGGAGTGCAGTCCATTTCATCCATGATGGCAAACAGGTCTGCCTGTTCTTCTTTTCGCAGGTAGGACAGTTCCACGGCAGGACGCATGGCGATTTGCAGCACTTCCGGCTCTCGCAAAACAGAATTATCCACCAGTTCCAGAATATCCGGGATAAGGTGAGTAAGGCGGATATATCTTTGCACCTGTGTTTTGCTATCAGACGTTCCCTGTGCTACCACTTCAACAGAATATACACCTTTCAACTTCTGCCCCAGTGGGTCAGAAGTTAAATCTACTCGCTGTCCCTGACGTTTCATCGCATCCAGCTTCATTTTGTAGGCGAATGCTTTTTCCGAAGGCAAAATCTGTTCCCGTTGCAGGTTGGAATCCACCATGATGATTGTGGCCTCATCGTCGGTGAGATTTCGCACAATACAGGGAATTTCTGGGAGCTGCGCCAGCTCCGCCGCCATTTTCCTGCGGTGTCCGGCTACCATTTCATAACCGCCGCCCTGCTTGGGGCGTACCAGCGCAGGAACCAACACGCCATACTGCTTGACACTCTCCGCCATTTCCTGCATGGCTGCATCCATCCGTACTTTGAAAGGGTGATCTGGGAAATCGCTGATCTCTGAGGGATTCAGGTTGACGACTTTCTCCAATCTGGCCTCCGCACGGCTTTCCTCGGTGGAAAAGAGGTCATCGACTGAGGGCAGATTGAAGTTTAGCGCGTTGTTTCTCGCCATCCGCCTGCACCTCCTTTGAAAATTCCGCATAAGCCTGAGCTACCTTGCTGCCATTATCATAGGCGTAGATGCTCTTGCCAGCGGCGCTGATTTCTGCGGCTTTGATTGCAACGGGAATCTCGGAACGATAGATTTTCAAAACACTCCCGTAGCTCTGCCGCAAGGTTTCTGCCGTCTGCTTGGCCAGATTGGTGCGCCCATCCACAAGGGTCAGCAGTACACCTTCCACCTTGAGGGACGGGTTGATCTGCCGCTTGACCTTGCCAATGGTTCGCATGAGCTGGGTCATGCCTTTGGCCGGGAGATAGTGGGCCTGCACCGGGATAATCACGCTGTCTGCCGCCGCCAGCGCATTGATCGTAATCATACCGAGGGACGGCATACAGTCGATCAGAACCGTGTCGTAGTTCTTCTTGACTTCATTGACATAGGTTCGCAGCGTGAACTCCCGGCTCATGGCGTTTACCAAGCTCATTTCCATAGCCGACAGTTGAATGTTGGCTGGCATAAGGTCAACACCCTCTTTGTGGTGCAGGATGCCCTCATCCACAGAAAACGGCTCGTCGCGGATCACCTTCTCCATGATGGTTGCAAGGGTGGTCTGCAAGCTGTCCTGATCCTGCCAGCCCAGGCAAGTGGTGAGGTCGCCCTGGGGGTCTGCGTCAATGAGCAGAACCTTTTGTCCCAGGCGGGCCAACCCAATGCCCAGATTCACCGTTGTGGTTGTTTTGCCTGTTCCGCCTTTCTGGTTGGCCAATGCGATGACACGGCCTTCCTTCGGGCGGCTTCTCTGTTCCGGCATTTTCATGTCCTCCTTTTTGATAGATTTAGCTGCCCGTTGGCAAGACGAACAGCTATGTATGCAGTAAAATAGACATGAAAAAAAGCCGTCTACTCTATGAAAGAATAAACGGCTTGATTCAGTCGGCACAATATGTAATTTTCAGATTCTCTTGACAGGGGCGCACATGACTTTAAGCAAAAGATCATCCACGCAGCCGGTGTCCCGATGTTCCCGCAGCAGGGTGTTACGCAGATGATTCAGGCTCTGGATCACAATGCTGTTTTCGGCAGGGGTGAGGGTTATCTTGAATTTCTGCTTCCTCATAGTGCAGTCCTCCTTTTCGCCTTCATTGTATCTGCTTAAAGACCTGTGGCGCAAATGTGCGAGTATTCACCAGCTTTTAGGGTATTGGATGCTATGAGGAAGAAAAGATAAACCGGATTCGGTTTGGTCAAATCCTGCCAAATCAGGCCAGCCCTTTCAAAAGGAAAACCATCACGAAAAGCTCGTAAACGAGGGGCAAGGGACAGGGTAAAAGCACCTCAAAAACGGCTGGATTTTGGCTCCCGGTTGCCCCATTTTTTAATCATAATGGGGTCAAAAAAGGCCGGTTGCCCCATTTTTAATCAAGAAAAACAGGGTCAGAATAGTTCAAATCCTGCCAGAATCAAACAAGCTGCAACAGAAGATGTGAAACAGAAAAACCCCGAAAAACCGCAGTTTTTCGGGGTTTTTGAGCATCTTTGAACCAGTTTGAAGTGCTGATTAGCGCTTGCTGAACTGGGGAGCGCGACGAGCTGCCTTGAGACCGTACTTCTTTCTTTCCTTCATTCTCGGATCTCTTGTTAAGAATCCCGCCTTCTTCAGAACCGGTCTGTAATCAGCATCTGCCTGAAGCAGTGCTCTGGAAATGCCGTGACGGATAGCACCAGCCTGTCCAGTTGTACCGCCGCCGCGAACATTTACTAATACATCAAACTTCTCTGTTGTCTCTGTAGCAACTAACGGCTGACGAACGATCAGCTTTAAAGTCTCAAGACCAAGATACTCTTCAATATCTCTCTTGTTGATTGTAATCTTGCCTGTACCTGGTACTAAATATACTCTGGCGATGGATTTTTTTCTTCTGCCTGTTCCGTAAAATTTTGCGTTAGCCATGATACTTTCTTCCTCCAATCCTCATTAAAATGTTAAAACTTCTGGTTTCTGTGCTGCCTGCTCGTGGTTCGGGCCTGCATATACATGAAGCTTTGTAAACATACTTCTTCCCAGAGGTCCCTTTGGAAGCATACCCTTAACCGCTAACTCTACAACCCTCTCAGGTTTCTTAGCCATCATCTCGCGAAGAGTAGTTTCTCTCATACCGCCTACATAGTCAGAGTGATTGTAGTAGATCTTCTGATCTAACTTCTTGCCTGTAACCTTTACCTTATCAGCGTTTACTACGATTACATAATCGCCGCAGTCCATGTGCGGTGTAAAGATCGGCTTATTCTTTCCTCTTAATACTTTAGCGATCTCAGATGATAAACGTCCTAATGTATATCCTGTAGCATCAACTACATACCATTTTCTCTCAATTGTTGCTGGACTAGCCATAAAACTCTTCATTGGTCAACCTCCTGTTAATCTCAACCTGTTATGCATCTGGCGCTCTGCGCCCGCTATATGTGATAAATATGGGAAGTATTTATCAATGAAATGCTCCGCTCCGGGGCTTTGGATGAGCATTTACTCTTAATGTCACAGTTTCTTATTATATAATATCTGCCCACCTGTGTCAACCGCTTTTTGCAGGTTTTTAGGGCATAAAACCCGTCTTTGAGAGTTAGCACTATATTCTTTTGGAGTAATTCCAGTTCCCTTTTCATTCAAGCCCACATAACTGCTGGCTTTTTTGATTTTTAAAGACTTGACAAAATTTTTATTTTCTTCTTGCTTATATAGTGCTGTACTGGAAAAGGGTGATTTTATGGCTTATTTTTTAAGAAAACCAAAACAAAAAATAATATTTATTTGCAAATCTATGAAAGCTTTTATAACTCACAGCGTAAAAGAGCGGCACACCGTTCGGGGGTGCGGACTGCGTTACTTTACCAATTTACGAAGGCCTGTACGATGTTGTCACAAAATATTTTGACAGTATTGCCTTAGAAGACAGTATCAACCGTCAGGTTTCTGAATTCACTTATAACATTTAAGACTATCCATATACTCCTTATCATGTAGGCTAAGGAGTATATTTTTCTTTTTTATCATACTCATCCAGAAAATGATGCCGGATACCGTCCTGTTTATAAGCTATCACCGTATCTAGCATAACGTTTTCTACACTCTTAAATATGTTTCCCTCGATAAATGGATTCGTTTTCTTTAACTCTGCAATCAGCTTTTTCGTTTCCAGCCTCTTTGAATTACTCTGTCCGTCCTCCTGACAGGAAGAACAGGTATCTGTAAATTTGCAGGCACATTGCAGAAAATACAAATCATTGGCATCTCTCCATGCTTTGATATCATCTTCCCTTATCAAATACATCGGCCTGATTAATTCCATTCCTTCAAAGTTTGTGCTATGCAGCTTTGGCATCATGGATTGCATCTGGCCTCCATAAAGCATTCCCATAAGTATAGTTTCAATCACATCATCATAATGATGCCCTAAAGCGATCTTGTTGCAGCCAAGTTCTCTGGCTTTACTGTAAAGGTGTCCTCTTCTCATTCTGGCGCAAATGTAACATGGTGACTTTTCGATACCCAAAACAGAATCGAAAATATCTGATTCAAATATCGTAATCGGTATTCCAAGCAATTTTGCATTATGCTCAATTACCCTTCTGTTTTCCGGACTATACCCGGGATCCATAACCAGGAATACCAAATTGAAATTCTTTTGTTTATGCTTCTGCAGTTCCTGAAAAAGCTTTGCCATAAGCATGGAATCTTTTCCACCGGAAATACATACGGCAATCTTGTCCCCATCCTGAAGCATATCATAGGTTTTCACAGCTTTTGCAAATGGAGAGAACAGTTTTTTATGCCACCTTTTTTGAATACCTCTTTCAATTTCTTCTTTCTTGACAGAATTCGTATCGATTTCCTGCTGCATTCGCTCTCTCAGCCAGGCATTGTATCCACCCGCCAGACTATATGCAGGAATATTCTCTTCTCTCAGTTCCTCCGCTGCATAAATGCTGTTTTCTCCTCTTGTACAATAGATGATCACTCCGGGATGCTGACGAAATTGTCCTGCATTTTGAAGCAGATTCTCCATACGCAGAGGAACCGCACCGGGAATCATTCCGTATTGAATGCTCACTTCATCCCGCATATCAATCAAAACATATCCATTTCTTATTTTCTCTTCTATTTCACTTAGCTGAATCTCTATTTGCATTTTTTTACTCCAAATTTAATAATTTTTTAAGGCCAGCCTGACAACCTCTTTGCTCATGAAATCAATGGCTTCTTTTATCTGCTCCTCAGACAGCGATGAGTAATTGATAACAAACTCATGTTCACTTCTGTTTTCGGTTCTCTGATAATACTCGGATAAAGCACATAGTTTAATCTTTTTTCGTTCCATGATTCCAACAAATTCTTCATCACTACACGGAACATCCAGATGGATAATAAAATGAAGCCCGGCATCTGCTTCCATTATTTTCACATAGGATGCCATCTTACTATTCTCGATTGTATTTACAAGAAAGTCTCTTTGCTGTCTGTAGTAATTTCGCATACGGTTAATATGTTTTTCAAAGAAGCCTTCACTTATGAATCTGGACACAGTCATTTGAATGATTGTTGTAACAGGGCACGAATAGAAGGAAAGCCTCTTGTAATACAGCTTCATCAGATGCTTCGGCAATATCATATAACTGACTCGTATTGTATTAGATATTGACTTTGAAAACGTATTTAGATAGATGACCTTCTCATTTACATCAATGCTCTTAAGAGCCGGTATTGGTTTACCGGTCATTCTGAACTCACTGTCATAATCGTCCTCTACGATATATCTGTCCCCAGCTTTTGATGCCCAGCCCAGAAGCTCGTACCTTCTGCTGATTGGTGTAATCTTTCCTGTTGGAAACTGGTGAGAGGGGGATATGTGTGCTACCTGCACATTTTCCTTTTCCAATTCCTTCACACTGATTCCTTCCTGATCCAGAGGAATATGCTTTACCGTGGCACCGCTTACCATATATGCCTGTGACAGTTTTGAAAACCCGGGGTCTTCTACCCCATATATCTTGCCCTGGCCAAGAAGCTGTATAATCTGACCATACAAATATTCTGTTCCTGCACCAATGATAATCTGTTCAGGATCTATCGTCATATCACGAAACTCATACAGATGATTTGCAATTGCTTTTCTAAGTGCTAATACGCCGCCACTGGGCGGCATTTCAAGCAGCGCCTCCTGATAATCCGTCAGGCATTCCCTTAACAATTTAGCCCAAACCGTAAACGGAAACTGCTTCACATTGGATCTGTTGCTGGAAAAGTCAGCTAAGTATCTTTGCTCATCTGAGGTCATAACCACGTTTTCTTCCGTAAGAACGATAGGTGTTTTAGCCGTAACACTATTTATGTCTGCGACAAAATACCCTTTTTTTGCAATGGAATATACATATCCCTCACAAATTAGCTGCTCATATGCGTTTTCTACTGTTATTACGCTTATACCCAGATTTCCTGCAAAATTTCTCTTTGACGGAAGCTTCTCCCCTGGCTTGATTTTACGGGCTATTATGTCTTTCTTGATAGATTTATATAAATGCTCATAGAGTGAATCTGACCCTATATTTGCAAATGAATATGTTAACAATTCTCCTCACTTCCTCTCATTCTGATATTTCTGAATATATGCAAACTGGATATTTTAATATAGTCAGATTGATTATATACTCTTTTCCATAGCTTGTCTACAAAATATAAGGAAATATGGGAGGATATAATGATGCATAATGAACGTTATCAATTAAACAAAAACCTGGCTCAGATGCTAAAGGGTGGTGTCATCATGGATGTAACCACACCTGAACAGGCAAAAATCGCTGAAGCTGCCGGCGCATGCGCTGTAATGGCGTTAGAAAGAATTCCTGCTGATATCAGAGCGGCCGGTGGTGTATCCAGAATGAGCGATCCAAGAATGATTAAGGGAATTCAGGCAGCCGTTTCCATCCCTGTTATGGCAAAGTGCCGCATCGGTCACTTCGCTGAAGCACAAATTCTCGAAGCCATTGAGATTGACTATATTGATGAAAGTGAAGTGCTCTCTCCTGCAGATGACGCATATCACATAGACAAAACAAAATTCAATGTTCCATTCGTATGTGGTGCCAGGAATCTTGGCGAAGCATTAAGGCGTATCAGTGAAGGTGCTTCCATGATTCGTACAAAAGGCGAACCCGGAACCGGAGATATTGTACAGGCGGTAAGACACATGCGAATGATGAACAGCGAAATTGCCAGAATCAAAGGCCTGCGCGAGGACGAACTTTTTAACACTGCCAAGGAACTTCAGGTATCCATTGACCTCGTTAGATATGTCCACGAAAATGGCAGGCTTCCGGTTGTAAACTTTGCTGCCGGTGGTGTTGCAACTCCTGCCGACGCAGCACTCATGATGCAGTTCGGGGCAGAGGGTGTCTTTGTCGGTTCCGGAATTTTCAAATCTGGAAATCCCGAAAAACGTGCAAATGCCATCGTAAAGGCGGTAACAAATTATCAGGATGCAGCTATGCTCGCTTCATTATCCGAGGATCTTGGTGAAGCTATGGTTGGCATCAACGAACAGGAGATCGAACTTCTCATGGCAGAAAGAGGAATATGATGAAAATTGGTATTGCTGCTGTTCAGGGAGCCTTCCTTGAACACGAAAACATGCTCGAAAAACTTGGTATTGAATATATTGAGCTTCGTCAAAAAGCAGATTTATCAAAAGGATATGATGGTTTAATTCTCCCCGGTGGTGAAAGCACCGTCCAGGGGAAGCTCCTAAAAGAGCTGGATATGTTTGATACCATCAAAGCGCAGATCGAGTCCGATCTGCCTGTACTTGCCACCTGTGCAGGTATGATTCTTCTTGCAGAGAATCTGTCTAATGATAACAAGCGCTATTTCCAGTCTATCCCCATGACAGTAAAAAGAAATGCCTACGGAAGACAGCTTGGAAGTTTCCATACCACTGCTCCATTTCAGGGTATAGGCGAAATTCCGATGACCTTTATCAGAGCACCCTACATAGAATCTGCTGATCCGGAGGTTCAGGTTCTTGCTGCAGTGAATGGTAAAAAAGTTGCCGTAAGATACAAAAAACAGATTGCACTGGCATTTCATCCGGAGTTGGATACGGACATGCGAATCTATGAAGGTTTTCTGAAATTAGCAGAGTGAGTGTGTGAAGAAAAGTCTGTAATTAAGATCTTCTATGATAATGATTGGGGCTGAAGGCTCGTTTCGGAGCTTTCAGCCCTCGCTTTATATATAACAGCACTGTCAGTGCATGTCAAGAGCAGGCCGAATTTTCCACCTGTCTTGCTGGAACTTTATGGATTATTCTGGCAGCCATCCCTCGTACATGATGCTCAGTTCCCCGTAAACCCGCCCCCAGTTACGGATCGGCATCGTCCACTTTTTTGTAGCCTCAAAGGTGGACAGATACAGAGCTTTGAGCAACGCAGTATCGCTTGGAAATACGCTCCTCTGTCGGTTCAGTTTCCGGTAAGTGGTATTTAGACTCTCAATGGCTGTCTCTTATACACATCTGACGCTGCCGACG
>ERZ1026973.240-NODE-240-length-18671-cov-5.435217_pt1 | contig 18671 bp, 10 predicted proteins | sample MGYA00519562_ERZ1026973 | MGnify/ENA primary metagenome ERZ1026973 (study PRJEB26926, sample SAMN06164670) | human gut metagenome | biome: ENVO:00009003; feature: ENVO:2100002; material: ENVO:00002003 | host: Homo sapiens | place: USA | collected 2012 ...
CTCCGTGGACAGGCCGTGCGCGGGCAGCCACAATGCCAGCGACTCCGGATCGAGCGTCACCAACGCGCCGATGAACGGGCGCTGGTCGCCCACCACCACGCAGTGCTCCACGATCGGGCACTTGGCGATCTCTTCCTCCAGCGGAATGGGGGAGACGTTCTTGCCGCCGGCAGTAATAATAATGTCCTTGATGCGGCCGGTGATGACGATGTGGCCCTCATCATCGATCTCGGCCAAGTCGCCGGTCCTGAGCCAGCCGTCGGCGGTGAACGCCTCGGCCGTCTTCTCCGGCAGATTGTGGTAGCCGCGGAACACGTTCGGGCCCTTGACCTGCAGTTCGCCTTCGTCGGAAATGCGAATCGAGGAGCCGGGCGCGGGCTGGCCTACGGTGCCGATCACATTGTCGGTCACGCGCGTGGCGGCGAACGGGGCGGCGGTTTCGGTCATGCCATAACCCTGAATCATCGGCAGTCCGATGCCGTTGTAGAAATGCGCCAGATCGAGCGACAGTGGTGCGCCGCCGCAGGCCACGTACTTGATCTTCGGGCCCAGAGCACCGCGCACCGTGCGGTAGACGAGCGTTTCGTACTTGGCGCGCTCGGCGATTTCGGCAAACGTGTGCTGCTCGCCGGCCTGCTCCTTGCGGCTCCAGACGCGCGCGGCCTCGGCGGCCTTGACAAACAGGCGGCCCTTCCAGCCGGCACCGGCCTTGTGCGAGGCGGCGTTGTATACCTTCTCGAACACGCGCGGCACGCCCAGCAGGTAGGTCGGTTCAAACGAACGCAGGTCCGGCAGCAGGGTTTTGGTATCCGGCAGATAACCGACCACGCCGTCATCGGAGGCGATGGAGGCGTACTGGATGAATCGTGCGAAGCAGTGGGCCAGCGGCAGGAAGAGCAGCAGGCGCGGATGGTCGTCAAGCACCACTTCATGCAACGCCTGCGAGGCGGAGATGGTGATGGACACGAAGTTCTTGTGGGTCAGTTCGGCACCCTTCGGGTTGCCGGTGGAGCCCGAGGTGTACACGATGGTGGCCAGGTCGCCCGTGCGCACGGTGGCCACGCGCTCGTTCAGTTCCTCGTCCGAAACAGCCACGCCCAGACCTTCGAGCGCGCCCAACGCGTTGCCCTCGATCATGAGAATCTGCTTCAAGGCAGGGCAGTGGTCCTTGACCGAGTCGAGCCGGTCGAAGCGCTCGCGGTTGTCGGCAAAGGCCAGCTTGACCGCCGAATCGTTCATGATGCGCTGGGCCTGCGGGGCAGAGTCGGTGTCATAGATCGGCACGCTTACCGCGCCCACCGCGGCCAGTGCGAAATCGAGAATGCCCCATTCGAGACGGGTGGAGGAAAAGATGGTCACCGCGTCGCCCTTGGCGATGCCGAGCGCGATCAGGCCCTTGGCGGCCGAGACCACGCGCTCGTGGAATTCGCCGGTGGTGACGTTCTGCCAGCGGCCAGGGCCGATTTTCTTGGCGGCGATTACCGTGTCCGCGCCGGTGCGGGCAAGGCGATCGGTAAGTAGGGAGTAGATAGTTTGGTCATCGCGGATCTCGATGGATTCGCCGGGCGTGGTGTATTCGGTAAGCATACGGCCGTTTATTCCTTACAAACATGATGGCAAGTTGACAACCCGAGCCATTCTGACGAGTTAGATTACGCTGGCGTAAGGTTGCGCGCGTTGTGGGCAATGGAGAAGTTGTCTGTCTGGTTTTGTGGATTGTATACAACGCCGTGTCTAACCGGTTTGCTCTACGGTTATGACCGTGTCCATTTCGGGAGCCAACGACTTCCTGCAGGACAAGTACGTGCTGAGCCCGGCCCTGCAGGGTCCGGTCATCAGCTCCAGCATCATCGGCGGCGTCGGCATTGGGGAGTCTGTGGCTTCTTATTTGGGAACGAAGCTCAGCGTGACAGTCGTCTCAGCTGAAGGTCTGGCGTGTATGTGCGCTTTCGCCTAAGGTAAATAGGATTGCGCAGTGCACGCCATCGGTATGTGCAGGTATGCGATTGGTGGCACCCGCGACTGATGCATGACGAGACCTACTGCAGTACCACGGCAACCAACACCGCAACAACACGGCAAGGGGAAGCGAACCATGTTCGACAAACGACTGTTCCAATTGGCACCAGGTCTCGGCAAGCTCATAGCCGGCAAAGTGGCTCTGATGTGGGTTGGGCTGCTTGCCAATATCGGCTTCATGCTTTCGCTGGTCATGCTGCTGCAAGGACTGCTCGCCGCAGCCGACCCACACACTTTCTCCTGTAACGCCGCCTCGGCCTCCGAGTGCCCCGCCAATCTGTTCGGCGTTCCGGGCACCACCGTCGCCCCGATGGCCGGCGACCTCATGGTTTACGTGGCCTTGGCGATCGTCTGCATGCTGGTTCGCTACCTGGCCACCACACACGCCACACGCCTCGGCACCGAAGCCGCCGAACGGGTCAAGCTCGCTTTGCGTTCCAAGCTGTACCGCAAAATGGTGGCCCTCGGCCCGTCCTACAGGTCGCGCGTCAAGACCTCGGATGTGGTCCAGTCCGCCGGCGAAGGCGTCGAGCAGATTCAAAGCTTCTTCGAACTGTTCCTGCCGCAGCTCTTCTATGCGATTCTTGCGCCGATCACCCTGTTCGCCGTGATTGCGCCGATCAACATGCCGGCCGCCGTGACCATGCTCGTCTGCGCGCCGCTCATTATTATTGTCACCGGCATCGTATCCATGACCGCCGCCCGCGCCTTCAAAAAATACTGGGGCCGATACACCGACATGGGTGCCGCATTCCTCGACAACCTGCAAGGCCTCGAAACCCTGAAGAACTTCGACGCCGACGACCGTGCCGCCGCCGAAATGGACAAGAAGGCCGAAGGCTTCCGCGTCATGACCATGCGCGTGCTGCAGATCCAGCTGCGCTCGCTGACCGCCATGGATATCGTGGCCTACGGCGGTGCGGCGGCCGGCATTGGTGTGGCTCTATGGCAGTATGCGCATACCGCCGCGGCCGCCGCAGGAGCCAGCGCCGCCGGCTGGTCTCCGATTATGCTCGCCGCCCACCTGCCCGGTGCGTTCGCCTACCTGGCCTACGGCCTGCAATACCTGATGCCGTTCGGTGCGGGCTTCCCGCTCACCCTCGCCGGACTGTTGCTGATCGTGCTGCTGTCCGCTGAATTCTTCATCCCCATGCGCCAGCTCGGCTCCTACTTCCACGTGGCGATGAACGGCATGACCTCCACCAAGCGCATCTTCGCCCTGCTGGACACCCCCGAGCCCGCCCACGGCACTGCCACGCTGCCGGCCACCGCTGGTACCGATGCCGGGACTGATGCCGGTACCAAGGCCGGTACCAAGGCCGATGGCGGAATCACCGTCAGCTTCGACCACGTCGGCTATTCCTATGACAGCGCCGATTCCGGTGCCGCCGTTCAACAAACGAATTCCGCGCCGGCACCTGCGCTCACCGACCTCACCTTCACTGCCTACCCCGGTCAACTCACCGCCATCGTCGGCATCTCCGGTTCCGGCAAATCCACGGCTGCCGCGCTGCTTGCCGGTACGCTGACCGGATACCAAGGCTCGCTTACGCTGAACGGCGTCAAGGTATCCGACCTGTCCGGAGAGACGCTCGCCCGAACCATCACCCTGATCGGTGCCAGTAGCCATCTGTTTGCCGGTACTCTGCGTGAGAACCTTCTGATGGCTTTGCCCGATGACGGCCAGAACGGTGAAGCCGCGTCCGACGCCGTGGATTCCCGTCTCTGGGACGCGCTCGAACAGGCCCGTATCGCCGACTTCGTGCGTTCGCAGCCGGACGGCCTTGACATGACGATTGAGCCCGACGCCGCCAACCTGTCCGGTGGCCAGCGCCAGCGTATCGCCATCGCCCGTGCGCTTCTGCATGATTCGCCGGTATTCGTATTCGACGAGGCCACCAGCAGTGTGGATGTGGAATCCGAGGAACTGATTCTCGCGACCATCCGCGAACTGGTGCAATCCCGCAGCAAGACGGTGATCATGATCACCCATCGCATGGCCAACGCCGAGCACGCCGACCAAGTGGTGGTGCTCGAACACGGCAAGTCGGTGGAAACCGGCACGCATGCCGAACTCATGGCGGCCGGCGGCGTGTACGCCAAGTTGTTCACTACTCAGGCGGATATCGAGAACTTTGGGGCTGACCACCCTCAGCCAGCTTCGCTGACAGCTTCCGCCAGCGGGAGCGGGGCGGCTGTGGGCGCAGCTCCGGCTGCAGCTCCGGCCGAGATGAGCACGTTCCAGGTCATCAAGCGACTACTCGGGGAGGCCAAGCCACTGGCCGGGCTTATGGTCGCGGCTTCCACGGCCGGCACCATCGGTCACCTTGCCGCAACCTTCCTACCGGTGTTCGGCATCATCGCCGGATTCGCGCTCGCCGGCAACCCCGTGTGGGGCATGAGTGCGGCCGGTGCAATCACCGCCATGATTGTTTGCGCGGTGTTGCGCGGCCTGACGCGCTACGTTGAGCAATATCTGAACCACAACGTGGCCTTCCACCTGCTCGCGCTCTTCCGCTCCAAGGCTTTCGCCGCCCTTCGCCGCCTCGCTCCGGCCAAGCTCGCCGGCAAGGGCAAGGGCGACCTCATCGCCATGCTCACCACCGACGTGGAACTGCTCGAAATCTTCTTCGCGCATACCATCAGCCCCGTGGCCATAGCCGTGACCACCACCATCGTCTACGCCATCGTGGCGGCCACGCTGAGCCCCTGGATGGCGTTGGCGCTGATCGTCTCCCATCTGATCATCGGCATCATTGTGCCGCGCTTCTTCGCCACCGGCGTGCGCAATCTGGGCCCCGCCATCCGTGGCGCGGCCGGCGAACTCGACAACGTGATGCTCGACGACATGCGTGGTCTCGACGAGATCATCCGATTCGGTCGGGGTGAAGATCGTGCGCAGGCCATCGAAGACCGCACGCGCGCGCTATGGCGTGACCATGCCAAACTCAGCCGTGTCAACGGCCGGTTCGCCGGTGTCGGCGGATTGCTGGTTGCATTGCTTACCTCGGCGGCTGCCGGCATCGCCATCAATCTTGCCGGCGTGAACCTCTACGATATCCCGGCGCTGGTCGCCGCCTTCGCGCTGCTCGCCAGCTCGTTCGGGCCGACGCTGGCGCTCGCCGCCCTGCCCGCGAACCTCACCCAGACCTTCGCCTCCGCCCGTCGTCTGTTCGGCCTGATGGACGAAGCGCCGGCCGTGGTGGAAACTGGCACTGCGAACTCGGATTATGAGGGCATGCGCCTTGACCGCGTCACCTTCGCGTACCCGGGGGAGGGGAGCGAGGCGATTCTCGCCGACTTCTCGCTCGATGTGCCGCAGCACGGCATCCTCGGTATCCAAGGCCCGTCCGGCCGGGGCAAGTCCACTATGCTGAAGCTGCTGATGCGCTATTGGGATCCGCAGCGCGGCCAAGTGACGCTGTCCGGCACGCCGCTACCGCAAATCGATGTGCATGCCCGCCGCCGTATTCAGGCCATGATGAGTCAGGAGACCCACCTGTTCGACGGCACGATTCGAGAGAATCTGCTTATCGCCTTGCCTGAATCGGAGATTCGCAATGGGGGAGCGGCCGGTGTTCTTGACGCCCGACTCCGCGAAGCCCTCGCCAAGGCATCCGTGCTCGACCTGATCGATTTCCTGCCGGATGGGCTCGACACCCAGGTGGGCGAGCTGGGCGACCGACTGTCTGAAGGCGAACGCCAGCGCATCGGCTTGGCCCGTGTATTCCTGCGCAATGCCGACTTGGTGCTCTTCGACGAGCCGACCAGTCGTCTGGATGCCTTGAATGAAGCCATCATTCTGCGTTCCATTCATGAGCTGTCCAAGAGCGAGCAGAATGCGGATAAGGGGCAAGACGTGGCTGTGGTGCTGGTCTCTCACCGTGAATCCGCCATGCGCGTTGCCGATGCGGTGCTGAATCTGTAAAGTCGCACAGTCACAGGCCGCAATACTCTGCAATACAGGATTTCCTTATATATCAGCCTCTGATAAGGGCATCCAGAGAGTCGAGGGCCGCGTCGATGGCCTGAGCCTCGCGGTCGTCATCCGTCTCGGCGAAGGAATGCTCGCTGTAGGAATCCTCGTCGGCACTGGGCAACAACACTCCGCGAGGCGTATCGGCACTGTGCAACAACACTCCGCGAGGCGTATCGGCACTGTGCGTGTGCTCAATAGAGGCCATATGTGCCGGCTGCACGGCATTTGTCTGCTTGCGGTTTCGATTCGCGTCATTCGCGGAATCAACGGCATCTGCGGCATCAACGCTATCTGTATCATCCGCACCACTGCGCGTAGTCGGCCGATTCTCCAGCGTGAATGGATCGTCGGGCAGTGAATCGGCCAAGGCCGCGACTGCTGCGCTGGCCGCTGCCTCGGCCGCCGCGCCGTCCAGCATCGCACCATCCGCAGAGTCAGTCACGGAGCCATCCACAGAGCCATCCGCAGGGCCGTTCGCAGAGCCGTCCGTATACTCACCGTCGTGCCGTCTACTGGATGACTTACCAACCAGAACAGCGCCCCTCGTACGCCGCATAAGCGACGGCACGTTCTCATCCGTCGTAACTTCCGAGACGGTCGCTGCCGTGTCTTCTTCTGCAGCCATATTCGCCGCTGCCTTGGCGGCTTCCTCGGCAGCGCGCTGCGCCTCCAGCCGTTCTGCCTCGACCCTTTTGGCGGTCTCTATGGCGAAAATCTTCTGCTGTGCCGCAGCGCGAGCCCGCTCAGCCGCATCCATAATGCCCAATGCCTGCTGACGTTCGTTTTCAATACGACGCAGCGTGGCTTCCGCGTGGCGGATATTCGCATCAGCCGTGCTCAGCGCGTATTTTGCGTAGGCCAAATCGGTTTTCGGCTGCCATAGATGCTCGATTTCCTCCAGCGTGCGTCCCATTGTCTCCGGCACCAACGCCACGATGCCGAACAGGCAAATCAGATCCAGAACCGCGAAAATCGCGAACGATATGCCGCCGCCCAATCCATCGATCATCATCGGCGTGAATTGTGCGATGATCCAGTTGGCGAACAGCAGACACATCACACACAATCCGGTGGCGCGACCGCGCAGATACGTGGGGAAGAGCTCGGGAATCACAATCCAGGGAATCGGTCCCATCGAAAAGGCGAACGATATGGTGAACGCCATGACGAATATAAGCGTCAGCAGCGAATTGCCCATGAAATACGAGCCCGAAATGCATAGCGCGAACACGCACATCATGCCGGTGCCTATTTCCATAAGACGTTTACGGCCGAACGTGTCGATCAGGTACATGCCTACCACGGTGGCCACCAGTTCCACGCCGCCTACGCTGGCGGCCGCGAGGAACTGAGTGTCCCCGGCGAACCCGAGATCCGAGAACATCACCGGCCCATAGTAGGAAATGGCGTTCATGCCGATGAACTGGTTGAACACGGCGAGAAAGATGCCGATGACGAGTGCCCGTCGCAGGCCTGGACGGAATAAATCATGGAATTCGTGCGACATCTCGGTTTCCAGTTTGACCGAGGCTTGGATGTCATCGGTGCGCAGGCGTGCGCGTTCGGTGCCGAGGATGTGCTCGAGCACCGCGAAACCTTCATCGGTTCTGCCTACCTGAATGAGGAATCGTGGGCTTTCCGGTGCCCTCCGCATAGCCAGCAGGAAGGTGGCGGCCGGAATCGCGCCTAATCCCAGCATCCAGCGCCATCCAGTGGCGATATCCCAGTCGTTTGATCCGTGGGAGGCGATGATGTAGTTGATGACGTTGGTCAGGAAGATGCCGCAAACCGCAAGCAGCTGATAAGAGAAGGCGAGCAGACCACGGATGCTGGCCGGAGCCGATTCGGTGATGTATGTGACGGCCAGCGCGGCGGTCAGACCGATGCCGTAGCCGCCAGCCACGCGTGCCACGATAAGCGCTATGGGGCCTATCGCCAGCGCACTCCATACAGCCGCAACGAGGAAGAACGCGCCGCCGATAATAAGGATACGTTTTCTGCCGAATCGGTCGGAAAGGAATCCGGCGGTGGCCGCTCCGATGACGGCACCGAGCATGATGGAGGAGATGACGAGGCCCTCCATGAGAGTACTGAGCCCGTATCTGGCGCGCAGGAATTCGATGGCACCGGAGATGGAGACGGTGTCGTAGCCGTACAGCAATCCGGCAAGACCCGCACTCAAAGTCAGTCCGAATATATATTTACCTGATCCGCGGGTGCGTATGGCTGTCCCTAAAGGATTGGGCTGCTTGGAAGCAGTCCGAAACAGTCCCGCCATGTGCTCTTCCTCTCAATACAGCTATGGGGGTGCCTGTTCATACTAGCCGAACTGGCTCCGTCTGGCGCTGGACATCCACGAATGTGAACGCTCTCGGAATTGTGGATGTCGGAAGCTGAAGATTCTTCTGTGTGCCCGAGGTGGCGAGTTTTGGCGGAAAATCAGGCGTGTCGCTTGATTTTGACAAATTGGTACACGGGTGTATCATCATAGATATTGGTACACGGGTGTACCAAAGAAAACACCCAAAAAAAGACCGTCAGCGGAGCATATCGCAGGCGAAGAACCCAGGCCCAAGGTAAGTACCAAAGTCCCGAAGCCACGACCAATCCCAACGGCTCAGGAGGAGATAACATGCGCAACACCAAGAAGGTCATCGCAGCAACGGCCGCCGCCAGCAACATAGCATCGGCCATAAGCCGATACAATAAAGGACTTGATTGATATGACTACTCGCAGAACGTTCAGGTGGCCGTCCCTGCTGACTGAATCCGGTCGTGGCATCGCGTTCGGCGGCGACTACAATCCGGACCAGTGGCCCGAGGAGACACTGGACGAGGACATCCGCCTGATGGTCCAAGCCGGCGTCAACACCGTGGCCCTCGCCATCTTCAGCTGGGACAAGATCGAACCGCGCGAGGGCGAGTTCACGTTCGAGTGGCTTGACCACGTGATTGACAAGCTCGGCGCGGCGGGCATCGCCGTGGACCTGGCATCGGCCACTGCCACGGCCCCGTTGTGGCTGTACGAGCGTCATCCTGAGGTGCTGCCAATCGATCGGTACGGCCATGTGGTCAATGCGGGCTCACGCCAGTCGTGGCAGCCCACAAGCCCGGTGTTCAAGGAATACGCGCTGCGCCTGTGCCGCAAACTTGCCGAACACTACAAGGACAATCCATACGTGACGGCCTGGCACATGGGCAACGAATACGGCTGGAACAACCGCTACGACTACTCCGACAACGCCTTGGCAGCGTTCCGCACGTGGTGCGAGGCCAAATACGGGACCGTCGACGCGTTGAACGAAGCGTGGGGTACGGCCTTCTGGTCCCAGCACGTGAACAGCTTCGACGAGGTGTTGCTGCCTCGCCACATGGGCGGCGACAGCATGGTCAACCCGCCCCAGCAGTTGGATTACGAGCGGTTCGGCAACGACATGCTGCTCGACTTCTACAAGGCCGAACGCGACGCCATCGAAGAAATCTGCCCCGGCAAGCCGTTCACCACGAACTTCATGGTCTCCACCGACCAATGCACCATGGACTACGCGCAATGGGCAAACGAAGTGGACTTCGTGTCCAACGACCACTACTTCCACGAGGGTGGATCCCATCTGGACGAGCTTGCCTGCTCGGACGCGCTCATGGACTCGCTCGCGCTCGGCAAGCCGTGGTACGTGATGGAGCACTCCACCTCCGCCGTCCAATGGAAGCCGTTGAACACGCGCAAGCGCGCCGGCGAGCTCATGCGCGACTCCTTGGCCCACGTGGCCATGGGTGCCGACGCCATCAACTTCTTCCAATGGAGGCAATCCGCGTCGGGTGCCGAGGCGTTCCACTCCGCGATGGTGCCCCACGCGGGCTCCGATACGAAACTGTTTCGAGGAGTGTGCGAACTCGGCGCCGCGCTGAAGACGCTGTCCGACGCGGGTGTGCAAGACACGGAACTGAAGCGCGCGGACACGGCGATTCTGTTTAGTGCGGAATCCGAATGGGCCACTCGCTCCGAGACCCTGCCCAGCATGAAACTCAATCACTGGCATGACGTACGCGACTGGTATCGCGGATATCTCGATGCCGGAGCGCGCGCGGACGTGGTCCCGCTCGCCTACGATTGGAGCGGCTACCAGACTATCGTGCTGCCCACCGTGATCGCCCTGTCCGACGAGGATACCCGTCGCATCGCGGACTTCGCCGAAAACGGCGGTACGGTCATCGTCGGCTATGCCACCGGCCTGATCGACGAACACTTCCACATCGGTCTCGGCGGATACCCCGGCGCCGGCAACGGACTTCTGCGCGACATGCTCGGCATCCGCTCCGAAGAATTCAACATCCTCGGAGAAGAAGCCGAAGACGAACCGGCCGAAATCGGTTTGTCGAATGGACTCACGACACGTCTGTGGCAGAATGACGTGACCTCGGTCGCTCCAGACACTCGCGTGCTTGCCACGTACGTGGGTACAGCCGCTGCTGACTGGGAGCTCGACGGCGTCCCCGCCATCACCAGTCACCCCCACGGCCAAGGCGCCGCCATCTACGTGGGGTGCGACCTTGGCCGCCACGACATTGCCCACTTGCTCAAGGAACTCAACACAACAGCCCCCTCCGACGAAAGGGCTCCCGACCAAAGGCCGGGTGGGGGAGAGATCAACGCCGCAACTACGACCGCAGCAGCCACGACTCATGACCCCCGCATCCTGCACACCATCCGCCAATCCTCAGACGGTACCATCCGCTTCGATTTCTATCTGAACCGTTCGAAGCAGCCCGTTGCCGTCAACGGTGTGGAAGGTGATCCCATCATCGCCCACCGTTGCGAGACTGACGCCGTTGGATATACGCTGAACCGCAACGCCATTCTTATCGCTAAAACGTCCTGCTAAACCGCGCTAGAATGGCAATGTTGTCCGGATAGAGGAGTGTGGCATGAGCGACGAGAAAACAGCCAAGCGTCGAGTGACGCTACGCGATGTCGCTCAGGCCGCCGGTGTATCGCTCAAAACTGCGTCGAACGTGATCAATGGCTCCGGGCGTATGACCGATGAAACCCGTGCAAAGGTTGAAACAGTCATTAAGGACCTCGGCTACCGAGTCAACGTGGCCGCCCGTAACCTCAACCGCGATCACACCGGTTTCATCACCCTTGCCGTGCCTTCGCTGATTCCGCCATATCTGGCCGAGTTGGCCAACCGCACCATCGAGGCCGCCCGTCAGCGCGACTACTCCGTATACGTCACCACGTATGCAGAGGGCTCGGCCAAAGGAGCGCGTGACCTGCTCAAGAACTTCAACTCCACCGTGTCAGACGGCATGATTCTCTCCATGAGCGAGGTGGAGGATATTTCGCCCGAAGACCTGAAGGTCGATTTCCCGCTGGTTATTGTCGGTGCCCGAACCACATGGGGTGTTGCCGACCACGTGACTCCGGACGATGTTGCCGCCGCAGCAACAGCGGCAGGCTACCTATACGATCGAGGTTCTTCTCGCCTCGCTGTAGTGGGCGCACGAGACGACTATAACGCGGCCGCTTTGTTGCAGGCTGTGGAAGGCAACGCACAACTGCGTTTGCGTGGTGTCATTGAAGAAACGCGCCGCCGTGGGCTTGAGCTGGATCCTCATCTGATTGGCAACACCGATCAGGATTGGACCATCGGCGCTGGCGCTCGCGTGACTCAGCGACTGATTGATTCCGGCGTGCCATTCGACGGTGTGATCGCACTGAACGATCAGTTGGCCATCGGCGCATTGACCGCTCTGCGCACCGCTGGTTATGAGGTGCCCGCGCAGGTGCAGGTCATCGGCTTCGACAACAACGAGGAAGCCCCCTACCTGCAGATTCCGCTGACCACCATGGATTCCCGCCTTGACTGGACAGCTCCCACGGCAGTGAATCGCATCCTCGGACGCATCGATGGCAGCATCACCAAACCCGAACTGCTCACCACCGAATCCCAAGTCATCGCCCGCGCCTCCACACGCTGAACGACATTGCTGTAATGCTGGTGCTGCTCACGAAGTCGTTGTTATATAGATGTCCCATGGGGCGGTGAATCCCTCATGGGGCGGTAGCTGAAAATGGCTCTATTCTGCGGAAGGTAAAATTTTACCGACCGCCCCATGGGCAAGTTACCGCCCCATGGGATTTTCGCCGCCCCATGGATGTACGGGTAAAGGCGGCCGAATTGCCTCGTGCCGCCCCCGTGGATATGCAAGTTAAAGAGCATCGGCAGCATGACTGAATGCACATAGAGCGTCCCCCGCATGGTTGTGCCACGTTCCATGGCGGAAACGTCGTGGGCATACACCTTGGATGATGGCGACGACGATTCCAACACGGTGCCCAGTAAAGTAACCGCCGATAACCTCAAGAAATACGACATCAGCCCGCAAGGCCAGGCCGATGAGATTCGCGCGGTCGCCGAGGCCGTGAACAATATCGGCGACAATGATGGCGAGGGCGATAAGACCAACGGTGCGAATGGCGACAAGGCCACTGGCGTGCTGAGCAATACCGGTAGCGCGGTGACTGCCGTGGGTCTTGCGGTTGTCGTTCTCGGCGTGGTCGGTGGGGTCTCGCTTGCTTTGCGTCGTAAGCGCTCCTGATAGAGACTGATGCGGCATTATGATGCGGTTGCCGGCAGCCGGTAACCGGCTGCCAGATGCCATCTGTCGGTTTTCGTCTGCTGGATGCCATCTGTCGGCTGTCGTTTATCGGTTGTCGGCTGTCAGATGCGTCTGTCTCGGCGCAGCGATGCGATTCTGTCCCGGTTCGCGCATCAATCGATTGATGTTAATACCGGGACAGAAATCATTGTCCCGGTTTGAAAAAACGGGCGTTTTTCGCGTACCGGGACAATTCTCGTTGCCCCGATACGAGCGTCAATCGTTCTACGTGAGAACCGGGACAGTATGTTGATTTCGGGATTGGCGGTATTCCGCCGATTCTGCTTGTCGGGGTATGTAGACTTTGAAAATTGGTTTGTCCCGGTTCTCAAAAATGGGCCGAAATTGCGTACCGGGACAACGATTTCTGTCCCGGTAGAAACGTCAATCGATTGACGTTTTCACCGGGACAAATTCGTGCCCAGAGGAGGGGAAAAGGAGCTCCGCAATGGCGCTGGGCATCATTGTGGTTGGGGGCAAATTCGCGCCCGGGAACAATAGGGCGAGGGCCGGTCGCAGGAGTAGAGCGTGATGTTGTCATGATTGCGCCCGGCTCTCCCACACGGAAGGCCGGGCGCAATCATGCCGTTTGGTTGCAGCCCCCGCACATCACCCACATAACCGTGTACAGTGGCGTGTAGTCGCAGCAATAAAGGAGCATCAAAAGCCATGACCAACGGACACATCAACCCCGCCAACGTGCCGGACATCGCCTTGAAAGACGGCCATTCCATTCCGCAAGTCGGCCTCGGCGTGCTACGCATCGACGACGAGGGCGTGGTCCCCGTCGTCGAATCCGCGTTGGAAGCCGGCTACCGCCATATCGACGGTGCGGCCGGCTACAATAACGAGGCCGGCGTGGGCCGCGCGCTCGCCGCCTCCGGCTACAACACCGGTGCCAAGCGTGAGACCCTGTGGGTCACCACCAAGCTGCGCGACTCCGAGCAGGGCTACGACTCCGCGCTCAAAGCCTTCGACAACTCGCTGGAACTCCTCCAGCTCGATTACGTGGACATGTACATGATCCATTGGCCCACGCCGTTCGACTGGCGCAGCACCGACACCTGGAAGGCGTTCGTCAAGCTGCGCGACGAAGGCATGGCACGCACGCTCGGCGTATGCAACTTCATGCCCGCCGATCTGAAGCGTCTGCACGAGGAGACCGGCGCATGGCCGGCCGTCAATCAGATTGAGCTGCACCCCACGTGGCAGCAGCGCGAAGTGGTGGCGTTCTGCAAAGAGCACGGCATCGCCGTGGAGGCATACTCGCCGATGGCGCGTGGTGCCGACCTCAACGCCGGCGACGGCACCATCGAGAAGATCGCCGCCGCCCATGAGGTCAGCCCGGCCCAGGTGATTCTGCGCTGGCACATCGAAAACGGCACGATCATCATCCCCAAGTCCGTGCATGCCGACCGCCAGAAGGAGAATCTCAACCTGTTCGGCTTCGCCCTGACCGCCGATGAACACGCTGCCATCGACGCCCTCGACGGCCCCACCCGCGCCGGCCACGACCCCCTCACCTTCACCTATGCGTGATTGATGGCACGTCGTAACGCCCACTTCCGCCGTCGTTTCAACGCCTCTGGACCGCTGGAGCGCGTGCTGATTCTCATCGTTCTCGCCGCAGCAATCGGCGTGACCATCGGCCTGCTACTGCCGCAGGTCAGCTCCGACGCGGCCAAAATCACCGGTGGCTACACTGCCACCGGTTCAGCCGCCGACACTTTGAACGCGCTCGCCGTAGACGACAACCAAAGCTCCTCCGGCTACGACCGCGATTCCTTCGGTTTCCGCACCACCGACGTCGACGGCAATGGCTGCGACGTACGCGACGACGTGCTCGCCCGTGATCTCACGGACATCACCTACAAATACGCCGGTTCCTGTGTGGTCGAGTCCGGCACACTGGCCGATCCGTACACCGCTCAGACCATCCATTTTGTACGTGGCCGCGCCACCAGCGCCAAAGTGCAGATCGACCATGTGGTGGCCCTTGAAAACGCTTGGCAATCCGGTGCGCACGACTGGTCCACTGCCAAACGCCATGAATTCGGCAATGACCCCTACAACCTGCTGGCCGTCGACGGCCCGGCCAATCAGGAGAAGGGGTCGGCTTCCGCCGCCTATTGGCTACCCACCAACGCCGACTACCGTTGCGACTACGTGGCCCGCCAGATTGGCGTCAAAGACAAGTACCAGCTCACCGTCACCTCCCAAGAAAAGGACGCCATGCTCGCCGTCCTCCACACCTGCCCAGGCCAGGCCGTGCCCGCAGACCAGTAAGAGGAAGGGTATCTCGCTTGAGAGAGGTACATTAGGCCATTCGCAGAGTGCTATCTGCTTTCAAAGCAGATAGCACTGTCAGCTGCACTTTCATGAGCGAGTTTTCTGCTGTCTGGCACATTTCATGAGCGAGTTTTTTGCCGTCTGGCACATTTCATGAGCGAGTTTTCTAGTAATTTCCTCATTTCATGAGCGAGTTTTCGGCGGTTTGTCACATTTCATGAGCGAGATGGCGGGGAATGCCAGCTGCCAGTCCGCCAGTCATCCATCAATCGTCCGCAGATTGTCCGTCTGTTGACGTGAGAAACATGCCCGCGCTATAACTGAGCCCGGTATGAAGGGAGAAGGGAATAGGAACAGACGATATGGCAGTAACACACACCGCAGCAGATGCCACTGCGGCAACCACTATGACGAACGCCGTGGCAGACATCGAACAGGAAACACCGGAAATCGAGAAGGAACGCCAGCTTGCCGGAGTCGGAGCCGGAGCTGGAACCGTGGCAAACGGCAAGAAAAAGCCGCATGACCATGCGCTGGCCAGCATCCTCGGCCCCGCGTTCGTGGCGGCCGTGGCTTACGTCGATCCTGGCAACGTGGCGGCCAACATCACCTCCGGCGCGCGATACGGCTACCTGTTGGTGTGGGTGCTGGTGCTCGCCAACGCCATGAGCGTGCTCATCCAGTATCAGTCCGCAAAACTCGGCATCGTGACCAACAAATCCCTGCCGGAACTGCTGGGTGAGCGTATGAGCGATGCTGGCCGCTTCATGTTCTTCATGCAGGCTGAAGTCATCGCCATCGCCACCGATCTGGCCGAGGTGATCGGCGGCGCCATCGCCCTGAACCTGCTGTTCGGATTGCCGCTGTTCATCGGCGGTTTGGTGATCGGCGCAATCTCCACGGTGATGCTGTGGTTCCAAGGTGGCAAGACGCAAACCACGTTCGAGCGCATCATCATCGTGATGCTGCTGATTATCACATTCGGCTTCATCGCAGGCCTGTTCGTGGACCCGCCGAGCCCCGGCGAAGTGGTCAAGGGCATGATTCCACGCTTCCAAGGCACCGACTCGGTGTTGATGGCCGCCTCGATTCTGGGCGCCACCGTGATGCCGCACGCCATCTACCTGCACTCCACGCTGGTGAACGACCATTACGCAGGCGGCGAAAAGCCGTCGATCAAAACGCAGCTGAGAGGCTCGAAAATCGATGTGGCCTGGGCGCTGTTGCTGGCCGGCACCGTGAATCTGGCGATGCTGGTGCTCGCCGCCAACTCGCTGCATGGCATGTCTGGCACGGACTCCATCGACGGCGCACAGCGGGCGATCACGCAGGTGCTTGGCCCGGTGATCGGCACGATCTTCTCCATCGGCCTGCTGGCTTCGTCGCTGAGCTCCACGTCGGTCGGCACGTATGCCGGCTCGGAAATCATGCACGGTCTGCTGCACGTTAACGCCCCGATGTGGGCCTGCCGCGTGGTCACGCTGGTGCCGGCTCTGATTGTGTTGTGGTTCGCCAAGGACCCGACTCAGGCGCTGGTCATCGGCCAGGTGGTGCTTTCCATCGGCATCCCGTTCGCCGTGATTCCGCTGATGCGATACACGCATAACAAGGAACTCATGGGCAAGTGGGCTGATGGAACCGTCAAGCACGTGATTTTTATGATTGTGGTGGCACTGATTGTGGCGCTCAACGTGCTGCTGATTGTCCTGACATTGATGGGCAGGGCGTAATAGACTCCAGCTGAAATCCTGCGATAGCACAACATAATGAGAAGCCCCGGTTCCAACACCGGGGCTTCTCATTATGTTGAGAATGGTTGAATCTGCCGTCAGTTCGCAGCCATACGCCGCGCACGCCGTTCGCGCAGCGCGCGCAAGGAAATAATGTCTCGCGTACGACCGGCACCGTCGCCCTTGACGCCGAAGAACACCATCAACACCATTGCCAGACAGATTATTGCGGAGATTCGCAGCGCCCATTGAATGCCGAAAATCGAAGCGGCGACGGCGGAGGCGCCGCCCTGCTTATGCAAAGCGGCAAACGTTTCCATCAGAATCACCAACACAGGTGCGCCCACAGCGCCCGCAATCTGACGCGCGGTATTCGTCACCGATGATCCGGCGGACACTTCGCTCGGCCCGTTCAGGCAATTCAGGGACCACGTGGTAATCGGCATCAGCAGGAAACCCATGCCGATCTGACGGATGAACTGGCAGATCGATACCCACCAGATCCACGTATCCATCGCCACCAGCGACATGCCCAAGGTGCCAAGGGTCAACACAATCGAACCGAACAAAGCCACCGGGCGCGCGCCGAACCGATCCATCGCGCGGCCGCCGAAGAACTGGGAGACGCACTGGCCGATAGCGCCCGGCAGCATGATCAGACCGCTCATCGTGGCCGAATAGCCGCGGTCAGTCTGGATGTAGAGCGGCATGATGACCAAAATCGAACTGAAGGCGAAAAATGCCAGCGACGCGGTAATGGTGCCGACGGTGAACGAACGGTTCTTCAGCACTTCCAAGTCCAGCAGCGGCGGCTGGGGGAGTGCCGACTCGTCCTTGGCTACGGCCTCGCGATACCGCTTGCCAGCGCGCAGGTTGCGCAGCACGAACCACACGATGCCGACCAGTCCCACAACCATCGGCCCCCACGTGACCGGTGCCGCGAATCCATAGGTCTCTGAATTGGTGAAGCCGAACATAAGCCCGCCAAAGCCGATCACCGACAGGCATGCCGAGAAGAAGTCCGCGCGGGCCGAAGGGTCGTGTGAACCGAAATTATGCAGTCCGAACATGGCCGCCAGCAGCGAGACCACGCCAATGATGGTCATGGTCAGGAAGATCGAGCGCCAGCCATTGGCATCGGTCTGCCAGCCGCCCAAGGTGGGGCCGATGGCTGGCGCCACGCTCATGGCCATGCCCACCGTGCCCATGGCAAACCCGCGGCGAGACAGCGGGTAAATGGAGAACACGGTGATTTGCAGCACCGGCCACATCACGCCTGTGCCGGCAGCTTCGAGCACGCGCCCGACCAGCACCCATACGAAGTTTGGCCCCAACCATGCCAGCACGGAGCCGAGTGTGAATACCGCCATCGAACAGATGACGATCTGGCGGGTGGAGAAGCGCCGGGTCAGAAACGCGGTCAGCGGCACCATCACACCCATGACCAGCTGGAACACGGAGGTGAGCCACTGCCCGGTGGTCACGGAGATGTGGAATTCGGAAACGATAATCGGCAGCGCGGAACTCAGCTGCAACTGCGTGAAGTTGCCTACGAAGGTAATAAAGGTCAATATCGCGATGGAGATGAACGCCGCCCGGCTGAGTTTGCCGTCTACATATGATTCCTCGCGGCTCAGCACCCGCTGCAGTTCGCCGCGATGATTCTTGATTCCCTGAGCTCCGTTCATTCCACTCACGTGCATACTCCACTCTCGCTGATCGACCGCAACAACGCATCAGACGGTCTCTTAAGCAACCCCAATACGCTACACCCAGGGGTAGTCCGTGGGGTAGTCCGTCGAGATGCAATGCCGAGATGACTGGCCGCCCGGTTGCAGAGCAAATCAGTCCCGTTATTCGAGACGTCAAAATGAACGTAGTTACTATCCGATCACGTTCGCTATGTGGTTTTCTGCCCCCTAGCGGTTAGGGGCGTGATGTCTGTACTATCTGTCTCTTATACACATCTGACGCTGCCGACGACTCCTTAC
>ERZ1026973.241-NODE-241-length-18650-cov-16.268352_pt1 | contig 18650 bp, 19 predicted proteins | sample MGYA00519562_ERZ1026973 | MGnify/ENA primary metagenome ERZ1026973 (study PRJEB26926, sample SAMN06164670) | human gut metagenome | biome: ENVO:00009003; feature: ENVO:2100002; material: ENVO:00002003 | host: Homo sapiens | place: USA | collected 2012 ...
CCAATGGTATTTCGATGGAAACGCTCAGCAAGATGCTCGGACACAGCAATATCGGTACGACACAGATTTATGGAAAGATAACCGACCATAAGATACAAGAGGATATGACCGCACTCACTCATAGAGAGCATTCAGCCTTTGAAGGTTATTGTGAGTCGATAGCACGGCAGAACGTTCCATTGCAACAAGCATAAAAAGGAAGTAATTACCAAACATTTATTATTCACGATTGAAAACCAAACGATTATGAAAGAGAACAACAAACAGGAACTTTCTTACTTTCGGTTGAAATTAAGAAGTTATATGAGTGAGCATCACCCCGAAAAATTGCACGACACGGAGTTTATCACCACACGAGCAGACATGGCTCTCACTGCTTACTGCGATGCAGTGGCACAAGGTTTTACGCACCTCGAAGCAGAGAACATAGCAAGTGAGGTATTGTATCAAGGTTTGCATTTTTCCAAGTACGACACGCTTGTTTCTGTCTTAGAGAACGAGTTTGAGAGGGAACTGCCTGCTCCGCTCCCCGATAAGCTTGCACCCATATTGTTGTCGAACAAGGCTGTTCAAGCCACATTCGATAAGTTCGGTTTGACGGACACATTTGCTTCTGACGAGCAATACGACCGTCTTTACACCGAACTCACAGGCACGATAGTGCTGCTCATCAAGAGCAATCATTTGCCAATAATCGGTCAGACGGAGGGGTAAGTCCAAAGGCGTTGTAAGCAAAGGCGCACGCAAAGTCCCTGATGCCGTTTCTTATCGTGCAAAGGTACAACGGCAGCCAATCTGCCCTGACAAGGTCAAGTCCTGCGGATGGAGAGAAGAATCTCCACCGCAGGATTTTTCTTTTCAAGTTGGTATTGCCATTTTCAATATTCGTGCGGTCGTATTCATCTCTCCCAACCTTGCAGGGCAGGGCTGCCATAAGAGAGTATAGGCACGACAAGAATACGGCATACTCAGGCTCTTTGGACGCAAGGCGTAACAACCAACAACAGATAGGACTGACGATAATACGGACAATCTGTTGTTTGTACAATTTGTTGTCATGACTATCTGTTGTCAAAACTATATATCGTCAAAATAATCTATCGATAAAACAACAAAATAATAAAAGGAAAGAGCCGGCACCTCATCTCATTACCGCAATAACACAGATGGATCTCCTTTGGTCTTTTCTCTTGTTTTCTCTCTATTTCCCTGCTTTTCCTCATTTCTTGCAGCGGTGCTTCCGAGGGTTTACTTTTGCACTTGATAAGTACGGCAATGGACTGCATAACAGTTTGTTTGCCGAGTAACAATAAAGTAATCAAAACAAAATCAAGGCAATGAAACTCATTATCATCGACCGCAAAGCGTGGGAGCGGCACTGCTCCGAATTTGCAGACTTTATCCACAGTATTGAACAGCTTATCGGCAATCCGCCCGAAACGGACGAATGGCTCGACAATGAAGCCGTATGCCGCAGGCTCGGCATCAGCAAACGCACCCTGCAATCCTATCGCGACACGGGTAAAATACCCTTCTCCATCATTGGGCATAAATGCTATTATAAGGAGAGCGACATCGCAGAGTTACTGAATGCAAACAATGAATGAAATCAAACACAGAATGAACTATGGAAGAGAAAGAAATCATTACACAGCAAGGCCCTCAAATGCAGATATTTTCGCAACTGATGGGGAGCATATTGAAGAAACTGGAGCGTTATTGCGCTACCGCCCGTCCGATGCTGAGCGGAGAGGTTTACCTCACTGGCGAGGAGGTCTGTAGCCAATTACGGCTCAGCACACGCACGCTCCAAGAGTACAGAAACTTAGGAACGCTTCCTTTCTACAAAATCGGAGGGAAGATACTATACAAGCAGAGCGACATACAGACAATGCTTGAAAGGCATTATAACGCAATACCCAAGAAATTATGGCAAGAATAGATGAACAAAGGAAACAACGTCTGGAACAAGCCCTTCGAGATATGGGCAATTATGGCGTTAAGCTCCGCAAGCCCGAAGAGTTGCCCGATTTTGATCAGCCCATAGATTATGAAGAGGAAAAGAAAAGATTTGAGCCTGTTAAAGTTGAGGAACAAAATGACAAGGAAAGTCACAAGGACTATTCTCAACCGTCCAATCAAGAAACAGAGTTGTCACCAACGGAAAGGGTTACTTCTACCGAAGAGAATCATCAACGAATGGGAAAAACAAGGGACAGGAAGCAATTATCCGAGTTTCAGGGGAAATATCTCCAGCCCTTTCGCAACAGCCACCGCAAAGCCGTGTATGTATCAGAGGAAACTCAACGAAAGTTGGACTTCGTGGTGAGGAAAATCGGTGAGCAGGGAGCAAGCGTTTCAGGATATGTGGAGCAGGTGCTTCGAGAACATCTCGACCAATACAAAGATGATGTGGAAAGATGGCGGAAACTCTGAAGTACTGCATTCCTCGAATGCAAGCCTACGCTGAGTTACTGTATTCAGTGAATGCAGTAACACGGCATGGGCTTATAATCCCATTTTCTACATCAGCAAGGTGTGTCTTTGTACCACAAACTGCCGTTTGTACCACAAAGACCCTTGCCCCGAAAGGGGATTAAATCACTCCGAAGTCGTGATTAGAAAGCAATGAAAAAGCAGAGACAAAAGAAGCCCGATGGCAGATGTGCCACCTGCCCACGATGGGACAGATGGCACATCAGGACATCTAATTCCGAAGACCAGCAGACACTTATCAAGCTCTATCAAAAATCAGGAGCAAAGACAAAGAGCGATTATGTTCGAGCAAGACTTTTAGGCGAAGCCTTTAAGGTCATCACTGAAGAGCCGCCAAAAGAGCCTTACTTAACAATAGTCCGTTAAATATTATGCTGCGTCAGCATCGAAACTAAATATATCATTTATCCTTTCTTTATTTAATGGCGTGTTCGGGTTCTTCTCGAACACGTCAATAATTCGTTGCGCATAGTAGGCATTGATCATCTGCGCTTTAAGTCGACCGATGGACGTTTCATGTTCCTTGCACATGATTTTCGCCACATTGAGTGCCGTGAATGAAGAGTTGAAAGCAAATTCAAGTTTTCTCTTGTCGCGTGCCTGACAATCTGTAAGACCGAGGAACTGCTTTGCGTCGCGAAAGCAAAACTCCTCTTGGAAACGTGTGGCATAGTACTCCACCACATCGCGTCCGTCCATGCTCTCATCCGTAGAGAAGTACAGACGGCGGACACCGTTGGGCAACTCGTGGATGACAAGCGACACGACCCTATGCAAGGATTTGCACCATGCCTTGACAACCATAGAACTGAGCGCATTTTCGCTATGTGGATTCAAAGGAGACTTGGTCATCCCATCTACTGTCAAGACAATTGGAGATTATGCTTTTTCCTATAATGACGGACTAACAGGTTTCACTTGGAAGGGCGAAGCAGGGTGCAATCTCGGTGCTGGTAACTTTGACGGCTGTATTAACTTGGAATTCATAGACCTGCATACATTAGATAATCCGAGCATAGAAAATCCCGAGTTGAATCGGAAAGGATTTGATATCTTTTTTGGGGGACTGCCAACCCACACCGTGGTGTACCTGCCTAAAGGCAAAGCTTTTACATTTGCTCAGGGCGAGGACGTGAACTTTGTGAAAGCCGATAACACCTGCACACTGCTAAGTGTACAAGACGGAGCTGACTATGAGTTCCCCAACGTATTCAAGGCTACGAAGGCTGTGTATAACAAGTACAATGCTACTGTGTCAAATGGCACTTACGACTGCTATGATGATTATGAAGTTCCATTTCCAACACTGGATAGCGACAACTCTCTGTCGGCGTACCGCGACTTTTCCGGCATAAGCAACGGCAAGAACTGCTTCACCATGCTGCTGCCCTACGAGGTTCAATTGCCCAAAGGCATCCGTGCCTACGAACTACACCTAAAAGACAACTACAACCACCCGTTCAGGGAGAAAAGGAATACACGCAATATTACTTGTTCCGTTCTATTCCTGATGAAAGCGTGCTTGAGGGCAACAAGCCCTACCTGCTGCGCATAATCGACGGGCAGGTACACACCTCAAAGGAATTTGGCGCCACTAACGTAGAGATTGCGGCATCGGGTACTGATAAGATAGATGACAATGGACAGAAAGTTGCGCAACAAAATCCAACATCTACTTTATACAACAACAATGTAAATGGTACGCTCAAACCGCAAAGTTATCAGGCTACCAAGCCTAATCAGGAATTCTTCTTCGTGGGTGGCACCGAACGGCTTAACAACAGCTTGGCTTTCAAACTCAATACTTGGCTGCTGAATACGGACAAAATGGGGATTGACGTTTGGCGAAAAGTGTACAAGACTGCGGCTCCCGTTGGCGATGCGAAGCCAATAGAGCCAGCCACAGCGGCACCGTTCCGTGGCTACATCCAGCCAAAGAACAACGCCCCAAGCAGTGCCAAGTACTTTGTCGTCCTTATGGAAGATGAGACAACGGGGATAGACGACTTACAACAAGATAAAGCACAGAATGGCGCACAGCGCATCTACACACTCGATGGACGCTACGTAGGCACCAGCTTCGACACGCTACCTAATGGCATCTATGTAATCAAAGGTAAGAAAATTGTAAAATAACGGAAAGATGAAAACTGAGAATATGAACAACAATACAACCACACGTGGCAACCGCGCTTACATCAAGCCACATGCCTACATCATCAAGCTGGAAACAAATTATGGGGTGATGGAGGACAGGAGTATAGCCACAGCCCCCAACACCCCAGCCACTGGCGACGGCAACGGCAACGCCAAGCAATTTGACATGTCTGACGATATGTGGGGTGACAATCACGAAAGCGATATAGACATCTTTAAATAAAGACAGCTCCACTCACGATGCCGTCTATTCACCATGAGGCGGCATAGAAGGACAGGGGTACCTTTAGACCAAACGGCACGACAGGTAACCCTGTTTCGTATACAGACCTTGCCATACATGGCGCTTTCGTTTACAGCTAATGTGTTGAACAACAAACGTAAAGTAGGACATGCATGCAACAGCCCATTCAACTCCGAAAAGGTCACGAGAATGCTTGTTTGCCTTGTCGAAAAGATGAATGGGCTGATGAGGATGGTGGTTATCACTTAACTACTTTCTTGCCACCGATGATGTAGATGCCCTTTGGCAGTGACTCGAACTGTTGCTCGCCTTTGCCTACCACCACACCTTGCAGGTTGTATATGAGCATTGGCTCATGGCTGATGTGCGGAACAGCGATTGCTGTTGGTGCGTCTTTTGCCATGTAGAACGGTGTCTTGAGAATGCGCTCCCATTTAGGTACGTATTTCATCCGACCTTGGATGAAGTCTTCTTCTTTCTCTACCTTGTAGCCATCTACGTAAATGGCATATTGTGCCCCAGCGGCAACGTTGTCTATCGAGAACGGTATTTCCTTCGTGCTGTTGGCGGGAATGATGTCTGTCAGTGATATTTTGTTTTCAAAATAAGCCTCGTCTGTATTGCCTTTCTTGCAACGCAGCTCAATGTCAAAACCGCCGCAATAGTCAGCACTCTCGCTGTTGGTCACAATGAGTTTCCCCCTCATGGCAGGAGCTTGGAAAGCGTTTTCTTCACTTTGTTCGATTTTCACCTCAACCGAAGGAAGTTTTTGCGACTTAGATTCAGTAATGGTAATGTTTCCTCTGGAGCTGATAGTGGTGCCCGATTTGCATTCGAAGGAGTAATCAAACTTTCCAACCTCCTTTGGATAAAGCTCAAACACCACGTCTGTCGTCTGTCGTGCTGGCAAGAAGGTGGTGGTAGAAGCAACATAGTCATACTTGAAGAGCATGTCGAAGGTGTCGTACAGCTCGTCGCCTTTGTTCTCTATGGTGAGGGTTACGAACAGGGGAAGTCCTGCCTCCTTGCTACCTTTCACGTCCACTTTCTTCACCTCCAGAACAGGCTTGGCAGTGGAGGTCTTCAGTTCCGTGTCGGTAATCTCTATCTCCTGCGCCATATCTCCAATGCCGCCACAGGCTTTCCATTCGCTTTCGCCTTGTATGCGGTAAACGGGCAGCACGGTGTACTTTCCGTTGGCGAGGGTGTGCGGTATGTTGAAGTTTGCTTCGTTCCTTTGTATCTTGCCGTCGGTCTTGAACTTTAAGCTGAACAGCTTTACGGCGTTTATCAATCTACCTCCCTGCCAAAAGCCTAAGCCGCAATCAGCATCAAAGGTTTCGCCGTAATTGTTCACGCATTTCATGGTGATGTCAAAATCCGTGAAGTCATCACTACTGTTCGATCGGCTTTGACCTTGCAGGGGCGTCATCTCTTTGATGTCAACAACTTTGGGAAATACATCAGCACCTTCGCTTGGTCTGAATCCGATGATAGCTCCTTGCTCGCGCGTGTAGATACTGGGCAGTTGCTTAAATCCATATTCGCGTGGCGAAAGAACCGACAGGCGATAGTAGCCGTTGAATTGACCTCCCCAGCCCCAGTTGATGTGAAAGTAGTCGCCTTCCTTGTAGCCATCGCAGACAAAGGCGTGACCATAGTTGTACACCACATCTTCGGCAAAGTAATATACGGGTCGTTTGGCTTTCAACTCATTGTATATCAGGTTGCACCATTCCTCGCTGGTATAGTGGTCTCTGAAAACACGGTGCATGTCTTTGGCGTAACCAAACATTCGTGTAAGGAACAATATGACATTGTAGGAATCGGCACCCGAATCATCAGCGGTGTAATCCATATACACCGCCTGTCCAACATACCTCATCAGCTTAGCCACAGCGTCTTGCTGCTGCTGGGTGGTGGGAATGCGGTACGAAGGCAGTATGTCGTTCCACTCGAAGGTACTCTCTACAAGCTCGGATACTTGTAGATGAGCCGATGGAGCCGTGTAGGCAGGCATGGCGGGAGCCTTCTTTGGATACTGGTAGTAGTCCATAATTTGGGCTGCTGCCGTGGCGACACATCCCGTAACACAGTGTTTGTCGTTGTGCATAGGCGTTTGTTGGTTGTAGGGACCGTACTGACTCCATGTGGTTTTTAGCAACGGTTCAATGGGCTGCAGCTTTCTGCCGGCGCGCGTGGTGGCAGGCTTTGTGGTGGCAGGCATGTTGTTCAGCATGCTCACCTCCTGTCGATATTGTGCCAAGAGCATCTTGAGCGATGCCGGACATTGCTGCTCGTCGTATGTTCCCTCTTCTGCATAACCTAACACGTCAGCCGTGCGGTCGTCAGCAGAGGCGATGACGAAGCCCTGTCCCTTGCCTACGTTGAAAATGTAGTAGGCATTGGTACTTGCCACCTCGTTGAGCGAGGGTGTTGCTTGTGAAGCTCGTGTAGCGACCTGGGAGTTAGTACTTATATGGCTCTTGATAAAAGCCAATGCAGCTTGTCGGGCTTGTTGTCTGCCCACAGGGGCGGAAAAAGCCAAGGTTGTTGCGCAGCATAGCAACACTAAAAATGTAAAAATTTTCCTCATATTTAATTTATTAGTATAAAAAGTGATTCTGGTAGTGTCCTTAAAAGTGTGTAATTCATCTTTCCTTTCTCTGTACCATCCACTGCTTTTTCCTGACTTCGTCATCGTGTCACCCAGAAATATAAATCATCCAATATTTCTTGGCAAGAATGTAAAAAATCAGGTTATTTCTCGTATAAGGGGTCGAGCTTGCTACTTTACTCGCCTTTTTGCACGTCACCCTAAGCAACAAAGATAAGCATTGATTATAAAGTACTTACAAATATGTCTTGAAAAAGTGACGAAGTCAGGAGGAATCCAGCCCTAATTTTTTAGGCTCAAAAAGTTTTAACGGACAGCAATAGTCTTTTTTATCTTGTGTTTTTGTGTAACACGAGGTATAGCCTAAGGTAAATTTGATAAAATAAAAAATCCCCACCTCCAGTATGTATAGAATAACTTTTGTTTTATGATGCACGGAATTTGTTGTTTCTATGCACGTTTTTCTTAGGTACATCTTTAATACATTCTATGGGTGGGGATAAATGAGTGTGTTATTTAACTAACACTTTTTTCCCATTGATGATATAAACGCCACGTTGCAATGTGTTGACTGTTTGTGCATCTGCATGGTTCATGCATCTCTTGCCGGTGATGTCGTACACGCCAATCTTTCCCTGAGATGCCTTGACACCATGGATACCAGTAGCAATGTTGTTGGCTGCATTTTTCCAGCCGTTTGCGCTTCTGTATTTCTCCTCGCTTCCTGCTGGCACTTCCAATACAAAATCGTCATCAAAGCCACTAAAAATATTTACCCATTCAACAGGATCTGTTTTCTTCTCACCTGTTATAAAATCGTATACGCCACTTATTGTCTTGGGAGGCTCTACTGCACTACATACGGCTTTCTTCACACCACAGGAAGAAAAAGCACCCTCGTCTTCACCTTCGAAGGTTTTGAGTGTCTTTGGCAAGTACACCTCTTCACATTGAGCATTGTGAGCAAAAGCTCCCATGCCAATTGTTTCTACTTGTGTTTGTGAAAGATCTACCTTCTTAAGATTGCAGTTGTAGAATGCTTTTGTACTCACTTCCTTCAAACTTTTCGGGAAAGTAACAGTCTCCAAAGCGCTACATTCTTCAAAGGCACTCTCCTCAATCATGGAGATATTGTCAGGTAATATTATGGATTTGAGCGCAGTACAATTTTTGAAACATTCTTTTCCCAACTTGGTCAACGACTTAGGTAGCGATACTTCTTGAAGGCTTGCAAAGTCCCAACATATATATTCAGCAAGAGACGTAACGCCTTCTTGTACTACTACCTTTTTAATGTCGTTGCGATTTACTTGCGTATTTTCGCCACCCCATGCATAAACAGAGTTACCATCTGCGTGTTCCATCTCTCCAGTTCCGCTAATGGTAAGTGTGCCATCATCGGTAAACGTCCATTTCAAATTATCACCAATAGTGCCGTTTACGTTACCTGCGAATACACCCATGCAAACGAACAGGCTCATTGTTAACATGTAAATTTTTCTCATACTATAAAAACATTAAATTAAACATATTTAGGTAAAACCTATTTTATGAAGTTTAGTAAGAGAAGGCAGGCATTTATAATGCCCACGCCTTCTTATTTCGCAGGTACAACCACCTTCTTGACCTCAAAGTCAACCGATGAGTTGTTTGTATCGGAAAATCTTTTTCCATTAAAACGTCGAGTAATCATCTTGCCTGCACCAACGTCTATCTTATCATCAGCCTTTTCGTAAACGCCATTCCAACCTTTGTCCAGTGTACCCGATATCGGGAAACTTTTTTCAGTAGTTGTTCCTTTGAACCTTACGTTTACGGCATCTATGACCCATTGGTTCGGTAAGAACATGAGAATTTGTGAATGTGAGTGATGTCCACTCTCGTTCCACATGACATAGCGTCCATATTTTGCCATCGGATCTTCGATTTCTCTTAGCAACGCTTCATTTACTTTGGCATTGTTCATATTCTCTTTTATCTTCTCGATAGGTTCTGCCAAACGTATCAGCGCTATGGTGAAGTCTCGCTGAAATCCAAAAGGTACATACTCATCGTCGTCTTCATCCCATACTCCGACTTTCGATTTGTCCTCTTTCATTCGTTTTTCCTGTTCTTTGTCGTTTTCCTTACAATAGAGGAACGTCATGTGTGGAACGTTTTCGTTACCATTCTGTCCCCATTCAAAGTCGGCTTTGGAAAGGTCGATCAGTTTTTCGACACCTTTGTATTTGGTTGGATCTTCTCCATTCTCTGTCAAATACTTCTTGTATCCTTCCGCATGATTGATGGCTCTCATGGCAATAACAATAGTTTTGCCTGCTTTTACGGTGTATGGCATGCCACTTTTATCTTTTGGGAAACCAATCATGTTGGAAATGCCAAATGCTTTCTGTCTATAATCGCTATTAGGCTTTTCAAAGTTGACTTTGTCTACGGCGTTGTACTGACATAGTGCCAAAGCCATATTCTCAAGACTTATGTCATGGTCGGTAGGGTTGTAGACGGCAATAAACTTGTCATCCGTTTCTTCAGATTTGTTGCCGTAAGGTGTCTCCACGAAGTCTCCAGCATAGTAAATGTCTTTTATGATCAAGTCTGCACTTTCTGTCTCAGCGGTATGTTCCTTTTCTTCTGGTTGTCCGTCACGTGTACAGTTTGCGAAAAGCGCAATTGTTGCCAATGCGCATAGCATCATCTTCTTCATTTGTTTGTATTCTTTATATTAATGATTGTTGTTTAGTTATTCTTGTACGTCTCAACTCTTAATTCTTCTTGGTACGTGCATTGATGGAATTAACCTTCCAGTATGCAGTCATATCTAACGGTTTTCCCTTGCTGTCGCGTCTGCACAATGATGGTACACCTTTCGTGTAGTTCAGTGCAGAACTCATCTCCGCTACAAATCCCTTTCCGTTGGTACGACGAATCAGTGCACCTTGTAATTGCGAGGGATCGAATGAGGGATTAGAAAAGTCATTAATTCCAAATATCCGGCTGCAGACACTTGCTGTTCCTCTGTCGTACCACCATACTTTTTCTTTCTTTTCTTCTGTTCCTTCCATTATGGGGCGTCCTGTTGCATCATATACAGTTACAGAGCTTGGACCTGTCAGCAAGTCCATTTTCTTCTCTGTAGAAGGGCAAATAGTAAGGAAGTCGACAACCCAATTGTAATTCAGCTCAGCAACATTGAGACCTCCAAAACCAGTTGTGTTATATATCGTGTGCCAGTATGCCGTTGGGTATTTTCTGTTCTTTTCCAGTTCTCTTTTCTTCAGCGGATCTGTCTCGTCATTAATTTTGTCCTGCTCGGTTCCAGACAAATCATATAGTCGATACCAATTGGAGCGAGAGCGTGGCGATTCGTCAGGATAAAATCCGTTTTCGTCTTTGGTATGAGGTTTGGATGCATCGCCATCAGGGAGCTTCACTAAAGCCATGCGCATACTCTGACTTGGTCCCGTAAATGGAAGTTCATTCCCCAAAACAAGGTCACGCATGTTTGGAATATCCTTGTTGTCAAATTTGTCGTTAGGGTCATACATTCCGTTTTCCAGTTCATGTTGGTTGCACAATTCAAAGGTTTTGTCCTTTGGAAGTTTGCTGTAGTCGGGCAGAGCCTCCCAGCCATAGTAGTTTTTCTTTGCATCTTCTTCTGTAGTCTCATTCTCGGCAAGGAATTTCTTCTTGTGATCGCACGCATATTTCACTACGATGACACTGTCACCAGGCTGTATGATATGTGGCTTTTTTGTCACAGGGTCGTTGGGGAAGTACGACATTCCTCCAATGCCATAGTATCGCTTTGTGAAATCTCCATTACCGTCTTTTTGGAATGAATATTGGATACTTGGGTCGACAGCATGAGAAGCAATTGCCATGTTCTCAAGTGATATTGGTTTATGGGTTGGATTATATATCACCAGATAGTTGGCATCCTCGTATCTGCTATATTGGCTTTTGAAGCCCATGGAAGACAAATCCCTATAAGTGCAGTAACCAATGTAAAAAACTTCTTTGAATATGAGGTGATCCACTGTTGAATTAGCATCAGTACCGTCTGGCATGTCTCCATTTCTTTGGCATGCTGTGAATAGAGATGATAAAGCCATGAAGACTAATATCAAGGTATAATTTATTTTTTTCATATCCTTGTTTTATTTATTTGTTCTGATAATTTTTGTTGTTGATAATAATTGTATGAATTAGAGGAACCAGTTACCAAATGCGCCAAAGCCATGCGTCTTAACATTTTGGCTTGCTTCGTATGCCTGTTTTCCTGTCAATCCAATCTCTCTACCTAAGTAGAAATAATATGGCTCTGCTGGTGATGCGTTTGTCGGATCGGAATCGAACCTATTGCAATACACCTTGATTGGTATATTAAAGCGTATAAGCTCTTTCCATTCAGGAACCTCAAGGGTCGTATTCTTCGATTGCCAGAAAGGGTTATAGAATGGTGCGCAGGCTTTTTCGCTCTTCATCCAATCCCAATATCCAGCATAGTCCAGCTCCTTGTTGGCAATGGTAGCCTTAGGAATATATGCCTTCTTTCCCTTTTGACATTTCATAACTCTTACGGAAAGATAGAAGTAGGGCAATATGTATGAAGGACGGCTGTATGCTACCGACTCACCAGAAAAACCTTTTACCATGAAAGGCCATGTGTCTTTGTTCTCTCCAGTCCCATATCGTCCATCTATTTCAGGTCTAAAGTTAGAGGTAGACTCGTTAGCCTCATAATAAAAGTTAATGTGTCCTTTTAGTCCTACACAGTCCTTGTCATAGGAAACGCATGAATTAGCATCGGTGGCATCAAGGGGTGGCAGCAACCTAATGTTGTAAAACTCGCGCATACCGTCAGCCATGGCATTCTGATGCCATGTGTCACGGTAGGCATATTCAAACAAATTCTTGGTTGCATTTTGTCTACGCATAAAGAGATCGTGACCTAAATTTTCGTCCTTATCTACTCCTTCGAAATAAGGTGATACGACAGGATGCTCATCTACTTTGCCATCTTTCCCATTTTTGCCAACTTCCCATGTACCTCTACAGTCTTCGATCTTGTATGGGTTACCCTTATCGTCCACGTCGCTGATGGTAAAGAATATTTGATACTCATCAGAGTGCTTGTATATCTCATCGTTAAGCAACTTTCCATCTTTATCCAAGAAGTACAAGCATATACCCCAAAGGTTTTTATCTCCACCTATAAGGCGAATGTAAGGTTGCTGGGGAGCAGGCTTGCCTAACTTCTTTTCAAAAACAGTTTGAATACTCTTTTCCCATTCCACCTTTACAGTAGGAAACTTTTGTGAGTTGTTTTCTACTATGACAAATTCTTCTTGTCTCCATGGCGCTGCTGGGTAAACATAATTGCCATGAAATTTTTCATCTCCGTGTGAGTGTCCCTCTTTGAACATAACTAAGCAGCGAGCCCAGTTGTTGAATGCGCCATCTTGGTCGGGATTGTTCATGGTGTCACCAAAGGGAGCTTTTTTCTTCAAGCTGTCAACCATGGCATCCGCACCGCTGTGTGGTACTTCTTTGTGTTCAAGTGGGTTTTCGTTGTAATTGATGTTCATGTTACCAAAGACGAAATCATCACATGATGTACATAGCATCAATATAAGAACGAAACAAAAACTATATTTTTTCATTTTATTATTTTATGTAAATGTCTTGATTAGATAGTCCAGTATAATTGGCACTTTGCTAAATACTCTTTCTCCTCTTAGCCGTGTATGTAAGTTTTCCTTAGTTAGGAGAACGTGTCAGCCATATGAGGAATGATGATACGCAAATGCCTTCCTTTTAGCTGAAGTCTACATGACGAATATATTCTTACGATTCCTTGACAGCAAATATTGAGGATTGAAGAAATAACTCTTGATTTCATTGGTATCCATGTGCGGATAGAACTTTTTGAAATCTTCCACGAACTTCTCGTCTCCATCTTTCATATCTGCAATGACACGGAATGTTAAAGGAATGTCAATGTCGTGATTGCTCCATTCTGATTTTATTTCATTAAAATTATAAAGTCCTCTACCTTCTCCATTTCCTAATGTTGGAATTTCAGAACAAGTCTTTGAGTCAGCATCTGGATTATCATTTCCATATTTGGGCCAAATAGCATTCTTTGATTTATCCATTTGTGATACGATGTTGCATAGGCTTATTTGCATAGCAAATTCGGTGTTGGCTTGGCTAAACTGTAGAACCCCCTTGAATCCCATTCTGTCCAAATTGTTTGAACCTGTACCTATTTTCCTGCATTGGTGCAGCAATTCCACGAAATCGCCTTGTCTTTGTCTCAGTGCGTTTGTACCATCTGTTACAACGCCACCGTCACCGCTACCTTCTTGATATTCATATCCCAATTGTTTCTCAAATGGGTCAGTATCTCGGTATTTGTATGTAAACAACTTGTTAGCAAGTTCTGCCGCATGTGGCATGGTGAGTGTTTGAAAGAATTTAAAGCCACCTTCTGTCCATGTGGCTTGATTGTTTTTCAGCGTAGGGAATATATTTATCGCTTTGTCTATCAGCGTGCTGTCAAACGGCATGAGTTCTGATTTGTTCCCACTTTCAGGTGCAAGCAGTGCGCTGGTCGTGGTGATGTCGCAAGGCTTTAGCTTGTCGCCCTCCATCTCAAAGGTAAGCTCTGGGTAGTATGTTGGTTTCTTGTCCAGCGTGTGTGGATAAAAACCCTGCTTACTGTTCTTGGATATGGTTTTACCATCTATAGTGTAGCTGTGTTCCAATACTTCGTTGCCAATGGTAAAGAAGTGTTGGTGTTGTACCAATGTAGAATTGTCGAGGTCTGGGTCTCCGTTTTTCTTGTAATAGAACTGTATGAACTCACCGTTTATTTGTTGGTGGTTGGCTCCATAATATGTAAGCTCAAGTCCGTAATAAACGTCATCTGACGCAACTACATCAAAATGGTCGCGCTGGCTGGTAATTTGCATTTGTCCATTGTCGCCCTTACTTATCTCAATTTGTTGCATGAGCGGATAGTCTGTCGGTTTATCCGTGTTCACGCTTATCATGTTGTACGAGTCTTGTTCGTATGTGTTGTCTATACTGTTGTCGGCACCAAAGTTTCCAACTTTTATATTACCACCTTTGAACCCCATTCTAAGTACGGCACTTACTGCATATATCTGTGAGTGTCCCTTGCCATTATACTCAATAGAAGCAGGAGGAGCTTTTACTACTTTTTTCAAGAAATCATCAACATCATTGGCAGAACATGCGGCAAGCATGCAGCAGCATCCTACAGCTAAAATAGTTGAACGTATTATTGTCTTATATTGTAACTTCATTTTCTTAAAATTTAATGATTGTGCGCAAAGAGTAGTTCATGCCACGTTCGTGCGCATAATATCTAAATCGGTCTGTATATTCCTTATATAATGTATTGAGAATGTTATCGCCTGTCAACATTACCTTTATTTCCCTGTTGCTGGGCAGCTTGAAGGCAACATCTGCCGTGGTGCCAAGCAGGAAGTAGGGGTCGGGCGATACTGCCACTAAATCCGTGTTGGGGTCGAAACGTTTTTGTTTTGTGACATAGTTGCCAGAGAGAGAGAACGATGCCTTTATCTTTTTCTCTGCACCGAAGAAATGTTCGTAGCTGGCTGACAGTCCATACTTGTCTGATGGCATGAAAGGCAACCAGTTGTCTCGTGTTATGTTGCGTGCAAATATCCATTCGCCCTTTGCTACGATACTGAGTCCTTTAATGGGATTTACGGTAGCTTCTATATCGCCACCATACAGTCTCACATCGTCCTGATCATACATAAACTTGGCATATTTTCCGCTTGGGCTGTTATGAAAACGATTAGCACCATAGCCGATATGGTCGTATATATAACTGTTAATGTGTTGGTAGAACATGCTTGGCTCTACAGATATCCATGTGTTGCGATACCTTGCGCCTAAGATAGACTTCCAACCACGCTCACTCTTTAGGTTTCTATTGCCCACTACCCAGTAAGAACCTTCTTGAAGACCGATGGCATAAAGCTCGTTGATGTCTGGTGGACGCCATGACCAGCCTATGTTCGCACGCATGTCCCAATTGTCGTTAAACTGATAGTGAGTAGCAAAGCTCGAGGTGAAATTGCTGTAAACCTTGAAGTCGTCGTAATAGTCGTACTTGTTCAACGTCGTGTAGCCGCTCACGCTCATCACTCTAAAGTCGTAACGTAAGCCCAATTCGCATTGCAATTTTTCAAAGAAAGTCGCCTTTTGCAACAGGAAGCCACCCATAGTGAGAGCCGCAAAGTTTGGTACGAAGGCAGGATTCTTGGTGCCTGGGAAGTTGTAGTTTATTTGGTATGTGTTTGCCAAGCCTGCAAAGGTAGACATCTTGTAAGGCTTCCATGAAACACGATATGACAAGTCGGCCTTGTATGTTTTCAATATGAGGTCTTGCATCGGAATGACGCTCCACTCCTTTTTCATACGATTCTCATACTCCTGTCGCAAATTTTCTTGGAGCGACAACGTCAAATCCAGCGATTGCTTTGGATTGATGCGATATTTCACCTCGCCTTTTAGCGTAAAGTGTTGTGATTGCTGGAAGGGTATACCAATTTCATAACTGAATGGTTGCAATGACGACTCTGTTGGACGACCAATGCGGAAGCGTTCTTGTAGTTGTGCCAAGTCAGATATTTGGCTGCCAAAATAGATACCAGAGCGTTGGTAGAACAAACTTGTAAGCACCGTTGCCGTGATGCGCTTGTTCTCAAAACCACCCATGGCAGACATACTGATGTTGTTGTAACCCGTGTTGTTCATGATGTATTCGGGCGTATGGTAATCACCACCACGAGTATAGTTGCCGTGCAGGCGCATACCGAATTTCTTCCAACCAGCCTCTATGCTTCCAGAACCGCTTATCCCACGGGCATTGGTGTCATAGCCGATGTTGGTAACCCCTTTCACGATAGGATTGTTATGTCCATAGGGTAATGGTGCATCGTTGAGCAATACCACACCTCCCATGGCACCAAAACCGTAACGGATACATTCTGCGCCCTTTACAACCTCTACCATGCTGGCACCTGTATAGTCAATCTCCGGTGCATGGTCGTTACCCCAACTCTGACTCTCTAATTTTACACCGTTGTTCATCAATAGAATACGGCTACTGTGCATACCTTGAATAACAGGTTTAGCCACCGTACTACCGGCACTGATAGAGCTAACACCTGGAATAGACTCCAACATTTTTGCCAACGAGGTGGCACCACCTTTTTCGAGTATACTTTGATCCAGTGTTTTGGCTTGCTGCATGATGTTGGTGTGTCTCTTTTTTGATGTCACCGTTACATCACTTAATTGCAGTGCTTCTTCCTTTAACTTGATGTTCAGTGTGTGTGTTTGTGCTGACACATAAGAAATGTAACTCTTGTAACCTACGAATGTGACAGTGATTTTCACCTTCTTGCCGCTGTTGTCTAACTTTATAGCGCAGGTACCCGACTCGTTGGTGACGTATGTCTTGCCGTTGCTATCTTTCACAACAGCTCCTAATATAGGCTCGCCCGTTAGCGAATCTGTAACTTGAAGGGTCACACTACCCTCCTCGGATTTGTCTGAACTTGCGTTCGTACTATTGTATGCCTTCGTGGCAGAGATGCTTAAAAACAGCATCATCAGCATTAGCAAGCATCTCTTGAAAAGAGAGTCTGGAGCCGATAGAATCTTTTGCGTTCGTTGTCCTTTTTTCAACATTTTACTATTTTAATAATTGTCTTTTTCTTACAAACCATTTTCAAGGTGCAAAGGTATTTCAATTTTTCTATTCAAAAAAACAATGTACATACCCAAAAATAGGTATTTTCTTGTTGCTTCATTTTGTGGACATGACTACTTTTAGCGAAAGCAGTTGATGTAGGGGAGCTTGTTGACTAAGTAGTGTTCCTGTTGTTTGGAATGTGGTCTGTGTGCGCATTATTTATTTTGGTTATTAAATAGTATATTGTGTATATTTGCTCTTTCAATTCGGAAATAGAAAGTTGGCTGCTCAATGCACTTCTGTATGACAATCCAAGATATATATTTCTAATGGAAGATATGATCTTTTCTGTTTCCACAGTTTGAGTAATCTCTCCTTTCTGTTTGGCAAGCTCTATCACCTCTTTCCACTCAAGGCTCTTTCTTTTCTCGTATTCTTGAAACTTCTCTTTCCAATCCGGATAGTTGTCTTTCAGATACAAGATAAATGACATGAAATTGGCAAGAGTGACTGTGCCTTTTGTCATTATAAAAAATGATTTCATACGGCGACCGATGTTTTCTACACGATTATCAATGAAGTCCTTTAATGGTGTAGAGCTTGTAAGTTCAAGAAAGTCTGTAGCATCATTTGTCAAGAATTCAAATACAAACCTATCAACGGCATGATTGAATATATCCTCCTTATTCTTGAAGTGATGAAACATATTGCCACGAGAAATGCCGGTAGCTTCCACTAAATCCGAAAATGATACTGCTGCATAACCTTTTTTCAGAAACAGCCTGAACGATTCATTAAGGATAATGTCCCTTTTGCTTATGCTTTCTTTATCTATTTGTTTTTCCATCATTTCATACTTGCCAAATTCAAAACAGAACGTTTGTTCCGTGTTTATAAGTGCAATATTATGCAAATTATTTCAATCCGCCAATTTTTTTCGATGATTTTTCCCGAAAAGTTTCATTTTTCTCTCTTTATCTTACTTTACAGTGTAAAATAATTGATTATGAGCCTTTTTGATAGCATAATAACAACACTAAAACTTGAATAAATAAGTGCCAATAGAATTAGATGTGAATATTTTAAGGTGTATCTACAATTTATTTCTCTAAAAATACACTATTTTCATCAGAAAATATTATCTTTGCATTATCAATTTAAGTGGTCTTTGAAGCAATGCAGAATAAAGAATGGGAAAGAAACTCGCTCGTTTCCAAATCGTAACCCATTTATCCTTTATTCATTCTTACTCTATTGATTATCTGAAAGATATAAATTTATTGAATCTTTTGCGCGCGTAGTCTGTTGCAATAAGCATCTGGAAAGGCCACTCTGCTTTGACCCCTTTGGCCAAACAGGATTTGCTCCTGTTG